>Ga0063456_1000281_pt1 | contig 35408 bp, 32 predicted proteins | sample AraplaMF_Cvi_mMF_FD_56228 | JGI IMG/M metagenome (GOLD analysis project Ga0063456, IMG submission 56228) | Arabidopsis root microbial communities from the University of North Carolina, USA - plate scrape MF_Cvi_mMF version 2 (version 2) | ecosystem: Host-associated > Plants > Roots > Endosphere ... | reverse complement strand
GATGTAGGGACGGACCCTCTCGATATCGTCAGCATTTCCGCCCGCCATGATGGCAAGCGTGCCTTCTTCGGCGCCCTTGGTGCCGCCGGACACCGGCGCATCAATCCAGCCTGCGCCGTTCGCGCTTTGCAGCCGCATGGCGAGGTCGCGCGCAGCGTCAGGATGGATCGACGAGAAGTCAACGACGAGCTTGCCTGCGCCGGCCGCCGCCGAAAGGCCTTCGGCTCCGAAGATCACCTCTTCCACGGCAGCGGCATCCGTCACGCACATGAAAACGATATCCGAACTCGCCATGACCTCGCGGGGACTGGCTGCGCGCCTGCCGCCTGCTTCGACGAGCGGAGCGATCTTGCCCTCCGAACGATTCCAGACATTGACCTGGTGGCCTGCCTTGAGCAGACGCCGGGTCATCGGTGTCCCCATGAGGCCAAGGCCGAGATAGCCGAGCTGCTCGACGCCTTGCGGGTTTGTCTTGCTCGCATCAGCCATAGGTTGCCTCCTCCTGTCGCAGCGCGGCGGCGCGTGATCGCGGCCTTACAATACATGACGCATCCTGCGGCAAAACCGGCCCGCTTGCATGGCTTGCTTGATTGTTTGAACCATGAAACATTCGAGCCCGCCGGGTTGGGTGGCGCCGGTCGGCGCCGGAGCAACGGAGTGGGCGCGATGCGAACGGTTTCGAGGTGGATGCTGGCAATAGGGGCGGCCGTGGCCGTGATTGCTGCCGCAAGTCCCTCACGGGCGCAGCAGACGATCCGTGTCGGCTGGACTATCCCGGCCGAGGAATCCAAGTATTGGATGATGCGTCGCCCGGCTGAATTTCCCAGTATCGGCAAGACCTACAACATCGAATGGACCCAATTTCAGGGCACCGCGCCGATGACGCAGGCATTGGCAGCGGGCGCTCTGGACTGTGCGACGCAAGCGCCGCTGTCGCTCGCCAACGGGGTGGTTGGCGGCAATCTCAAGGCCTACATCGTGGCTCAGCACGTCTTCGAGAAGCCCGGCGGCTTCTCGGTCTACTGGGCTGTCATGGATGATTCGCCGATCAAGACGATTGCCGATCTCAAGGGCAAGACAGTCGGCATTTCCGTGATCGGCGGCGGTACGCAAGGGCCGTTCAACCTGCTGCTGAAGCAGAACGGCGTCGATCCGGCCAAGGACATCAAGCTGGTCGAGGTCGGCTTTGCCGTCTCGGAAGACGCGCTGCGCCAGGGGCGCGTCGATACAGTCAACATGAACCAGCCGTTTGCAGCGCGCGCGGAGGCCAAGGGCGGCACGCGCAAGCTGTTCTCGCTGTCCCAGGCCATGCCGAATATCGTGCATATCCTCGAAGCGTGCCGTGCCGATTTCGTCGACAAGAATCCGGAACTGGTCAAAGCCTATGTCCGTGACATCACGTCAGGCATGAAGAAGGCGCTGGCGAACCGCGAAGAGACGCTGAAAGTCGTCAATGAAGTTCTGAAGGCACCCATTCTGGTGCTCGAAACCTATCTGCTCAAGGACAATGATTTTGGCCGCGATCCTGGTGCCGCGCCAAATTTCCCGGCGATCCAGAAGATGCTCGATATCTATGCGGAGACGGGAATGCTGCCGAAGCTGGACGTTGCACAGTTCAAGCATCCGACGATCGTGGCGCCGCTGGAATAGGCGACAGAGTAAGCTATCCGACCACCGAGATCGCAACGTCCCGGATCATCCGGGACGTTGCATGAAGAAGATGTATCAATGAAGAAGTTGCGGTCACGGATTACGACCGACGGCCTCGACCGGGCGCCGCACCGCGCATTCATGCGCGCGATGGGGCTCGACGACGCCGCGATTGCCAGGCCGATGGTTGGCGTCGTCAGCATGAAGGGCGAGCAGACGCCGTGCAACATGACCCACGATTTCCAGGTGGCCGCGGCCAAGACGGGCATCGAGGAGGCCGGCGGTACGCCACGTGAATTCTCGACCGTGTCGGTCTCGGACGGGATCAGCATGAATCACGAGGGAATGAAGTTCTCTCTGTTTTCACGCGAGCTGATCGCCGATTCGATCGAGGCCGTGGTCCATGGGCTCGCCTACGACGCGCTGATCGGATATGGCGGGTGTGACAAGACGCTTCCGGGCGTGATGATGGGCATGGTTCGATGCAACGTGCCATCCATTTTCATCTATGGCGGCAGCTCGCTGCCGGGACGCGCGGATGGACGGACCCTCACGGTGCTGGACTCCTATGAAGCCGTCGGCAGCTTTATGACCGGGGAGATTGATGGTGCTACGCTCGAGCGGATCGAGCGGGCCTGCTTGCCGACCATGGGCGCGTGTGCCGGCCAGTTCACTGCGAACACGATGGGCATGGTATCGGAGGCGATGGGCCTCACCATTCCCAACGTCTCGATGGTGCCGGGCGTTTACGCGGAGCGTGCCCAGATCTCGCGCCGGGCAGGGCGATTGATCATGGAAATGCTTGAGCGTGGTGGACCTCTGCCGCGCGACATCGTGACGAGGAAATCGCTTGAGAACGGCGCCGCGATCGTCGCGGCCACCGGTGGCTCGACCAATGCCGCGCTGCATCTCCCGGCGATTGCGAACGAAGCCGGCATTGCATTCACGATCGACGACGTCGGCGAGGTTTTCGCGAGGACGCCGTTGATCGGAAACTTGCGCCCCGGGGGCAAATATACGGCGAAGGATGTCTACGACATCGGCGGCGCGGCCGTCGTGATTCGGGAATTGATTCAAAGCGGGCATATCGACGGGAGTTGCCTGACCACTACTGGACGCACGCTGGCCGAAGAATATGGCACCGCCAACGCCCCTGATGGCGAGGTCATTTACGCGGTAGGTACGCCGATCATGCCGGATGGTGGGGTTGCGGTACTGAAGGGGAACCTTTGTCCGGATGGAGCGGTCATCAAGGTCGCGGGCCTGAAGAGCCAGTTCTTCGAAGGCGTCGCGCGCGTATTCGAGGACGAGGAGGCTTGTGTCGCCGCGGTTCGTGATCGCAGCTACAAGGCAGGCGAGGTTCTTGTGATCCGCAATGAGGGACCGGTTGGCGGCCCGGGCATGCGCGAGATGCTCGGCGTCACGGCACTGATTTACGGGCAAGGCATGGGTGAAAAAGTAGCCCTGATCACCGACGGGCGATTCTCCGGCGCCACCCGCGGCATGTGCATCGGCTATGTTTCCCCCGAAGCGTTTGTCGGAGGTCCGCTTGCGCTTGTTCGTGACGGGGACAGGATCCGGATTGATGCGGCTCGTCGCCGCATGGATGTGCTGGTCGACGAGCAGGAACTCATTGCGCGCCGACGTGACTGGAGGCCGCGGGCGCCGCGCCACCGCGCAGGTGCGCTGGCGAAATATGCGCGACTGGTTGGCCAGGCGCCAGGAGGAGCGGTTACGCATGAGGGCCCCGCAGAATGGCCATGGTTCGAGTGACGAACCGTAGCGGTTGCGAAAGTACGGACCCGGCTGGCAGGTTTCTTGCTACGCTCGTGCCGCTGAAGCGGACATTCAGCAGATGGTTTGTGCGCGACTGAAGTGAGAGGCGGCATGAAGGTAGTCCCTTCGAGGTCGAACGAATGGGTGAGATCGGTGACGCCAAAAAGGCCGGCTTCTGCGATCATCGAAATCGACCGCGTCTCGCAGGTCTTTCAGACCTCGGCGCGCAAGGATCATCTGGCGCTATCCGACATCTCGCTGACGATCGAAGAGGGAGCTTTCGTCTCCATTCTTGGTCCGTCCGGATGTGGCAAGTCGACACTGCTCTACATCGTCGGCGGCTTCGTCAGCCCGACCAGCGGAGCGGCGAAGATCAAGGGGAAAGCCATCACGGGGCCGGGTCCGGATCGCGGACCGGTGTTCCAGGAGTTTGCACTGTTTCCCTGGAAGACCGTGCTGGGCAATGTGATGTATGGGCCGCGTCAGCAGGGCGTGCAGGCCACCGACGCTGAAGGGCAGAGCCGGGCGCTGATCGAGATGGTCGGCCTCAAGGGCTACGAGAACTTCTATCCCAAGGAACTGTCGGGCGGGATGAAGCAGCGCGTGGCGCTGGCCAGGACACTTGCCTACCATCCCGAAGTCCTGCTCATGGATGAGCCGTTCGGCGCACTTGACGCCCACACCCGAACGCGTTTGCAGAACGATCTCCTGAACATCTGGGAACGCGATCGCAAGACGGTGTTGTTCGTCACCCACTCGGTGGACGAAGCCGTCTTCCTCTCGGACAAGGTCGTGATGATGTCGAAATCGCCCGGCCGCATCCGGCAGGTGATTGATATCGATCTGCCGCGGCCGCGCCGCCGCAACGAGCTTCTGCTTGATCCTCGCTATCAGAAATATGTCGTCGACATCGAGCGCATGTTCGATGAGAGCGACGAAGCCGGGGCAGCCCCATGACGTCGCTGGCGGCCTTGTTCAGACGCGCTGCTCCGGTGCTGGCCTGCATCGGGTTGTTGTCCGTATGGCAGGTGGCGTCGGTCATGCTGAAGAACGACAGTTTTCCAACGGCGATCGAGGCGATCCGCGCGATCCCGGATATCCTTGGCGACAAGGAATCCCTGATCAATATCTTCGCCTCGCTCCGCCGCATGGCAATCGGATTCGGCATCGCCGTGCTGGTTTCGATCCCGCTCGGGCTCTTGATGGGCCGTAGCCGGGCCATTGCGGCCTTCTTCAACCCGCTTCTGATGGTGATCTATCCGGTGCCGAAGGCCGCGCTTATGCCAATCATCATGCTGTGGCTGGGCGTTGGCGATACCACCAAGACGCTCGTGATCTTCCTCGGCGTGAGCCTTCCCGTGATCTACCACAGCTTCGAGGGCGCAAAGGCGGTCGAAGAGAAGATGCTGTGGTCAGGTGCCGCCATGGGGCTTTCGCCGGTGCAGCGCCTGCTGCGGATTGTGCTGCCGGCGGCGCTGCCCGAAATTTCGACAGGATGCCGAACGGGACTTGTGCTGGCGTTGATTACGATGATCACGAGCGAGATGATCGCTCGCCAGTCTGGCGCCGGCAACATCCTGTTCAACGCACTGGACATGGGACAATATGATACCGTCTTTGCGATGATCATCATCGTTGGAGCGATGGGGATTTGCCTCGATGCGATCTTCGAGCGGGTTCGCGCGCGGTTGGTGCGCTGGTCCGAGCCTCAGTTCGACATGCCACTGAGCTTCTCATGACGTCACGCCTTCTCTCCACAAATTTCGTCCTTGGGCTCGCGCCGATTGTGCTGGTAATCGCGCTGTGGCAAGGCCTCGTGTCATTTGGCTTCGCGCCTGCGGTCTTGCTGCCGCCGCCGGGACATGTCTTCAGCCGGTTGATTCAGCAACTCGTGACGTGGACCTTTCAGCAGGAGATCGTAGCAACGCTGATCCGGTTGTTCGCCGGCTTTGCGATCGCGGTTGTGCTCGGCGTGAGCATCGGCATCGCCGCCGCTGCCAGTCCCGCAATCAACGCGGTGGTTCGGCCGATCGTGCGTGTTCTGGCGCCGTTGCCCAAGGTCGCCCTCTATCCGGCGCTGCTGTTGCTGCTCGGCTTCGGCCATGGCTCGAAGATTACACTGGTGGCCGCGGATGCGCTCTTTCCGATTCTGTTATCCACTTACTATGGCGCCTCGACCGTAGAGCAGAAGCTGGTCTGGTCGGCCATGGCAGCCGGGACGCCGCGCTACGAGATCCTGTTCAAGGTGGTGCTGCCGGCGGCGATGCCGTCGATCCTGACCGGCTGCCGCATCGGCCTTGTCATTTCCTGCATCGTGGTGTTTTTGGCCGAGATGATCACGTCGACGGACGGTCTGGGCCATGCCCTGGTTACAGCGGCCCGCACCTTTCAGGCCGTCGACATGTTCGTGCCGCTGATCACGATCTCGCTGCTGGGCTTGATCCTGAATGGCCTGCTCGGCGCGGTGCGCTCGTACCTGCTGCGGGGCTTCCCTGAAGCGTGAGCTGACCAAGAAGAAACAAGACCGGGAGTGAACCATGCTGGCCGATCGCATTGAGGCAAAATGGATCGACGCGTTTTGCGAGATCTTCGAGCGTTGCGCCGTCAAAGTCGGTGATACCGCCGCGATCCTCTCGGAAACGCAATCGCGTGCGCTGAATGTGCACTTGGCTGAACTCGCGCTGTTGCGGATGGGCGCGCGGCCATTTCATGTGGTGATGCCGACGCCGCGCAATCGGAACATCGTTCCGGTTCGCTCGACGGGAGCGAGTGAAGCGATCCAAAGGCTCGGTCCAGTGATCAGTGCGCTTCAGCAGGCCGGCTTCGTGGTGGATTGTACCATCGAGGGCCTGATGCATGCCGTGGAGACGCCCGAGATCCTCAAGGCCGGCGCGCGCATCCTGGTGATCTCCAACGAACATCCCGAGGCGCTCGAGCGGATGGTGCCAGATACCGCGCTCGAGAAGCGCGTCCGCGCGGCGGCGAAGATGCTGCGCGGGACCAAGCGGATGCGTGTTACCTCAAAAGCCGGCACCGCGCTCGACGTCGATATGGTGGGCGCATCGACGGTCGGCGTGTGGGGCTGGACCGACAAGCCCGGCACGCTGGCACATTGGCCAGGCGGCATCGTCGTCAGCTTTCCCAAAAGCGGGACCATCAACGGCACGCTGGTGATGGCGCCCGGTGACATCAACTTGACCTTCAAGCGCTACCTGACGTCGGCGGTGACGATGACCTTGAAGGACGATTATGTCGTCGAACTGGAAGGGCAGGGCACGGATGCGGCGATGATGCGCGCCTATCTCGCGGCCTGGGGTGATCGCGAAGCCTATGCCGTGTCGCATGTCGGTTTCGGCATGAACCCGGGTGCGCGCTATGAGGCCCTGTCGATGTACGACCAGCGCGATACCAACGGCACGGAGATTCGCGCCGTGTCCGGCAACTTCCTGTTTTCGACCGGTGCGAACGAATTTGCCGGCCGCTACACCGCGGGACATTTCGATCTGCCAATGATGGGAACGACCATCGAGCTCGACGGTGTCGCCGTGGTGCGGGACGGCGTGCTCCAGGACGTCTTCGGCTAGTTGCGGTCGAGCACGGGCGGGCGAGCCAGCTCAAAGTGCCGGAGCAGGTCGACCATGGCCTGGAGCCGCTTTGCCCGATAGGCGTCGACATCGAGGCCGGAATAATCGAGAAAGCCCGCGCCTGTTCGCAGGCCGATCCGACCTTCGTGCATGTTCCGCGCAATGACGTCCGGTGCGCGATAGCGGTCGCTACCGAGCGCGCCTTCAAGATAGCGGCTCGCGTAATAGAGGATGTCGCCACCGCCCCAGTCGATGAATTCGAGTAGCCCGAGCACGGCATAGCGGAATCCGAACCCGTAACGGACTGCCTTATCGATCTCTTCCGCACTGGCGACGCCTTCCTCGACCATGCGGGCGGCTTCGTTCATGGCGAGCGCCTGGATACGGGGAACGATGAAGCCTGGCGTCGCAGCACAGACCACCGGCACCTTGCCGATGCCTTCGAGAAGCGCCTTGACCTCGTCGATGATCGCGGGGTCCGTAGCTTTCCCTGGCGAAACTTCGACCAGGGGAATCAGATAGGCCGGATTGAGCCAGTGCACGTTGAGGAAGCGGCGAGGATTCACGATCGCACCCGAGAGATCGTCGACGAGGATGGTCGAGGTGGTCGATGCGATGATCGTATCCGGGCCCACTTGTTCTGAAACCGCCCCCAGCACCTCCCGCTTGAGTTCGACGACTTCAGGAACACCCTCGAAAACCATTCCGGCCTTACCCAGCGCAGCGCCGCTTTGGCCGGGTGGCACCACCGAGACTCGTGCGACGAGCGGGTCAACATCTGCCTCGGTCAGCAGCCCCAGCTTCGCCAGGCTTGCAAAGGTCTTCCTGACTTCGCCGAGTGCGTCGGCCTCCAGCCTGGCGAAGTCCTCCGCTGAACGAGCCTTGATGTCGACCATCGTGACCGTATGCCCCGCGTAGGCGAACGCGACCGCAATGCCGCGCCCCATGCGGCCGGCTCCGAGACAGGCAATATTGGCGCGGCTCGTCATCGGTCAAAATCCCGTGCGAAGCAGCGTCTGCAATTCGGCCTTGCTGAGATTGCCAAGACCAAGTGTGTCGAGCGTTCGGCCACCTTGCGCAAAATTCTCGCCGCAGATCGCACCACCGACAGCCAGGAAGGCCTTTGCCAGCGGCGCCGCCACGCCCGCGACGTTGGCGACCGAGACCAGCAACGACAATCCAAGCCGCAAATCCTCGCGCATATAGCGGTGTTCGGTCAGCACAATTTGTTCGCGCCAATCGCCGGAGTCCGTCAACCGGTCATGCGAGCCGCGGCCGTACATCCAGATCTCGCCTTCCCTTGCGTAGTGATGGGCGAGCGGGAAGTGGGGCGCGCCATAGCCAAGCGCTTCGCGCACGGCGATCCGTTCTGCATCGAGCGCGTCGGTTACTCGTCGAATTGCGGCTTGCGTTCCCTCCTTGTGAATGTCCCATCGTTCGAAATGTTCGATCGGCCCCGCATTCATCACGATCAGCGGTGGATGGATGATGGCGCCGGCATTCATCAGCGCGCCGGATAGGGCATCTCCGCATGGCTCGATCGCATCGGGGAAAGCGCGTCCGATGACCTCCAGTGCGTGCGGTGCCTGGTCGAGTGGGAACACGCCGACCGGGAGCCGTTTGGCGCGGATCGTGATCGCGACCTCGAACGGTCCGTGCTTGCGGGTGAGCCACGGCAGCGTGCCGGTTTCGGCGAAGCTCACCTTGGCGTGGTTGCCGGCCTCCCGCGCCGCTTGTGCGAAGATCATCGATCCGAATGTAGCTGGCGGCAAAAAGACGACCTGGCCGTCCCGCAGGTGCCGGGCCAGTAAACGCGCAATATCGGGCTGCGCGTAGGCTGGGGCAGGGCACAGGATGAGTTCGGCATCGCGGGCCGCGTCGGCAATGTCGGTCGTCACCAAGACGAGCTTGACGTCTTGCCGGCCGTTGTGGTCCTTCACCAGGATGCGTGAGCCGGCGGCGCGATGTGCTGCGACCTGGTCCGCGTCGCGGCGCCAGAGCCGGACCTCATGCCCCGATAGCGCAAAATCGCCCGCGGCTGCGAAAGAGCCGTTTCCCCCACCCAGAACCGCAATCTTCAAGATGCTTCTCCTTGCGTGCGCGACTGCGCATCAAGCTGCTTCAGCAAAAAATGCTGAACCTTGCCCAGCGCCGTGCGCGGCAGGTCGGTGACAAAGACGATGTCGCGCGGAACTTTGTAACGAGCGAGTTGTGCCTGAAGATGCACTCTCAACTCGTCGACTTCGAGCCGGCAGCCGGATCTCTGGATCACATAGGCAACGGGCACTTCGTCCCAGCGCGGGTCCTGTCGGCCGATCACCGCGCATTCGCTGACATCGGGATGTTCCAGCAGAACCCGCTCGACCTCGGCCGGGTAGACATTCTCCCCGCCGGAAATGATCATGTTCTTCTTGCGGTCGCGAACCCAGAAGTAGCCGTCAGCGTCGCACAGGCCGATATCGCCGGTGCGATACCAGCCATCGCGCAGCGCATCGTGCGTGGCTTCCTCGTTGCCCCAATACTCGAAGAACACGTTGGGACCGCGCACCGCGATCTCGCCCGGTGTGCCCGCCGGCACTTCAGTGCCGACCTGATCAATCACCTTTGCCTCGCAACACAGGCCGGCAAGGCCAGTCGATCCCCTACGGGAGAGGTCACCACCGAGCCGTGTGTAGACCGCGATGGGACAGGTCTCGGTGGAGCCGTAGACCTGAAGCACCGGCACGCCGCGTGCGACAAGGCGGTCGATCAGGTGCTGCGGCACGATGGTCGAACCGGTGGCGAGCGCCCTCAGCGACGAGAGATCGGCGGTGGCCCAGTCGGGATGCTCGCTGACGGCCTGGATGATCGCAGGCACCATCACTGTTAGCGTCGGCCGTTCCTGCTCGATGGCCGCGAGCGCGGAATCCGGTGTGAAGCGGGCATGGATCGTGACGGTCGCGCCAAGCTGGAGGGCGGGCGTGGTCTGGATGTTGAGACCGCCGACGTGGAAGAACGGCAGTACTGTCAGCACATGATCGTCCGACGTCATGTTGTGCATATGCTGGCTCATGACGCCATTCCAGAACAGCGCTTCCTGGCGTAACACAGCGCCTTTGGGTCGTCCGGTCGTCCCCGATGTGTAGACGATGAGGAGTGGGCAGGAGAGATCGCTGTGCGGATTGCGGCCGCTGCCTTCACTGTGTCCCAGCAGTGTTTCGAATCTCGTGCCGCGCGACGGCTCGAAATCGAGGCCGACGATGGCAGTCCCAGGTGCTGCCTGCGCAATCTCCGGAAGAACTCCATCGAAGGCCTGCTCGAGCACCAGCACCTTGGCGCCTGCGTCGCTGAGAATGAAGAGCTGCTCGGCGACGGCCAGCCGCCAGTTCAAGGGCACCAGCATCGCTCCAAGCCGCGCGCAGGCATAAAGCAGCACCAAATAGTCCGGCCGGTTCAAACTCAGGATCGCGACGCGGTCGCCTCTGCCGATTCCGAGTTCCAGCTTGAGGGCCGTAGCGGCCCGCTCGATCCGCGCGGCGAACGCCGCATAGCTCAGCCGCACGCCCTCGAAGGCAATCGCCGTCTTGTCTGGCGCGAACGCCGCGTTGCGATCGATCAGACTACAGAGGTCCACCGTCAGTCGTCCGTCTCGCCAGCCTCGTACAACGCTTCGCGCCCGATACGGTCGAGGCAAAGCTCCGCCGTCCAGGGCAGCATCAGCGAACCGCAGCGGCTGTCGCGATAAATGCGCTCCAGCGGTAGCGAGCGGAGCATGGCCTGACCACCGCAGGTGCGGATCGCGAGCGCCGCGAGCTCATTGGCGCCTTCCATCACCGAATATTGCGCCGCATAGGCGCGCAGCACCTGCTCCTTGGTCGGATTGGCACCGGCCTCGGTGACGGCCTGGAACCAGATCGCCTTGATCTGCTCGAGCTTGATCTGCATCTGCGCAACGGCGATCTGTTTGGTCGGATACATGCGGCGCTTGACCGGCGGCATGCCCGGCACCTCGCCGCGCAGATAGCGCACGGTAAAATCATAGGCGGCTTGCGCGAGGCCCATATAGGTCGGTGACAGCGTTAGGAACATGTGTGGCCAGCGCATTGCCGCCTGGAAATAGACACCGCGTGGCATCAGCGCTGAATCTTCCGGAACGAATACGTCCTTGAACAGGAGCGTCCGCGAAACCGTGCCGCGCATCCCGAGCGGATCCCAGTCACCGACGACCGAGACGCCTTCCGATTTCGCGGCGATCGCGAGATAGAGTGTATTGCGGCGCGAGGCCTTTTCGCCTTCCCCGATCTCGGTGCAAAGCACGCCGTAATAGTCGGCGTGGCCGGACAGCGATGCAAAAATCTTCTTGCCGTTGACGATCCAGCCGCCCTTGACGGGCTTGGCTTCCGTGCCGAAAGCGACGCCGCCCGCCGCGGCCGCGCCACCTTCGGAGAAGGGCTGCGAGTAGATCGCGCCATTCTCGACGATGCGCTTGTAGTGGACGGCGCGACGCCGCTCGTGCTCGGCGCGGGTCTCCGCGTCCATGTCGAGGTCGTCGGCGAGTGGACCCGACCATAGCGTCGAGCAGACGTGCATATTCCAAGTCAGCGCGGTCGCACCGCAATAGCGCCCAATCTCGGCGGCTGCCAGCGCGTAAGTCTGGTAGTCTGCCCCTAGCCCACCGTGCTTCTTGGGGACGGCAATGCCGAGCAGGCCGACGCGATGCAAATCGCGATAATTCTCGGTCGGGAAGATCGCCTCGCGATCGTAAGTGGCGGCTCGGCCGGCGAACACGCTCTGGCCGATCTCGCGAGCGCGCGCGATGATGCCGGCTTGTTCGTCGCTCAGGCGGAATGCGGCGGGATCGAAGATTGGGGCATCCAGCGCGACCTTGCCCATTGCGCCGATGATCTTGCTGGCTTGCACAGTCATTGTGCGGTTACCCGTATTTTGGAGCGACGGAATCTAGGAACCCGCCGAGAGCCTGATCGAACGCGTCAGGTCGTTCAAGGTTTGCCAGATGGCCGACGCCGGCCAGCTCGACATATGTGGCCGAGGGAATAAAGGTTGCTGTCTTCGCCATCATGGGGGCCGGTGCATTGTTATCCCGGGATCCGGACAACAGCAGCGTCGGGACGGAGATGTCTTTTAGCGTGCTGCGCTGGTCGAACCCGATCAGGGCCAGCATCATGGCGCGATAGCTCGCCTCGGGCACGCTTGCCATGCACGCACGTGCAAGTTCCATCCCTTTCGGATCGGGATCGTCGCCGACCAGCTCTTTCACCAGGGACGGCGCCAACGAGCTCATCGTCTCTCCACGGTCGAGCGGCCCGAGCCGCGCGGCGATGAATGATTTCTGCCAGTCGCCGTCGGCCTTGCCGAAGGCCGGGCTGGTCTGCGCCAGGACGACGGCACGCGCCGATTTCGGCGATTGCGCCAGCCATTTCTGGACGATCATGCCGCCGATCGAATGGCCGACCAGAATGGGCTCCGCCGCGCCGACCTGCTCGATGAATTGCCGGAGCGCATCAGCCAGCGCGGCGATGCTGACGCTGGCGAGCGGCACCGATCCCCCATAGCCCGGCATGTCCCACGCGATCGTGCGAAAGCGGTTGCCGAATGCGGCAAGCTGCCGCCGCCAGGCCCGTGCCGCGCCGCCAATGCCGTGCAGGAAAATCAGAGGGATCGCGCCCGGATCGCCGGCGGCTTCATAGGCGAAGCGTCCGTCGTTTGTTATCATGGGCGCAGGCTGTGACACGCGACATCCTTTTGCTTGGGCCCGTGATGCTAACAGGCCTGTCAGCGATGGAAAGCGATAATTTTATACTTAAAGCAATTTCCGGGCCGGTTCTTGATGCGGCTGTTTGCGATGCAGAAGCGGACGCTTCGTTGCAAAAGCTTGAAGTTTAAAATATATCGAAGCGCAGGCCAGCAATCGTGTCAGGGAGTGAACGCATGTCCGGATTGCCGCATTCGCCACACGCGCTGGTGACCGGAGGCGGCCGCGGCATCGGTCGCGCGATCGCGGCGTCACTCGTGGGCGCCGGTGCAACCGTGACGGTGCTCGGCCGGAATGCCGCGACGCTCGAAGAGGCCGTCAGCGCGGGCGCTGCGCATTTTTTCGCCGTCGCCGACGTTTCGAATGAGGCCGCGCTGAAAGCCGCTGTCGCCGAGGCGAGCGCGAGAAAGCCGATCGACATTCTGGTCGCGAACGCTGGCAACGCCGAGTCCGCGCCTTTCGCCAAATCGGACAGCGCGATTTTTACACGCATGATGGACGTCAATTTCATGGGCGTGGTCCATGCCGTCCGTGCCGTGTTGCCGGGCATGAAGGACCGACCCTATGGCCGCATCGTCGCGGTCGCATCGACGGCGGGGCTGAAGGGCTATGCGTATGTCAGCGCCTATGTCGCTGCCAAGCATGCCGTGGTCGGCCTCGTGCGTTCGCTTGCGCTGGAGATGGCAAGCAGCAACGTGACCGTGAATGCGGTCTGTCCCGGATTCACCGACACCGATCTGGTCGCCGGCAGCATCGACAACATCATGAAGAAGACGGGGCGAACCCGCGAGCAGGCGATTGCCGAGCTCGCCAAGCACAATCCGCAGGGGCGGCTGATCTCGCCTCAGGAGGTGGCCGACACCGTGCTGTGGTTGTGCGGCGAGGGCGCAGGCGCAATCACCGGTCAGGCGATTGCCGTTGCCGGTGGAGAAATCTAGCGGCCTGGAACCAAGGAAAAGGACATCGCATGAGCAGACCAGCCAATCCCGTCACCGTGCCGCTTGCGGATTATTCACCGCAGCACTTCCTGCTGGCCGTGGTCGACGGTGTTGCGAACGTGACACTCAACCGTCCCGAGCGGAAGAATCCGCTGACCTTCGAGAGTTACCGGGAGCTCACCGATTTCTTCCGCGCCTGCGCGTTCGACGATGAGGTCAAGTCGATCGTGGTCACCGGCGCCGGCGGCAATTTTTCGTCCGGCGGCGATGTGTTCGAGATCATCGGACCGCTCGTGAAGATGGACACGAAGGGGTTGACGGCTTTCACCCGGATGACCGGCGATCTCGTCAAGGCAATGCGAGCGTGCCCACAGCCGATCGTCGCCGCGGTCGAGGGCATCTGCGCCGGTGCCGGCGCGATCATCGCCATGGCATCCGATATGCGGCTTGCGGCGAGCGGGACAAAGGTTGCGTTTCTGTTCAACAAGGTGGGTCTTGCGGGATGCGATATGGGCGCCTGCGCGATCCTGCCGCGGATCATCGGCCAGTCCCGCGCCTCCGAGTTGCTCTACACCGGCCGGTTCATGACTGCGGAGGAGGGCGAGCGGTGGGGCTTCTTCAGTCGGATCGTGACGCCGGAGCAGGTGCTGCCTCAGGCGCAGTTGTTGGCAAAGCAGATCGCGGAAGGGCCGACGTTCGCGAATACCATGACCAAGCGGATGCTGGCGATGGAATGGGCAATGTCGATCGAGGAAGCCATCGAGGCTGAAGCGGTTGCTCAAGCCCTTTGCATGACCACGGCGGATTTCGAGCGTGCCTTCGAGGCCTTCGCCAACAAGGTCAAGCCGGTCTTCCGGGGCGACTGAACCCAGCCTTTGCGCCCAATTAAGGCTAAGCCCAAGACCCGGGGCCCGGCTCAAGGCGGAGGCGACAAAGCCGCTTGCGGCAGAGTGACTGCCCGTGCGACGTTAACCCATTGCCTGTGTATTGAGTGGAGTGAGGGCGATGAAGGCGATTATCGTCGGTGGTGGTATCGGTGGTCTCACCACGGCATTGATGCTGCGCTCGCGCGGCCTGGACTGCGAGATATTCGAGCAGGCCGACACCATCCGCGAACTCGGCGTCGGCATCAATACGTTGCCGCACGCGATGCGCGAACTCGCCGGCCTCGGCCTGCTTCAAAAGCTCGACGACGTCGCGATCCGCACCGACCAGCTCTATTATCTCAATCGTCACGGCCAGGAAGTCTGGCGTGAAGCCCGCGGCATCGACGCCGGTCATGACGTGCCGCAATTCTCGATCCACCGCGGCCGTCTTCAGGGCGTCATTCATCGCGCCGTCGAGGAGCGGCTGGGGTCGGAAGCGATCCGCACCGGCTGCCGCCTTGGTGCATTCACACAGGACGAGGGCGGGGTCACCGCTTATTTCTTCGATCGTGCCGGCGCACACATCCACACAACGCGCGGGGATATCCTGATCGGCGCCGATGGTATCCATTCGCGGGTACGCGACACGCTGTTCCCGAACGAAGGGCCGCCATGCTGGAATGGTTTGATGCTGTGGCGCGGCGCGCGCGACTGGCCGCTGTTCCTCACCGGCAAGTCGATGATCGTGGCAGGTGGCCTCAATGCCAAGGTGGTGGTCTATCCGATCGCGGAGGGATCGAGCCCGGCGAGCCGCCTGACCAATTGGGCGGTGCTGGTGAAGGTCGGCGAGGGCAATGCCCCACCGCCGCGGAAAGAGGACTGGTCGCGCCCGGGGCGGCGCGAGGAGCTGATGCCGCATGTGGCGCGCTTCTCCGTGCCCTACATCGACGTGAAGAGCCTGATCTCGGCAACGCCAGAATTCTATGAATATCCGACCTGCGACCGCGATCCTTTGCCCTATTGGTCATCCGGGCGAGTCACGCTGCTCGGTGATGCCGCGCATCCGATGTATCCTGTCGGCTCCAATGGCGCCTCGCAGGCAATCCTCGATGCGCGCTGCCTTGCCGACGCGCTGGTGCGCGCCGAGCATCCGCGCCAGGCGTTGCTCGAATATGAAAAGAAGCGCTTGCCGATGACGGCAGACATCGTCCGCTCAAACCGTCGCGGCGGCCCCGAGGGCGTTATCGACGCCGTCGAGCAGCTCGCGCCCGACGGCTTCGACAATGTCGACAATGTGCTGAGCTATTCCCAGCGCGAGGCGATCGTGCGTGGCTACGCCACCAAGGCCGGCTTCGCCGCGGTGCCAGGGCTCGCCGCGGTGCGCGCCTGACGCTCGCCGTTAGCCGGCGCCGGGAGGCGGCGGCAGGAAGTGGATGTTGAACTCGGCGGCCATCGCCACCACGTCCTCGGGCTTCTGTTCCTTCATGTTATGAAGGCCCCAGAACAGGTCGAACAGTTTCTTGGTCGGCGAGACCCAGAACAGCACCTTCGCGGTCTGCTCCGACTTGTTGAAGATGCCGTGCGGCACGCCCATGCCGAGCCGGATCAGATCGCCCGCGGTCGCCTGCGATTCCGAATTGCCGAGCATGAAGTCGAGCTTGCCCTCCAGCATGTAGAGATACTCATCCTGATCGGGATGGATGTGCGGGGGCACGAACGTGCCCGGCGGCAATGTCGCGTGCCAGGAGAAGCTGTGCTCGGTATTGCTTTTCGGCACATAGGTCTGGCCGAGGATGTTCCAGGAGATGCCCTGGAATCCCTCATTGGCGCGGGTGATGCCGGTGATTTCGCTGCTCATTGAAGTCCTCCCTTGACGCGACGCACGGCTTAGTTCGCCGCTTTGCAGTCCTTGGCATAGCGATCGCCGTAATTCTCGAAAACCTTCTGGACGATTTCGGTCTGGAATTTTCCGTCCGGACGCTTGGCGACCTTGGTCAGGTAAAAGTCCTGGATCGGATAGCCGTTGGTGTTGAATTTGAACGAACCGCGCAGCGAGGTGAAGTCGGCCTTCTTCAGCGCGGCACCGACTGCATCCTTGTTCGAGAGGTCGCCCTTGACGCCCTTGATGGCACTGTCGATCAGCATCGCGGCGTCGTATGCTTGGAAAGCGTAGGTACCGGGCACGACGTTGTAGGCGGCCTCATAGGCCGCGACGAACTTCTTGTTCTGGGGATTGTCGAGATTGGGCGCCCAGTTCGCGCCACCGAACATGCCGACGGCTGCGTCCTGCTGCGCCGGCAAGGTCGATTCATCCACCGTGAAAGCCGAGAGCACCGGGATGCTGTCGGCGAGGCCCGCCTGCCGGTACTGCTTGACGAGGTTGACGCCGAGGCCGCCCGGCATGAACGTGAAGAGAGCGTCGGGCTTCTGCGATGAAATCTTGGACAGCTCCGGCTGGAAGTCCAGCGTGTTCAGCGGCATGTAGGACTCTTCGACGATCTCGCCCTTGTAGTCGAGCTTGAAGCCCGCCACCGAATCCTTGCCGGCCTGATAATTCGGCACCATCAGGTACATGCGCTTGTAGCCGCGATCCTGCGCGACCTTGCCGAGGATCTCGTGAACCTGGTCGTTCTGGTACGACGTCACATAGAAGAACGGGTTGCAGTCCTTGCCGGCAAAGGTCGACGGGCCTGCATTGGGGCTGATCAGGAAGGTCTTCGATTCCGTGACGGGCCGGTGAATGGCCTGGAGGATGTTGGAGAAGATCGGTCCGACCACGAAATCGACCTTGTCGCGCTCTAGAAGGCCCTTGACCTTGGTCACCGCTGCGTCCGGCTTCAGCTCGTCGTCGACCACGACGACCTCGACATCGCGGCCGCCCATCTTGCTGCCGAGATCCTTCACCGCGAGCGCAAAACCGTCGCGAACCTGCTGGCCAAGCGCAGCGGCGGGGCCCGACAGGGTCACGATCACGCCGAGCTTGATCTTCTCCTGGGCGAGGGCAGGGCTCACTGTGGTGCCGAGCAGCAAGGCGGCTGCGGCCAAGGTCAATTGCGTCTTCATGATCTATCCCCCGTGACATCGAGGCTTGCGCTGCAAGCCGCGTACTCCAACCCGAGCTTATGCCGATGATGGCTGCCCCGGCAAGCAAGCCGCATCGCATCGCTGGCGGCACGCATGCAAACGTCGCGCCAATTGCTTGAAGCTTAAAGAAATTAACCTGCGGTCGATTGTTGCAGCTTTAGGCTTGCGGCCGGCACGGATTTATTTGAAGCTCAAAACGTTAGGGAATCCGTGCCGACGCCAATGCCGGCCGCGAATGACTGCACCGAAATGCTCGATTCCGAGACCAAGGCCGTCGAAACGCCGGAAGACCATGCCGAAGAGCTTCGGCTGTGGTTGCGCCTGCTCACCTGCACGACCCTGGTCGAGGGCGAAGTGCGTGGCCGGCTGCGGCAGCGCTTCGACGTCACTCTGCCTCGTTTCGACCTGATGGCACAGCTCGACAAGGCGCCTGACGGCTTGACGTTGTCCGACGTCTCCAAGCGCATGATGGTGTCCAATGGGAACGTCACCGGTCTCGTCGAGCGTCTGGTGGAATCCGGCCATCTCGACCGGCGCACCTCGGAGACGGACCGCCGGGTCCAGGTGATCCGCCTCACAAAACTCGGTCGCGCCGAGTTCCGCAGGATGGCCGCGGAGCACGAGACCTGGATCGCCGATCTCTTCGCCGAATTGACGCCGAAGGACGTGCGCGAGCTGATGCGTCTCCTCGCCAAGACCAAGGCGTCGGCGCAGAAATCGGCCGCGCGCCGTCGGCCTTAGGCTCGCGGTCGGCCGGTCTCCAATCCCTCTTTGCCGCAGGAAAAAGCATGGGATGCCCAAAATCCGCTATTGCGCCAAATTGTTTTAAGCCTAAAATGTTTCCTCGTTAGTGCTGCCGGGTGCTTTCCATGCGCAAAGGAGCGTGCGATGGCCAACGCCGCCAAGGTTCACGTGTCGGGCTCGTATGACGGCAATGCTGCAACGGCCCATGTCGATACATTTGCGCGGCAGCATCTGCCGCCGCGCCAGCTCTGGCCGGAGTTTCGTTTCACGCGGCCGGAGCTGCACTATCCGCCGCGATTGAACTGCGTCAGCTATTTCCTCGATCGCTGGGTCGAAGAGGGCCATGGCGATGCGCCCTGTGTCATCAGTCCCGCCGTCAGCTACAGCTACCGCGAGCTGCAAGCGCTCGTGAACCGCATCGCCAACGTCCTGGTCGGCAAGCTGGGCCTCGTGAGCGGTGGACGTGTGCTGCTGCGATCGGCCAACAGTCCCATGATGGTCGCAACCTATCTCGCGGTGATCAAGGCCGGTGGCATCTGCGTCGCGACGATGCCGCTGCTGCGCGCCAAGGAACTGTCCTACCCGATCCAGAAGGCGGAGATCACGCTGGCGCTGTGTGACGGCAAACTCTCCGAAGAGATGGAGAAGGCGAAGCTGGCGGCGCCCGGTCTCAAGCACGTGGTCTATTGGGGCAATGGCGCCGCCGACTCGCTCGAGGCGTTGATCGCTGATGCGAGCCCGCAGTTCGAAGCCGTCGATACGGCCTCCGACGACATCTGCCTGATCGCCTTCACGTCGGGCACGACCGGCGATCCCAAGGGCACCATGCATTTCCATCGCGACATGCTGGCCGTGTGCGACGGCTACGCGCGCAACATCCTGCGCGCCGAGCAGAAGGATCGCTTCGTCGGCTCGGCCCCGCTCGCCTTCACTTTCGGCTTCGGCGGCGTGCTGTTTCCGATGCATATCGGCGCTTCCTTCGTGGTGCTCGAGAAGACCACGCCGGACGACATCCTGAACGCGATCGAGCAGTTCAAGACCACGGTCTGCTTCACCGCGCCGACCGCATACCGCGCCATGATCGGCAAGCTGCCGGGCCGCGACATTTCCTCGCTGCGGAAGTGCGTCTCCGCCGGCGAGACGCTGCCCAAGCCGACTTTCGATGCCTGGCTCAAGGCGACGGGCATCAAGCTGATGGACGGCATAGGCTCGACCGAGTTGTTGCACATCTTCATCAGCGCGACCGAGGACGAGATCCGTCCGGGCGCGACCGGCAAGCCGGTACCCGGCTATGAGGCGAAGATCGTCGATGACGCCGGCAATGATCTGCCGCCGGGCACGATGGGCCGGCTCGCGGTTCGCGGTCCGACCGGCTGCCGCTACCTCGCCGATGAGCGGCAGCGCAAATACGTCCAGGATGGCTGGAACATCACCGGCGATACCTATCTGATGGATGCCGACGGTTATTTCTGGTACCAGTCGCGCTCCGATGACATGATCGTGTCGGCGGGCTACAATATCGCAGGCACGGATGTCGAGGCGGCGTTGCTGACGCATCCTTCCGTGGTCGAGTGCGGTGTCGTTGGCGCACCCGACGAGGCGCGCGGAATGATCGTGAAGGCTTATGTCATTGCCGCGCCCGGCGTGACGCCCGATGCCCAACTGGCCGCCGAATTGCAGGACTATGTCAAACGCGAGATCGCGCCGTACAAATATCCGCGTGCGATCGAGTTCGTGACGCAACTCCCAAAAACCGAGACCGGAAAATTGAAGCGTTTTGCCCTGCGGCAGATGGCGCAAGCCGCCGCGACCTCACCGGGCGTTGCCGCAGAATGAGAGAAGGGTAGAGAATTGTCCGTGACGACGCCGAAAGGTCCGCACCTTGCGGTGCTGCCGACCGCAACCGAGGAAGATCCGCGCTCGACGGTGAAAGTGTTGCAGCCGTCCGGCTGGCCGATCCCGAAAGGCTATGCCAACGGCGTGGCTGCGGAGGGACGGATCGTTGTCACCGGAGGTGTGATTGGCTGGGATGCCGAAGAGCGTCTGGCGGACGGCTTTGTCGGGCAGGTGCGCCAGACCCTGAGCAACATCGCTGAAATCCTCGCCGAAGCCGGCGCGCGTCCCGAGCACCTCGTGCGACTGACCTGGTACGTCGTCGATATGGACGAATATCTGACGAACCTGAAGGAGCTCGGCAAGGTCTACCGAACGGTCTTCGGTACGCATTATCCGGCGATGGCGCTCGTTCAGGTCGTCCGTCTCGTCGAGAAGGCGGCGCGCGTCGAGATCGAAGCCACCGCCGTCATTCCCCGCTGAACCATATCTGGTCCGTGGCTCGTCCTAGCTCGCTTTGGCGAGGTCGTCGTCCTCGGGCGAATTCAGATAGACGCCCGACATGGTGTCCACCCAACAGAGATGGTCGTGCACCTTCTTCACGCCTTCGATGTTCTCGGCGGCGACGACCGCGGCCTGCCGCGCGCGTTCTTCGGTGATGACGCCGCTGAGATGCACGATGCCGTCGCGGACGATCACGTTCAGCCCGAACGGGCACCAATCGTTCTTCTCCATGGTGTCGATGATGCGGCTGCGGATGTGATCGTCATCGGCGGTCGGATCCGGCACCTCGCGGGCGAGGCCGGCTACCGCCTGTAGCAAGTTGGCACGGGACACGATCCCGACGACCTTGTCGCCGCGCACGACCGGCAAGCGTTTGACGTTGTTCCGTTCCATGAGGTCGACGATCTCCGCGAGCGCAGTATCCTCGGTGATGGTCACGGGCGAAGCGGTCATCACCTCCGAGACCTTGCGGCCGTGCTCGTGGACGAAGTCGCTGGCCGATTTGCCGGGACCGAGAATGAAACGCAACCAGCGGCCCCGCTTGCGCCCGGTGCCGATCTCGCTGCGGCGGATGAAATCGCCTTCCGAAACAACGCCGACCAGCTTGCCGACGTCGTCAACCACCGTGAGACCGCTGACATGCCGCTTCAGCATGATGTTCGCCGCCTCGACGATGCTGGTGTCAGGGGTGACCGAGATGACCGACCGGGTCATGATCTGGTGGGCGCGCATGGAAAGCTCCGCTGGTTTATCGAATTTCAATGCGGAAAGCCTAGCTCCGTGGCCGTGGTGCGGTTTGACTCAGGTCAAGCGAGCCAGACTGTCTTGGGCCGTTTGCGCAATTGTGATCCGCGCCTGGATTTGATGCAGCTCAACGCACGTCGGAAGCCTCGCCATATCCTCCAGCCGGCCGAGAGCAGAGGCCTGCAGGAACATTCAGCAATGAGCATCGTGAAGATACTCCCACGGGCCGAAGAGCCGCAGGCGTCTTTCGCCAGTCCGGTTGCGAAAGCCGCTACAGCGGCACCTGAAAAAATCTCCGGGGAGCCGGTCGCGACCGATGTCGCGCCTTCGGAGCCATATCCTCTGGACCGGGCCTTCCATGCGATGCTGGCCCGCTTCACGGGCGGGATTTCGCCTGTGGCCTTGTCGTTGGCCTGGCTCGACTGGAGCGCGCATCTCGCGGCGGCGCCGCAGCGCCAGATGGAGATTACCCGCCACGCTCTTCGCGATGCCGGCCAGTTTCTGGAGGCTGCCGCGCATGCCACATCGCAAAAGCCGTGGTCCGTGATTCAGCCGCACGGACGCGATCGCCGCTTCAGGGAGCCGCAATGGGAGCTCGCGCCGTTCAATCTGCTCGCGCAGGCATTCCTGCTCACGGAGCGCTGGTGGCACGATGCCACGACCGGCGTGCGCGGCGTGTCGCACGCAAATGAAGCCGTCGTCGAGTTCGCGGTACGCCAGATGCTCGACATGATGGCGCCGTCGAATTTCGCTGCCACCAATCCGCAGGTTCTGGAAAAGGCGTTCCAGAGCGGAGGAGAGAATTTTGTATTCGGCTGGCAGAACTGGTGCCGCGACCTGATGCGCCAGCTCTCGGTCCTGAAACCCGCGGGCGACGACCAGTTCGTCGTGGGCAAGACGGTCGCGGCTTCGCCCGGTAAGATCGTCTACCGCAACGATCTGATCGAGCTGATCCAGTACCTTCCGACCACCGCGCAGGTGCGGCCCGAGCCGATCCTGATCGTGCCGGCCTGGATCATGAAATACTACATCCTCGATCTGTCGCCGCAAAACTCCCTGGTCAAATATCTGACCGGTCAGGGCTTTACGGTGTTCGCGATCTCCTGGCGCAATCCGGATGCAAAGGACCGGGATGTCGCCTTCGACGATTATCGCAAGCTCGGCGTAATGGCCGGGCTCGACACGATCGGCCGGATTTTGCCTGGCCGGAAGATCCATGCGCTCGGCTACTGCCTGGGGGGCACGCTGCTGTCGATCGCTGCCGCCGCCATGGGGCGCGACGGTGATCACCGTCTCGGCACCGTCACGATGCTCGCCGCCCAGACCGACTTCACCGAGGCCGGCGAATTGACGCTCTTCATCAACGAGAGTCAGGTCGTCTTCCTCGAGGACATGATGTGGCAGCGCGGTTACCTCGACACTGCGCAGATGGCCGGTGCGTTCGCACTCCTGCGCTCCAACGACCTGGTCTGGTCGCGGCTGTCGCAGGATTATCTGATGGGCGAGAGCGCGCCACTGAACGACCTGATGGCCTGGAACGCCGATGCCACGCGGCTACCTTATCGCATGCACTCGGAGTATTTGCGCAAGCTGTTTCTGGACAACGATCTGGCCGAAGGCCGCTATCGCGTCGAAGACAGGAGTATTTCGCTGTCCGACATTCATACCCCGATGTTCGTGGTGGGTACGCTTGCCGATCACGTTGCGCCGTGGCGATCCGTCTACAAGGTCCATTATCAGGTCGATGCCGACGTGACGTTTCTGCTGACCAGCGGCGGCCATAATGCCGGCGTCGTCGCGCCTCCTGACGAAAGTTGGCACAATTACCAGGTCATGACCAAGGCTGCGGACGCGCCTTATGTTGGCCCGGACGAGTGGCTGAAGCTGGCGCCGCACGTCGAGGGATCGTGGTGGCCGGAGTGGGCGGCATGGCTGGCGGCACGCTCGGGCGAGCCCTGTGATCCGCCCCGGATCGGAGACGATCTGCCCGACGCGCCGGGAGATTACGTCCACACCTAGTCCTCGGGCTCCGGATTCGGCGCGAGGTCCGACGAGCGAAACGGCTTGGCCTTGTCCAGTTTCCGATAAGCTTTCGAGGCAGTTCGCAGCAGCTTCTTTTCCCTCTTGCGGCTGAAGAAACGAATGCCGGCCTCGGGGGCGGCTTCGTTCAATGACGCCGCTAGCGTCTGCCCGCGTGCATCGTCGTTCAACTGGCCGAGCGACCGTTGCGCTTTGCGCAATTGCTTGAGGATGGACTTCTGCTTGGTCAGGGATTCATCGGCAAACAGATCCTCCAGCGACTCGACCGAATAGGTCAGTCGCTTGTTGAGAAGACGCAATTTGTGCCGCTTCTCGACGTCGAGCTTGCGGAGCTTTCGCGCCTTCTTGAGCAGTGTCGTTTCCCATTCGGCGAGCTGAGCCGTTGCATGGTCGGCGAGCGAGCGGCGGCGCAGCCTGATGGCCTCCTTGCTGCGCCGGGTCGACCAGGGACCGCTTTCGATCCAGGCCGATGTCTGCTCGACGAGGCGGCGATAGCGCGCCGATTGCAGCGCGCGCGTCAGCAGGCGGTGGCTCTCGGCGCGCTTCTCGTCCCAGTGCTGGAGCTCGGCGATCACGTCGAGCTCGCCGCCGCTCTCGGCGATGACCCGGTCGATCGCCACGTCGAGGTCGCGTACCATGCCGAGCTGGCTGTTCAGCCATTTCAGCTCGGTCCAGATCGCTGGCCGAAGCCCGTCATCAACCATGGGCGAGAAGAAGCGGATGGCGGTGCGCAAATGCGTCAGTGCGATCCGGATCTGGTGCAGCGCCTCCGGGTCGCCACGGCACGTACCGTCGTGCCGGGCCAGGACGGCGCCGAGGTGGCGGCGGGCGATGATCCGGAACGCCGTATCGCAGGCCATGCCGGGGCTGAGGCGGCCGGGCAGGGCATTGCGCCGTGTCGGCGGCTTGGCGCGCGGGGGCGCCGTCGAGCTCGTGGTGGGTCGCGACATCCTTGCCCGCGTCAATCAGATTGCCCTACTTGCCCTCGGAGATCGCGTCCCGGCCGCTCCGGAGCGTTTGCTCTTGTGTCCCTGACGCATCGATGCTCGCCCAACCGACGTGACCGATATTATAGTGCTCTTGCTGCGCAGCAACCTCTTGCGTGGCGTCGGATGCATCTCCCCGACGGCTTCCGATTCGCGCCTGGCGTGTCGCAAGGTCCGCAATCAGGAATAGTCCACGCAGCGGCACGTTGCATTCGCGGGCCAGGGCGGCCAGTTCGTCCCGTTCGGACTCGCGTGCAAAGACGGCGTCGACGATTGCGGAATGGCCCTGCGCCAACACCTGCCGGGCGCGCTGCAACAGTACCTCGTAGACGCGCGCCGTCACCTCGGGCCGGTAGGTGGACGGTGGCAGCCGGTCGATGTGTGCCACCCGAAACAGCTGCTTGCGAATGACGTCGCTGCGCAGCACGACAGCTCCCGGTTGCGGCGCGACGTCGGGCGCCAGCGCGCGGGCGAGGACAGATTTTCCGGTGCCCGATAGTCCGCCAACCGCAATCAGGCGTGGCGCGGGCGGGTGGATCAGAGCTAGGGCGAGATCAAAATAGCGGCGTGCGTCGCGAACGATCCCGGCCCGATCGGCGCCGGGCCGCGCCAGGCGTGCCAGCGTCACCTGGGCGCGGATCGCCGCACGAATGGACATGAACAGCGGCAGGGCGGAGAGTGCGTCGAGATTTTCGGGCGCCGTCGTGGCGAGATATTGGTTCAGGACGACATTGGCTGCGACGGGTTGATCGTGGTGCAGCAGGTCCATCAGCGTGAATGCGAGATCGTACAGCACGTCGACGGTTGCGATGTCAGGATCGAACTCGATGGCGTCGAACAGGACTGGCCGGTCGCCGATCGACACGATGTTCGCGAGATGCAGGTCGCCGTGGCAGCGGCGCACGAAACCCCGACGGCCGCGGTCTTCGAGCAGCGGCTGCAGACGCATCAACATCGCATGCGAGGCTCCGGCGAGCCGCTCGATCTCTTCGGCCTTGAGATGGTTGCCCATTTGCAGGCCGTCGCTGTTTTTGGCAATGAGGCCGGGGATGGAAGACGCCCATGCCTTGCCGTCGGCAGGGCGCGCCGCCACATGCGAGGCTGCGATGGCGTCAGCGGTGGCCAGGGCAAGGTTCGCGTCCAGCGGGCCGGCTTTCGCCAGATGGTCCAGCGTGCGGCTTTCGTCGAAACGCGACATGTCGACCGCATATTCGACCGGCCGGCCGCTTCCGTTGACCTTCAGCGATCCGTCCGGCTCTTCGGTGATCGCAACGACGCCATGATAGATCTGCGGCGCCAGCGGCTGGTTGATCCTGATCTCCTCCTCGCAGGCCAACTTGCGTTTCTCGAGCGTCGAATAGTCGAGGAACGGAAATCGCACGGCACGCTTGATCTTCAACGCGCGTGGCCCGTCGAGAAAGACCGAAGCCGCATGCGTATCGATCCGCTTCACACCCGGATGGCCGACGGAATCGGTGAGCGCCGCAAAGATCCGGTCCTGGGTCGCGGAATCGTTTGTCATCCCTGCTGGCACGTCCCGATGCGTCGGAAGGCGATGCGGCCGCCAACCAGATTAATCTTTAGAATGCGGTCGCTGCCAGTCCTTGACTTCGGTCAATGTCCGTCTCTCGGTCGACGGAGTTCCCCCGGGGCTTGATGAGGATCAAGCTCCCCGGCGAAAGCCGCGCTATTTTGGGGCTCAAGGAGAATCCCGATGCCGATCAAGGACGTCTTTCTTCCGCTTGTCGGCCAGCCGCGCGGGCCGGCCCTTGCTGCGATCGAGAAATGCGTGGCGGTTGCCGCCGACCTCGGTGCCAGGATCACCGCACTTGCACTCGAGGACGATGTTTTCGTGCGTCCAAAAGTGATGCTCCCCGACGACGCGGATTCTGTTGTGACCGGCGCCGCGATCGGGGATATGCAGCTCCTCCTGAATACATTTACCAGTGCTACTTCCCGCGCTAACATTCGCGCTCAAAGTCGATCGGCAAAGGTGCCGGCGGACCAGATCGCAGCGATCCTGGCCGAGCATGCGCGCTTCAGCGATGTCGCGCTGGTCCCTGTGAGGCCGCACGACAGTCGCACCGAGCACATTGTCGAGACGTTGATGTTCGAATCCGGGCGACCGTTGCTGCTCTGCCCGGAACAGCACGTGGATGCGCTGCGGCCGGAATTCGAGAACGTCATGATCGCCTGGGATCACTCCGCGCGTGCTGCGCGGGCTATCGGCGATGCGATGCCGATCCTTCAGGCTGCCGCCACGGTCCGCGTGGTGACCGTGGCCGACGACAAGACCGACGCGATCGTGCAATCAGGAACGGCGCTCGTCGGCCATCTGAGGGAACACGGGGTCTACGCCTCGTTCGAGACTGCGAAGGGGAGCGGCAGCTCGATTGGCAAGGTGCTCGGAAGCTGGGCGAACTCCAATGCCATGGATGCGATCGTCATGGGCGCCTATCATCATTCGCGTCTGAATGAGATCGTCTGGGGTGGTGTGACAAAGACCGTCATTGGCCAGCCACCGTGTTGGGTTATGATCTCGCACTAGGCACCTCGCGGGCCTATCCGCCAGATCTTCCACTCACCGGAACCGCGACCGACCGGGCGCATTTGCTGACATGTCCACCTATCGCCTGAAGAATCTGCTGTCGCCGCATTCGGTCGCGCTCGTCGGGGCGAGCGCCCGTCCCGTCTCCGTGGGGCGCGCCGTTCTGGAGAACATTCGCAAGGCTGGCTTCCAGGGACGGTTTGGCCTGGTCAATCCACGCCATGCCGAGATCGGCGGTGTCGCTTCGGTGAAGAGCCTGGAGAGGCTGGACTTCGTGCCCGAGCTCGTGGTCATCACCGCGCCGGCGCAGGAGATTCCCGACATCATCGACCAGGCCGGGCGGCGCGGATCGGCGGGCGCGCTGATTGTCTCGGCCGGACTCGGTCATGGACCGGGATCCCTGCACGAGGCTGCAATCGCCGCGGCCCGCAAATACGGCATGCGGCTGATCGGGCCGAATTGTCTGGGCATCATGATGCCCGGCGTCAGCCTCAATGCCAGTTTTGCCGCGCGCATGCCGGGGGCGGGAAATCTCGCCCTGATCTCGCAATCCGGCGCGATTGCGGCCGGCATGGTGGATTGGGCCGCGCAGCGCGGGGTCGGATTTTCCGGCATTGTCACGATCGGCGACCAGATCGACGTCGACATCGCCGACCTGCTCGATCATTTCGCGATGGATCACAAGACCCGCGCGATCCTGCTCTACATCGAGGCCATCAAGGACGCGCGCAAATTCATGTCGGCGGCGCGTGCAGCGGCGCGCGTCAAGCCGGTCGTCGTGGTGAAATCCGGCCGCATGGCCCAAGGCGCCAAGGCGGCTGAGACCCATACCGGAGCGCTTGCGGGTGCCGACGCCGTCTATGACGCGGCGTTCCGCCGGGCGGGTGTCCTGCGGGTCTCCGATCTGCGCGAGCTGTTCGACTGTGCCGAGACGCTTGGCCGCGTCGAATCGCCGGCGGGAAAGCGCCTGGCCATCCTGACCAATGGCGGTGGCATCGGCGTCCTCGCCGTCGACCGGTTGGTCGAGCTGGGTGGAATCCCGGCGTCGATTTCGGCGGAGGCCCGCAAGAAACTCGACGAGGTGCTGCCGCCGACCTGGTCCGGCGCAAATCCCGTCGACATCGCCGGCGATGCCGATGCGTCGCGTTACGCCGCGGCGCTGGAGGTGCTGCTCACAGATTCCGACAACGACGCCGTTCTTGTGCTCAACGTGCAGACGGCGATCGCCCCGGCAGCAGACATCGCCGCGATCGTGACGGAGCTTGTCGGAAAATATCGTCATCAGCAGGGGCGATGGGCAAAGCCCGTGCTGGCCTCCTGGGTCGGGGCCGATCAGAACATCATTCAGACGCTCTCTGGCGCGGGCGTGCCCAACTACCCGACCGAAGACGATGCGGTGCGTGGGTTCATGTATCTCGTGAGACATCGCGAAGTGGTCGAGGAGCTGAGCCAGGTTCCTCCCGCGATGCCCGATACGTTCGTGCCCGACGCCCGGGCCGCCAAGCAGATCGTCGCCGCTGCCATCGCCGATGGCCGCAAATGGCTGGAGCCTGTCGAGATCAAGCACCTGCTCGAGGCCTATGACATCGCGATGGTGCCGACCTATGCCGCGACCGATGTCGAGCAGGCGGTGGCCTGCGCGAACGAGGTATTTGCGCGAGGCGGCACCGTGGTGCTGAAGATCATGTCGCGCGATATCGTGCACAAATCCGATGTCGGCGGCGTCGTGCTCAACCTGACCACGCCGGATGCGGTGCGTGTTGCCGCCGCCGACATCCTTTCCCGAGCGAGGAAGCTGCGACCCGAGGCCCGCATCGAAGGCGTCATCGTGCAGGCGATGGTGGTCAAAGCGAAGGCGCGCGAGGTGATCCTCGGTCTTGCCGACGATCCCACCTTCGGCACCGTTGTCGTCTTCGGTCGCGGCGGAACCGCGGTCGAAATCATCAACGACAAGGCCCTCTCGCTGCCGCCATTGGACCTGCAACTTGCCCGCGACCTGATCGACCGTACGCGCGTGTCACGCCTGCTTCGCGCCTATCGCGACGTGCCCGCAGTGAAGCAGGACGCCGTCGCGATGGTGCTGGTCAAGCTCGCCCAGATGGCGGCGGACATCCCGGATATCCGCGAATTCGACATCAACCCGCTGCTCGCGGACGAAACCGGCGTGACGGCGGTCGATGCCCGTGTCGCGGTGGGGGCGCCGCAGCGGAAATTCGCGGGCTCCGGACCTGTCAATTTCGCCGTTCGCGCCTACCCGTCGCAATGGGAGCGGCGCCTCAAGCTCAAGGACGACTGGCGCATCTTCGTGCGGCCCCTGCGCCCCGAGGACGAGCCGACCATCCACGAATTCCTGCGTCACGTCACGGCGCACGACCTCCGTCTCCGCTTCTTTGCGCCGATGAAGGAGTTTACCCACGAATTCATCGCGCGCCTGACCCAGCTCGACTATTCACGCGCGATGGCCTTCATCGCGTTCGATGAATCGACCGGCGAGATGGTCGGCGTCGTCCGGCTTCATTCCGACTCTGTGTATGAGAGCGGCGAATACGCGATCCTCCTGCGTTCCGATCTCAAGGGCAGGGGGCTTGGCTGGGCCCTGATGCAGCTGATCATCGACTATGCGAGGTCGGAGGGGCTGAAGACCATCTCGGGAGACGTGCTCAAGGAGAACACCGTGATGCTCGAGATGTGCCGGCAACTCGGCTTCGAGGTCAAGCCCGATCCCGGCGAGCCCGACATCTGCGACGTTCGCCTCAAGCTCTGAGCGCTCCGATTACGAATTCACTTCGGACGCGGCTGCTGCGGTGGAGTCCTTGGCCGTCTTCCGCATGCTCTTGACCATGATTGCGATCAGGGGCACCAGTATCGGCACGACGGTGCTCAGCGGATGATGCATCGCGCCAGACATTTGGGCCTGGAGCGCGCGTGCCTCTAGCTGCAAGGCTTCGATGGACGCGCCGTGAATTTCATTGGCGAGTTCGATGTCGCGGCCGGACGGCGGTCGGCCGGCGATGACGAGGAGAGCTGCGGCGATGGCGAAATTGACCGCACCCAGAATGGCCGCCGCGGCGATCGCGCTCCAGATCTGGACCAGCGCGAAATAGGCCGACAGCTCGAGCATCAGCAGCCCAAATGCCGCGATCAGTGCTGCGAAGGCACGCAGGCCCAGGCCCGCCAAGAGATGACGCAACCTGATATCCGCGATGATTCTGTCGGTGCGCCAGAGCACGCGCAGATGTTTGACGACATTTTCCGTATTCACCTAGTGCCTCCTCAGCATGAATCCGACCACGACGCCGAGCGCGAAGGCGGAAGCGAGCGAGGTGATGGGGCGATCCGCAATGAGGTCCTGAAGCTGCTCCTGCTCGTCGCTGACGGCCTCGCCGAGCTCGGCAAGCGCGGCCTTGATCTGGTCGGCCAGAGCTTCGGCCCGGTCTTTCGAGCGGTCGAACATCTCCTCGCCGGCGCTGCTCAAGAGGCGCGTGACGTCCACCTTGAGGGTTCGCAGTTCGTCGCTCATCCCGTCACTATCGAACATGGATTTGAGTTCTCCATTGAATAGAAACAAGCCTAGGACCCGGTGGCTGAACCACGCTTGATTTGCGTCAAGAGGCGGGCGCAAACTTGGTCTTGAGGCAGGTCAAACCGGCCGCCACATGCTGGCCTAGAACTGGCGGCTGAATGGGGACCGATTGTCCCGATGAGGTGGAAGCGTGAACTCCGAACCGCTGTTGCTGGCGACGCCGTCCGGCGATGCGCTGAAATTGCGCCCGGAAGGGCCTTGGACCGCCGCCAACGTGTCGGCGCTTGAAACACTGTCCCGTTCGGTAGGAGCAGAGGTCGATCGGTCCAGAGTCGTAACGCTTGATCTGTCCGGCGTCAGCGCCCTCGACACGCTCGGTGCCTGGGTCCTGGAGAAATTGTCGCGCCGGGCGGCGTCGTCAGGCAGATCGGCGGAATTCGTCGGCGTCGCCGACCATTTCAGCGGGCTGATGGACGAGGTGCGTCAGGTCAACCGCCACACGCCGGCGCCCGTAGCAGAGCAAAATCCGATTCTGCTCAGGCTCGGCGATCTCGGAAAGTCCACGGTCGGCTCGCGCGAAGACATCACGATCTTCCTGCAAATGCTCGGCGCATTGTCCATGGCCGTGATCGGCGTTCTGCGCCGGCCGCGATCTCTGCGGCTGACGTCGCTGATCTACCAGCTCTATCGCATCGGGTGGCAGGCGATCCCCATCGTCGCGCTGATTACCTTCCTGATCGGCGCCATCATCGCCCAGCAGGGATTTTTCCATTTTCGCAGGTTCGGCGCGGAGTCCTATACGGTCGACATGGTCGGCATTCTCGTCTTGCGCGAACTCGGCGTGCTGATCGTCGCCATCATGGTTGCGGGACGTTCCGGGAGCGCCTACACCGCCGAGCTCGGCTCGATGAAGATGCGCGAGGAGATCGATGCGCTCTCGACCATGGGGCTCGATCCCGTCGACGTCCTGATCCTCCCGCGCGTTGCGGCTCTGGTCATTGCGCTGCCGATCCTGGCGTTTATCGGATCGATCGCGGCGCTCTATGGCGGCGGCTTGGTCGCGCAGTTCTATGGCGATATGGGGCCGGCAATCTACATCGCGCGGCTGCATGAGGCGATCTCCGTCACCCATTTCGAGGTGGGCATCCTGAAGGCGCCGTTCATGGCGCTGGTGATCGGGATCGTTGCCTGTAGCGAGGGATTGCGCGTGAAGGGCAGCGCGGAATCGCTGGGACGGCAAACCACGACGTCGGTGGTGAAGTCGATCTTCCTGGTGATCGTCCTCGATGGCCTGTTCGCGATCTTCTTCGCCTCGATCGGAATGTGATGATGGATCAATCGCAAGACGAGTTCGCGATCCGCGTCCGCGACCTCGTGGTCGGCTTCGGTCGCCAGACCGTGCTCGACCATCTGTCGCTCGATGTCCGCAGGGGCGAGATCCTCGGACTGGTGGGGGCCTCCGGCGGCGGCAAGTCGGTGCTGATGCGCACCATCATCGGCCTCATCCCGCGCCAGGGCGGGACCATCGAAGTCATGGGCCAGCCCGTCGGGGGCCGCAAGGAAGGCGCCGCCACGACATGGGGCATCCTGTTCCAGCAGGGGGCGCTGTTCTCATCGCTGACGGTCCGGCAGAACGTTCAGTTTCCGCTGCGCGAAAATCTCGAGTTGTCGCAGGAGCTGATGGACGAGATCGCGATTGCCAAGCTCGAGATGGTCGGGCTGCGGGCGCAGGATGCCGACAAATATCCGGCGGAGCTGTCCGGCGGCATGACCAAGCGCGTGGCGCTGGCCCGCGCGCTCGCGCTCGATCCGCCGATCCTGTTCCTGGACGAACCGACCTCCGGCCTCGATCCGATCGCCGCTGGCGATTTCGATGCGTTGATCAAGACCTTGCAAAAGACCCTGGGGCTGACCGTGTTCATGGTGACCCATGATCTCGCGAGCCTGACCACGGTCTGCGACCGCGTCGCTGCGCTCGCCGACGGCAAGATCGTCGCGATCGGCCCCATGCGCGAATTACTGCAATCCGAGCATCCCTGGGTGCGCGCCTATTTCCACGGCAAGCGCTCGCAGATGCTGCAACACGAGATGAGATGAGACATGGAAACCCGCGCTCCCTACGTGCTGATCGGCAGTTTCGTGCTGGCCGCGATCCTCGCGGTATTCGGCTTCGTCTATTGGCTGAACAACACCGGCGGCATCGGGCCGCGCACGAGCTATCACGTGCAGTTCCAGGGGCCGGTGCCGGGCTTGCTGGTCGGCGCCGGCGTGCTGTTCAACGGCATCCGCGTCGGCGAGGTAACCCAGCTCGGCCTTGCGCCGGACAATCCGCGCTTCGTCAACGCGACGATCTCGGTGGCCTCCACGACGCCGGTGCGCACCGACACCAAGGTCGGGCTCGATTTCCAGGGGTTGACCGGCGTGCCGGTGGTGACGCTGGAAGGCGGCATGATCGTCGCCAAATCCGGTGAGCCCCTGACCCTGATTGCCGAGGCTGGCGCGGGCCAGAGCATGACGCAGGCCGCACGCGACGCGCTGCGGCGGGTCGATACCGTGCTGGAAGACAATTCCGGCCCGCTGAAGGATACCATCGCGAATCTGAAGACGTTCTCCGACGGTCTCGCGCGCAACGTCGGCAAGATCGACGGCATCCTGGCGGGTCTCGAGAAGATGACCGGAGGCGGGACCCCGGCGCAGAAGATCACCTATGATTTGCGCACGCCGCAGAATCTCGGGCCGGCCGGCAAGACGCTTTCTGCATCCCTGGCCATTCCCGAGCCGACCGCGGTCGCGATGCTCCAGACCCAGCGCATGCTGTTCGCGCCGAGCGGGGACAATCCAGGTTTTGCGGACTTCCTCTGGGCTGACAGCATTCCAAAGCTGGTGCAGGCGCGGCTGATCGACAGCTTCGAGAACTATGACATCGCTCACGCCCCCTTGCGCACGAGCGACCTTGGGCAGGCAGACTACCAGTTGCTGATCGACATCAGGCGCTTCCGGATTGCGACGGACGGTGAGGCAAGGGTCGAGATCGGACTGTCGGCGCGAATCGTCGACAAGAACGGCAAGGTGATGGCCTCGCGCCTCATCGAGGCCAGCGAGAAGCTCGACAAGGTCGAGCCGGCCGCAGCCGTCGCGGCGTTCGATGCAGCCTTCGCCCGCATGGCCAGGGAGCTGATCGGCTGGACCGTGCAGGCGGTGTGAGGCGGCTACTCCAGCGTCTTCAGGTAGGACAGCAGGTCGTGAATCTCGTCTGGACTGAGCTCGAAGGCGGGCATGTCGGCGTGACCCGTGTAGATGCCTTCGGCCAGGGCCTCGCCAAGGGTCTCGATCGGATAGCGCCGGTGCAGGGTGCGTAGCGGAGGCGCGGTCTTGAACGGGCTCTCGGAGACGCGGTCGATGGCGTGGCAGCGCGCGCAATTGGCCCGTGCAAAGGCCCTGCCGCGTTGTTCGGCGGTCGGGCCCGCCAGCGCGGGCGTGATCAGAAGCAGGCCAATCAGGCCCTGGCGGAGGACGTGCTGAAGCATTGGAGGCGGGGTCCCGTCGAACTCTTTGCGCAGAATAGAGGGGGGAGGGCTGCCAAACTTGATGTGGGTCAATCGCGTTTGTGGCGCCGCAGTAAAATGCATGTGCGCGGTGGGCTCGGCCGGGGGGGCGGAGCTGGACCGACGCGAGGAGCGGTGGATGAAGCCTCCCGTGGTCACGATTGAGCCGACTGGGCATTTCTGTAGCGATTGTGCCGTACGCGGAACGGCGGTCTGTTCGTCGCTGGATGCGGCCGAGCTTAGGGAGTTCGAGCATCTCGGACGCCGCGTCCATTTTACCTCGGGCGAGACTGTGTTCTCCGAGGAAGACATCACGACCTCTTTCTACAACGTCCTCGAGGGCGTCATGCGGCTGTACAAGCTGCTACCCGACGGCCGGCGGCAGATCGTCGGTTTTTCCCTGCCCGGCGATTTCCTGGGGATGAATTTGTCTGGCCGCCACAATTTCTCGGCGGATGCGATCGGCGCGGTGACAGTGTGCCAGTTCCCAAAAGGGCCTTTCGGTCGTTTCATCGAGGACCGCCCTCAGCTGCTCAGGCGGATCAACGAACTGGCCATTCGCGAGTTGAGCCAGGCGCGCGACCATATGGTCCTGCTCGGCCGCCGCTCGGCGGACGAGAAGGTCGCGGCTTTTCTGCTCAGCTGGCGCGAGCGGCTGTTCGCGCTCAAGGGGACGTCCGACACGGTTCCACTTCCAATGAGCCGTCAGGACATCGCCGACTATCTCGGCCTGACCATCGAAACCGTGAGTCGCACCTTCACCAAGCTGGAGCGTCACGGGACGATCGAGATCATTCATGGCGGAATCAGCCTGCTCGATCCGGCACGCGTTGAGGCCTTGGCCGTGGCTTGAGCGTTTCCCGCGTTGCTCCCGGGTTTTTGATCCCTGTCAATGACGCCGGCGGTCTGCCGCAAATAATGCCCTCAAACAATCCGGGAGGAGCGTGATGCCGGCTGACGCATTGCTGATGACCACCGTCGTCGTAGCGATTTTTGTTGTTTTCGCCGCAGCTTTGGCGTGGGCTGACCGACAAACCAGCCAAGGCCGGGTCGACCGGGATTCCAAGCGCTGAAGATCCTGATCATCGGTGCCATCTGACGTACCGGACGCCATGTCTGGCGGGCCGGCCGCTGGCGTTTCGGCAGCGCCTCAACGCAATTGCGACTTCCTGCCTGCAACTCTGCATCGACCAGGGCGCGTTGGCGCATCCTTCGGATGCGAACTTCGAGCCAAGGCTCGGCATTTTCGCCGCATTGCCTAAAACGTCGTGCATGCTTTCCGGTTGAAAAG
>Ga0063456_1000270_pt1 | contig 36617 bp, 31 predicted proteins | sample AraplaMF_Cvi_mMF_FD_56228 | JGI IMG/M metagenome (GOLD analysis project Ga0063456, IMG submission 56228) | Arabidopsis root microbial communities from the University of North Carolina, USA - plate scrape MF_Cvi_mMF version 2 (version 2) | ecosystem: Host-associated > Plants > Roots > Endosphere ... | reverse complement strand
TTGGTGTTGGACAGGAACACCGAGGACAGCTTGTCGAAGGAAATCTTGCCGTCCGGCTTCGGGTAGTTCTTCGGTGCATGAGCCTTGGCCGGATCGAGCGTCGAGCGATCGGGCTTGGCATGCGACTGGGTGCCGAACAGCGAGGCGCCGAACAGCGTGTTGCACCACATGTCGATCCCGCCGAGCGCGACGCCGAGCACGGTGCCGAACTTCGACCACAGCGGCTTGACGTTGCGGACCAGGAACAGATCCTTGCCGACCGGCGAGGAACGCCACGCGTTCTCGTAGTCGATGATCTCGTCATTGGCGCGATCCGCGGCAATCGCGGCGGCGACATGCTCGGCCGCCAGCATGCCGGTGCCCATCGCATTGTGCACACCCTTGATGCGGGGCACGTTGACGAAGCCGGCCGCGCAGCCGACCAGCGCGCCGCCGGGGAAAGTCAGCTTCGGCACCGACTGGTAGCCGCCTTCCGTGATCGCGCGCGCACCATAGGCGAGCCGCTTGCCGCCTTCAAAAGTGCCGCGGATCGAGGGATGGGTCTTGAAGCGCTGGAACTCGTCGAACGGCGACAGATACGGATCGTCGTAGTTGAGATGCACGACGAAGCCCACGGCAACGAGGTTGTCGTCGTAGTGATAGAGGAACGAGCCGCCGCCGGTCTTCAGATCGAGCGGCCAGCCGAACGAATGCTGGATCATGCCCTTCTGATGCTTGGCGGGGTCGATCTGCCAGACTTCCTTGAGACCGATGCCGAACTTCGCCGGCTCGCTCTTGGAGTCGAGCGCGAACTTCGCGATCAGCTGCTTGGTCAGGCTGCCGCGCGCGCCTTCGGCGAACAGCGTGTACTTGCCGAGCAATTCCATGCCGCGGGTGAAGGAGTCCTTCGGCTTGCCGTCCCGGCCGATGCCCATGTCGCCGGTGGCGATGCCCTTCACCGCGCCCTGCTCGTCATAGAGCACTTCGGCCGCAGCAAAGCCCGGATAGATCTCGACGCCGAGCGCCTCGGCCTTGCGCGCCAGCCAGCGGCAGACATTGCCGAGCGAGCCGATATAGCAGTGATGGTTGTCCATCAGCGGCGGCATCATGAAGCCCGGCAGCTTGATCGCGCCGCCTGCGGTCATCCAGTAGAAGCGATCGTCCTTGACCTGCGTCTTCAGCGGACAGTCGGAATCCTCGCGCCAGTCCGGAATGAGCTTGTCGAGCCCGGCGGGATCGATCACCGCACCGGAGAGGATGTGCGCGCCGACCTCGGAGCCCTTCTCCACCACGACGACGTTGAGATCGGCGTTGAGCTGCTTCAGCCGGATCGCCGCAGCCAGGCCCGAGGGGCCGGCGCCGACGATGACGACGTCGAATTCCATGGATTCGCGCGGGGGAAGTTCTTCGGTGCTCATCTGATCCCAGCCCTTGAGACGGTCCTTGGTCGTTTGCGCCCTCTTGTTTCCGATTTTTCCGGGTAGGACAACCTCGGAATCGCGTTCCGCTGGGATGCAAGGCGCCCCAAACTGATATAAAAGTCTGACTTTCCAAATGATCCCCGAACCCGCACCCACCGTCCGAGAGCTGCTCGCCTTCTATCTGGAGGCCGGGGTCGACTGCGCGCTCGCGGAAGAGCCGATAGACCGTCTGGCGGAAATGGATGCCCCGGCCCCGCGCGCCGCGCCGCCGGTCGAGGCGCCACGGCCGGTCGCAGCACCCGCCGTCATGCGCGGCGAGGCCGCACCTGCGCCCGATGTCGCGATTGCCTCCGCACGCGAGGCCGCGCGGACCGCGCCGACGCTCGAGGCACTGCGCGAGCTCATGCAGAGCTTCGAAGGCTGCGCGCTGAAACATACCGCAACGCGGCTGGTGTTCGCCGACGGCAATCCGCAGGCGCGCATCATGTTCGTCGGCGAGGCGCCCGGCCGCGACGAGGACATCGAGGGGCTGCCGTTCGTGGGGCGCAGCGGCAAGCTGCTCGATCTCATGATCGGCGCCATCGGCCTCAACCGCACCACCGCCTACATCGCCAACGTCATTCCCTGGCGCCCGCCCGGCAACCGCACGCCGACGCCGCAGGAGACGCAAATCTGCCTGCCCTTCATCCAGCGCCAGATCGAGCTCGTGAATCCCGACGTGCTGGTGACGCTGGGCAATCCCTCGACGCAAACGCTGCTCTCGACGCGCGAAGGCATCATGCGCACCCGCGGACGCTGGTTCGATTACGAGACCGGCCAACGCACCATCCGCGCGCTGCCCACGTTCCATCCCGCGTACCTGTTGCGCTCGCCGTCGTACAAGCGGCTGGCCTGGCAGGATCTGCGCGCGATTGCGAAGGTGCTGGCGGGATAATGCTGTCGTGTCCCGGACGCGATGCCGCGCAATAGCGTTGCTTCGCAGAGCCGGGACCCAGAAAGCAAAACAGTAACGTGCGGCGATATGGGCCCCGGCTCTGCAGCGCACCGCTTCGCGCTGCGCAGCGTCCGGGGCACGAGACCGGCCTCACGTCCCCTTCGGCCGCACGATGGCCCAGCCGATGCGCAGCAATTGCTGGCGGCCGGTGACCAGCCATTCGAAGGCGCGCGGCACTTCGGGCACGATGCCGGGAAAGCGCGCGAGGATTTCCGGCGGCGGAGTGCCGGCGGTATCGGAGGCGCGCCAGACCACGACGCCGCCGGTCTCGCTGAATTTGGCCTGGCTCATCCACGGGGTCCGCGCGGGCTCGGCATCGATGAACAGATGCGGCCGTCCCGAATGCAGCGCGATCAGGCTCGCAAGCTGGGTCTCGCCGGCGACCGCGCGCAGGCGATGGTTGGTGCGGCGGGCAAAGCTGTCGTCGAAGAAATCCGAGATCGCGCGCGCCGGCATCGAGGTCGCGATTTCGTTGGCGCCGGTCCAGGGCAGCAACAGCACGGCGAGCACGACGCCCCCGGCGGGCGCCACGACGGCGGCAGCCCACACCATCCGCAGCAGGCGCGCGCGGCGCATCGCGATGAGGTCGCCGGCGGCCACGACCACGGCAAGCCCGCACATCACCAGCACGACACCGGCGCCGCCGACGACGGTGTCGAGCCCGAACAGGCTCGATAACAACACCCCGCCGAGCGCAGGCGCCAGCGCGAAGAAATAGACGAAATTGCGCCCGAGCGGTTCGACCGGCGGGCGGAAGATGATCGGCGCGTCCTCGCCCTTGGCGACGAACAGGCCGGTGTTGAGGAAGGCCAGCGCCGGGATCGCGGCAGCTCCGAGCACGAGCCCGCCGAGCAGCCAGGCCGCGTGGATCGCGCGGGCATTCAGTTCCGCAACCTGCGGCAGGGTCGGCAATACGAGCGTCTCGGCCCGCATCAGCCAGACCGCATAGGGCAGCGCCAGCACGGCGACCACGATCAGCGCGAACAGCGGATCGAGCGCGCGCAGCGTGCGGCGGCCGCCGGTGGTCGCAACCGCGAAGACGACGATCAGCAGCAGCAGGAAGATCGCAGCGGGCGTCGTCAGCAACAGCAGGCCGGCCTCGATCGACCAGGCGAACCAGGCGTTGCCGCGGCGCTGGCCGATGATCTGCCAGGAGTGCAGCAGCAGCAGCGCCCAGAGCGGGCGCGCCAGCACCAGCGGGCCGAAATCGAGCGCCGGCGAGGAGAACGCCAGCACCGTCATGGTCAGCAGCACGGCGAGCACCGCCTGCTGCGGGCCGACCACGGCGCGGGAGAGATGATAGAGCGTGATGAAGGTCGCGATCTCGCAGAGCTCGGCCAGGACATAGACGCCGAACATGTGGCCGCCCGCGGCGCGGTAGGCGATGTCGGCGAGCCAGATCGGCAAGGGCGGGCCGAGATCGGTCCCGACCTGGTACTCGCGGCCGAACGCCAGCAGCGTCGCGAGGCTGCCGGGCGGGCTGCGATAAAGCACCAGCGCCACGAACAGCCACATCAAGGCCTGGAGCAGCACGGCGATCCACACGATCAGCCGCGGCCGGGCGCGAATGAGCTCGATGACCAGGGAGGTAAACCGCATGCAACGCCCGCAAGATGCAGCCAACCCGTCCAGCCGGCCCTATTCGCTCACATCTGTTTTGATAAAGGGCGTCACGCGTCGTGGCAACGACCGTCTACTCTAGAGGGTCGGGGAAGCATCGATTTCGATGGCCGCTTCGATCTGCGCTTCCACCTCAGTCACCGCAAACAAATCCTGCACCGGCTCCACCGTCCACGGCATGTGCTTGGCGCGGGCGGCGGCGACGGGGGCGAAGAAGCTGCGGTGGTGAATGGTGGGGCCGAGGCGGTTGAGCGCGTCGAGATGCTCGGGGACGCCGTAGCCCTTGTGCTGCTCGAAACCGTAGCCGGGGCAGTCCTGCGCCAGCGCGCACATCAGGCGGTCGCGCGTTACCTTGGCGACGATCGAGGCCGCGGCAATCGACAGCACGATGCCGTCGCCGCCGATCACGGCCTCGCAGTCGCAAGCCGTGTCGAGCCGGTCGCGGCCGTCGACGAAGACATGGCGGGGCGCCTCGGGCAGCGCCGCCACGGCGCGCTTCAGCGCCCAGAGCGAGGCACGCAGGATGTTGTCGCGGTCGATTCGCGAGCGCGAGGCGACGGCGACCGAGACCTGCGCGGTGGCGCAGATCCGGTCGAACAGCTTTTCGCGTTCCTCCGCCGTCAGGCGCTTGGAATCGTCGATGCCGCGCGGAATACGGTCGGGGTCGAGAATCACCGCCGCTGCCACCACAGGACCCGCGAGCGGCCCGCGGCCGGCCTCGTCGCAGCCCGCGATCGGCCAGACGCCGCGCTTGATCAGCGCGCGCTCGCGGCGGAAGCTGGCCTTCGCAGGCGCAGCCTTCTTCTCAACAGCCAGCTTTGGCGCGTCTTTGGCCGGCGTCTTGGCGGATTTGTCCCGAATCATGGCCGGGATCGTGCGCAAGCGGCCCCGCCAGTGCAACCCGGAACCGGGCGCAATTCCCGTTATTCAGGCAGGCCTGCCCTACTCCGCCAGATGCACCCGCCGGTCCTCGCCGACCTCGATGCCGGGCGCGACCACGACCTCCCAGGGATGACCGTCGGGATCGGCGAAATAGCCGGAATAGCCGCCGTAGTCGGTCTCATGCGCCGCCTTCAGCAGCTTTGCGCCCTTCTCGAGCGCGAAAGCGAGCACCGCGTCGACCTCGTCGCGTGTCCGACAGTTCCAGGCGAGCGTGGTGCCGCGAAAGGCCGCGGGCCTCGGCTGATCGGGCAACGCGGCGTCGGCCGCGAGCAGATCCCAGGGATACAGCGCGAGCACCGGGCCACCGGTGTCGTAGAACGCGACGGCCTCGCCGGTTGCCTTCAGCCGGCGCGAGAAACCCAGCGCGTCGTAAAAGGCGATGCTGGCGCGGATGTCGCTGACGCCCAGCGTGATGACGGTGAGCCGCGGCACCGGCACGATGAAATCCTCACTCATGCTACGCCCCTTCCACGTCGCCGCTCAGAACAGGCTGAGCTGCTCGCCGTTCTGCTTTGGCCGCGCAAAATGATCCGTGGTCAGCTTCGAACGCCGCTTGTTCAGGCCGAGCCTGTCGCAGGCGATCTCGAAGCGGCGGCCGATGGTCCAGGCCATCGGGCCGGAGCCCTTCATGCGCTCGCCCCATTTGGCGTCGTAATCGCGGCCGCCGCGCATGTCGCGGATCAGGGTGAAGACATGGCGATAGCGGTCCGGATAATTCGCCATCAGCCATTCGCGGAAGAGATCGCGCACCTCCAGCGGCAGCCGCAGCAGCACGTATGAGGCTTCCTTGACGCCAGCATGGGCGGCGGCATCGAGAATGCGCTCGATCTCGGAATCGTTCAGCGCGGGGATCACGGGCGCGACCATCACGGTGGTGGGAATGCCGGCCTCCGAAAGCTGCTTCAGCGCCTCCAGCCGCTTCGGCGGCGTCGAGGCGCGCGGCTCCATGGTGCGCGCCAGCTTCGGATCGAGCGAGGTGACCGAGACCGCGACCTTGGCGAGGTTGCGCTTGGCCATCCGCGAAAGAATGTCGATGTCGCGCACCACCAGCGCCGATTTGGTGACGATGCCGACGGGATGGCCGGTGCGCTCCAGCACCTCCAGAATGCCGCGCATGATCTTTCGCTCGCGCTCGATCGGCTGATAGGGATCGGTGTTGGTGCCGATCGCGATCATCCGCGGCTCGTAGCCGCTGGCGGCAAGCTCTTTCTCGAGCAGCGCCGGCGCCTCGGGCTTCACGAACAGTTTCGACTCGAAATCGAGCCCCGGCGACAGGCCGAGATAGGCGTGGGTCGGCCGCGCGAAGCAATAGACGCAGCCGTGCTCGCAGCCGCGATAGGGATTGATCGAGCGGTCGAAGCCGATGTCGGGGGACTCGTTTCGGGTGATCACCTTGCGCGAGGTGTCGACGCCGACCGTCGTCTTGAACGGCGGCAGTTCTTCCAGGCTCTGCCAGCCGTCGTCGAAGGCGACGCGGGCCTCGGCCTCGTAGCGGCCGCTGGCGTTGGACTGCGCGCCCCGCCCTCGCCTGCGCTGGCGATCGATGGCGACGGCGAGTTCCGGGAAATCAGAGTCCGCACCCGCCGGCTCGGAGGGCGCCTTGACCGGCGGGTGCTTGAGAGCATGAGAGGATGCTGCTGGACTCATGAAGCCAAGATAGCACGCCAAAGGAACAAATCAAGAACACAAATGGGAAATGCGAAAACAACCCCATGCACAGTAGCGCTGCCCAAACTTTGCGCGGCCGCCCTTGACCTCTCGCAACATCACCGACATCGCGATTTCGTTTGGTGGCGCAGAAGGATCGATCGCGCCAGAGACGGGTTAGTGACGATCCTTGCGCGAAGGGTCGTCACATCATGACAAATCAACAACAATCGGCTGCCTCAAGCAGCGACCTCGATCTGCTCGATCGCTACTGGCGCGCCGCCAACTACCTCTCCGTCGGGCAAATCTATCTGCTGGACAATCCGCTGCTGCGCGAACCCTTGCGGCCCGAGCACATCAAGCCGCGCTTGCTGGGACATTGGGGCACGACGCCCGGCCTCAATTTCATCTACGCCCATCTCAACCGCGTCATTCGCGCGCAGGATGTCAGCGTGCTCTATGTCTGTGGTCCCGGACATGGCGGCCCGGGCATGGTCGCCAACACCTATCTGGAAGGGAGCTACAGCGAAATCTATCCTGACATCGCGCGCGATGCGGACGGATTGCGGAAGCTTTTCCGGCAGTTCTCCTTTCCCGGCGGCATCCCGAGCCACGCGGCGCCGGAAACCCCTGGCTCGATCCACGAGGGCGGCGAGCTCGGCTACGCGCTGGTGCATGCCTATGGCGCCGCGTTCGACAATCCCGATTTGATCGTGGCCTGCGTGGTCGGCGACGGCGAAGCGGAAACCGGCCCGCTCGCGGCGTCCTGGCACTCCAACAAGTTCCTCAATCCCGCCCATGACGGCGCGGTGCTGCCGATCCTGCATCTCAACGGCTACAAGATCGCCAACCCGACCGTGCTCGGGCGGATGCCCGACAGCGAGATCCGCGATCTCTTCCGCGGGTTCGGCCACGAGCCGCTGTTCGTCGAAGGCGACGACCCCAAAATGATGCACCAGGCCATGGCGGATGCATTCGACGTCGCCTTCGCCAGCATCCGCTCGATCCAGCAGCACGCCCGCGACGGCCGCGAGACCATTGCGCGGCCGCGCTGGCCGATGATCGTGCTGCGCAGCCCAAAGGGCTGGACCGGCCCGAAGGAGGTCGACGGCAAGAAGGTCGAAGGCTTCTGGCGCGCACATCAGGTGCCGGTCGCGGGCTGCCGCGAGAATCCGGCTCACTTGAAGATCCTCGAAGACTGGATGCGCAGCTACGAGCCGGAAAAACTGTTCGACAAGGGCGGCGCGCTCATTCCCGAACTTCAGGCGCTCGCGCCCGAAGGTCACAGGCGCATGGGCGCCAATCCGCATGCCAATGGCGGCCTGTTGAAGAAGGAACTGAAGCTGCCCGACTTCCGCAGCTTCGCTGTTGAGGTGCCCCAGCCCGGCGGCGTCACCGGCGAGGCGACGCGCGAACTCGGCAAGTTCCTGCGCGACGTCATCAGCCTCAACGCGCAAGAGCGCAATTTCAGGATCATGGGCCCGGACGAGACCGCGTCGAACCGGCTCGATGCCGTGTTCGAGACCACCGAACGGGTCTGGATGGAGCCGATCGAGCCCTACGACGTGCATCTCGCGCAGGACGGCCGCGTGATGGAGGTCCTGAGCGAGCATCTCTGCCAGGGCTGGCTGGAGGGCTATCTGCTCACCGGGCGGCACGGCTTCTTCTCCTGCTACGAGGCCTTCATCCACATCGTGGATTCCATGTTCAACCAGCACGCCAAATGGCTGAAGGTGACGCGGCACCTGCCATGGCGGCGCCCCATCGCCTCGCTCAATTATCTCCTGACCTCGCATGTCTGGCGCCAGGACCATAACGGCTTCAGCCATCAGGACCCCGGCTTCGTCGATCTCGTCGCCAACAAGAAGGCCGATATCGTGCGCATCTACTTCCCGCCGGATGCCAACACCTTGCTGTGGATCGCCGATCACTGCCTGCGCACCTACAACCGCATCAACGTCATCGTCGCCGGCAAGCAGCCGGCGCCGCAATGGCTTTCGATGCAGGACGCCGCCACGCATTGCGATGCCGGCATCGGCATCTGGACCTGGGCGGGCAACGAGGACGCCGATGGCGAGCCCGACGTGGTGATGGCCTGCGCCGGCGACGTGCCGACATTGGAGACGCTCGCCGCCGTCGACCTCTTGCGCAAGGCGCTGCCGGACCTGAAGATCCGCGTCGTCAACGTCGTCGACCTCATGACGCTGCAACCGAGCGAACAGCATCCTCACGGGCTATCGGATCGCGACTTCGACAGCCTGTTCACGACAGACAAGCCCGTCATCTTCGCCTATCACGGCTATCCCCATCTCATTCATCGCCTCACCTATAACCGCACCAACCATGCCGGCATGCATGTGCGCGGCTTTGCCGAGGAAGGCACCACGACGACGCCGTTCGACATGGTCGTGCTCAACGAGCTCGACCGCTATCACCTCGCGATCGAGGCGATCGAACGCGTGCCGGGACTTGCGACCAAAGCCGCGCCGGTCAAACAGCAGTTCCGCGACAAGCTGATCGCGCATTCGCGTTACGTCCGCGAGCACGGCGAGGACATGCCGGAGATCCGTGACTGGGCCTGGCCGGGCAAGGCGGGTTGACGCGATGACGGCGTCGGTCCTCGTCCTCAACTCGGGCTCGTCGAGCATCAAGTTCGGCCTGTTCGACATCTCGGCGGCCGAGCCTGTTCTGCTCTGCAAGGGCCTGCTCGACGAGCACGAGGACAAGCCGCGGCTCGTGGTGAAAAGCCCCGCCGGCGAAGCTCTGTTCGAGACGCGGAGGGAAGCCTCGGATGCAGGCAGCGGTCATCTCTTCGGCGACGTGCTCGGCTTCGTCGAGCACCGGTTCGGCGCAAGCAGCTTGCGCGCGGTCGGCCACCGCGTCGTTCACGGCGGGCCGGACTATTCAGGCCCGGTCGCGCTGACGGAGGACGTCACCGCGAAGCTCGAGGCGCTGACCCCGCTGGCCCCGTTGCACCAGCCGCGGTGTCTCGCCCCGGTCCGCACCATCCGGGCGATCAAGCCCGACCTGACGCAGATCGCCTGCTTCGACACCGCCTTTCATCACGGCATGGCGCCGCCGGCGAACCGCTTCGCAATCCCGCGGCGCTTCGAGGAGCGCGGTATCAGGCGCTACGGCTTTCACGGCCTCTCGTTCGAATATGTCGCGGGACGCCTCGCCGGGATCGCGCCGCGGCTCGCCTCGAAGCGCACGGTCATCGCTCATCTCGGCAATGGCGCCAGCCTGTGCGCGTTGCGCGATGGCCGCAGCATCGACACCACGATGGGGCTGACGCCGCTCGACGGCCTCGTGATGGGCACGCGTTGCGGCACGATTGATCCCGGGCTGCTGCTCTATCTGCAACAGCACGAGAACATGTCGGTCGAGGCCGTCCAGCACCTGCTCTATCACCAGTCCGGGCTGCTCGGCGTTTCCGGCCTCTCGGCGGACATGCGCGAACTGCTCGCGAGCAGCGAAGCCGGAGCGCGCGAGGCCGTCGATCTCTTCACCTTCCGTGCGGCGCAGGAGGTCGCGATGATGGCGACCACGCTGGGCGGGCTGGACTGTCTGGTCTTCACCGGCGGCATCGGCGAGCATGCGAAGGAGATCCGCGGCGCGATCTGCGAGCGGCTCGGCTGGCTCGGCGTGCGCATCGATGCATCGGCGAATGACGAGGGACGCGAGCGGATCGGCGACGGCGCCGTCGAGACGTTCATCATCCCCACCAACGAAGAGATCACGATCGCCCGCCATTGCGCCGCGCTGCTTCGCGCGCCGCGTCTCGCGTGACGTTTTTATGAATGATCTGGCGCAAGGACGTTGCCGCGGCTTCGCGGCATAGAGACGTCGTCAATCCTTGTGCGGACAGACCATGAAAACCCAGATCATCGAAGAGCTCGGACAAGGCGACATCCTGCTGCCGGCGCTGGTGGCGGAAGGGCTCGCCGCCAATGACCGCATCAAGGTGCGGATGAGCGCGCTCCAGGCGGCAGCCCAGCACGCGCAGGATCCCAATCGATCCGCCAGCGACCTTGCCGTCGAAAGTCAGACGGCCGGCATTGCGCCCGCCGGAATCGCAGAGCTGATCGGCGGCGCCCGTCTGATCGGACAGGGGCGGCTGGCGGCCCCCAATCTTGCGAAGCTCATGCAGGAGATCGCGGACGACGCGGCGACCATGATCCGCGCCGTCGGCTCCGGCGCGCCGAGCGACGGCGAAAAAGCCAACGGCCGGCTCGGCGCGATCCGCGCGGCCGGCCTGCTCGATGAGACCACCGAGATCGAGATCTCGCGCATCGTGCGCCTCACCGGAGTGACGGAGGCTTCCGGCGACAGCCTGCATCGGCTGGTCATGGACCTGCACAAGCAACTCAACAGGCTCGCGGCAAGCTGTTCGGAGGAAGTGCTAGAAGGCGCCCATGCCTTCGGCCTGCACAACGAAGACCGCGGCGCAGTCACGGCCTTCATGAAGGGACTGAATACGACGCGCGGCCTCAAGTTCAATCATCCCGGCCTCGACACCCTGGCGACACGCGCCGGCGGCCGGCTGCTGATCCAGAACGACATCGGCACGACGGACGCCCATGTCGTCGTGATCGCAGTGAAGAAGAATGCCGTCACCGTCACCTACACCGACGTGCACCTGGCGCGCGCGAAATTCTTCATCTCGCTGTTCGACGCGTTCAACGCGACGTGGAGCGGGCTCGATCGTCACACCGCCGCGGGTCTCGGCGAGGACAACTCCTTCTATCTCGTCACCGGACAGTACCAGGCCGGTCACGCCGCCGACCGCAACGACTTCCTCGCGGCCCTCGGCGCCGCGCTGGTTTTCCTGATCGACTGGAACAAGGCCCGCAAGCTGCTCCGGACCTGGGTCGCCAAGGAGGATGCGGCCCGCATCCTGGAATGGGCGGCGCGTCAGCGGATCGGCCATCGCGGCTTCCTCGAGCTCGGCGGCAACGACCTGCTGGGATCCGCCGTCCGCAACGCCGCGCCCTCGCGGATCGGCTTCGGCGAGCGGCTGGACCAGGCGCTGGGCCGCAACGCCGCCGTCGATTTCCTCAAGACGGCGCTGCGCGCTTCCACCGAAGCGCTGCTCGCAGGCCGCTCGGTCCGGACGGTCCGCGACCAGATCGAAGCCGACCTGATGCGGCATCTCGACCGCGTCGACGGCGCGCTGCTCGCCGCCGTGCTGCGCCAGATCGGCCTTGCCCATGATCTCGTCGCCGCGATCGCACGCCATATCGCCGTGCTCCGCGCCGGCCAGCCCGGCGACGCCAAGCGGCTGGCGCAACGCTGCGGCGCGATCGAGCAGAAGGCCGACCGCATCGCGCTCGAGAGCCGCAAGGAAGTCGACCGCCTCAATGCCCGCCCGCTGATCGGGCAGTTGATCGATCGCGCCGAGGAAGCTGTCGACGAGCTCGAGCAGGCCGCATTCATCGCCTCCCTGATGCCGGAGCGAACGGATCCGTCGTTGCTGGCATCGTTGACCGAGCTTTGCGCGGTGGCAGCGACTGCGACCGAAGCCGCCGCCAGCGGCGTCGCCGCGGCGATGGACGTGCCGGAAGGACGGCGCGCCGATTCCGAGGACGCGCTTGCCGCCGTGACCCGCCTGATCGATGCTGAACACGCCGGCGACACCTGCGAGCGCGCCACGACCGCGCTGGTCTTTCGCAGCGGCCTCGACGTCGCGACCGCGCTGTCCGTGATCGAGCTTGCCCGCGCCATCGAACGCGCCACCGACCGCTTCGCCGCCTTCGGCCATCTGCTCCGCCGTCACATCATGATCGATCTCGCTGCCTGAAGCGCGATGAGATCTGGATGAATCGTCGCGCTTCAGGTTCTGGTTCACGCATGATCTTTTCGGAAAACCGCTTCGCACTTTTCCGGATCATGCTTTAAGGAGGCCTCCATGCATATCGTGCGTATCGGCGCCGAGGCGACCGAATTGCGGCCCGCCGAAGAGATCGGCGCCAAGGCGGCCAACCTCGCCCGGATGGCGGCGCTCGGCCTGCCGGTGCCGCCCGCCTTCGTGCTGCCGGTCAAGCTCTGCGCCGCCATCATCGCCGGCCACGCCCACGCCGCGCAGCACCTGCGTGACGGGTTGAAGGAAGGAATTGCCTTCCTGGAGAGCGCAAGCGGAAAACGCTTCGGCGATCGCAGGCAGCCACTCCTGGTGTCCGTGCGGTCCGGCGCGGCGCGCTCGATGCCCGGCATGCTCGAGACCGTTCTCAATGTCGGCTGCACCCCCGATGCCGTGCACGGCCTGATCCGGGCCACCGGGCGGCCGCGGCTCGCGTGGGACTGCCGGCGCCGTTTCCTCGAAAGCTTCGGCGAGACCGTGCTCGAGCTCGCGCCCGCCGCATTCGCCGCCCGCATCTCCGAGCTCGTCGGCGCCGAATGCGCCGGCAACGACCGCGAGCTCGACAGCGAAGCGCTGGAGCGGCTTGCCGGCGACGAGCAGGCGCTGATCGAGGATCGCGCCGACGGCCGGCTCGAGGACGCCTTCGCGCAGCTGGAAGCCGCAGCCCAGGCGGTTTACCGCTCCTGGACGAGCGAGCGCGCACAGACCTATCGGAGTCTTCAGAATCTCGAGGCGCTCGAAGGCACTGCCGTGACCGTGCAGACGATGGTCTTCGGCAATGGCGGGCTTGCCTCCGGTGCCGGCGTGGCCTTCTCGCGCGACCCTTCGACGGGTGCGCCCCGTCCGATGATCGACCTGGTGCTCGATGCGCAGGGCGAGGACGTCGTGTCGGGACGCCGGGCGCCCGATTCCGCCGAGGCGATCGCGCGCGAGCTGCCGAGGATCGAAGCGGAGCTCGGCGAGGTCCTGAAACGGCTCGAACGCGAATTCACCGACGTCCAGGACGTCGAATTCACGGTCGAGGACGGCAAGCTCTGGGTGCTCCAGACCCGCACCGCCAAGCGCACGCCGCGCGCCGCGGCCCGGATCGCGATCGATCTCGTCCATGAAGGCCTGATCCCGAAGCACGAGGCCCTGGCGCGGATCGCCGAGATCGATCTCGACTCGCTCACCGAAACCAGGCTGGCCTCCCCCGGCAGGCCGGCAACGACCGGCATCGGCGCCTCCGGCGGGATCGGCATCGGACGCGCAGCCTTCTCTTCCGAAAGCGCCCAGCGGCTTTCGGCGGCGGGCGAGCCGGTCATCCTGTTGCGTCCCGATACCAGCACGGCCGACATCGCCGGCTTCGCGCTCGCGGCGGGCATCGTCACGTCGATCGGCGCGCGCACCTCACATGCGGCCCTGGTGGCGCGGCAAATGGGCAAGCCCTGCGTGGTCGGTTGCCACGCGCTGAAGATCGATCCGGTCGCGGGCCGGGCCGAGCTCGCCGATGCCGTCCTCTCCGAAGGCGAATGGATCACGATCGAGGGCGACGCGGGAGAGCTTTATCTCGGACGCTGCGAGACGATCCGAACACGGCCTGAAGCCGAGCTTGCCGAGATCGCCGCATGGCAATCCCAGGCCGGCCGGCACGACCGGAGCGCCGCCAGCGCTCAATGCGTCCCCGACCATATCTGAAAACACCCGATCGCGACCTCGATCACGATCAGCACCACGACTGCGATTTCGAGGCGGAGCGAGCGCTGGGTGTCGATGATGTCGGTCAGCGCATCGGCCGTTTCCGCGACGACCGAGAGCTTCCGCTCGAGCGTGTCGAGACGCTCCTTCAACTCATACTCGTCTTCGAGCCGCGCATAGAACCGGTCGAGCTGCGGCTTTTCCCAGAGCACATCGGGCTTTTCGGCGACCGCGACGCGGCCGGCGACACGCTGCTGAACCAGAAGCGCATTGCCGATGAGCTGCAAGATGCTCTTGCGCCGTCGCGAGGTGCGTCCCTTCTCGGCCAGCTCCCGCGCAAAGGGCTCGATGACATCGAACACCGCCGCGACGCGCCGCTCGTCGCGGGCGAGCGCGGTGCTCTTGGCGAGCGCGTCCGCAATCAGCAGCAGGCGTTCGTCGGAAAATTTCGAGAGGTTGATCGGCCCGCCCGGCTGGATCGCTTCGGCGTTCTCGTCCTTGCAGAGCTGAGCCTGCGCGATCTCTTCCTCATACGGGCTGAGCTCGCCGGTGACGCGGGACTTCAGGCTGTCGATCAGCACCTTCTCCTCCGAAGGCAGCTGACCGATCAGCACGACCACGCCGTAACGGAAAATCACGACGAGACCGGCATGGACGCGGAACGCGGCCGGCGTCGAGGAGACCGCCGCACCAAGCTCGAGCCCGGACGGATTGATGCGTTCGCCCAGCATCACGGCGCGGATTCGCAAGGTCGGCGCGGCGTCCGGCTTCGGTGATGTTGCAGGGGGACTAACGGCAAGTTGATCGGCATTCATGTGAAGCTCTCGTCAGCATCGCGGATTGCAGGCTTTTCCCGCTTCCGCGGTCGTTTCTCTCACGTCCTTCCCTTGCAGGATTGCGATCTCCCTGCATGGCGCGCAATATCGGAGCCAGACTCCGGATTAATACTGGGGCGGCGCGCCTGAGCCGAAATATTCGGCAACATTGCCACCCCGCAGGGGACATATTTGGATGCGATGGCTCCGGCAGTTTACCATCGAACACCGAGGCCCCGCTGAAAAGTTGCTCTCGGCGCCGCCGCGTGTTTATGACAACATCATAACAAGCTACGCTTCTCCCGAATTGCGGACACCGAAGCTTCAACCATGCTGAGCGTCATCATTCCGACCGAAGGCGTCGAGCAGACGGCGGTTGCAACTCTGGCCGCGCTGGTGCCCGGGGCGGCCGCGGGCGTCATCAAGGAAGTGCTCCTCGTCGACGGCACCCGCAACGGCGTCATCGAGCGCGTCGCCGACGTCGCCGGCTGCCGTTTCATAGGTTTCGAAGGCTCATCGCAAGGCGCGGCGCTCGCCGCCGGTGCGCTCCAGGCCCGTTCGCCCTGGCTGATGTTCCTCCCGGCAGGCGCGGTGCTGGAAACCGGCTGGATCGAGGAGACCACCCAGTTCATCCAGAGCGTCGCGTCCAGCGGCCGGGATCGCGCGGCGGTTTTCCGCTATGCGCGCTCGCCCTACGCCGATACCGGGTTCCGGGATGCCCTCCGGGCGGTGGTGCGCAAGCTCGTCGGTCCCCTCGGCGATCAGGGACTTTTGATCGCGCGGGATCATTACGACCGGATCGGCGGCTACCCGCCCCAGGCCCGCCGCTCCGAGGCACGGCTGCTGCGGCGGCTCGGCCGCTCGTCCCGGACCATGCTGCGCAGCCGGATCGTCATGGTCGGCTGAGGCTCCCCAATACTTGCCAAAGTCAAATAATTATTTGACAATGGCAAGTATCGAGGTGAGCCATGTCCATCGACAGTCCCGACGACCAGATCGCAGCCGTTCGCGCCTTCAACCGCTTCTATACCCGCAAGCTTGGTGTGCTCGACCAGCATCTCGGCCAGAGCCCGTTCTCGCTCAGCGAGGCGCGCGTGCTCTATGAGCTCGCGCATCGCGACGAGCTTGCGGCAAAAGAGATCGGAATCGAGCTTGGCCTCGACGCCGGCTATCTCAGCCGCATCGTCCAGAGCTTCGACGAAAAAGGGCTGATCACGCGAAAGCCCCTGCCCTCGGATCGCAGGCAATACCAGCTCAGCCTCACCGCCAAGGGCCGCCAGGCCTTCGCCAAGCTGAACCTCGGCTCGCAAAACGAGGTCGCTGCCATGCTGGCCCGGCTTTCGGCGGGCGATGCAACGCGGCTGACGCAGGCCATGGCGACCATCGAGGCCGTGCTGGAGCAACGTCGAAGCCAGCCCGCTTCCTTCATGCTGCGCAGCCATCGCGTCGGGGACATGGGCTGGGTCGTCTCCAGGCAGGCTGCCGCCTATGCCGCCGACTATGGGTGGGATATCAGCTACGAGGCGCTGGTCGCCGAGATCTGCGCGCAGTTCATCAGGAATTACGACGCCGCGCGCGAGCATTGCTGGATCGCGGAAGTGGGCGGCGAGCCGGTCGGCTCGATCTTTCTGGTCAAGGCCAATGACGAGACCGCCAAGCTGCGCCTGTTGCAGGTCGAGAAGAGCGCGCGGGGATTGGGTGTCGGCCGCGCGCTGGTCGAGCAATGCCTCCAGGGCGCGCGCGAGCGGGGCTACAGCAGGATGACGCTGTGGACGCAGAGCATCCTGGTCGCCGCGCGCGGCATCTACAAGAGCGCCGGCTTCGAGCTGGTCGCGACGAAGCCGCATCACAGCTTCGGGCACGATCTTGTCGGCGAGACCTGGGAGCGGGACCTGTAGTTGTCCGAAGCGAGATGAGCATGAATGCGCCCTCGCCCCTTGCGGGAGAGGGCAAGAGCACCTGCGTTCGTATCTACACCGTCGCGCCCTGCGCCTTCGGCCTTCGCAGATGCTCGTCGAGGCGCGGCATGATCTCGACGAAATTGCAGGGACGCGTGCGGTAGTCGAGCTGGGGCGCCAAAATGCCGTCCCAGCCGTCGCGGCAGGCGCCGGGGGAGCCGGGCAGGCAGAAGATGTAGGTCGCTCCCGCAACGCCCGCGGTGGCGCGGCTCTGGATCGTCGACGCGCCGATCTTGGCGTGGCTCAGCATGTGGAATGCGATCGAGAAACCGTCCATGCGCTTCTCGAACAGCGGCTCGATCGCCTCCGGCGTGACGTCGCGGCCGGTGAAGCCGGTGCCGCCGGTGGTGATGACGACGTCGACACCGGCATCCGCGATCCAGCGGCGGATGACGGCGCGGATCGCTTCGACATCATCGGTGACGATCTCGCGCGCGGCGAGATGATGGCCCGCCGCGGTGAGGCGGTCGGCGAGCGTCTGGCCGGATTTGTCGTCGGCGAGCGCGCGCGTGTCCGACACGGTGAGCACCGCGATGTTGAGCGGGATGAACTGTTTGGTTTCGTCGATCGAGGCCATTGAACTTTCCTCTCGTGTGCCGGACGCGACGCAGCGCGTCAGCGGTGCGTCGCAGAGCCGGGACCCAGCTCGGTGAGACATCGGGGCCGGCATGTGGGCCCCGGCTCTGCAGCGCACCGCTGAAGAAGCGCTGCGCTGCGTCCGGGGCACGAGACCGTTGTTACTGCCCGCCGCCAAACGTGTTGCACGCCTGCACGGTGCCCTGCTGATAGCCGGTCATGAACCATTGCTTGCGCTGCGCAGCGGAGCCGTGGGTGAAGGAATCGGGCACGACGCGGCCGGTGGCCTGGCGTTGCAGCGTGTCGTCGCCGATCGCGCTCGCCGTGGTCAACGCGGCGTCGATGTCGCCTGCTTCCAGGAAGTTCGGACGCTTCTTCGCTTCGCGATTGACCCAGACGCCGGACAGGCAGTCGGCCTGCAACTCCACCTTGACCTGGAGCGCGTTGGCCTCCGCCTTGGAGCCGGCCTGCTGCTGAAGCCGCGTCACGCGCGGGATGATGCCGAGCAGGTTCTGGATGTGATGGCCGGCCTCATGCGCGATGATGTAGGCGGTGGTGAAATCGCACGCCGACTTGCCGGAGCAGCCGCGGAAGCGCGTCTCGACCTCGCGGAAGAATCCGGTGTCGAGGAAGATGGTCTTGTCGGGCGGGCAATAGAACGGGCCCATTGCCGACTGCGCCATGCCGCAACGGCCGCCATTGGTGGAGTTGCGGAACAGCACGACTTTCGGACCCGTGAAGGACTGGCCCGAAGCCTGGAATATCTCGCTCCAGCGGTCGTCGATCTCGCCGAGGATGCCCGAGATCATGCTGCCCATCTCGTCGGCCGGCGCGCCGCGCTTGGCCTGGGACGACTGACGATCGGTCTGGTAGCTCGGCGCCTGGCCGCCGCCGGTGAGGATTTCGGCGCCGCCGATCAGGATGCGCGGGTCGATGCCAAAGGCATAGCCGATCAGGCCGAGCACGATGATGGTGCCGATGCCGAGCCCGCCGCCGCCCATCGGCAGGCCGAACCCGCCTCCGCCACCGCCGCCGAACCCGCCACCACCTTCGTCGCGACGATCCTCGACGTCGTCGCTGCGGCGGAAGTCATCGTAGCGCATGGCGGCTTTCCCCTCGGGGTCCCTGATTCAGTTTCGTCGGCGTCGTCGGCACGCAGAAGCGCAAAAGCTCAACGCGCCACACACGTAAAATTTCCCTTGCGTCAATCAATATCCCGCTCGGCAATTATTGCCTAGTGCGGCAGCATGCCGGGGCCAGCAATATTTTCCGAGGGTCGAGCAATTTTTTCCGAGAGAAATTTGGCGCCTTTTTGGAGCCATGATTGCTCCCGCAACGAGGACAAGCGCGAAATACACTGCAAAACACGGCGAATGCGCGTGACGAATCGCACGCGAGCGGTGATGCGGGGCCTGCTCACGAAAGCAGCGGGTTAAGTCGATTTTTACTTTGCCGCTTCATTGTAACGGCCAGTCGGTTGTTTGGTCCCGCGTCGCCGACAGCGTCGCCTGAGTCAGAGTTCTTGAGTCATGGTAGAGTCGCGTCGCGGGGCGTCTGCAAGGGCGCCCCGCACAAATTTCGAGTCTCCGTCGCATCGCATCATTCTCGGTGATTGCGTCGCCGAGATGTCGAAGCTTCAGGCAGGTAGCGTCGATCTGGTGTTCGCAGATCCGCCCTACAATCTCCAGCTCAAGGGCGATCTCAAGCGCCCCGACGAATCCCATGTCGACGCCGTCGACGACGACTGGGACAAGTTCGATTCGTTCTCCGCCTATGACGATTTCACCCGTGCCTGGCTGCTTGCCGCGCGCCGCGCGATGAAGCCGTCGGCGACGATCTGGGTGATCGGCTCCTATCACAACATCTTCCGCGTCGGCGCGATCATGCAGGATCTCGGCTTCTGGCTGCTGAACGACATCGTCTGGCGCAAGTCGAACCCGATGCCGAATTTCCGCGGCCGCCGCTTCACCAACGCGCACGAAACCATGATCTGGGCCGCGCGCGACGAAAAGGCCAAGGGCTACACGTTCAACTACGAAGCGCTGAAGGCGGCCAACGAGGACGTGCAGGCACGCTCCGACTGGCTGATCCCGCTCTGCACCGGCGAAGAGCGCCTCAAGGGCGCCGACGGCAAGAAAGTGCATCCGACGCAGAAGCCGGAAGGCCTGCTCGCGCGCGTGCTGCTGTCCTCGTCCAGGCCCGGCGATCTCGTGATCGATCCCTTCAACGGCACCGGCACCACCGGCGCCGTCGCCAAGCGCCTCGGCCGCTCCTATATCGGCTTCGAGCGCGACAAGACCTATGCCAAGGCCGCGGAAGCGCGCATCGCCAAGGTCGAGCCGCTGCCGGAAGCAAGCCTCGCCCCGTTCATGACCGCGCGCGAAGCCCCGCGCGTGGCGTTCTCCGAGCTGATCGAGCGCGGCATGATCATGCCCGGCGCAAAACTGTTCGACGCCAAGAAGAAGCTCGGCGCACTGGTGCGCGCCGACGGCGCCATCATGTTCGGCGACAAGGTCGGCTCCATCCATCGCATCGGCGCGGTGGCGCAGGGCGCGCAGGCCTGCAACGGCTGGACCTTCTGGCACGTCGAGACCAAGAAGGGCCTCAAGCTGATCGACGAGCTGCGCGCGGAGATCCGTGCGGGCATGGCGGAATGATCCGATCGTGATCTCGTAGGATGGGCAAAGCGAAGCGTGACCACGCCCGCGCCCATTGATGCGAAGACGTGGGCACGGCGCAAATGCGCCTTGGCCCACCTGCGGCACCTTGTATGCCGCGCCAGCCGGGACTAGATTTCATCGATCAGTCCCGTCCCGACCGGTCCTCCCATGCGACGACAGTCCGAGACCCTGCTGCTGGTGCCGCTGCTGCCGATCTTCCTTGTCGGCATGTTTCCGATGGTCCTGATCGCACTGCTGGGATTCTTCGGCCTCGCCTTGTTCGGCGTGCTGGTCGTCTGCGTCGGGCTCGCCAGCAGCAACGAGGCGCACGACACTTTCAATCACGACGTCATCGTGCACGGCTATTCGCGCGGATCGGAGCGCGCGGCGCGGACCTCCGACATGCATCTCGCCACGAGGCTCGGGCTGCGGCTGGAGGCGGCCGGCGCGGCGATGGTCTTTACGGCGGCGATCGGCCTTTGTTACGCCGGCTGATCTGCGCCTCGCGCAGATACCGCCCGGCAAACTCGCCGGTTGTGCTTTCAGCGAGGATGCGGGCAAGAGAGGGGCGCAGGCGGCACTGATGCTGCATTCGCTCGGCAAGAAACACTGGGGAGATGTGTGATGCTCAAATTCTATTTCAACGGATCGCCCAACCCGACCAAGGTCGCGCTTTATCTGGAAGAGGCCGGCCTGGCCTACGAGCCGGTGAAGATCGACACCCGCAAGGGCGAGCAGTTCACGCCGGATTATCTGAAGATCAATCCGAACGCGAAGGTGCCGGCGATCGACGACAACGGCACGATCGTGTTCGACAGCAACGCCATCCTGCTCTATCTCGCCGAGAAGACCGGAAAATTCCTGCCCGCCGCCTCGTTGCGCGGCGAGACGCTGTCATGGCTGATGTTCATCGCCACCGGCGTCGGGCCGTATTCGGGCCAAGCCGTGCACTTCAAGCATTTTGCGCCGAAGGACCAGAACCACGACTACGCCCATAACCGCTACCAGTACGAGACCGATCGCCACTACACGATCCTCGACGGCCACCTCAAAGGCCGCGGCTACATGGTCGGCGACAGCTATTCGATCGTCGACATGGCGCTGTGGGGCTGGGCGCGGATGGTGCCGTTCAAGCTCGGCGACGACGCCTTTGCGCGCTACCCGAACGTGAAGCGGCTGGTGGACGAGATCTCGGCACGCCCGGCAGCTGGCCGCGCGATCGCCCTGAAGGACAAGTTCACCTTCAAGGCGGAGATGGACGACGAGGCGCGCGCCAACATGTTCAAGCATTTGACGACGAAAGTCGCCTGATCGCACCAAGCCGCGATTGAAAGGCCACGCGCATGCGCGTGGCCTTTTGCTTTCAGGCGGCGTGGACCGAGCTGAGGAACTTGGCGACTTCCTGCTTCAACCGGTTGCTGTCTGATGACAGCGAGCGCGCGGCGGAGAGCACCTGCGAGGAAGCCGAGCCGGTCTCGGAGGCCCCGCGCTGCACGTCGCCGATATTGGTCGAGACGCGCTGGGTGCCATGCGCCGCCTGCTGGACGTTGCGGGAGATCTCCTGCGTCGCCGCGCCCTGCTGCTCCACGGCAGCCGCAACCGTCGAGGAGATCTCCGACAACCGCTCGATGGTGCCGCTGATCTCCCTGATGGCGCCGACCGACTGCTCGGTCGCGGCCTGGATGCTCGAAATCTGCTGGCCGATCTCGCCCGTCGCTTTGGAGGTCTGCTCGGCGAGCGCCTTCACCTCGGAGGCGACGACGGCGAAGCCGCGGCCGGCGTCGCCCGCCCGTGCGGCCTCGATGGTCGCGTTCAACGCGAGCAGATTGGTCTGGCCCGCGATGGTATTGATCAGCTCGACCACGTCGCCGATGCGCGCCGCCGCCTTGGAGAGTTCGCTGACGCGTTCGTTGGTCCGGCTCGCCTGACCCACCGCCTCATTGGCGATGCGAGCGGATTCCTGAACCTGGCGGGCGATCTCGGACACCGAGGAGGAGAGCTCCTCGGTGGCCGACGCCACCGCCTGCACGTTGGTCGAGGCTTCCTGGGACGCGCTGGCTACTTCCGTCGACAGATCCTGGGCTCGCGTGGCCGTCGTGGTCAGGGTGCCCGCGGAAGCTTCGAGCTCGTTCGATGCCGACGACACGGTGTTCACGATCTCGCCGACCGCCCGCTCGAACTGGTCGGCGAGCTTCACCATGTCCTGCTTGCGGCTCTCGGCCTGCCGCGCCTCGACCTCGACCTGCTCGTGGCGCAGGCGCTCGGTGTCGATCATGTTGGTCTTGAACACCTCGATCGCCTTGGCCATGTCGCCGATCTCGTCGGCCTTGCCGCGTCCGGGAATCTCGACCTCGAGATTGCCGCCGGCAAGCCGCCCCATCGCGCGCGTCATCGAGGTCAGCGGGCCGACGATGCTGCGGGCGATCAGGAAGGCGACGATCAATCCGAACAGGGTGGCAAGGCCGCCCGCGATCTCCTGTACGGTCGTCGTGCCCTCGATCACGGCTTCGGCCTGCTTGCGCGAATCCTTGTAATCGTTCTTCAAGGTGGTTTCCGCGACCTTGAGCTTGCCGATGCTCTCGACAATGAGCGGCGCGAGGTTCTTGTGGTAGATCTCGTCGGCCTGGAGCATGGCCGCCGACGTCGTCTCGAAGGCGGATTTGTAGATTCCGAGCGAGGTTTTGACCGGCCCGAGCGTGGTCCGCAATTCGTTCGCCTGCGGGCTCTTTTCGAGCGCCGTAAGGCGCTGCATGGCCCTGTCGACATTCGTCCTGAAGTTGGCGGGTCCCTTGGTGTCGCGCAGGGCCAGGAACCGCCAGTTCGCGATCTGAACGAGAAGCAGCCTGGATTCGAGGTCCGCCACCAGGGACGCGGTGTCTTCGTCGACGGCCGCGCGCGCCGTATCGGTCAGCTTGCCCATCTTGACGGTCAGCTCGTCGCCGCTCGGCAGCAGCGTCGCCTTGCCCGTGCGCGCCTCGTTGACGGCATCGCCGAGATTGTCACGCAGGCTTTTCATCCTGGCGATGTCGGCGATCAGGTCGTTGTAGAGCTTTCGCCGCTCCTCGGAAGCGGTGCCCTGCGCCCCCACCTTCAGCAGCTCGGTCGCAGCCGTCTCCCGCTCGGAGGCCTCCTTCATCGCGGGCTCGCTGGCATCGTAGATGTAGCGCAGATTGGCCCGCTGGATCGCCTGAAGATGGGTCGAAATCTCCAGCACCCGCGCGGTGCTGTCCGAGAGTGCGGATTGTCGTCCGACCTGGTCCTGCACGGACCGCAAATTCCAGATGGCCACCACCGCCATCACGAGACCAACCGCCACCAAGGCCATGAAACCTGCGTACAGGCGTCCCCTGATCCGCAAACGAAATTTCGGCATTCCCACTGTCCACCCGGATCAACGCGAATTCGAGCGGCCGAACTCGTCCGGCTATCGTCACGGCCACCCTGGCAGCCGCGAATCGCGTCTTTCGCGACCTACGCTGCACCGCGACACAATGGGGGACACTCGTTAATTGAACCTTCTGATTTTTCGCGCATGTCTGCGCAGAAGCTGACAAAATCTGCTGATTTTGTCAGCAGCTGCGCAAGCTTTGTCGCAAAAGGGAGCAGACGCATGCAAAGTGCTGCAGGCGCTGCCGGGATGAATACTTATTGGGCGCTCGCCTGGGTCATTTTGCCAAGCGCGTTCTCGACCACTTCCAGCGTGTAGGGTTTCTGAATCACCGGCGCCGAAGCGAGGTCCACCGGAATCGGCGCGCGTTCGCCATAGCCGGTCGCGAAAATGAAGGGCACGCCGATCTCTTTCAGCTTCTGGGCCACCCTGATGCTGCTCTCATTGCCGAGATTGAGATCGAGCAGGGCAAAGCTCGGACGCGTGCGCTCGATCGAGCGCAAGGCCTGGTCGACGGACGCCGCGGTGTCGACATGACGGGCGCCGAGGTCCAGCAAAATCACTTCCGCGGCCATGGCGATGATCAGATTATCCTCGACGATCAGCGCCGTGTCACAGATGCGGGGACGGCTGGATTGTTGCTCTTGGACGCGCATGGCGGCTCCTGCGATGGACGGCATCAGTTGGACGAGATTGCCGGGGATGACGAACGTCGCCTGCACGCCGAGCAGGTCGAAGCGGATCTCGGCATCGCCCTTGAGATCATAGGGCACCGACCGCTCGATGATGGTGGTGCCGAAACCCCGGCGGGTTGGCGGCTGAACCGGAGGTCCGCCGCTTTCCTTCCACTCGATCACGAGGCTCGAGCTCGGATCGAGTTTCCAGATGACCTCCACTTGCCCGGAGGAGTCGGCGAGTGCGCCGTATTTCGCCGAATTCGTCATCATCTCGTGCACCACGAGGGCGAGTGTCGCAAACGCCTTCGGATCGAGCGCGACGTCCGGGCCGCCCATCTTGATGCGTCCGGCCCGGGCCCCAAGATAGGCGCCGGCCTCGGATTCCACGAGCGTGCGCAGGGCAACCGGCGCCCAATTCAGATTGGTGATCTGGTCATGAGCGCGCGCGAGAGCCTGGATGCGTCCGCCGAGCACGCTCGCGAACTCCTCCACACTCGTAGCAGTGTCCTTGCTCTGCGCAACGAGCGCACGGACGAGGCTGAGAATGTTACGAACGCGATGATTGAGCTCGGCAATCATCAGTTCCTGACGCTCCTGGGCGCCACGGCGCTCCCTCGCGGCGAGATCGGAGAGTTGCAGGATCACCTCGAGCAGCGTCACGCGCAGGCTTTCCGCGATCCGGATGTCGGCCGCGGTCCAAGGCCGCGATTGTCCAGCGACGGTTTCCTGCCATAGCTCGAAGCTCTTGCGCGGCGTCAGGCGCGGTCCATTCGGCCCTTCGTCATACACCTTCTCGGGTGCGCCGGCCCAATTGACCGATCGCACCACCTCGCGGCGGAAGAAGACCAGGCAGTCGCGCGGCGTCCGCGAAATAGGGATGGCCAGGAAGCCGGCGGCCCGATCCCGGAACGCCTCCCCGGCGGCGTAGATCTTGGCGATCTCCGCGCTGGCACATATCCGTCCCGGAGAGGTCCGGTTGATGAACGCGACGAGGTCCTTGACCTCGGTCTCGGTCGGCGTCTCGCCATCCAGCGTGATCGTGTTTTCGGACCATACCGCAACGCCGTCGCACGCGATCATCTTGCGGTATTCGCTCACGAAATCCACGACTGCCCGGCGGCTGTGCTCATGGGCTGCCACGGTCTCGATGAGCCGCTCCTGGAGCTTGTGAGCGCTCGCCTCGTAGGCAACGTCGCTCTCGCGCTCGCGGCCCTCCACGATCCAGGAGAACATCTGCCCGAACAGCTCGGATGCCGTGCGCTTCTCGAACGAGATGTAGCGTGGTGAATAATGATGGCAGGCGAACAGCCCCCACAGCTTGCCGTCGCGCAGGATCGACACCGACATCGAGGCGGCGACGCCCATGTTGCGCAAATATTCGATGTGGATCGGCGAGACCGACCGCAACACGCTCATCGAGAGATCGAGCAGTCCCGAATTGTGCGTGGCGGTCGACAGCAGCGCGGCTGGCTTCGAATTGATGTCGGCGATGATGCGCAGCCAATTGCGCTGATAGAGAATGCGGGCCTGCTTGGGGATATCGGAGGCCGGATAGTGCAGGCCGAGAAACTTTTCGAGGTCTGCTTCGGCAGCTTCGGCGATCACCTCGCCCGATCCATCCGGATGAAACTGATAGACCATGACGCGGTCGAAGCCGGCCAGCACCTTGAGCTGGCGCGCGGCTTCGCGGGCAAGCTCGGTCATCCCGCGCGTCTTGCGGATGCGCTCGAGCATCAGGCGGACCAGCTCGCCGGAATTGACGCCGGGTTCGTTGACGCTCGGTTCGGCCTCGATGACGAGATAGGCGCCGGAGAAATGGATCGAGATATCGTAGAGCGGCTTGCCGGTCTGGAGCTCAACACCGAACAGGCGTTCGGTCGCATCGGGTCCGATGAGATGGTCGACGCGGCTGCGGATGGTCTTGACTGCGGCGTCCGAGATCACAGCCGACAGCGGCTGCCGGAGCACATCGGCAACATCGACGCCGAGGAAGCTGCCGACATTGTCGGACGCCATGCAGATCGTGAAATCCGACAGCACCGTGAGCAGGAAGCCGAACGGCTGCACGCTGCCGGGAATGTGGATCGGCTCCCGATCGCAATTGGTGAGGTTGATCGTCTCGTTCATGCGCGGTCCGCCGCCCGCTCGAACGCGGCGAAGGCTGCGCGTGCCGCTTCGATCGCCTCGTCCTCGTCGCAGGTGTCCTCGCTGGCGAGCTTGGACAGAAAGCTCTGCCAGAGCCGCTTGCCGGCGCCGTGGCTGAGGTAGGCGGTCGCCTCACCGATACGCGGGTCGGCCGCATCTGCGACCGTCTTCAGAAGGAATTTGGCCCCGAGCCGGGATCCCTCCAGCACATACATCGTACCCAGCACGCCGCTCGGCGTCATCGGGGACACGAACACGGTGGCCTGCGCGTCTCGACCCAGCCGTGCGAGATCCGCCGCAATCGCGTGACTCCGCGCCCGCTCCGGCCAGTCCGGAAGAAGTTTGGCGACGCCCGCCTCGACGAGCGCCGCTTCGAGCGGCAGCAGCGCGCCGGCGCTGGCCTGGAGAAAACGGCGATAGCCGTGAAACACCGTGAGATCGAACGACGACAACTGCGCATCGAGTTCCCGATGCGCCGCCGCAGTCGCGTCTCTCATTCGTTCACGGAGTCCGGAAAGGCTGCGCCCCACCTGCGTTGAAACGTCCAAAGCCCCAGCCAGCATGAAATTCCCGAACACGCGCAATGCCGTGGCGCGATTGCCCCGGAACCGACCAAACGCCGAAAGGAAACCAAAGGTTCCGGCCGGGAATTTGAAAAATCGAGGCGGGAGCAATGCGCCCCGCCTCTAGCTCCGTCTCGCGGGCTTATAGAGTTCGTGCTCGATCTCGGCCCGGGTCATTCCGCAGTCCTGAAGCTCCCGCTCGCTCATCTCGGCGAGGTGATACCGCCACCTGGACCGCTCTCGCCTGATACGAATGATCTCTGCCAGAGCCTGCCAGGCCCGCACGACCATCGCCGACCGTGATGAACGAGAGCGGTCTGCGGACGCGATGTCGTCCAATCCCGTCAGCCCGCGGCCCTCACGGGCGCTTGCGGAAAGGGACCCAGCGCCTTCTCGGTCAGGATCGAGTCGCAATACTCGCGGATTTCCTTGATCTTGCCGTCCTCGAGGCGAAACACCAGGCAATAGTCATTGTCGTAGCGCACGCCCTCGGGCGTGACATTGTCGCCCTTGGCTTCCACCACGACGATGTCGCCCTCGGCGATGAAGCGGTGAGCCACGGTGCGGGTGCGGTCGCGCAGGCGCGTGCGAACATAGCCGTGCAGATCGTTGAGGATCGACTGTTTGCCGGTGAAGGTGCGCGACCAGGAATACTGGCCGGTCACTACCCATCTGGCATCGTCGGCGAGGCTTGCGGCGAACAGGGCGCGATCGCGCACGGCCGGATCGGGGTTGGCGGCGGCGGCGAAAATATCCTTTATCAGTGTCTTGTTGGCGCTCGCGCTCATGGCGGTATCTCCTTGTCGTGACAACACGGAGATGATGGCCGCCAAATGAGAATTCTTCAAATCGATAGCGAGTATGATATCTATTCGCCTCATGCATTTGAATTCGCTCGATCTCAATCTATTGACCGCGCTCGACGCGCTGCTGCGCGAGGCCAATGTCAGCCGTGCCGCCATGCGGATCGGCCTGTCGCAACCGGCGACGAGCCACGCATTGCAGCGGCTGCGGGACATCTTTGGCGACCCGCTGCTGGTGCGCACCGGCGCGCGGATGGAACTGACGCCGCGGGCCCAGGCCCTGCGCGCGCCGCTGGCCCAGGCGCTCGACCAGGTGCGCGGGCTGTTCGTGCCGGAGGAGTTCGACGCCGCGCGCAGCGAGCGACACTTCCGCCTGATGATGCCGGATCTCGCGGTCGAGCTGCTGATGCCGCCCTTGATGGAAAAGGTGACGCGCGTTGCGCCCAACGTCCGCATCGACATCGTGCCGTGGCGAGGGCCGGCGATCTTCCATGCCGAATTCGCCCGCACCATCGACCTCGTGATCTCGATCGGCAACGCCTTCAGGGGTTTTCACCGCCAGCTGCTCTACACCGACAGCGACGCGCTGGCGGTGCGGCGCGGCCATCCCGTGGGCGCGAAGCTGAAGCGGCGCGAGGCGTTCCTGGCCGCGCGCCATGTCGGCGTGACCATTCGCGGCAACGCCGAGGACCTGATCGACACTTGGCTGCGCACCGAGGGTATCGAGCGGCACATTTCGCTGGTGGTGTCAGGCTATCTCGAAGCGCTGCACGTCACGGCGCGTACCGACCTCGTGGCCTTCGTGCCGCGCCGGTTGATCGCAGCGCTCTCGAAGCAGCTCGGCCTCGTCACGGTGACGCCGCCGCTCGACCCCGGCATCGACGAGCAGTTCATGTTCTATCCGACCCGCGCGCAGATGGACCCGGGCTCGATCTGGCTGCGAAGGCTGATGCTGGAGACGGGACGGGAGCTGGAGAAGCGGAAGGCTGGGTAGGACCGCCGCCCATAAAAACGGTGTCGTCCCGGACAAGCGCGCCCTAAGCGCGCGCCGATCCGGGACCCATAGCCACAGGGCTTGATTTGGCGAAGACTCGTGGTCGTCAGCTAGCGCGACAACTTCTCCCTGTGGTTATGGGTCCCGGGTCTGCGCTGACGCTTGCCCGGGACGACAGCGGGGAATGTGGCCGCGCCTTATCGCCTCACGCCTTCTGCGCGTCCATCACCTTGCGCACCGCGGGGCGGTCCGACATGCGCTTGAAATGGTCGGCGATCTTCGGCGTGGAGTTGATGTCGACGCTGTCGCCTTCGAGCCAGGTCGAGAGCGTGTAGAGATAGGGATCGCAGATCGTGAACTGATCGCCCATCGCCCATGGCCCCTTGAACATCTTCTGCTCCATCAGGGCGAAGCAGGCGGCCATGGTCTGCGGCACCTTCGCCTTCATATCGGCGAACGAGCTCTCCTGCGTCGCCCAGCGCGCGCCGCGCATCTTGTGGGCGTGGTTGATGTGCACGGTCGAGCAGAGATAGGAGTTGAACGACTGCACCTGGGCGAAGTCGAAGGGATCGTCGAGCGGGGCGAGCTTCGCCTTCGGGAAGGTCTGCGCGAGATAGGCCAGCATCGCCGGCGTCTCGGTCAGCACGCCGCGATCGGTCACCAGCGCCGGCACACGGCCCTTCGGGTTGATGGCGAGATAATCCGGACTGTTCTGCTGGTTGTCCTTGAAGCTCAGCCGCTCGGCCGTGTAGTCGGCGCCAGCCTCTTCCAGGGTGATGTAGGTAGCGAGCGCGCAGGTGCCGGTGGCGTAGTAGAGCTTGAGCATGTCGAACCTCATGGGAATGCCGGAAATTAACGACTGTCGGCGCCAAGGTCTATAGCATGACTTTCTCCTTCGCAGTTGCCCACATCCGCCCGGCTGTGCCAAGACGGCCGCAATCGGAGGGGGGTTTTGTCATGACGGTACTCATCGCCGGTGGCGGCATCGGCGGACTGACGCTTGCGCTCAGCCTGCACGGAATCGGCGTTCCCGTGAAAGTGTTCGAAAGCGTCGCCGAGCTGCGTCCCCTCGGCGTCGGCATCAACGTGCTGCCGCATGCGGTGCGCGAGCTGATCGAGCTCGGGCTGATGGACAGGCTCGATGCCAGCGGCGTGCGGACGGCCGAGCTCGCCTATTTCTCCAAGCACGGCAAGCCGATCTGGAGCGAGCCGCGCGGGCTGGAGGCCGGCTACAAATGGCCGCAATTCTCGATCCATCGCGGCACGCTGCAACAGCTCCTGCTCGACACGGCGATCGAGCGGCTCGGCCGCGAGAACATCCTGACCAGCCATCATCTGACCGGCTGGACGGAGACGGAGGACGGCGTGCGCGCCGATTTCATCGACCGGGCGACCGGCAAGGCTGCGGGGACGTACGACGGCGCGATCATGATCGCCGCCGACGGCATCCATTCCGCCGCGCGAGAGAAGCTCTATCCCAATGAGGGCCCGCCGATCTGGAACGGCCGCATCCTCTGGCGCGGCGTGACGCCTGCAAAGGCCTTCCTCAGCGGCCGCACCATGATCATGGCCGGCCACGAGATCCTGAAATTCGTCTGCTATCCGATTTCGAAGGAGCCGGACGCCGCGGGCAACCATCTGATCAACTGGGTCGCCGAGCGACACATGCCGCCGACCTATCAATGGCGCCGCGAGGACTATAACCGCACCGCGCGGCTGGAGGAGTTCCTGCCCTGGTTCGAGAGCTGGCAGTTCGACTGGCTCGACGTGCCCGGCCTGATCAGGAATTGCCCGCACGCCTACGAATATCCGCTGGTCGACCGCGATCCGGTCGCGCAATGGACCTTCCGCAAGGTCACGCTGATGGGCGATGCCGCGCACCCGATGTACCCGATCGGCTCCAACGGCGCGTCGCAGGCGATCCTCGATGCCCGCACCCTCACCCGCGAGATCCTGGCGCATGGCCCGACGCAGGCGGCGCTGCTCGCCTATGAAGCCGAGCGGCGGCCCGCGACCACCGACCTCGTGCTGCTCAACCGCAAGAACGGTCCCGAGCAGGTCATGCAGCTGGTCGAAGAGCGCGCGCCGGATGGCTACAAGATCGTCACCGACGTGCTGTCGCAGAAGGAGCTGGAAGACATCGCCGCGAACTACAAGCGCGTCGCGGGCTTCCAGGTCGAAGCGCTGAATGCGAAGCCGCCGATCGTCAGTGCGGGCGCGACGCGCGCGGGGGCGTAAGTTAGTCAATCATCGAGCCGCAGGCTCCTCTTCACCTCGCCCCGCTTGCGGGGAGAGGTCGGATCGCTCTTGCGATCCGGGTGAGGGGGTACAGGTCTCACGACTATCTCATCTGTGGAGAGAGGCCCCTCACCCCACCCTCTCCCCGCGAAGGGCGGGGCGAGGGAGCGAGAGAGCCTGCCCGCCTCACTTCACCACCCTCGCCGCCTCCAGCAACCGCTCGCTCGCGCTGGCCGTCGCCAGCACCGTGCCGTCCTCGGCCATCAGCTTCGCCTCGACGAACGCGATGGTCTTGCCGAGCTGCGTCACCTTGGCCTCGCCGATGATCGGACCGGGCTTGGCGGGGCTGAGAAAATTCACGGTCATGCTGATCGTGGTGGTGTAGAGCCGGCCCTCGCTCATCACCAGCACGGCGGGACCCATGGTGTCGTCGAGCATGGACGAGAGCATGCCGCCCTGGATGAAGCCCGCGGGGTTGCAGAACTCCGGCTTGCCCTCGAAGCCGAGCCTGATCCAGCCTTCCTCGGGACGGGCATCGAGCAGACGCCAGCCCAATAGCTCGGCGCAGGGCGGCCTTTTGAAATTATCGAGTGCGGTCTTGACCATTGTGGCCCTCCGTTCCGCTTCGCATAACGCCGGCCTGCTGACAGCCTGGTGTCAGCAATGGCCGCCGGAACCGCAGCTTCCGCGCGCAATGCGAGAACCCTCGCCAATTCGGAAACATTAAGGCCAGTATTAAGGGCGCTTCAACCAAACGGTTTCACGACCGATTCAATACGATCCAATTGGGCAATCCGCCGGTAAGCGGTTGGAAGTTACCACATGGCATGAGCGACGGTGACACCGGAGCCTACCCATGCGAGCCCTCTTGCAGCAGGCCGCCAACCGCCTGCACGCAATCGAAGACCACCTCACCGTCCGAACGCAGATCGCCGCGGCGGTCGCAGCCATGTCCATCGTGCTGGTCGGCACGCTGGCGGCCGGCGCCGCGCTGATCAGCTACAGGAACACCGCCGCGCTGGTCGAGAGCAGCCTTGCCGGAACCGCGTCGATGGCCTCGGGCCGGCTCGATCGCTTCATGGCGACACGCCAGCAGGAAATGAAGCTGTTCGCCGAGCTCCAGCCGATGCAGCCGCTGTGGCAGGGCGATCCGGCGGCGCTGCGCAACTCGCTGGAGGAGCTCCAGCGCTCGTTCTCGGAATTCGTCTGGATCGGTTTCGCCGACGTCGACGGCAACGTCGTCGCCGGCACCGGCGGTCTGCTGCAAGGCAAGTCCGTGTCGGCCCGCCCCTGGTTCAAGCAGGGCCTCGAGAAGGTCGCGGTCGGCGACGTCCACGAGGCCGCGCTGCTGTCATCGCTGCTGACGCAGCGCGCCAACAACGAGCCCTACCGCTTCGTCGACATCGCCGTGCCGGTGCGCGATGCCGCCGGCAAGTTGCTCGGCGTGCTCGGCGGGCATTTGGACTGGGACTGGGCCGGCAATCTGATCAACGACGTCGAGGCCAACGACAACAACGCCGACTCGACGCTGTCGATCATCAGCAAGGGCGGCATGGTCCTGCTCGGACCCCAGAAGGAAACCATCCGCTATGCCGGTGACGAGCTGGCCGGCATGCTGAAGGCCGGCGTCGGCGCCTTCCGCGAGACCCGGGACGGACAGCAAATGCTGACCGCCTTTCATGTCGGCACCGGTCATCGCGATTACCTCGGCCTGAACTGGATCGTCACCGCGAGCCAGCCGGCGAGCGTCGCGCTCGCGGCCGCGATCGCGTCGGCGAAAAGGATCCTGGCCATCGGCGGCGTCACCGCACTGATCGCGCTGTCGCTGGCCGTGCTGGTCTCGCGCCGGATCGCCGCGCCGATCATCGCCATCACGCGCGAAGCCGACCGGATCGGTCGCGCCCATGGCCCGACCATGCTGGCGCGGCAGAGCGGCTCGGCCGAGGTCGTACAGCTGTCGCGCGCGCTGCGCTCGCTGCTCCGACGCATCGGGATGGCCGAGGAGCGTACCAAGGAAGCCGAGTTGCGCGCCAGCGAGAATGCGATGCAGCTCCAGGAGGACATGCTGAAGCTGCGCCAGCTCGCCGACACCGATTTCATGACCGGCCTGCTGAACCGCCGCTCCTTCCTCGCCATTGCCGACGACGCCGTGGCGTTCTGCCGCCGCTACAAGCGCAACATGGCGACGCTGATGATCGACATCGACCATTTCAAGAAGATCAACGACACCCATGGCCACGCCGCCGGCGACGACGCCATCAAGCGCGTCGCCGAGATCGTCAGCCAGTCGATCCGGACCACCGACAAGGCCGCCCGCTTCGGCGGCGAGGAGTTCGTGGTGCTGCTGCGCGAGATCGACCAAGAGACCGCCGTGCTGCTCGCCGACCGGATCCGGGCCTCGATCGAGAGCGCGACGATCAAGCATGGCAATGTCGTCATTCCGCTCACCGTCTCGGTGGGGCTTGCGCTGTTCGACGAGAGCGACCGCGACGTGCAGGACGTGATCGAGCGCGCCGACCAGGGCCTCTATGTTGCCAAGAAGACCGGGCGCAACCGCACCTTCCTGATGCCGGCGGAAGACGAGCGTGCCGCACGCGCGGCCTGAGCTTCAGCCCAATCCGTGCGCGATCACCTTGCGCATGACGTTGGGCAGGGCTTCGCCGGCCAAGGTCGCGATCGGCACCCAGCGCATGCCCGCGGGTGCGCGGGTGCGCGCTTCCGCCCTGGCCGTATAGACCACCAGCTCCAGCGGAAAATGCGTAAAGACGTGGGTGACCACGCCCACCTTGCGTTGCCAGCGCGACAACCCCTTCAACTCGGGCGCCTGCTGCTTTGCCGCCGCATCCTCTTGCCCCGCGAGCCAGTCCGAGCCCGGCACCTCGGTCATGCCGCCGAGCAGGCCCTTTTCGGGCCTCGAGCGGACCAGCAGCTCGTCGCCGCGCGTGACGACGAAGGCGGCGCCACGCCGCAGCGTGCCGCTCTTCTTCGGCGCCTTGCGCGGAAAGGTCTCCTGCGTGCCCTGCGCACGCGCGGTGCAATTTTCGGTGAATGGGCACAGCGAGCAGGCCGGCTTCTTCGGCGTGCAGATCGAGGCGCCCAGATCCATCAGCGCTTGTGCACTGTCGCCGGCACGGGAGTTGGCAAGCAGCGTCGCCGCCAATTGCTGGATCAGCGGCTTGGCCTGCGGCAATTCTTCTTCAATGGCAAAGAGCCGCGACACCACGCGTTCGATATTGCCGTCCACCGGCATGGTATGGCGGTCGAAGGCGATCGCCGCAATCGCCGCCGCCGTATAGGGGCCGATCCCCGGCAGCGCGCGCAGGCCCTCCTCCGTGTCCGGAAAGCTGCCGCCATGCTCGCGCGTCACCGCGACCGCACAGGCATGGAGATTGCGGGCGCGCGAGTAGTAGCCGAGCCCGGCCCACATCCGCAGCACGTCGTCCTGCGACGCCCGGCCGAGCGCCGTGACGTCGGGCCAGCGCGCGACGAACTTTTCAAAATAGGGACCGACCGCCTTGACCGTGGTCTGCTGGAGCATGATCTCCGACAACCAGACGCGGTACGGGTCCGAGACCTCACCGGGCGCGGCACGCCATGGCAGACGGCGGCGGTGACGGTCGTACCAGGCGAGCAGCAATGTGGGGCGACCCGATGGCGTGTTCGCCTGCGTGCTCAGTTCCTTCTTGCGCGTGGTCGTGGTGGGCATCCGTCTTTCCTAGAGGAGGATTGCGCCTGTGGCCAGCGCGACCCAGCCGTTGCGCGCTATAACGCCTTGCGTTATACACAAGCATGATCCAGAGCTTCGCCAACGCCGAGACAGAGTTGATCTGGTCCGGACGGCGAAGTCGAAAACTGCCACCCGACATTCAGAATGCGGCCTTGCGAAAATTGCGTCTGTTGAACCAGGCACGCGTATTGGCCGATCTCAGGGTTCCTCCGGGCAACCGGCTCGAGGCCCTGCTGGCCGATCGCCACGGCCAGCATTCGATCCGGATCAACGATCAATGGCGCATCTGTTTTGTTTGGGACGACGGAGGACCGAGAGATGTCGAAATCGTCGACTACCACAGCTAGGAGCGGGTTCCTCCGTAATCCACATCCCGGCGAAATCCTGCTGGAGGAGTTCCTGAAGCCGATGGATCTCAGCCAGAACGCGCTGGCGCGGGCCGTTCGCGTGCCGCCGCGACGGATCAACGAGATCGTGCTGGGCAAGCGCGACATCACCGCCGACACCGACCTGCGGCTTGCCCGCTATTTTGGTCTGTCGGAGGGCTTTTTCCTGGGACTCCAGATGGATTACGATCTGATGCAGCGGCGGCGCGAGATCGATCGCGACCTCAAGGCCATCCGGCCCCGCGCGGCGGCGTAGCCATGGCCCGCATATACAAACCCGGTCCCATCAGCGCCAAGCCGCTCTCGCTGCTGCTCGACGACGTCTTCGCCGAGGCCTATGCCAAGCAGGGGTTTGCCGCGCGCGAGCTGGTGACGCGGTGGGCGCAGATTGCGGGGGCGGAGATCGCGGCCCATGCCGAGCCGCTGAAGATGCAATGGCCGCGCCCGGTGGAGGGCCAGCCGCAGGAGCCGGCGACCCTGGTGCTGCGGGTCGAGGGGCCGATGGCGCTGGAGATTCAGCACTCCGCCCACGTGATCCTGGAGCGGGTCAACCGCTTCTTTGGGTGGAGCGCGGTCGGCAAGCTCGCCTTCCGCCAGGCTCCCCTGTCGCGGCCCCGCGCCCGGAAGCGGCCCGGTCCGCCCGACCCCAAGGCGGTCGCCGAGGTGGCCGAGAGCCTTGGCCAGATCGAAGATGAGGAATTGAAGACGGCGCTGGCGCGACTCGGGGCCGCCATCAAGCGAAATTGAGCCTCATTTTGCGGCCAATCTGGACCCGTCCCTGCCGCGCGCCATTGCCTCAAACGACGTTTCAAGCTAGCGACAGGCCGCCCGGGCGGGAACTCGACAAACCCCTGGGCGAGACCACGCCAATCCCGGGAGCCGACCTTGATCATCACCCGCCGCGCCTTCAACACGATGCTGTCGCTGACCGGGCTTGCCGCGCTCGCCGGGCTCTCGCCGCTGCGGTTCATCGCCGAGGCGATGGCGCAGACCGCGGCCGAGGTCGCCAAGCCGGTGTCGCTGCCCGACATGGCGCTCGGCCCGAACGATGCCGCCGTCACCATCACCGAATACGCCTCGATGACCTGCCCGCATTGCGCAGCCTTCAATGAGCAGGTGTTCCCGAAGCTCAAGAAGGAATACATCGACACCGGCAAGATCCGTTACATCTTCCGCGAGTTCCCGCTCGACATCAAAGCCGCCGCCGGCTCGATGCTGTCGCGCTGCATCGCCAATGGCGACGCGCCGAAATACTTTGCCGTCACCGACATGCTGTTCCGCCAGCAGAGCGACTGGGTGATGAAGAACACCACCGAGACCCTGACGCGGATCGGCAAGCAGGCCGGCCTCACCCAGCAGCAGGTCGAGACCTGCCTGAAGGACCAGGCGCTGCTCGACAAGATCGCCGCCGACCAGAAATATGCCAGCGACATTCTCAAGGTCGATTCCACGCCGACCTTCTTCATCAACGGCGAGAAGATCAAGGGCGAGGCCTCGTTCGAGGAGTTCGCCAAGAAGATCAATCCGCTGCTGAAGAGCTGATTCGC
>Ga0063456_1000264_pt1 | contig 37077 bp, 35 predicted proteins | sample AraplaMF_Cvi_mMF_FD_56228 | JGI IMG/M metagenome (GOLD analysis project Ga0063456, IMG submission 56228) | Arabidopsis root microbial communities from the University of North Carolina, USA - plate scrape MF_Cvi_mMF version 2 (version 2) | ecosystem: Host-associated > Plants > Roots > Endosphere ... | reverse complement strand
CAGAGGCTCAGCCGAAAGTCTCGCCGGCATACGACGCCCGGGCAGAGGATTTCCTTGCACAGCTCGCCGAAATCGCCTGAGGCAGGCACGCTTGCAAACAGTCGATCAAAGCCGTACATTTATCCGTACACCCGGCATGCAGCCGGCAAACCGGAGATATGTACATGGCTAGAAGCGAACGGCTGGAACTGCGCCTCGATGAAGAGCTGCTGACCAAGATCGATGAGTGGATGGAGGAAAACGGCCGCGCCGAGTCGCGATCAGACGCCATCCGCCAGCTCATCGACATCGGCCTGGGCACGATGGCGGGCAAGAGCGTCCATTTCACGGATGGCGACAAGCTCAACTTCATGGTTCTTCGCGACATCGCGAAGGCGCTTAAGGTCAACGGCGAAACAGACGTGGATTTCATCGCCGAGTCAATCTACGGCGGCCACTACTGGGCTCCGACGTGGGAACTGTCCGGCCTCTTCCACAAACACGCGGATCGCCCTGCGGACTTGTCGCTAGTGGTGGACACGTTGGATATGTGGGACTTCATCGAAGGATGCATCGAGAAGTTGGAGGCCACCGAGCTGGAGCGACTGAAAGCCGCGAACCACGGCCATCTACCGACGTTTCATGGTTTCGACGGCAACAACGAGGCCGGCTTGTTAAGCATCGCGCGCTTCCTCGTGGAAAAGATGGACCGCTTCTCGCGCTTCAAGGGCCGGGACTTCAATTCGCACGCCCCCACCGAGGGTCGATACCGACGCATGACTCAAGCGTTCAAACCGCTCCGAGCAACGCTCGGCTTTGGCCGAACCATGGGAACCGACGACATCATCGAACTGCTTGCAGTTGAGCGTCCGCGACGGCAGCTTCTCTGAGCAGTCGGACCACTGAAACGACGAAGGCCCCGTGACGGGGCCTTCTGCTTGACGCAAATCGAGTCAGACGACGGTGCCGCCCTGATGCAGCGAGAACAAAATGAGCGCCAGCTCATCCTCTCCAACAAGGCCCATGGCGACATCCACCATGATGTCCTCCAACTGGGCGTTTCGCTGCATCACCACCCCTTCCGTTTCGAGGTACGTGAGCGCGCTCACCAGCGCAGTCCGCTTGTTCCCGTCGTTGAAGCAATGGCCACGAGCGATAGCCACCGCGTACATCGCTGCAATCTCGAACACGTCGTCCATGTTCACGTACTGCATCTTGTTCATCACGCGCGCCAGCGCCCCCTCAAGCGCGCCGATGCCGTGACTCCCGGGCAGCCCGCCCTCATCCAACAGGATGAGGTCGTGGATCTGGATGACTTCCTTCGCGCTGAGCATCTATCAGCGCTTGGCCAGGGCTCGGATGACTTGGCGGTGGGTGGTGATCACCCTCTTTGCGGCAGCCATGGTGGTCGGGTTCACCCCGCCCGAGGACATTCCAGTCTTGGGAGACTGCTTCTCTTTTCGCTCTACGAGCGTGATGCCGTACTTGTTCGTAGATGACTTCATAACTAGCTCCTTACCAGTAGCTTAGCGCAATGCCAGCGCCAGTGGCGCCGTCACCCTTCGGATGGTAGCCACGCCCCCCGCCCGGCGACATGCGGCCGTCCTGGCAATCCGATCTACTTGCTGGACTTCCACTTGCTGAACCACAGCTTGGCGGATCTCAGCGACAGTTCCATCACCACCGAAACGGCAAGAGGAGTGGCGCCAGCATCGAACAACGAAAACGCATGCTGGCCACCGCTCTCTGTCAACGAGCCGTCTCTGCGCTGGTGGGGAGGATCGTTGGGACCGGTGCGAGCCAGCAGCGTCGTCGGCAGCCCGCGGATGATGGCGTTCGTCTGCTCAACCTCCTCGTTGAACTTATCGATTTGCCGTTCAACCCGCCGTCTCAGCCGTTTGATCTCCTCAGCATAGGTACGCTCGGCAGCCTCGAATCGCAGGCTGTCCATATTCACAACGCAACCCAGCTTGCCCGCGAGCCCGCTGAGCACCTTCTTCCGCAGCAGCTTGGCTCGTTCGGCGGCGGTGTAGTCGTAAGGAGGAAGCGGCGTCAGGGCGCGCGGATCTCGAGCAGCAAGGTGGGAGAACGCGCCGATGTCTGCGGTCAGCTCATGCACGTGGTGCCCGATGAGGTTTCGATAGTCAAGAAGGCGCAAAAGCTCATCACTTTCTGCCTGCGTGACGATCCCCTCCGCGACAAGGACGGCGCGAGCAACCTCCATCGTTTGTCCGCGCTTAGCGGCGGCTAGCTTTGCCGTGCCAAAAATGCTGTCGTGAGTCTTGATCGACTCGACGATCCCTCGCCGAAGGTCCTCCATGTAGAACAGGACCAAAACGATCTCAAATGCGCGAAGCTTGAGCAGTCCAGCTTCCCACGCGACCGGCCCGTCTCCCCGCGGGCGATGCTGCTTGTTCATTCCAATGAGGTAGGGGCCGCTCACCTATAGGCAACCCGCTCGCATGCACGAGCAAGGGTATAGATCGAGACTGTTATGGGCAGCCCAGGCTGACGAAGCCGATCTTCGGAGCGGCGCCACCGGAGGGGCCTCCAGATTTCGTGGCGGCGGTAGGGTCGTAAGTCGTTGATTCCATTTAGGTTCCGCCGGAGGGCCTGGCTGAGGGCTGGGGCGGCATTCTACGACAGCGGGCCCGGCGGCGCTTGCCAGGAACTCACGATGCAGGCACTCCCCCGAAAGATGGGGTGGGAGATGCGCCGGAAACCCTTAAGCTCCGCCGCCGATTTCATCAACCATCACGCTGGAGGGCGTGTCATGAAAAACAGAAGAAACTTTGCTGCCATTGCCTGCGCCGCGGCGCTCATGGCCCTGACGGGTTGCGCCTCGCTGCCGTCGCAGGAAGTCATGAAGGCCGAGGTCGCCTCGTTCCAGTTGCCCAAGCAGCCGGACGCCGACAAGGCCATGGTCTACGTCGTCCGCCCGTCGAGCATGGGCACGCTGATCCGCTTCAACGTCTTCGTGGACAACCAGGAAGCGCCGTCGGAAGTGGGCTACACCCGCGGCTCCCAGTACATCTACTTCCAGGTGACGCCGGGCGAGCACAAGATCTACTCCAAGGCCGAGAACTGGGCCGAGGTGTCCCTCACCGCCAAGGCCGGCGACGTGTTCTTCATCCAGCAGGAACCGGCGATGGGCGTCATCATGGCGCGCAACAACATCTTCAAGATCGACGATGTGCCGGGCAAGTACCACGTGAAGAAGCTGGACCTGGGCACGATCGCCAAGGCCGAGAAGTAAGCCCTCCGGGCCTGCGCCGCCTCCGAGGCGGCCACCCCGGTCCGCGACGCGGACCGGGCCTCGATTCGATGGGCCGGCGCCAGCCGGCCCCGGGCATCACGCCGTCGCGCGTGCCCCACGCACATCCTGTGACGCAGCCACGCAGCCCCAGGCCGACGCCGGATCGTCGCTGCGCGGATACTCGGCCCTTCGTCCGCGCGGAACGGTTCCGCGCGGCATACGGCCCGACGCTTCCCCCCGATGTCCGATCCCTCGCCGCGCTCCGAGCTCCTGCCCCTGGTCGGCGACCGCGCATCGGTGGAGATCGCCGCGCTGGTGATCCCGCCGGTCGTGGTCGCGATCACGCCGTCGGGCCGCCCGGCCCTCTTCGCCTGGGCCTGGGCGATCGCCTACGCGCTGGGCTCGATCGGCGTCGCCGTCGCGCGGCGGCGCTTCCGCCGCGAGGCCGCGACCCTCGCCCCGGCCGCCTTCGAAGCCCGCTGGGCGCGCCCGATGGAGCGCATCGCCCTGGCCTTCGGCGTGCTGTGGGGCCTGTTGCCGGGGGTGGCCGCGGCCAGCGGCGATTTCGAGCACGCGGTGTTCCTGTACCTCGTGCTGGCCGGCACGACGGTCTCGACGGCCGCCTTCGCCGCCGCGGACCTGCCGTTCTTCCGCAACTTCCTCGCGCCCGCATGGCTGATGGCCGCGGTCGCCGTGCCCGTCGCCTTCCCCGCCCACTGGATGAGCATCCTGCCGCTGTGCCTGCTCTTTCCCTGGCTGGTCTGGCGGCACGCGCGCACCACCAACGGCTTCCTCGCGCAGCAGTCGCGACTGAAGCGCCAGGCCGATGCGCTCGCGCTCGCGCACCGGCACGCCCGCGACGCCGCGAAGGCCGCCTCGCGCGAGAAGAGCCTGTTCCTGGCCACCGCCTCGCACGACCTGCGGCAGCCGCTCTATGCGCTGACGCTCACCGCGCAGGCCGCGCTGCAACGCAACCGGGACGACGCGCTGCGACCGCTGCTGGTCGACATCTCGCAGGCCGCCGGCCATGTCAACGACCTGCTGAATGCGTTGCTCGACGTCTCCGCGCTGGACGGTCGCAGCGCCGAGCTGCAACTCCAGCCGCTGGCGCTGGCGCCGCTGCTGTCGGAACTTCATGAACGCTTCCAGCCGGAGGCGCAGGCGCGCGGGCTCGACTGGCGCATCCGCGGTCCGGAGGCGCCGGCCTGGGTGGTCGCCGAACCGATGCTGCTGCGACGCGCGCTCGCCAACCTGCTGCACAACGCGCTGCGCTACACCCCCGCGGGCGGCGTACTGCTCGCGGTGCGGCGGCGCGGCGGATGCTGGACCGTCGAGGTCTGGGACACCGGCATCGGCATGGCCGCGCCCAAGCGCGAGGCACTGTTCTCCGAGTTCCATCGCGGCGATGACGCCGCGCGCGTCACCGGCGACGGCCAGGGACTCGGGTTGTCGGTCGTGAAGGACTGCGTGCGGCGCATGGACGCGACGATCGACTGGCACGCGACGCCCGGACGCGGCTCCTGCTTCCGCATCACGCTGCAGGGCGCGGTCACGCCGTCGGCGCCGACACAGCGCGCCCCCGTCCCGGCACATGTCTTCGAACCGTTGGGCGGCCGTGTGCTCGTCATCGACGACGACCTCGGCGTGACGCGCGGCCTCTCCCATCTGCTCGGCGAATGGGGCATCGACTGCCGGATCGCGGGCGACGCCTTCCAAGCCCACGCGGCGCTGGATGAGGACTTTGAACCCGACGTCGTGATGAGCGACCTGCGCCTGCGGCACGACGACGGCGGCTACGCGCTGCTGCAGGACCTGCTGGACCGGCTGCCGCTGGCGCGCGGCCTGGTGGTCACCGGCGAGCACGACCTGCCCGACCTGCGCCGCGCGGAGGCGGAAGGCATTCTCGTGCTGCGCAAGCCGGTGCAGCCGGCGCCGCTGCATGCGGCGCTGCGGGCCATGCTCGCGCCGCGGGCGATGACGCGGCCGGGCTGAGGGACGAGGCATGCGCGTTGCCGCGGGACGCGCAAGGAGAACACGCCATGCACCTCGAAGGCTCCTGCCACTGCGGCCGCATCCGCTTCTCGGTCGACTCGACCGAGCCCTACCCGTTCATGCGCTGCTACTGCACGATCTGCCGCAAGACGGCCGGGACCGGCGGCTATGCGATCAACATCGGCGCCGACAACCGGACCTTCCAGCTGATCAAGGGCAAGCGCGACCTGAAGGTCTACCGCGCCGTCATCGACGGCAAGGAGAGCAGCGGACAGCGCCATTTCTGCGGCCATTGCGGGACCGCCCTGTGGATGTACGACGACCACTGGCCCGACCTGATCCATCCGCACGCCAGCGCGATCGACACGCCGCTGCCGACGCCGCCGGAGAACGTCCACGGACTGCTGGATTCCAAGGCGTCCTGGGTCGAGGTGGAAGGCCAACCGGGCGACCCACGCTTCGGCCACTTCCCCGAGGAGTCGCTGGCGGACTGGCACCGGCGGCACGGCCTGTAGTCGCCAGGTCCGCGAGCGTCGCGCGGGGCCCTGGGATCGGGGGATCGGCGAGGCCGGTCGCGAATTCGGTCACGGCGATACGGACGCAGCCCGCCCCCGGCGCGCGATGGGCTGACTAGCATCGCGCCATGTCGACCACCCGCCCCGCTCCGCTCCTGGATGCCACGCCGGCCACGTCCGCCTCGCGCGCCTCGCGCGAGACACCGTTCGCGTGGGCGAAGCGTCGCCCGGCGTGGGCGGCGGCAGCGCTGGTCGCGGTGATCGTGCTGCTGGCCGTGTGGACCGGGCAGGACCCGTACGCCGCGCGCGAGGACTGTCTCGCGCGCCAGGGCACGCCGGTGGTCGCGAACGCGGCGCTGCACCAGGTCGACTGCCGCGTCGACGGCAAGGCCGCCGACGACAGCGCCCCGCGATGACGCTCAGGCCTTGACCGCTTCGCGCCTGCGCGGCGCGCCCGTCATTTCTTCGGCGGCTGCGGCGGGAAGCCGGGCACGCCCGGGAACATGCTGCCCGCGCTCTGGAACTGCTCCTGCATCTGCAGGAACAGGTTCTTGGACTGCTCGAGGTAGTTGCCCATCAGGCCCTGCATCATCGGCGCCTGGCCGCTCATGAACTGCGACCAGAGCTGCGGATCGAAGCCCGCGCCCTTGCTCTGCTCGGCGAAGCGGCTCTGCATCTCGGTGAAGGCCTGGAGATTCTTCTCGAGGTAGGCGCCCATCAGCCCCTGCATCGCGTGGCCGTAGAAGCGGATGATCTGCGCCAGCAGCGGCGTCGAGAACATCGGCATGCCGCCCATCTCCTCCTCCAGGATGATCTGCAGCAGGATGGAGCGCGTCAGTTCCTCGCCGGACTTGGCGTCGCGGACCTCGAAGTCCTCGCCGCCGAGCACCATCTTCTTGACGTCCGCCAAGGTGATGTAGCTGCTGGTCTGCGTGTCGTACAGCCGCCGGTTGGGGTACTTCTTGAGGACGCGCGGTCCCTTCGGTTGCGCGGGATCCTCGCCGCCGGTTGCGGTCTTGCCGCGTCGGGCCGTCGCCATGCTGTCTCCTCTGTGGGTCTTCGACCCATTCTAGGAGGCGCCCGGCGAGCGGCCCGCCGGGTGATTTCCCTTGCTGTGCGGGGGACGGATCGGGCCGGGGCGGACCCGGCGGGGGACTCAGTCCGGCTTGACGTTGCCGTCCTTGATCACCTTGGCCCACTTCGCCTGCTCGGCCTTCTGGAACTCCGCGAACTGCGCCGGCGTGTTGGGCGTGTACGCCAGGCCCAGCGATTCCATCTTCGTCTTCACGTCGGGCTGCGCGACGATCTTCTGCACCTCCGCGTTCAGCCTGGCGACGATGGGCGCCGGCGTGCCCGCCGGGAAGTAGAGCGCCTGCCAGCTCGACACGTCGAAGCCGGGCACGCCGGACTCGGCCAGCGTCGGCACGTCGGGCAGCTGCGCGCTGCGCTTCGCGGAGGTGACGGCCAGCGCCTTGACCTTGCCGCCCTTGATCTGCGGCAACGCCACGGTGACGGTCTCGAAGCTCATCGGCACCTGGCCGCCCATCACGTCCTGGATGGCGGGCGCGCTGCCCTTGTAGGGCACGTGCGTCAGGTCCGCGCCGGTCATCAGCCGGAACACCTCGCCCGACAGATGCTGCGAGGTCCCCTGTCCCGCCGACGCGAAGGTGATGTCGCCGGGCTTGGCCTTGGCCGCCGCGATGATGTCCTTGACCGTCCTGGCCTGCGAGCCCGGACCGATCAGCAGCACGTTGGAGATCGTGCCCAGCAGGATGACCGGCGCGAAGTCGCGGTCGGCCTTGTAGGGCATCTTGGGCAGCAGCGAGGGGTTGATCGCATGCGTGGCGATCGTGCCCAGCAGCAGCGTGTAGCCGTCCGGCGCCGACTTGGCCACGCTGTCCGCGCCGAGCACGCCGCCGGCGCCGGCCTTGTTGTCGACCACGACGGTCTGCTTGAGCGAGACCTGCAGCCGCGCCGCGATCTCGCGCGCCAGCACGTCGGAGGTCCCGCCCGGTGCGAACGGCACGATCAGCTTGACCGTCTGGGTGGGCCAGTTGCCGGCATCCGCCGCGTGGGCCGTCATGACCCCGCCGCCCAGCACCGCCGTCGCCGCCGCAGCGGCCAGGACGCGCACGCGCCCCCGCATCACCGAATTCATCTCGCCTGTCTCCATCCATGAGGGCACGCAGCCCGCGCCGACATCGTCACGGTACCGATACCATCTTCTTGATGACTGAAATGGTATCGGTACCACCCAACCCGTCAAGATCGCTGCCATGAGGGGTTTCACCGGGATCGCGACTGCCATCGGCACGGTCCGGGGGCCTCAGTGCGGCCTCAGGCGCTGGCGCGCTGGACGAGTTCGAAACCGATGTCGATGGCGCGGCGCTCCACGGGTCCGTCCGCCCGGTCGAGGATGAAGCGCGCCGCCTGGCGTCCGATCGCGAAGCCGTCGATGCGGACCGTCGTCAGCGCCGGCTCCAGGTCCCGGGCCAGGGCGAGATCGCCGAAACCGACGATCGCCAGGTCGTCCGGGACGCGCAGGCCGCGCGCCTGCGCCTCGATCAGCACCCCCAGCGCCAGCGAATCGGAACTGCAGAACACCGCGTCGACCCCGTCCGGATGGGCCAGCAGCTCGGCCAGGCCGTGGCGGCCGCTGCCCAGCGTCGTCGGCGTCGCGACGGTGGCCACGGGCACGTCGGCGATGCCGAGCGCGCCCGCCTGGTCCTTGAATGCGCGGAAACGCCGCATCGCGCGCTCGTCGCTGCCGGCGACGCCGGCCAGCCGGCGGTATCCCCGTTCATGCAGGTAGGACGCGACCTTGCGGCCGACATCGACATGGGAGAAGCCCACCAGCATGTCGATCGGATCCTCGCTCTGGTCCCAGGTCTCGACGACCGGGACGCCGGAGGCTCTGAGCCGGGTGCGCGCCTGCTCGGAGTGGCTGGTGCCGGTCAGCACCAGGCCGTCGGGACGGCGTCCGATCATCGCGTCGAGCCAGGCCTCCTCGCGCGCGTTGTCATAGCCGGTCTGGCCGAGCAGCACCTGGTAGCCGGCCTCGAACAGCGCCTCGGTGAGGCTCTGCACGGTGTCGAGGAACACCGGCCCGGCGATCGTCGGCACGGCCACGCCCACCATCCGGCTCTTCATCGACGACAGCGCGCCGGCGAGCAGGTTGGGCACGTAGCCGGTCTTGCGGACCGCCTCGGCCACGCGCTCGCGGACCTCGGGCGAGACCTGCGCCGGCGTGTTGATCGCCCGCGACGCGGTGATCGGCGCCACGCCCGCGAGCTGCGCCACGTCGCGCAGCGTGACGGCGCCGCTGCCCTTGCGGCGGCGGGGACGGGGGAAGGTCTCGATGTCGGCCATATGGCTGTCGATCATAGGGGCGCGGGGGTGCGGACGCCTTGCTCTCCAGAGGGAAAACAGGCCGCGTCGACCGACAGCCGTCGGCACTTTGCCTACACCGCGCCACGGGCTCTCGCCGACCTTGGGTATCGCCATGGCCTCCTGTTGGCAGCCCCGTCCGGCGCCGAAGATTCATCCATCGACCACAGGGGGCCACATGAACACGATCACCAGGCAAGCGAACAAGTTCAAGCGCATCGCCATCGGCTTCGGCCTGGCCTTGACCGCCGCGGTGGCGCCGACCGCCAACGCCTTCACCGCGCAGAACACCTTCCAGGTGACCGCCACGATCACCAGCGCCTGCACCGTGTCCGGCTCGGCGCTGAACTTCGGCAGCGCGATCGACCCGCTGGCCGTCGGCGTGCCGCTGGACGCCACCTCCACCCTGACCGTGACCTGCTCCAACACGACGCCCTACGCGGTGTCGCTGAACGCCGGCACGAACGCGGGCGGCGCCTCCAACTTCACCGCCCGCACGATGAAGAGCGGTGCCAACACCCTGGGTTACCAGCTCTACCTGGACTCGGGCCGCACGACCGTCTTCGGCGACGGCACGGCCAGCTCCAGCACCAAGAGCGGCACCGGCACCGGCAGCTCGCAGGCCATCAGCGTCTACGGCCGCGTGCCCTCGCTGGCCGGCGTGGTCCCGGGCGCCTACACCGACACGGTGACCGTCACGATCACCTACTGAGCCTCACGCCCGCAGGGGCGTGCGGAGCTTTCTCCGCTTCTTCTCTTCGTAGGACATGTCGTCCGCGAGCTCCAGCAGGCGCTCGAAACCCGTCTGGCCGTCGCCCACCGCGTAGCCGATGGAGGCCCCCACCGAGACCATCCCGCCGTCGATCTCGATCGGCTCGGTCAGGGCCTGCAGCAGCCGCTGCCGGATTTGCGCCAGCCGGAACTCGTCCGGTGCGCCGGCCAACAGGAGGACAAACTCGTCGCCGCCGACGCGCGCCGGCAGGTCGCCGTCGCGGCACTGCGCGCGCAGCCGCCGTCCGACGGCCCGCAGCACGGCATCGCCGGCGGCGTGGCCATGGCGGTCGTTGACCGGCTTGAAGTCGTCCAGGTCGAACACGATGATGCTGACCGGCTGACCGGCGAGTTCCCGCGCCCGCCGCTCCAGCGAACGTCGGTTGGCCAGGCCGGTGAGGACATCGGTATCGGCGGTGGTGGCCAGTTGCGTCATGTCGCGGTCGCTCGCGCGGACCAGGCGCCCCGCATAAACGAACAGGCCCACCGTGAAGGCGATGAAGAGCGCCGCGAGCGCCAGCGCGGAGCGCTTCACCGCGGCCAAGCCGCGCTCCTGCTCGGTCTGGCGGGCCGCGAGAAGCGCGCGCTCGGCACGTTCCATCTTGTCGAGCAACTGCCGCAGCCGCTTCGACGCGTCGTTGGTGATGCGCGCATCGAGCCCCTGTCGAAGGGCGTCCGCACCATCACGCTCGCCGATCACCGCGGACGACAGATACCAGCCGGTGATCTCCAAGGTCTCGGACCTCACCTCCGCGGCCACAGTCAATTGCGACGGGTTGTCCTGGACCAGCGATTCGAGCGTCTCCGCCGTCTGCCTCGCGTCGTCCGCGGCGGCGCGCAGCCGCTGGAGCGCCTCGGCGTTCGGGACCAGCGCGAAGTTGCGCAACGCGATGCCACCGCGCAGCAGGCTGGAGCGCAGCTGGTTCAGATGATCGAGCACCTCGTGCGTGTGAGCGACCAGGTCGTTGGCGTCGCCGTAGCGGCGGGCGTTGTCGGCCAGCACGGCCGTGGCGCCGATGACCAGGACCAGCGCGACCGCCTGCGACAGCTGCAGGACGCGCGCGATGCGGCGCAGGAGGGGGTTGGAGACAGTCGCCAAGAGCGTGTGCACGGGACGTGATCGGGCCATCCTAACCCCGAGGTCGACAGGCCGCAGGACCGGAAGAACGGCCCGTTCCGACCAGCGCCCGTGCGGAGCCCCGGGCGGGCGTCGAAGTCGAGATCGAGATCGAGATCGAGATCGAGATCGAGGCCGGCGCCTCGGCGCACAAAGCAGAACGCCCGCTTGGAGCGGGCGTTTGCTGAGGTGTCGAGTCCCTGGGGACTTCCTACCGATCTGGTAGGCGCGATTGGATTCGAACCAACGACCCCCACCATGTCAAGGTGGTGCTCTAACCAACTGAGCTACGCGCCTGGAAAACTCGGCCCGCGGTGGTCAATCCGCTGGTCCGGAAAACAAACCGCCCGTATGAGGCGGGCGGTTTGTCGAAGGTGTCCCGAAGGACCTTCCTACCAATTCTGGTAGGCGCGATTGGATTCGAACCAACGACCCCCACCATGTCAAGGTGGTGCTCTAACCAACTGAGCTACGCGCCTGAAGAGCCTCGCAGTATATGCCGGATTTTTGACTCCGTCCAGGAAGTCGCAGCAAAAAGAACAGCAGTCGCACGACGTCTTCGACAGCGCTTGCATCGCAAACCCGCAGGCGCCCAGCGGGCCAGCTCAGCGACGCCGCGCGCTGCGCACGCCCTGGACCTGCGACAGCGCCACCAGCGTCTGCTGCAGCCGCTGCGCGTCGCTGACCTCGACGGTGAAGCTCATCCGCGACAGGTCGCTGCGCGCCGGCCGGCCCTTGCCGCTCTGCTGGTTCACCGAGACCACGTTGAGCTTGTCCTTGGCGAACAGTTCCAGCACGTCGCGCAGCAGGCCCGGCCGGTCGCTCGCCTCGACGACCAGGTCCACCGGGTACATCGCGCCCTTGCCCGCGCGGTCCGGCGCCGGCTCGCCCCAGGCGACCGCGATCACCCGCTCCGGCGCCGACTGCGCCATCTGGCGCAGGTTCGCGCAATCGCTGCGGTGGATCGCCACGCCCTTGCCGCGCGTCACGTAGCCGGTGATCGGATCCGGCGGCGCCGGCCGGCAGCAGCGCGCCAGGCTCGTCAGCAGCGAATCCACGCCCACCACCAGCACGCCGCCCTTGGGCGTGCGCCCTTCCCCGACCGCGCCTTTCGTATGACGCTGGACGAGCAGTTCCTCTTCGTCGGCCTCGGGCACCGGCGGACGCAGCAGCGTCTCGATGTTGCGCAGCGAATACTCGTCCTTGCCGACGACCTCGAACAAGGCCTCCGCGCTCTTGAAGCCCAGCCGGCCGGCCAGGTCGTCGAGCTTGATCGCGGTCTTGCCCTCGCGCTGCAGCAGCTTCTCGACGAGTTCGCGCCCCTTGGCGATCGTGTGGGTCTGCACCTGCGCGTTGAAGTAGGCCCGGACCTTGGCCTTGCTGCGCTGGCTCTGCAGATAACCGAGCTCCGGATTGAGCCAGTCCATCGACGGACCGCCCTCCTTCAGCGCCACGATCTCCACCGTCTGCCCGCTCTGCAGCGGCGTGTTCAGCGGCACCATCTGGCCGTCCACCTTCGCGCCGCGGCAGCGGTGGCCCAGGTCGGTGTGCACCGCGTACGCGAAGTCCACCGCCGTCGCGCCCGCGCAGAGCTCGACCACGTTGGCCTGCGGCGTGAACACGTAGATGCGGTCGTCGAAGCTCGCGTCGGTCTCGGCGACGTAGTCGCGCTCCCACGCCAGCAGCTGCCGCAGCACGGCCTTGCGCGCCTGCGCGACCTGCTCCTCGAATTCGCCCGCCGCGCTCACGCCCGCGTAACCCTTCGTGCCCGCCTCCTTGTAGGCCCAGTGCGCCGCGACGCCGTGCTCCGCATGCTCATGCATCGCGCGAGTGCGGATCTGCACCTCCATCGGCCGGCCGTCCGCGGCGATCACCACCGTGTGCAGCGACTGGTAGCCGTTGGGCTTGGGACGGGCGATGTAGTCGTCGAACTCGCCGTCCACCGGCTTGTAGCGCTCGTGCAGCCGCGCGAGCACCGCATAGCAGTCCGCCACCTCCGGCACCACGACGCGCAAGGCGCGCAGGTCGAAGACGCGCTCCAGCGTCAGGCCCTTGCCGCGCATCTTCTTCCAGATGCTGTACAGGTGCTTGGGCCGGCCCTGCACCTGCGCCTCGATGCCGTCCGTCCTCAGTTCGCCCTCGAGCGCGGCCCGCACCGTCTCCACCGACTGCTCGCGCTCGACGCGCTTCTCATGCAGGCCCTTGGCGAGCTGGTGGTACTGCTCCGGCTCGGTGAAGCGGAAGGCGAGGTCCTCGATCTCCCACTTGATCTGCCAGATGCCCAGCCGGTTGGCCAGCGGCGCGAAGACCTGCAGCGACTCGGCGGCCAGCTCGCGCGGGCACGGCGTCCTGCTCGCGGCGAACCAGCGCAGCGACTGCAGCCGCGACGCCAGCCGCAGCAGCACCACGCGCAGGTCGCGCGAGAAGGCCAGCAGCATCTTGCGCACCAGCTCGGTCTGCTCCTGGCGGCGCTGGGCCTCGACCCGCGCCTCGCGCGCCGCACGCTGGATCTGCACCAGGCGCCGCGTGTGGGCGACCAGGCTCGCGTCGCTCTCGCCGAAGGCCTTGGCGACGATCTCCTCGGGCTTGTTCAGGTAGTCGCCGGCATAGACCAGGTAGGAGGCCGCCTGCATCGCCGGCGCCGCGCCGACGCCGGCCAGGATCGCCGCCACGCCGTCCGCGTGCGCGAGCGCCGGCTCCCCCGTGCCCAGCAGGTGGTCGGCCAGCAGCGGTTCGGCGAAGGCGCGCGCGCGACGCACCGGGTCCGCGTGTTCCTCGGCGCGCGGCGGCGCCTCCGGCAAGCGATGCGGCAGGTCCCCGTCCAGCAGGGCCACGATGGGCGCCGCCGGGTCGTGCCGCAGCCCCAGTTCCGTCTTCATTCGTCGTTCATCCGTGTCCTCGGGCGTGTTGCCACCGCCAGGACGTCATCCGCGCGCCAGGAATTGCTCCACCACGCGGATCTGTTCTTCATGCACCAGCGTCGGCGCGTGGCCGACGCCGGGGAACTCATGCAGCTCGGCGCGGGGGCCGCGCTGCGTCATCTGCTCGGCGGTCGCGCGGGTCAGCAGGTCCGACTCGCCGCCGCGCAGCAGCAGCGTCGGGCATCGCACCGCGTCGTACGCGGCCCAGAGCTGCGCCTCGCCGGCCTTGGCCAGCTCCGGCGTCAGGCCCGCCAGGCCCTGCCCGATGCGCGGGTCGTAATGCAGCCGGCAACGGTCGCCGTCCGGCTTGAACATCGCCCGCGACAAGGCCAGCCACTGCTCGTCCGTGTGCGGTCCGAAGCCCTGCGAAATGCCGCGCAGGTAGTCCGCGCCCTGCTGGCAGTTCTCGAATTGCGGCGCGCGGCCGAGGTAGCTCGCGATGCGCTGCAGCGCGACGAACTCGATCGTCGGCCCCACGTCGTTGAGGATCAGCCGCCGGATCGGGCTGGACGGCATCGCCGCCAGCGCCAGGCCGATCAGCCCGCCCATCGAGGTCCCCAGCCAGTCCACCTGCGCCGGGCCCAGGCGCGCCAGCAGCGTCACCATGTCCGAGACGTACTGCGGCAGCTGGTAGTTGCGCGGATCGCCGAGCCATTCCGACTCCCCCCGGCCGACCACGTCCGGGCAGATCACCCGGAAACGGTCGCTCAGCCGGCGGGCGATCACGTCGAAGTCTCGGCCCTGGCGCGACAGCCCGTGCACGCAGACGAGCACCCGCGGATTGTCGGCCTGCCCCCACTCCCAATAGGCGACCCGGTGGAGACCGCAAGGGCTCAGCGCCTGGACTTTTTTCAACAAGGGTTCAGACATCGCTCGTATCCTTTGTCCCCATCCTAACAACCCTGAAGAGGACTCGGCATGTTGAAAGGCAAGACGGCCCTGGTCACCGGCTCGACGAGCGGCATCGGATTGGGGATCGCCCTGACCCTGGCCAAGGAAGGGGCGAACATCGTGCTGAACGGCTTCGGCGACCACGCCGGCCCGAAGGCGCAGGTGGAGGCGCTGGGCGTGAAGGTCGGCTACCACGGCGCCGACATGAGCAAACCGGCCGAGATCGAGGCCATGATGGCCTACATCGTCCAGGAGTTCGGCGGCTGCGACATCCTGGTGAACAACGCCGGCATCCAGCACGTGGCCAATGTCGACGAGTTCCCGCCGGAGAAATGGGACGCGATCCTCGCGATCAACCTCAGTTCCGCCTTCCACACGATGCGGCTGGCCCTCCCGGGCATGAAGAAGAAGCAGTGGGGCCGGATCGTGAACATCGCGTCCACGCACGGGCTGGTGGCGTCGGCCGGCAAGTCGGCCTATGTCGCGGCCAAGCACGGCCTGGTCGGCCTGACGAAGTCGGCGGCGCTGGAGACCGCCACCCTCCCCGTCACCGTCAACGCGATCTGCCCGGGCTGGGTGCTGACCCCGCTGGTGCAGAAGCAGATCGACGATCGCTCGGCCAAGGACAAGCTGGACCCGGCGGAAGCCAAGCGCCAGCTGCTGGCGGAGAAGCAGCCCTCGCTGCAGTTCACGACGCCCGAGGAACTCGGCGCGCTGACCGTGTTCCTGTGCTCGGACGCCGCGGTCAACGTGCGCGGCCAGGCCTGGGCCATGGACGGCGGCTGGACCGCGCAGTGACGCTCACTTCGTCATCAGCACGCTGCCGTTGACGTTCACCGTGACGGTGGCCTTGCCGGATTCGGTCGGCAGACCGGCATCGGCGGAGGCAGCCGCGCTCTTGAAGCGCATCTCGGTCGCCATCATGACCGGCCCGGGCTGGTCGGCGTTCACGCTGACCTCGCCGATGCGGTAGTTCGAGTAGCCGAACTCCTTCGCGTAGAGCGCGGCCTTGCTCTTGTAGCTCGCGATCGCCTGCGAGACCACGTCGTTCTCGGCCTTCTCGCGCGCCTCGCGCGACAGGCCGTAGCTCACGTTGGCGATCGCCAGCGAATTGATGCGGCCGCTCAGCTTCGAGATCGCCTCGATGTCGCGCCCCTGCACCAGCAGCTCCACGCTGCCGGTCCAGCCGGTGATCTGCGGCGCGCTGCTCGCGCTCGACTTCGGCTGGCCGTAGCGCGGATAGACCGACAGGTTGCCCGCCTGCAGGTCGACCTGCCCGGGCTTGGCGATCTTGCGCGCCTCGGTCAGCGCGGCATCCAGCGCCTGCTTGAGCTCGTTCTGGACCGCGCCGGCCTCCTTGCCCTCGCGGGTCGTGGAAAAACGCAGCTGCAGCAGGTCGCGCGGAACTTCGGTCGTGGCGGACGCGGACAGCGACAGCAGGTCGGTCCGGGCGGCCTGCGCCTGCGCCATGGCGGCGGGCGCCACCGCGGTCACCGCCACCGCGCCGGCGGCGATCAGGGTACGGGCAAGGATCTGGGAGCGTCGGGTCATTCGGGTTCCTACGGAGAGTCCAGGTGGGAACCAGCATAACGCGTGAGGAAACCGTCACGGTTGACCCACGCCGGGCGCCGCTCATCCGCAATTTCGCGGCATTCATCGACCTCTTTCAGCAGGATGGACAGCCCTGTTACAAAAGATGTAACTATTCGGTAAGGACTGATGCATCCCGCAAACAGGCCAAAAAACTGCCCTTACAGTCCCGCTGTTACAAATTCCGGAGTGGCCGCCATGCAAACCACAACCCGCCCCAACCGTGTCCTGGTCGTGGATGACGACGCCCGCATCCGCGACCTCCTGCGCCGCTACCTGGCGCAGGAAGGCTTCGAAGTCCTGCTGGCCGAGGACAGCAAGGCGCTGAACAAGCAGCTCACGCGCGAGACCGTGGACCTGATCGTCCTGGACCTGATGCTGCCCGGCGAGGACGGCCTGTCCATCTGCCGCCGGCTGCGCGCCGCGGGCGACAACACGCCGATCATCATGCTGACGGCCAAGGTCGAGGAAGTGGACCGCATCGTCGGCCTGGAGGTCGGCGCCGACGACTACCTGGCCAAGCCCTTCAACCCGCGCGAACTGCTGGCCCGCATCAACGCGGTGCTGCGCCGCCGTCCGCCGCCGGAAGCGCCGGGCGCGCCGTCCAAGGAACCGATGACGGTCCAGTTCGGCCCGTTCGAGTTCGACCTGGCGTTGCGTCGCCTGGCCAAGAACGGCGAGCCGGTGCCGCTGACCACCGGCGAGTTCTCGATGCTCAAGGCGCTGGTACGGCATCCGCGCCAGCCGCTGTCGCGCGACAAGCTGGCGATGCTGGCGCGCGGCCGCGAGTTCGAGCCTTTCGACCGCAGCCTGGACGTGCAGGTCTCGCGCCTGCGCAAGCTGCTGGAAGAGGATCCGGCGCAACCGCGCTTCATCCAGACCGTATGGGGCGTAGGCTACGTGTTCGTGCCGGACGAGGCGGCCTGATCCCGTGGCGCCCCCGCGTCTGGCGCTGAACCTGTTCTGGCGCACGTTCGCGCTGCTGGCCTTGCTGCTGGCGGCGGGTGTGCTGGCCTGGCAGCAGACCTTCAAGGCCCTGGAGGCCGAGCCCAAGGCCTTGGAGGCGGCGCAGCAGCTGGCCGGCCTGGTGAACCTGTCGCGCGTGGCGCTGTCCAGCACCGACGCGATCAACCGGGTCGCCGTGGTCAAGTCGCTCGCGCGCAGCGAGGCGGTGTCGGTCGAAGTGGCCGAGGCCACCGACCGGTGGCTGCCCTACGAGAACTCGCCCTTCGCGCAGCGGCTGCGCAAGGAACTGGTCTCGCGGCTGGGGCCGCAGACGGTGCTGGCCAGCGGCCTGAACGGCGTGCCGGGACTGTGGGTGAGATTCGACGTCGGGCCGGACCAGTTCTGGCTGCAGACCAATCCGGCGCCCTTGCAGGCCAACATGTCCAGCAACTGGTGGTGGATCGCGATCGCGCTGGGTGCGTCGCTGCTGGGCGCCGCGGCGATCGCGCGGCTGATCAACCAGCCGCTGCGCGAGCTGTCGATCGCCGCGAGCCGCATCCGCGAGGGCGAGTACGACTCGCGCCTGGACGAGAGCACGCTGACCAGCGAGATCCGCGAGGTCAACATGGGGTTCAACCGCATGGCGCGCGAGCTCGCGAAGATGGAAGAGGACCGCAGCGTGATGCTGGCGGGCATCTCGCACGACCTGCGCACGCCGCTGGCGCGACTGCGCCTGGAAGCGGAGATGAGCGTCAACGACGAGCAGGCGCGGACTTACATCGCGCAGGACATCGACCAGCTCGACGCCATCATCAACAAGTTCATGGACTACGCACGGCCGAGCGAGCTGCAACTTCAGGCGCTCAACCTGCGCGAGCTGGTGGAGCGCGAGGCGCAGGGCTTCCGCGATCCGCAGCAGATCGTGATCAGCGTGCGGCTGTCCGCGGCGCTGCGCATCTGGACGGACCCGACGGAGCTGGGTCGCATCCTGCTGAACCTGTTCGAGAACGCGCGGCGCTACGGCCATCATGGCGACGAGCCCACGCGCGTGGAAGTCACCGCCGAGGCCGACAGCGCCTGGGTGCTGCTGACGGTGCGCGATCACGGGCCCGGCGTGCCGCCGGACAAGCTCGCGAAATTGACGACGCCTTTCTACCGGGGCGACACCGCGCGCACGGCGGCGACCGGCGCCGGGCTGGGCCTGGCGATCGTCGAGAAGTCGGTGCAGCGGCTCGGCGCGCAACTGCGCCTGACGAATGCCGACGACAGCGGCTTCGTCGCGCAGCTGAGGCTCAAGCGCGCGAGCGTCTGAACGCCGCGCCAGGTCTTGCCCCTCGCCCGCACGCTCGTCCCTCGCGGTCAGCCCCCTCTTGCTCCCTCTCCCGCTTGCGGGAGAGGGAGTTCGACCGGGCGATTCAGTCTCCTCCTCGCACCAGCAGGCAGACCGCCCGCGCCTCGATCGCCTTGAGTTCGCCGACAGGCCCCATCTTTTCGGCCGTCTTGGCCTTCACGTTGACCTGCCCCGGATCGATGCCCAGCACTTCGGCGAGCCGCTGGCGCATCAGCGGGATGTGCGGTGCCATCTTGGGCTGCTGGGCGATGATGGTGCTGTCCAGGTTGCCGATCACCCACCCCAGGTCCTTCACCCGCCGATAGGCTTCGGCGAGCAGCACCATCGAATCGGCGCCCTTGAACTCGGCGGCCGTATCGGGGAACAGCTTGCCGATGTCGCCGAGCGCGGCGGCGCCCAGCAGCGCGTCGGTGATCGCGTGGGCGAGCGCGTCGGCGTCCGAGTGGCCGAGCAGGCCGTGGCTGTGCGGGATCGTGATGCCGCCGAGGATCAGCGGGCGGCCGGCGACGAGCTGGTGGGTGTCCCAGCCCTCGCCGATGCGGAAGTTCAGAAGCATGGAATCGAGGCCTTGAATCGGATCTGTGCGCGGATCAATGCGCGGATCAATGCGGCAGCGCGTTCGTGACGACGAGCGGCCCGTTGCGGGTGACGATCATCGTGTGCTCGAACTGGGCCGACAGGTTGCCCTTGACGCCGGACAGCGTCCAGCCGTCGGCTTCCTCGTCGACCCAGCGGCTCTTGGTCGACAGGAAGGGTTCGATGGTGATGACCATGCCTTCGGACAGCACGCGGGTATCGTTGGGGTCGTAGTAGCCGGGGATGCTCTTGGGCTCCTCGTGCAGCGAGCGGCCGACGCCATGGCTGCAGAGGTTCTCGATGATCTTGAACTTGTGGCCCTTGGCGACGCGCTCGATGGCGTGGCCGATGCGGTTGAGCTTGGCGCCGGGTTTCACTTCCTTCATCGCCTGCTCGAGCGCGTACTGCGCGGCGAAGACCAGCTGGGTCTTGGTCGGCGTCGTCGGCGGGACGATGCGCGTGCCGCCGGTGTCGCCGAAGTAGCCATCCAGTTCCGCCGACACGTCGACGTTGACCACGTCGCCCTTCTGGATCACGCGGTCGCCGGGGATGCCGTGCGCGGCCTGCTCGTTGATCGAGATGCAGGTCGCGCCCGGAAAGTTGTACATCACGCGCGGCGCGGACTTCGCGCCGAACCCGGTCAGCCAGTGCTCGCCCATCTGGTCGAGCTCGAGCGTGGTCATGCCCGGGCGGATCGCGTCGAGCATGCGGCGCAGCACGGTGGCGACGGCCTCGCCGGCGGCCTTCAGGCCCTGGATATCGTCATCGGATTCGACGGTCATGTGCGGCTCCTGAGCAGGCGTTCGGCCAACGCGAAGTCGGCGGGATAGGTGACCTTGAAGTTTTCCATCGAGGACTCGACCAGGCGGGGCGCGTGGCCGAGCGCCTCGATCGCGCTGGCTTCATCGGTGATGCCGTCCAGCGGGCCGTTCAGCGCCGGCATCAGCAGGCCGAGCCGGAACATCTGCGGCGTCTGCGCGGCCCACTTGCCGCGCCGGTCGACCGTGGCGGCGACGCGCGCCGATGGCGTGGCGCCGGGGTCGGTGCCCGGACTGGCGGCCGCCGCGTCCTTGAGCGTGTCCGCCACCGGCAGCGCAAGCAGGCCGCCGACCTCGTCGTCATCGCAGGCGTCGATCAGCGCATCGACCCATTCGGGACGGAGCAGGCAACGCGCGGCATCGTGGACCAGGATCCAGTCGTGCGGCTGGGCGCCGCGCTCGCGCAGCGCCTGCAGGCCGGCGGCGACCGAGTCGGCGCGGGTCCCGCCGCCGGTGCGGGCGATCCAGCCGCGCTCGCCTTCGAAGCCGGGGACGGCGGCCTCGAACTGGTCGTCCTCGGGCGAGAGCACCACGAGCGTGGCGTCGATGCGCGACACCGCGCCGAGCGCCGCCAACGTGTGCGCGATCAGGGCCTGGCCGGCGAGCGGCACGTACTGCTTGGGACGGTCGGCGCCGGCGCGGCTGCCGACGCCCGCGGCCGGCACCAGCGCAAAGCAGCGTGGGGTCAGGCCGATGGGAAAGGAACTCATGGGGTCGATTGTAGGGATCGACGAAAATCCCGCTTCCTCCCCTTCCCTGCTCCGCCTGCCGTGCTCTCCATCGCCGACATCCACCGCCGCCTGACCGCGCTCGGCGCCAACGAGGCGCACGTGGGACGCGTGCTGCGCCACTGGGTCCAGGCCCGGCCGCTGAGCGAGGGCCGGCGCCAGCTGGAGCACTACCTGCCGCTGGCGGTGCGCCAGGCGCTGCCCGCGCTGATGGACGAGCTGCACGGTCTGGCCACGCTGGTCGAGCGGCATCCGGGCGAGGACGGTTCGGCGCGTCTGCTGGTGAAGCTGACGGACGGCCAGACGGTGGAGAGCGTGCTGCTGCCGCGCGACGGCTTGTGCGTGTCCAGCCAGGTCGGCTGCGCGGTGGGCTGCCGCTTCTGCATGACCGGCAAGGACGGGCTGCTGCGCCAGGTCACGAGCGCCGAGATCGTCGCGCAGGTGGCGCTGGCGCGGCGCGAGCGCGCGGTGAAGAAGGTCGTGTTCATGGGCATGGGCGAGCCCTCGCACAACCTGGACGCGGTGATGGAAGCGATCGAGCTGCTCGGGCTGCAAGGCAACATCGGCCACAAGAACCTGGTGTTCTCGACGGTCGGCGATCCGCGCGCGTTCGAGCGGCTGGCGGCCGGACCGGTGAAGCCGGCGCTGGCGCTGTCGCTGCACACGACGAAGGCGGCGTTGCGTCGGGAACTGCTGCCGCGCGCGCCGCGCCTGACACCGGGCGAGATCGTCGAGGCCGGAGAACGCTACGCGCGGGAGAGCGGCTACCCGATCCAGTACCAGTGGACGCTGATCGAGGGCGTCAACGACGGCGAGGACGAGCTCGACGGCATCGTCGGGTTGCTCAAGGGCAAGTACGGCGTGCTGAACATGATCCCGTACAACAGCGTGCCGGAACTGCCCTACGCGCGGCCGGACTGGGACAAGGCGCGCGATATCGCCCGGCGCCTGCACCAGCGCGGCGTGCTGACCAAGCTGCGGGACTCGGCCGGACAGGACGTGGACGGCGGCTGTGGACAGTTGCGGGCACGCAGCCTGGACACGCCACCGCTGCCGATGCGGGCGGCGCGCCGGGCGATTCCCATCGCACCGGCTGGCTGAGCGTCGACGGGAACGCACGACGCGCGCCCGCCGTCCTCTTCATCGTCCTGCGCTCGATCCCCGTCCCGCCGCTCACAGCGAATAGCTCATGCTGACCCACACCTGCGGCGCCTTCGCCGCCGGCCCGGTCACCGACCGCCGCTGCGCCGCGCTGCCGAGCCGCCATCCCGCCGTGCCTTCCGCGCTCCACGGCCCGCGCTGCCAGCGCAGGCCGACGCCTGCACCGGCCAGCATCCGTCCTGGCGACCGCATGCGGCCCCGGGCACCGGTCTCCCACGACGTGTGGTGGAACTTCACCCGGCCCGCGTCGACGAACCCGAACGGTTCCAGCGTCTGCCACCGGTAACGCAGTTCCGCCTGCCCCAGCGCGCCGATGTCCCCGGAGGTCTCTGCCAAGGGCCAGGCCCGCACGCTGCGCGCGCCGCCGAGCGCGAACCTGCGCGACCCGTCCAGGTTCTTGTCCGTGATCTGTCCGTTCCCTCGCAACAGCAGTCCCCAAGGCCCCCGTTGCTTCAGCAGCGCCAGGTCGGCCGACAGGATCAGGTACTCCCCGGCCGATCGCACGGACTGCGCATCCCGGGCCGCCGCGGCCGCCTCGCGCAGTTGCAGCGATCCCGCCTCCATCCACACGCCGCCCCAGATCGCCAGACCCGCCGACGCAGAGGCCATCGCCTGCAGCCCCGTCGTGACCGCGATCGCGCGGCGGCGGTCCTCGATGGCTACCGAGCGCTGCCCGTTGCGCATGCGCCGGGCCTCGACGCCGAGCTGCCAACTCAAGCGTCCCGCGCCCCTTGTCGTCAAGGGCACCATCGACATCAGCCCGACCGAGTCCACCAGCCCCCGCGCGCCCAACGGCGCGAACTCGCCGCCCAGTTCGTAGTGGTGATGCCCGGCCGTCAACGCCACCCGCGTGCCGCGCGTGCCCAGCGGCACGTGGTACGCCGCAGCGCCGTCCCACCCCTTCCCGCCGTTCGCGCCGTTCGCGCCGATCGCGCCGCTCGCGGTCAGCCGGTCGCCGAAGACGAGCAGTCCGTCCACGTGACCCGCCACGCCGCCACGCTCGTGGCCGGCATGCCGGTTGCCGTGGTTGTCGGCCCCCAGGTCCAGGCGCCATCGACGCGCCTGTGCCGCCCGCACATCGACATCGACATCGACATCGACGTCGCCTTCGCCGACCTCGCGGCCGGGCCCCAGGCTCGTGGACACCGAGACGCCGGGCCATCTCGACAGGGCCGGCTGCCAGCGCTGCCCCAGCGCCTCGGCGTCGAGCACGTCGAGCATGTCGAGCCCTTCGATGCGCAGGCGCGGCGTTGGCGGCCACGGGGCCTCGGCCCAGGCCGCGGCGGCGCAGAACGCCGCACCGGCCATGACCAGCGCGCCGACGACACGCTCGCGGCTTTTCGGCGCGCTTCGGATCGATCGGGGCGACCGTCGCGCAGGGAGATGCAGTGCATTCATGGGAAACACGAGTGAAAGCGACGATTCTTCGAAGCGCACGCCAGTCCGCCAATCGCCGCGAATCGCCATCTCGACACCCGCGGCCCCCTCGTCGCGGCGCATCGATCCTGGAATGCACCAGGAACTCCCCGCCGGGTACGCCGACTGCTCTCCCCGTGCCTTCCCCCTGCGGTCGCACGGTCGTCGCCGAGGGTCCCTCGCCCTCCTGCCACGAGCCGCCTCGCGGCCTCCCTACAATTCCCCGGCGCCCCTTCCCGGGGCTGTCCTCATTTGTGCGCCATGCAGCTGTCCCCCATCGCCCCCGGCAAACGCTTCACCCAACCCCGTCCCCTCGGCTCCGCCGATGCCTTGCTGCTCGCCCGCTTCGCGCGCCAGCAACTGGCCGCCGGACGCCTGACGCTGATCGTCACCGCCGAGCCCGGCGACACGCAGCGCCTGGAGGACGAGCTCAAGTTCTTCGCGCCCGAGCTGCGCGTGGCCGTCTTCCCCGACTGGGAGACCCTGCCCTACGACAGCTTCAGCCCGCACCAGGACCTGATCTCCGAGCGGCTGGCCACGCTGTGGCGGCTGCAGCAGGCCGGGGGCAAGCCGGCCGTCGAACGCGACCTGGACGTCGTGCTGCTGCCCGCCACCACCGCCCTGACGCGCCTGGCGCCGCCGTCCTTCCTCGCGGCCACGACCTTCAACTTCCGCCAGAAGCAGCGCCTGGACGAGGCCGGGCTGAAGCAGCAGCTGACCCTGGGCGGCTACCAGCACGTCAGCCAGGTGGTCTCCCCCGGCGAGTACGCCGTGCGCGGCGGCCTCATCGACCTCTACCCGATGGGCTCGCCGGTGCCCTATCGCGTCGACCTGTTCGGCGACGAGGTCGATTCGATCCGCGTCTTCGATCCGGACTCGCAGCGCTCGCTCTATCCGGTGCCCGAGGTCCGCCTGCTGCCGGGCCGCGAGTTCCCGATGGACGAGTCCTCGCGCAAGGCCTTCCGCGCCCGCTGGCGCGAGAAGATGGACGGCGATCCGACCAAGTCCCGCATCTACAAGGACATCGACACCGGCCTGGCCACCGCCGGCATCGAGTACTACCTGCCGCTGTTCTTCGACCAGGTCGCCAGCGTCTTCGACTACCTGCCCGCCGAGGCCGGCCTGGTGCTGCACGGCGAGGTCGACGAAGCGCTGCAGCGCTTCTGGACCGACACCCGCGAGCGCCACCGCTTCCTGCAGCACGATCCCGACCGGCCCATCCTGCCGCCCGAGGAGATCTTCCTGCGGCCCGAGGAGTTCTTCACCGCGACGCACCGCCACGCGGTGCTGTCCGTGCGCGGCGCCGAGCCGGTCGACTACGCCCGCCCGCTGCCCGACGTCAGCGTCGAACGCGGCGCGCAGGAGCCGCTGGCCCGGCTGGCCGCGCACCTGAAGTCGACGACCTTCCGCGTGCTGCTGCTCGCCGAGAGCGAGGGCCGCCGCGAGAGCCTGCTCGAGCTGCTGCGCGACAACCGGATCGATCCGCCCTCCGTGAAGGACCTCGCCGAGTTCGAGGCGAACAAGGACGAGCGCTTCGCGATCACCGCGGCGCCTTTGGCCGCCGGCTTCTTCTGGAACGAACCGGACGGCCCCGACGGCGGCCGCCAGATCCAGCTGTTCACCGAGACCGAGCTCTTCGCCACCACGCCGACCACGCGCCGGCGCCGCAAGCAGGAGCAGGTCAGCGACGTCAATGCGCTGATCAAGGACCTGTCGGAGCTCAAGGTCGGCGACCCGGTGGTGCACACCAACCACGGCATCGGCCGCTATCTCGGGCTGATCAACATCGACCTGGGCGACGGCCCGAGCGAGTTCCTGCACCTCGAGTACGCGGACAAGGCCACGCTCTACGTGCCGGTCGCGCAGCTGCACCTGATCAGCCGCTACACCGGCGTGAGCGCCGAGGAAGCGCCGCTGCACCGGCTCGGCTCCGGCCAGTGGGACAAGGCCAAGCGCAAGGCGGCCGAGCAGGTGCGCGACACCGCCGCCGAACTGCTGAACCTCTACGCCCGCCGCGCCGCGCGCGAGGGCCATGCGTTCCGCTACTCGCCGCACGACTACGAGGCCTTCGCCGCGAGCTTCGGCTTCGAGGAGACGCCCGACCAGCGCGCCGCGATCCACGCCGTCATCCAGGACATGATCAGCCCCAAGCCGATGGACCGCCTGGTCTGCGGCGACGTGGGCTTCGGCAAGACCGAGGTCGCGCTGCGCGCCGCCTTCGTCGCGGTGATGGGCGGCAAGCAGGTCGCGCTGCTGGCGCCCACGACGCTGCTGGCCGAGCAGCATTACCAGAACATCGCCGACCGCTTCGGCCGCTGGCCGGTCAAGGTCGCCGAGATGAGCCGCTTCCGTTCCGCCAAGGAGATCAAGGCGGCGATGGAAGGCCTGGCCGACGGGTCGATCGACATCGTCATCGGCACGCACAAGCTGCTCTCGGCCGACGTGAAGTTCAAGCGCCTGGGCCTGCTGGTGATCGACGAGGAACACCGCTTCGGCGTGCGTCACAAGGAGGCGATGAAGGCGATGCGCGCCGAGGTCGACGTGCTGACGCTGACCGCCACGCCGATCCCGCGCACGCTGGGCATGGCGCTGGAGGGCCTGCGCGACCTGAGCGTGATCGCAACGGCGCCGCAGCGGCGGCTGGCGATCAAGACCTTCGTGCGCAGCGAAAACAGCGGCACCATCCGCGAGGCGGTGCTGCGCGAGCTCAAGCGCGGCGGCCAGGTCTATTTCCTGCACAACGAGGTCGAGACCATCGAGAACCGCCGCATGAAGCTCGCGGAGCTGCTGCCCGAGGCGCGCATCGTCGTGGCCCACGGCCAGATGCCCGAGCGCGAGCTCGAACGCGTGATGCGCGAGTTCGTCGGCGGCAAGCACAACGTGCTGCTGTGCTCGACCATCATCGAGACCGGCATCGACGTGCCCAGCGCCAACACCATCGTCATCAGCCGCGCCGACAAGTTCGGCCTGGCGCAGCTGCACCAGCTGCGCGGCCGCGTGGGGCGCTCGCACCACCAGGCCTATGCCTACCTGATGGTCCCCGACGTCGAGGGCCTGACCAAGCAGGCGCTGCAGCGGCTGGAGGCGATCCAGGCGATGGAGGAGCTGGGCTCGGGCTTCTACCTGGCGATGCACGACCTGGAGATCCGCGGCGCCGGCGAGGTGCTGGGCGAGCACCAGAGCGGCAACATGATGGAGGTCGGCTTCCAGCTCTACAACGAGATGCTGTCGGAGGCGGTGCGCTCGCTCAAGGCCGGCCGCGAGCCGGACCTGCTCAGCCCGCTGTCGGCCACGACGGAGATCAACCTGCACGCGCCCGCGCTGCTGCCCGACGCCTACTGCGGCGACGTGCACCAGCGGCTGTCGCTGTACAAGCGGCTGGCGACGGCGGACCGCGCCGAGCAGATCGACGCGATGCTCGAGGAGATCACCGACCGCTTCGGCAAGCTGCCGGCGCAAGGGCAGACGCTGTTCGACACGCACCGGCTGCGCGTGCTGGCCAAGCCCTACGGCGTGATGAAGATCGACGCGGCGCCGTCGGTCATCAACATCAACTTCCGGCCCAACCCGCCGATCGATCCGATGCGGGTCATCGAGCTGGTGCAGAAGAACCGCAACATCAAGCTGGTGGGCAACGAGAAGCTGCGCATCGACAAGGCGCTCACCGATCCCAAGGACCGCGCGCACGCGGTGCGCGAGGTGCTGCGGCTGCTCGGCGCGCCGGTGGCGCAGGCCTGAATCCGCGGACGGCGACCGCGGGCGCCGCTTCGCTGACTTGAACGGGGTAGAGACAGCCGACATCTCCACCAGTTCAGGCCAATGACGTCGACGGAACCGGTTTCTAGACTGCGTGCTTCTCAAGTTCTGGAGATGCCGGTGCAAGCTGCAAACCTGTTGATCGACGAGGACGAGGAAGACATGAACGCCGTCTATGCCGCGAGGGATGCCGAGATGGCCGCCAAGTACCGGGGGCTCGCCAACGCGGCCCGGTGTCTGGCCTGCGAACACATGCCGCCTGACTACCTGGATGTCGGGCCGGACTGGTTCTGTCGCCAGCTGCGCGAGGATCGGCGACTGGGCAGGATCGCCCTGCACGCGCAGGAGGATTGCGACACCTGCCCCTACCTGCCGGAGAACTACGGCAAACCGGTGAGGTGCAGGGTGCTGGGCGTCGACGGTTGGGGCGATCACGCGGAGGCCGACCGGATCCGTCAGATCCGGTTCCGCGAATGGGAGGCCCGCCATGCGACGTGCTGAACCGCTCTACATGCTGGACGCCAACATCGTCAGCGCCTTGATCGACCGTCCCGGCACCGCACGGCGAGACCTCTGCGAGCAGCGTCTGCAGCGGCTCGACGGCGATCTTGCGATCAGCGTCGTCGTCGACGCCGAAACGCGGGCGGGATTCGCCAAGTCGCGTTCGCTCAACAAGGAGGCCCGGTACCTCGAACTGAAGCGGCGTCTGCGCGTCGAGTACATCGACAGGGACCTCGGATTCGCGGAGGTCTACGCCATCGAGCGCGCCGCCCTGCTGCGCTCGGGCGCACCGCTGTCGCGCCTGGACACGTTCATCGTCTCCCACGCGATCGCCTTGGACGCGACGCTGGTCAGCAACGATCGCGCGTTGGCGCGGGTCGAGCGGCTGAAACTCGAGAACTGGCTGTGGTCCGAGCCCGCAACCGCTCGAGGCCTGCCCGGCGTCGCGGAGCCGTCCGCCGTCTACGCGCCCCGGGATGCGGCCTGGCCGGTATCCAGGCATCTGGCGGCAGGCTTCCGGCTCCCGGCTTCCGGAGCCGCGCGGTACGTCGGCGCCCATGCGCACTGAGGCGCTCGGCGGGTGCGCTAAGCTCCCGCCCATCCCCGCCGACGGATCGACGTGATCCCCGGCGGGGATCTTCCGCATTCGAGACTCCGCCCCCTCCCCGCATGACCTCCTCGTCGACCTCCCCGGCCCCGCTCTCCCCGCTCGTCCTGCAAGGCTTCACGCCGCCGCTGGCGCTGAGCGACTTCAAGCTCGCCGCCTTCGACATGGACTCGACGCTGATCGCCATCGAATGCATCGACGAGATCGCCGCCGCCGCCGGCCGCAAGGCCGAGGTCGCCGCGATCACCGAGGCCGCCATGCGCGGCGAGATCACCGACTTCAAGGACAGCCTGAGACGCCGCCTCGCGCTGCTGAAGGGCGTCGGCGAGGACGCGCTGGCGCAGGTGCTGCGCGAGCGGCTCGCTTTCAACCCCGGCGCGCGCGAACTCTGCGCGGCCTTGAAGGCCGCCGGCCTGAAGCTGGTGCTGGTCTCCGGCGGCTTCACCTACTTCACGCGTGTCGTCGCCGCCGAGCTGGGCATGGACTTCGTCCGCAGCAACGAGCTGGAGATCGTCGACGGCCGCCTGACCGGCGGCCTCGTGATGCAGGACTGGGGCGACATCTGCGACGGCGAGGAGAAGCGCCGCATGATGCTGGCCTGCGCCGAACGCATCGGCGTCCTGCCCGCGCAGTGCATCGCCGTCGGCGACGGCGCGAACGACCTGCCCATGATGGGCGCCGCCGGCCTGTCGGTGGCCTACCACGCCAAGCCCCGGGTGCGCGAGCAGGCGATGGTCGCCATCAACGACGGCGGCCTGGAGCGGCTGCTCACGGTGTTGCGCTGAGGTTCTTGCCGACAGGCGTCCGGCCTGCGATGCTTCCGCCATACAGGGAGCAGCGATGCGAGATCAGCACGCGACAAGGACGGACGAGCAGGCCGACATCGACCACCTGCAGCGCGACGTGCTGGAGGCCGTCGCGCTCGGGCGTCCGCTGGCGGCGGTGATGGACCTGCTGTGCCGCGGCGTCGAGATGCTGGCGCCGGAGGTGATCTGCTCGGTGCTGTCGGTCGACGAGGACGGTCGCGTCCATCCGCTGGCCGCCCCCAGCCTGCCGACCTCCTTCAGCGGCGCGCTGGAGGGCTTCGCGATCGGCCCGCAGGCAGGCTCCTGCGGCACCGCCGCCTGGCGGCGCCAGCCCGTCGAGGTCACCGACATCGCCCAGGACCCGCTCTGGGCGGACTTCCGCGACCTGGCGAGCGCCCACGGGCTGGCCGCCTGCTGGTCGACCCCGATCCTGCTGAGCGCGGACCAGGTCGTCGCCACCTTCGCGCTGTACTACCGCGAACCGCGCGCCGCGGCGCCCTTCCATCGCCGCATGGTGCAGGCCTGCACGCAGCTGTGCCAGATCGCCTTCATGCACGACCGCCACCAGCGCGAGATCGAGCGCCTGGCCTATTTCGACGGCGTCACCGGCCTGCCCAACCGCACCCTGCTGGCCGACCGCGCCCGGCAGACGCTGCTGTTGGCCTCCCGCGCGGAGACGCCGGCGGCGCTGCTGCTGCTGGACATCGACCGCTTCAAGACCGTCAACGATTCGCTGGGCCACGCGGTGGGCGACCAGGTGCTCAAGCACATCGCCACGCGGCTGCTGGGCACGCTGCGCGACAGCGACACGCTGGCACGCCTGGGCGGCGACGAATTCGTCGTGCTGCTGCCGGGCTGTTCGGCCGAGGACGCGATGCATGTCGCCGGCAAGCTGCGCGCCGTGCTCGAGGCGCCGATCCCGCTCGACGGCAGCCACGCCCGGGTGCAGATGACGGCCAGCATCGGCGTCTGCGCCTATCCGCGCGACGGGGCCGACCTCGACCAGTTGCTGAAGAACGCCGACATCGCGATGTACGAGGCCAAACGCGCCGGTCGCGACTGCGCGCGCTTCTTCCTGCATGCGATGAACCAGGCGCTGGACGAGCGGCTCGACATCGAGGCGGCGTTGCGCCACGCGTTGTCCAACCAGTTGCTGCAGCTGCACTTCCAGCCCAAGGTCCGCCTGACCGATCGCGCGCTGGTGGGCGTCGAAGCGCTGCTGCGCTGGCACGACGCTGAACGCGGCTGGGTGCCGCCGGACCGCTTCATCCCGGTGGCCGAGGAGAGCGGACTGATCAACGCGCTCGACGCCTGGGTGCTGGGGCAATCCTGCGCGCAGCTGGCGCGCTGGCGCGCCGACGGCATCGCGGTGCCGGGCCTGTCGGTGAACGTGTCGCCGCAGCGCTTCCACCAGGACGACGTCGCGGCGCACGCGGGCGCGTTGCTGGCGAAGCACGGCCTCGCGGCCAGCGACCTGACGCTGGAGGTCACCGAGCGGCTGATGCTCGACGACACCAGCCGCCCGCGCGAGCAGCTGCAGCAACTGCACGAGATGGGCGTCGGGGTGTCGGTGGACGACTTCGGCACCGGCTACTCGAGCCTGAGCTACCTGAAGCGGCTGCCGGTGACCGAGCTCAAGCTGGACAAGAGTTTCGTGCGCGACCTGGAGCAGGACGCCGACGACCGCGCGCTGGCGAGCGCCGTCATCGGCATCGGCCGGTCGCTCGGGTTGACGGTGGTCGCCGAAGGCGTGGAGACCGAGGGCCAGCGCGACATCCTCGTGCAGCTGGGATGCGAGGCGGCGCAAGGCTGGCTGTTCGGGCGGCCGATGGCGCCGGACGCGCTGGCCGGGTGGATCGCCGCGCGGGGTTGACGGCGAGGGACGCCGGGGCGACCGCGCTCAACCGGCGGCGTGGACCGCCGTGGGCGTGATGACGACGCCGTCCTCATCGGCGTAGAGCCAGTCGCCAGGCCGGATCCACAAGCCCTCGATCTGCACCGGGAGGTCCGCGACGCCCTGCTCGCGGCGTTCAGTCGGCATCGGCACATGGCCCAGCGCGAAGATCCCGACCGCGGCCGCGCGCAGCTCCTCCAGGTCGCGCACCGCGCCGTGGACCAGCACGCCGGCCCAGCCGTTCTTCGCCGCGCTGGCCCCCAGGTTGCCGCCCACCAGCGAGCGCCGCAGCGAGCCGCCGCCGTCGACGACCAGCACCCGGCCGGCGCCGAAGCTCTCGACGGCCGCCTTCACCAGCGAGTTGTCGTCGAGGCAGCGCACCGTCGCCACCGGGCCGGCGAAACGGGCATGGCCGCCGTAGCTGCGATACAGGCTGCCCGGCAGCCAGCGGGTGTCGCCGCTGGTGTCGGCCTTCAGCGAATCGCACAGGTCGCAGGTCGAGAAGCGGATGGCGGCGCGGGTCGCGGCGCTGGGATCGGTCATGCACTCACCTCGATGCGTTGGCCATTGAATTCGACCACCTGTCCGGCGCGGATCTTGGCGGTCTTGCGCAACTCGACCTGGCCGTCGACGCGGACCTGGCCCCCGGAGATGAAATGCCGGGCCTCGCCGCCGCTGCCGGCCAGCGCGGTGGCCTTCAGCAGCTTGTTGAGTTCGATGAATTCGCCGCGCAGGGCGAAAGGAATGGAGGAAGACATGCCTCGATTTTCCGTCAAGCGGCGCGCCGCTTCAGGGCCGCCTCGCGGATGCTGCTGAGCGTGGCGCGGCTGGTGGAGATCTCCACCGGCAGCTTCAGGTGGATCAGCGTCGGCGTCTGCGCCGACAGCGCCTGGCGCAGCGCGGGCTCGACGTCCTCGGTGCGGGAGGCGCTGAACGCCAGCCAGCCGTAGGCGCGCGCCAGCGCGGCGAAGTCCGGGTTGTGCAGCTCGCTGCCGCTGACGCGGCCGGGGTACTCGCGCTCCTGGTGCATGCGGATCGTGCCGTAGCTGCCGTTGTCCACGACCACGCAGATCAGCCGCCGCGCGCCCTGCGCCATCGCGGTGGACATCTCCTGGCCGGTCATCAGGAAGTCGCCGTCGCCGGCGATGTTGACGACCCAGCGCTCGCGCTGCAGCAGCGAGGCCGCCACGGCGGCCGGGAAGCCGTAGCCCATCGCGCCGCTGGTCGGCGCGAGCTGCGTGCGTCCGCCCTGATGCAGCGCGGTGTAGCGATGGAACCGGTGCAGCCAGCCGCTGTAGTTGCCGGCGCCGTTGGTGAAAATGGTCTCCGCGGGCAGCAGCCGGCCCAGCAGGTGGATGACTTCGGCGAGGTCCATCGGTCCCACCGGTAGGGACTGCTGGTTGCGCTGGTAGTCGGCGTGCGCGTCGAGCGCCCATTGCCGCCACGGCAGTTCCCCGGCATCGCCGGGCGGACGCAGCTGTTGCAGCGCCAGCGCGGCGCCGCTCATGCTGGCCTGGATCATCTGGTCGGCCGCATAGACGCGGCCCAGCTCCTCCGCACCGGCGTGGATGTGCACCAGTTGCTGCGCCGGCCGCGGCGCCTTCAACAGCGTGTAGCCGCCGGTGGTCATCTCGCCGAGCCGGGGACCGATCGCCAGGACCAGGTCCGACTCGCCGATGCGCTTGGCCAGCGCCGGATTGATGCCGATGCCGACATCGCCCGCGTACAGCGGGTCGCGGTTGTCGTAGAGGTCCTGGAACCGGAAGGCGCAGCCGACCGGCAGTTGCCAGGCGTGGGCGAAGTCCTGCAGCGCCGCGCAGGCCTCGGCGGTCCAGCCGCCGCCGCCGGCGATGACGAAGGGCCGCTGCGCCCCCTCCAGCCGCGCCTGCAGCTCGACGAGGTCGGCGGGCGACGGCCACGCGACGGCGGCCTTCACGCGCGGCAGGACCGGCGCGTCGGTGAGCTGCGTGAGCATGTCCTCGGGCAGCACCAGCACGACGGGGCCGGGGCGGCCCTGCATGGCGGTGTGGAAGGCGCGCGCGACGTACTCGGGCAGGCGGTGCGGGTCCTGCACCTCGCCGACCCACTTGGCCATGCCCAGCGTGCCGGGGCCGAACATCTGGCGGTAGTCGACTTCCTGGAAGGCTTCGCGATCGCGCTGGTCGGACGCCACCTGGCCGATGAACAGGATCATCGGCGTGGAGTCCTGGAAGGCGGTGTGCAGCCCGATGCTGGCGTTGGTGGCCCCCGGTCCGCGGGTGACGAAGCAGATGCCGGGGCGGCCGCTGAGCTTGCCCTGCGCCTCCGCCATGAAGGCGGCGCCGCCCTCCTGCCGGCAACCGACGAAGCGGATGTGCTCGCGGTGCTCATGGAAACCGTCGAGGACGGCGAGAAACGACTCGCCGGGAACTCCGAACACGGTCGAGATGCCCTGTTCGACCAGGGCTTCGACCAACGCATGCCCCGCGGGACGGGAAACGGTACGGTGTTGATCCATGGCGACCCACTGTAGCGAGCGGCCCCGCCTTTGCAAGCGCGCCGGTTGTCCCCTGTTGCGGGGCGGATGCGTCTTGCGTGAGCAGCGCCTCCTGGATCAGCGTGCGGCCCCATGAACCGGGGAGCGATCACCTGATTCGAGTCAGCGGGGCCGCGATCGCGTGGCCCCCCTGCCCGCCAGGGGTCAGGCCTTGCCCTTGCGCACCAGGCTGGCCGCGCCGATGCCCAGCAGCAGCGAGAACGACGCGCCGAGGAAGACCGCGTTGTTCCAGTGGCGGTCCATCAGCGCGCCGAAGATCGGTGCCGCCACCGCGAAGCCGGTGTCCAGGCCCGAATAGACCGTGCCGTACACCCGCCCCGTCGCTCCGGGCGGGGCCGCGCGCTTGATCAGCATGTCGCGCGACGGGCCCGCCAGGCCGGTGCCGAAGCCCGCCGTCGCCGCCGCGATCAGCGCCGCCGTCGCCGGCAGCCAGCCCGTGGCCGTCAGCGCCAGCAGCGCCGCGGCGGCGAACATCGCGCCGGCGATGTTGCGCTCCAGGTTCTGCGACTTCGCCACCAGGAAACCGCCCACGACCATCCCCGCCGCCCCGGCCAGCATGTAGCCGGTCACCACGAAGGCGGTGCTCGCCAGGCTCACGCCGTACATCGCCGACAGCGCCGGCGACGCGAAGCTCTGGATCGCGCTCAGCGCCGAGGTCGTGAAGAAGAAGAACGAGAAGCACAGCCACACCGACGGCAGCTTCAGGAAAGCCATCGGATGCTCGTCGACCGGCGCCTTCGCCGCGCCGGCCTTCTCGTGGCCCCAGGAGCCCTGGCGGTCGTCGATCGCGTCGCGCTTGAACGCCAGCAGCGCGATCACGACCAGCGCCCAGGCCGCCGTCGCCGCATAGCCCAGCCGCCATTGCCCCGTCGCCTCGTGCACCGAGATCAGCAGCACCGGCGCCACCGCCCAGCCCAGGTTGCCGGTGATGCCGTGCACGGAGAACGCATGCCCCAGCCGCTGCTGCGACACCCGCTTGTTCAGGATGGTGAAGTCCACCGGATGGAAGGGCGAATTGCCCAGCCCCGCCAGCGCCGCCGCCAGCGCCAGCCCCGTGAAGCCCTGCGCCGTGCCCGCCGCCAGCGAGGCCAGCACGAAGCAGCCCAGCGCGACGAACAGCACAGGACGCGCGCCGGTCTTGTCGACCAGGAAACCCGACAGCGCCTGCCCCACGCCCGAGATCACGAAGAAGATCGTCACCAGCAGTCCGAGTTCCGAATAGCTCAGCCCGAACTCCCGCATGAACACCGGGAACAGCGGCGGCAGCAGCATGTGGAAGAAGTGCGAGGTGCCGTGCGCCAGACCGATCAGGCTGATGGTCTGGATGTCTCGTGTCCTGCTCTGTGCGGCGCTCTGTTCGGGGCTCAGCCCGAGGGCGGCCGCGTCGGCGGTGGTGGTGGCGGTGTTCATGCACGGCATGGTGACAGGGCCTTCACGTCGGAATTACGATAGCCGGACAATTTCTGTCGAGTTTCCGCCATGAGCCCTCCAACGCCCACGCCGCACCCGACGCCCACCCTCACGCGCCGCACCAGCCTGCCGCCACTCGACCCGCGCCGCTATGCGCCCAGCGCTGAGCGCCCGGTGCGCGCCAAGTCGCGCAGCCTGGACGGGTTCATGGACATTCAGGCGCACCTGCATACCTGGGGCCAGTTCGTGTTCTCGGTGACCGGCGTCGTGCGCGTCAGCACCGACCGCGCCACCTTCCTGGTGCCGCCCTCGCGCGGCGTCTGGATCCCGGCCGGCGTGGTCCATGCGGTGACCGCCGTGGAGCGCTGCGAGCTGCGCACCCTCTACCTGCTGGAGCCGCCCGACGACGGCGCCGTCTGGGCGGAGAACCGCGTGCTGGAGGTCTCGCCGCTGCTGCGCGAGCTGGCGGTCCAGCTCGCCCGCGACGAGGTCGAACCCGGCGACGCCGTGGCCGAACGCGAGGCCTGGATCGGCAGGCTCATCCTCGACGAGATCCATCGCGCGCCCAGCCTGCAGCTCGGCGTCGCGCTGCCGACCGACAAGCGCCTGCGCCGGCTCTGCGAGGCCGTGCTCGCCGAACCGATGCGCCACGCGAGCCTGGACGACTGGGCGGCCGAGGTCGGCGCGAGCGCGCGCACCGTCTCGCGGCTGTTCCGCCAGGAGCTCGGCAGCAGCTACGCGCAGTGGCGCCAGCAGGCGCTGCTGGCCGAGGCCCTGCGGCTGGCGGCGCATCGCAAGCCCATGCAGGTCATCGCCGCCGAGCTCGGTTATGCCAGCGCGAGCGCCTTCACCGCGATGGTCACGCGGACGGTCGGCATGCCGCCGAGCCGGTTTTTCGGCCAGACCTAGAATTCCGGCCCATGGAACAGGTTCTCTACGACTTCGCCCGCCAGGACGCCGACGGCGCCACCTGCACCGCCCACGCCTGGGCCAAGGTGCCGGCACCGCTGACCCCCAGCCAGCGCTCGCAACTCAAGGCGCGCGCCGCCGAACTGCTCAAGGCCAAGGGGGCGGTGCTCGTCGCCCACTACTACGTCGACGGCGACCTGCAGGACCTCGCGCAGCAAACCGGCGGCATCGTCTCCGACTCGCTGGAAATGGCCCGCTTCGGCCGCGATCATGCCGCGCAGACCCTGGTCGTCGCCGGCGTGAAGTTCATGGGCGAGAGCGCCAAGATCCTCAGCCCCGAGAAGCGCGTGCTCATGCCCGACCTGGACGCGACCTGCTCGCTGGACCTGGGCTGCCCCGCGGAGGACTTCGCGACGTTCTGCGACGCGCATCCGGACCGCACCGTCGTCGTGTACGCCAACACCAGCGCGGCGGTGAAGGCGCGCGCGGACTGGATGGTCACCAGTTCCTGCGCGCTGGAGATCGTCAGCGAGCTCAAGGCCCGCGGCGAGAAGATCCTGTGGGCACCCGACCGGCACCTGGGCCGCTACATCCAGGAGCAGACCGGCGCCGACATGCTGATGTGGAACGGGGCCTGCATCGTCCATGACGAGTTCAAGGGACTGGAGCTGGAACTGCTGCGCGAGCAGCATCCGGACGCGCTCATCCTGGTCCATCCGGAGTCCCCGGCCTCGGTGGTCGCGCAGGCGGACGTGGTGGGGTCGACCTCGGCGCTGATCAAGGCGGTGGTCGAGGGCAAGGCGCGGGAGTACGTCGTCGCCACCGACAACGGCATCCTGCATGCGATGCGGCAGATGGCGCCGGGCAAGGTGCTGATCGAGGCGCCGACGGCGGGCAACAGCGCGACCTGCAAGAGCTGCGCGCACTGCCCGTGGATGGCGATGAACGGGCTGCAGGGGCTGGTGGATTGCCTGGAGCGCGGCACCGGCGAGATCTTCGTCGAGGAACCGGTCCGCACGCAGGCGCTGGGCTGCATCGACCGCATGCTGGACTTCACCGCGAAGCTGAAGGCTCAGAAGGCGGCACAGGCCGCTGGGGCCCTGGTGCCCGGCATTGGCGCGGCCTGATCGTCGTCCTTCGACGGCCGCTGGCCCTCACCCCCCGCCCTCTCCCGCAAGCGGGAGAGGGAGCAAGAGAGCGCCGCAGCACTTCTTAGACCCCGCGCGCTGCGCGCGCCCCTCACC
>Ga0063456_1000259_pt1 | contig 38236 bp, 35 predicted proteins | sample AraplaMF_Cvi_mMF_FD_56228 | JGI IMG/M metagenome (GOLD analysis project Ga0063456, IMG submission 56228) | Arabidopsis root microbial communities from the University of North Carolina, USA - plate scrape MF_Cvi_mMF version 2 (version 2) | ecosystem: Host-associated > Plants > Roots > Endosphere ... | reverse complement strand
CAGGCAGGGACATGGCAACTCCTTGGCCGGAATCAGAAATAATGGCGCAGTCCCAGTGAGGCACCGCGCAGCGTGGCGCCGGGGCCGACGGCCAGGGGATTGATCGGGAAATCGTACACGCCATTGTCGTCGTTCTTCAGATGGGTGAAGTAGAGGAAGAGACTGGTGCGCCTGGACAGGGTGTAATCGTCGCCTACGGTGAACTGGGTGGCGCCGGTATCCGCTCCCTTTTTCAGGAAACCGATTCTGGCCGTGGAGCTGCCCTTGCCGTCGTTGGCGCGGGTGGCGGTCAGGCGCAGCTGATGCTGTCCCAGCTGGTGCGTGAGGGCGACAAAGAATGCGTTGCGTTTCAGACCGCCCGTGACGGTTTCGTATTTCAGGCGCTCGGCCACGGCAGCCAGGCGCGTGCCGCCGAAGCGATAGGCGGCGCCGATCTTGCTGCCGGTGTCGCTCAGTCCCGGCCCCTGGTACTCGTGGTGGTTTTCGAGCGCGGCGGCAATGTACCACGGCCCCTGTTCCCAGATGGCGGCAGCCGACGTGAGCGCCGGATGCGCACCGCTGGCGGGACGCTCCTCGCTGGCGCTGCGCGTGATCCGCAGCTGCAGGCCGTTCCATTGCGGCGACCAGTAATGCACGCTGTTGGCCTGGCGGCGGTCGAAGGAATTCAGGTTGTTCACATTGTCCACGGACGAACCGGCGCCGTTGGCCATCAGGTTCATGTAGCCGGCGGTGGTTGGATACCATGGATCGAGGCTGGCAGTGGCGCTGTTGTAGGCGGTGGCCCAGTGGCCGGCGAAGAGTGTACCCCAGGCGCCTTCCAGGCCGACGCGCGTGTCGCGCTGGGCGATGGCGCCGTCGCCGGTATCCGGCGACAGGGTGCCTTCGATCTGGAACAACGCCTTGTTGCCGTTGCCCAGATCTTCGCTGCCCTTGAAGCCGATCACGGAGCGGTTATTCACTTCGCGCGTGATGGTCGCGGCCTGGCCCGCCGCATTGGCGGAGGTGCGCATGTTTTCCACTGCGATATTCAGGCGGCCGTAAATCTGTACTGCCGAACCCTGGGCCGACGCGCCGCCCGCGCAGCAGGCGATCAGCGCCGCTGCCTGTATGTTTTTCCTCATTGTTCCATCCTGGTGGTCGATGCCCCAGACCATAACAAAGTGACAGCGTGATGTCATTCCCACCAATGGGGGATGATTATTGTGTTGTGGAAATATTTATTGCTGAAATGTGAAATTTCCCGCACAAAGTATGAGAAACTTCTGCTGCATTGCGGCATTCGCTTGCACTACCCAAACACATCCACAATACTTGAACATTCCGCGCCCTTAAAATCCTTAAATCATGACTATCACGAAGCGATTGACTCTGACCCTGGCGGTCGCCTTGCTCGCGCTGATCTTTGTTGGTGCGAACGGACTTTGGCAGATTTCTGCTGCACAGCAGCGACTGACTTTGGTGCAGTCGCGGCTCATTCCCAGCATCCACGGCCTGAATGACGCCAAGGGCGCCCTGGCCGACAGCCGGCTGGCCGGCTACCGTCTCTCGGTATTCTCCAACCTGAGCGACAAAACCGCGCTGGACAAGGCTTACAACGACGCCCACACCAAGTTTGACCAGGTCATTGCCGCCTATGCCAAGGAGCACGTGTATGACGAGACCGACCGCAGGATGCTGGAGCAGGACAAGGCCAATATGGAGGAATACCGCAAGGCCCTGATCCCATTCCTGGCCGGCGCGCATTCCGGCGATATGGACGCGGTACGCGCATCGCTGCAGGCGGGCACGCCGCTGGCGAAAGGCGCGGCAGCCGTGAAAAAAGGCCTGGACGACCACATCGCCTACAACAACAAGCTGATCGAAGACGTGCGCACCGAGAGCGACGCCGCCTACAAGACCGCGCAGACCACGCTGATCGTGGTGATCGTGCTGGCGGTGCTGGTGACGGCGGCGCTGGGCTATCAGCTGTTCAGCGTGATCGCGGGCAGCCTGAAGGCGATTCGCGGCACGCTGGAAGACGTGAGCGAATCGCTGGACCTGACGCACCAGCTGAAGGTGGAGCGCATGGACGAAATCGGCCACACGGCCGTGGCCTTCAACAAGCTGCTGGGCCAGATCGCCGGCGTGGTCGGCACGGCGCGCGCGTCGGCCGACGCGGTCAGTACCGCGTCGCAGCAGATCGCGGCGGGCACGGGCGACCTGTCGCTGCGCACTTCGCAGCAGGCGGCTTCGCTGGAAGAGACTGCGTCCTCGATGGAGGAGCTGACTTCGACCGTGGCGCAGAACTCGGACAATGCGCGCCAGGCCAACCAGCTGGCGCAGTCGGCGTCGCAGGTGGCGGCGCAGGGCGGCAGCGTGGTCGAGCAGGTTATCGTGACCATGGACTCGATCAATGAATCTTCGCGCAAGATCGTCGATATCATTTCGGTGATTGACGGTATCGCCTTCCAGACGAATATCCTGGCGCTGAATGCAGCCGTGGAAGCGGCGCGCGCGGGCGAGCAGGGACGCGGTTTTGCAGTGGTTGCGACCGAGGTGCGCAATCTGGCGCAGCGTTCGGCGGCGGCTGCCAAGGAGATCAAGGTGCTGATTGGCGACTCGGTGGACAAGGTCGAGTCGGGCACGAAACTGGTGCAGCAGGCGGGGTCCACGATGCACGACGTGGTGGCGTCGATCAAGCAGGTGACCGATATCGTGGCCGAGATCAGTGCCGCCACCACTGAGCAGAATGCGGGCATCACGCAGGTGCATTCGGCGATCACGCAGATGGACCAGGTGACGCAGCAGAATGCGGCGCTGGTGGAGCAGACTGCGGCGGCGTCGCAGGCGATGAACGAGCAGGCGAACACGCTGTCGCAGGCTGTGAGCGCGTTCAGGATTGGTGGTGCTTATGCTCCGGTCGCGGCGCCGGTGACGATGCAGATGCGTACTGCTGCCGCTCCACGCGCAACCGCTATCGCAGCGCCGAAGGCTGCTGCCAAAGCCGCGCGCATGCCGGCGGCTCCAGCTGCATCAACAGCATCGGCCACATCGGGCGCCGCGAAGCCTGCGCCATCCCGCAAAGTCGTGAACGCGCCTGCTGGCGAGAGCGAGTGGGAAGAGTTCTAAGCTCATCTTCCGATCCAGCGCCACCTTCGGGTGGCGTTTTTTTTTCGCGGCCCACAGCCGGTTTGGCGCGATCCACCAAACGTGCTGTCGCGGCCATCCGTCGCCAGGAGCCGATGTACCCGACCAGAAATTACCGGTGAATTCACCCAGCTCGACCTGTGCATCGGACGGAGCGCGGATCGGCGTATCCCCCTTTTCGCACAGCACGTTCCGGAATGCCAGCGAGAGGAGTAGTCTCAGGCCCAACCGCCGATCCCATGTACGCAGCTCGGCAAGGCCGCGGTGTTTACTTTCTCGTGCGAGGCGTGATCTGAATGTTGGGTACACTGGCGCATACGGAGGGCTGTCATGCAGCGGCTGCTTGCGATCAAGCTCAGCGATGGGCAGGTGGAGGGGATGCTGGAGGTGCCGGATGGGGCGTCCAGAGTGGTGCTCTTCGCACATGGCAGCGGTAGCGGCCGCTTCAGCACGCGCAATAATTATGTGGCGGCGGAACTGCGCAAGGCCGGCATCGGCACACTGCTGATGGACCTGCTCACGCCGGACGAGGAAGCCAATTACCCGGTGCGCTTCAATATCCCGCTGCTGACCACGCGCCTCGGTCTCGCCGCCGATCTCCTGCGCACCGAACCGGAAACGCTCGCATTGCCGATTGCCTTGTTCGGCGCCAGCACCGGCGCCGCGGCCGCCCTGCAGCTGGCGGCAGAGCGCCCTGGCGCCATCGCATCCCTAGTCTCGCGTGGTGGACGGCCGGACCTGGCAGGCGCCGAAGCACTTGCAAACGTCAAGGCGCCAAGCCTGCTGATCGTCGGCGGCAACGATAGCGCGGTGATCGAACTGAACCAACAAGCGTTCGCCACCATGCATTGCGAAAAACGGCTGGCCATCATCCCCGGCGCAACCCACCTGTTCGAACAACCCGGTGCGTTGGAGCAAGCCGCGCAACTTGCATGCTTGTGGTTTAGCGAACATTAACGATCGCTGGTCCGGCGTATGATGGGCAGATGAAGCCCGTTCACGCACAAACCGTTCCCCTCGCGGCGGACATGACCGTCGAACAGGCCGCGCACGCCATCCTGCGTAGCTGTCTTGAGCAAATGGAGGGCAACCGCAAGGCCGTCGCCAGCGGACATTCGCCGGAAGGCGTGCACCAGATGCGCGTCGGCATGCGCCGCATGCGCTCGGCATTCAAATTGTTCGAAGACGTGCTGCAACCCGGCACGCGCATGAGCCGTGAAATCGACTGGCTCGGCGCCGAACTGGGCGCTGCCCGCGACTGGGATGTGAAGGGCACGCATCTGCCGCAAGGCATCGACATGAGCCCCTTGCGCCGTGCCGTACGCGCTCACGCCAGACAGTTGCGCCGCAGCGCCGGCGAAGCGGTCGCGTCGAAACGCTTCGATGCCTTGCTGCGCTCGCTGCACCATTTCATCGATACGTCCGGCTGGCGCAAGCGGGCCGGCGACAGGCAGGTCAAGGCCCTGGCGCAGCCGCTGGACGATTTCGCAAAACAAGCATTGAAGAAGGCGCGCGCGCGGGTAGCAAAGCGCGGCCGGAAACTGAAGAAGGCCGACGAACACGGCCGCCACCGCTTGCGTATTGCAATGAAGAAGCTGCGCTATGCCAGCGAATTCTTCGAACAGATCGCGCGCCGGAAACCACGAAGCAAGCGCTGAAGGCCATGTCCACCATGCAAGACAAGCTGGGCTGGCTGAACGATATCTCGGTCGCCGACCGCCTGCTGCTGCACTTCCACGACGCCGATCCCGGCCTCGACCAGCAAGCCGGCTTCGCACGCGGCTATCTCGCCGCGCAACTGGAAGCGCGCATCGCGACATTGCCGACGACCTGGCGGCAGGACGCAGCCGCAGCGCTCAAACATTAACCGCCACGAACACTCCTTGATTCGCTGCCTACCTCTATCGGGGGATACGGTATTAGCCGGAATCGGGGATTCGCCGCGCGCCATGGAATCCTATTATGGCGGGGTAGCACATCCCACCATCTCAGGAGCAAATCAATGCAAGAAGAAATCAAGGCCGGCGCCCCGAATTCGCGCCGCCGCAAGGTGCTGCTCGGCGCCGCCACTGCTGCTGCCGTTGCTGGTGCAGTCAGCGACGCGGCTGCTGCGCAGAAGGCGTCCGCGGCGCCGGTCAGGACCGGCCACGGCTCCACCATCACCACCCGCGACGGCGTGGAAATCTATTACAAGGACTGGGGCCCGCGCGACGGTCAGCCGGTGGTATTCAGCCACGGCTGGCCGCTGAATTCCGACAGCTGGGAATCGCAGATGATCTTCCTGGCATCCAAGGGCTACCGCTGCATCGCCCATGACCGCCGCGGCCACGGCCGCTCCAGCCAGCCCTGGGATGGCAACGATATGGACCACTACGCGGACGACCTGGCCGCAGTCATCAACCACCTCGACCTGAAGAAGGCCGTGCTGTTCGGCTTCTCGACCGGCGGCGGCGAAGTGGCGCGCTACATCGGCCGTCATGGCGAATCGCGCGTGGCCAAGGCCGGCCTGATTTCCGCCGTGCCGCCGCTGATGCTGCAAACCGTCGCCAACCCGGGCGGCCTGCCGAAGAAGGTGTTCGACGATATCCGCGCCGGTGCACTGGCCGACCGTTCCCAGCTCTACCTGAACATTGCCGGCGGCCCGTTCTACGGCTTCAATCGTCCGGGCGCGAAAGTGTCGCAGGGCCTGATCAACAGCTGGTGGATGCAGGGCATGACCGGCGGCCACAAGAACACCTACGACAGCATCGCCGCCTTCTCCGAAACCGACTTCACGCAAGACCTGAAGAAGTTCACCGTGCCAACCCTGATCGTGCACGGCGACGACGACCAGATCGTGCCGATCGATGCCGCCGGCCGCGCTTCGGCCAAGCTGGTAAAGAACGCGAAGCTGATCGTGTATCCAGGCGCGCCGCACGGCCTGACCGATACGCACAAGGAAAAACTCAACGAAGACCTGCTGGCCTTCATCCAATCCTGAAAGGAGCAATCATGACCCTGAACGCAACCCCGACCCCTGGCAAGCTGCTGCTGAACCCACAGGACCACACCCTGATCCTGATCGACCACCAGTCGCAGATGGCCTTCGCCACCCACTCGATCGACGCCATCACCCTGCGCAACAACGCAGCCCTGGTCGCGCACGCTGCCGCCGGCTTCAAGGTATCGACCATCCTGACCACCGTGGCCGAGAAAAGCTTCTCCGGGCCGATCTTCGACGAGATCAAGGAAGCCTTCCCGGGCGCCGAAATCACCGACCGCACTTCCATGAACACCTGGGAAGACGCCAACGTGATCAAGCGCGTCAACGCCATCGGCAAGAAGCGCCTGGTGTTCGGCGGCCTGTGGACCTCGGTCTGCATCGTCGGCCCGACCCTGTCCGCACTGGACCAGGGCTTTGAAGTGTACGTGATCTCCGACGCCTGCGGCGACGTATCGGCCGAAGCGCACCAGCGCGCCATGGAACGCATGATCCAGGCTGGCGTACGCCCAATCACCTCGCTGCAATACCTGCTGGAACTGCAGCGCGACTGGGCGCGCACCGATACCTATGAAATGACCACCGGCATCGCCAAGAAATTCGGCGGCGCGTATGGCCTGGGTATCATCTATGCAAAACAGATGTTCAACGCGCACGAGGGCTGATGCAGCAGCCGGGGAGTGAGAATATGAAGATGTACATCGTATCGCTGGCTGCCGGCGTCCTGGTAGGCCTGATCTACGGTTTCCTTAACGTGCGCTCCCCGGCGCCTCCGATCATCGCGCTGATCGGCCTGCTGGGAATGCTGGCAGGGGAACAGTTGCCGCCGCTGCTGCGCCAGTTGTGGCAATCCGGGAAGCCAACCGTTTCATGGTTCGAAGAGCAGGTGAAACCTCACTGCTTCGGCGAACTGCCTTCAGGCCCTGCCTGCAAGAACCCATCATCCGGAGTAGCAGAAAATGAGCAAGCAAGCAGCAAATCCTGACCTGATCCTGCATAACGGCCAGTTCACCACGCTGGACCGCGCCAATCCGCGCGCCACGGCGGTCGCCATCCAGGACGGCCGCTTCGTTGCCGTCGGCAGCGACCAGGAAGTGCTGGTCCAGGCCGGCGCTGCCACCCGCAGGATCGACATGCGCGGCAAGCCCGTGCTGCCCGGACTGATCGACAACCACCTGCACATCATCCGCGGCGGCCTGAATTTCAATCTCGAACTGCGCTGGGATGGCGTGACCTCGCTGGCCGAGGCGATGGACATGATGAAGGCGCAAGTCGCCATCACGCCCGCGCCGCAGTGGGTGCGCGTGGTGGGCGGCTTCACCGAACACCAGTTCGCCGAGAAGCGCCTGCCGACGCTGGAAGAGATCAACGCCGTGGCGCCGGATACGCCGGTATTCATCCTGCACCTGTACGACCGCGCGCTGCTGAACGGCGCCGCCTTGCGCGCCGTCGGCTATACCAGGGACACGCCGGAGCCGCCCGGTGCGCAGATCCTGCGCGACAACCATGGCAATCCGACCGGCCTGCTGCTGGCCAAGCCGAATGCCGGCATCCTGTACCAGACGCTGGCCAAGGGCCCGAAACTGCCGGAGGAATACCAGCTGAATTCCACCCGCCACTTCATGCGCGAACTGAACCGCCTCGGCGTGACCGGCGCCATCGATGCCGGCGGCGGCTTCCAGAACTATCCCGAGGATTACCAGATCATCGAACAGCTGGCGCGCGACCAGCAGCTGACCGTGCGCCTGGCCTACAACCTGTTTACGCAAAAGCCCAAGCAGGAGAAGGAAGACTTCCTGAACTGGACGCAGACCGTGAAGTACCAGCAGGGCGACGACTACTTCCGCCATAACGGGGCAGGGGAGATGCTGACCTTCAGCGCCGCCGACTTCGAGGACTTCCGCATGCCGCGCCCCGACATGCCGGACAATATGGAAGACGACCTGGAAGGCGTGGTGCGCATCCTGGCCCAGAACCGCTGGCCGTGGCGCATGCACGCCACCTACGACGAAACCATCAGCCGCGCGCTGGACGTGTTCGAAAAGGTCAACCAGGATATCCCGCTGACGGGCCTGAACTGGTTCTTCGATCACGCCGAAACGATTTCGCAGCGCTCCATCGACCGCGTGGCCGCACTGGGCGGCGGCGTGGCGGTGCAGCACCGCATGGCCTACCAGGGCGAATACTTTGTCGAGCGCTATGGCGCGGCTGCGGCCGAAGCCACGCCGCCGGTGAAGAAGCTGCTGGAATCCGGCGTGCGCACCTCGGCCGGCACGGATGCGACGCGCGTCGCGTCGTATAACCCGTGGGTATCGCTGTCCTGGCTGGTGACCGGCAAGACCGTCGGCGGCGCCCAGCTGTATCCGCGCGCCAACTGCCTGGACCGCGACCAGGCGCTGCGCATGTGGACCGAGAACGTGACCTGGTTCTCCAACGAGGTCGGCAACAAGGGCCGTATCGCGGTCGGCCAGCTGGCCGACGTGATTGTGCCGGACCGCGACTTCTTCACCTGCGCCGAGGCGGACATCTCCGGCATCACCTCGCTGTTCACCATGGTGGGCGGCAAGGTGGTATACGCCACCGGCCCGTTCGGCGAGCACGATCAGCCGCCGCCGCCGGCCATGCCCGACTGGTCGCCGGTACGCCGCTACGCCGGCTACGGCGCCTGGGGCAAGGCGGCCGGCGCCGCGGCCGGGCGGTCCGCGTCCTCCAGGTCGAAGGCGGACGGCGCGGCTGCGCAGGCGGCAGCTGCCTGCGCCTGCGCCCACTCCTGCCAGGTGCATGGCCACAGCCACGCCAGGGCCTGGGGCAGCAAGATCCCGGTCGCCGACCTGAAGGACTTCTGGGGCGCGCTCGGTTGCGCATGCTGGGCGGTCTTCTGATGCGCATGCTGTTCCTGCTCATGCTGTGCGCCGCCTACATCCAGGGCGGCCTGCAGAAGCTGTTCGACTATGGCGGGGCGGTGGCCGAAATGCAGCACTTCGGCCTGCCGCTCCCCGCCGTGGCGGCAGCGGCGGTGATCGTGCTGGAACTGGCTGCGTCGGCGATGATTATCGCCGGCTGGAAGCGCTGGCTGGGCGCAGCCGCGCTGGCGCTGTTCACGTTGGCCGCCAACTTCATGGCAAACCGCTTCTGGGACCTGGCCGGACATGAACGCATGATGTCCGCCAACGGTTTCTTTGAACATATCGGCCTGGTCGGCGCCTTGTTGCTGGTGGCCTGGCTGGACTGGAAGGAAAAAGCAAATGGCTGACGTACAACCCGGCAGTTCCTGGACCGGCGCTTCGCTCGGCTTCACCGCAGGCTATGTCGATACCCTCGGCTTCATCGGGCTGGCCGGCCTGTTTACCGCCCACGTCACGGGCAACTTCGTGATGATCGGCCGCACCATGGTCGATCCCTCGCAGGACTTGCTGATGAAGCTCCTGGTCTTCCCCGTGTTCATCCTGGCCGTGATGATGACGCGGCTGCTGGTGCTGGGCTGGCAGTCCGGCGGCAAGCCGCCGCTGCGCAACGCCATGCTGGCACAGGTGCTGCTGCTGGCCGGCTGCATGCTGTGCGGCCTGGCGGCCGGCGCCCGGCCTACCTTCGACAGCCCGCTGTTCGTCATTTCCGGCATGCTGGGCGCGGCCGGCATGGCGGTGCAGAATGCCTACGGCAAGCTGCTGCAGGGGAAGGACGACGCCACCACCGTGATGACGGGGAACGTGACCATGATGTCCATCGCGCTGGTCGATGCCATGCGCGGCGATGCTGACGCGAAAGCGCGTGCGCGCCGTCTGGCGGGGCCGATCTGCGGCTTCGGTTCCGGCGCCATTCTCGGCGCGCTGGGCTGGCTGCTGGCCGGCTTCCTTGGCCTGCTGCCGCCCTTGCTGCTGTTGCTGCTGCTGGCCTGGCGCGCCGGCCGCAGCGCACCGGCCGTGGCAGCGCCACAAAAGGCAGGCTGACATGCAAAGGCTGTACACCATGTTCCCCCGCAGCTGGCCGGGCCTGGCCCTGGCCTTGCTGCGGCTGGCCGTCAGCGTGCATATCGCTGCGCTGGCAATGGAGCATGGACGCGCAGCGCCGGCCAGCCTTGGCCTGCTGCTGCTGGCGCTCCTGCTGCTGCTGGGTTTTCTCACGCCGTTTGCGGCTGCCGCGGCAGCGCTGGCCGAACTGGCGCTGACCTTGCTGGGAGATGCATGGAGCCTGTCGGCCGCCTTGCTGCTGCTGGACCCGGTCCTGCTGCTGCTGCTCGGTCCCGGCGCCTATTCCTGCGACGGACGCCTGTACGGGCGCCGGCTGCTGACGCTGCCCGATTAAAGCGTGATGATCCCGCGCCGCAGTGCAATCGTGACTGCGTGCGTGCGGTCGTTTGCCATCAGCTTGGACAGGATGCTCTTCATGTGCGCCTTGACCGTCTCTTCCGAGATCGCCAGCTTGAGCGCAATGCGCTTGTTCGAGTTGCCGCCGGCGGCGTGCTGCAGCACTTCGGTTTCGCGCCCGCTCAGCGCATCCTGGCCCATGTGCTGCGCCAGCTCCACCACGATATCGGGCGGGATGCGGCGCATCCCGGCATGCACGTCGCGGATGGTGTCCAGCAGGTCCTTGCGCAGGGTGCTCTTCAGCAGGAAGCCCATGGCGCCTGCCTGCACGGCGCGCAGGATCTGCGCGTCGCCCTTGAAGGTGGTCAGCATCACGAAGCGCGCATCCGGCGCATGGCGGCGGATTTCCTGCATTGCCGTCACGCCGCACATTTCGGGCATGGCGATATCCATCACCGTCACATCGGGACGCACTTCCAGATAGCGCTGGACCGCTTCGCTGCCATTGCAGGCTTCGCCCGAAATAGCCATATCGGGCTGGCTGGCAATCGCCTCGGCCAGTCCCGCACGCAGCAAGGGGTGATCATCTACCACCATCACGCGGATAGGCCTTGCTTCAGCCGTCGCTTCCATCATCGTCCCTCGCATAATCAGAAATGCCGGAACAGTATCCGGTCCAGCCACTGGTTGGGCGAACCCGCACCAGGACCATAAGCCAGGGGACCGTCCAGCGTCAGCACGATTTCCGTGCCTTTACCCATGCCGCTCCAGATATCCAGCTGGCCGCCGATGCAGGCCGCGCGTTCGCGCATGCCGGTCAGGCCCCAGTGGCCGCGGCGGCCGCCGATACCGAGAGTCTGTTCGTCGATACCGCGGCCATTATCGCGCACATGCAGGCGGAATGCACCACGCCCGTTACTGAGCATCACTTCCACCAGCGTGGCGTCGCCGTGGCGGAAGGCATTCGACAGCGCTTCGCGCGCGATGCAGTAGATATCGTCGCTGACCAGCGGATGCAGGTGCACCGGTGCGCCTTCGACGGTAAATTTGTACTTCATGCCGTTTTCCGCCGCCATGGCCTGCACGGCGGCGCGCAGCGTGGATGCCAGGTCGCTGCCGAACTCCATGCCGGCGCGCAGGTCCATCACCTGGTCGCGGCCGGCCACCACCATCTGGTCGGCTTCGTCCAGGATGGATTCGATGGCTACGCGTACCGGGTCGCGCGAAGGCAGGGGATTGATCACGGTTTGCAGGCGCAGGGTCAGGCTTTGCACCCCCTGCAGCAGGGTGTCGTGCAGGGCGCGCGCGATGCGCTCGCGCTCCAGCTGGCGCGCGTGGACCTGGGCCCGGCTGCGGGCGCGGGCGCGCAGCACACGCCAGATATACACGCCGGCAACGGTAGCCGCAGCGGCGACAGCCAGCAGGGCCGCAGGCCATGCAGCATTCGGAGGGGATGTTGCAAGTTGGAGCATGAATTGCCAGCTGTTAATTCGAACGTTATTTTCCGCTATAACAACATTGCCGTCTTCCCCCAATCGAGGGATCGCAGAAATGTTGACTGGAATTTTGCTGTCTCACCTGTGCAGTATCCCACTAACTATGGTGATTGCAAGTGATGATGGCAAGCGCTGCCCCCGGCGTCGCATCCGCGCCAAAAGCGATAGTGCTTAGGGGATATATGCGGTGATGCAGGGCATCACCGCAGGAGGACAGACGTTCAGGCGGCCGGGGCGCCGTTGCCGACACCAGCATCCCTGCGGCGTTTGCTGCGGTAGCCGATCCACAGGGCGCCCAGCCACACGGGGATCAGATAGACCGAGATGCGCAGTTCCGGCGTCAGGTACATGATGAGCAGGATGCCGGCCAGGAAGGCGAGGCACAGGTAGTTGGTCAGCGGGTAGCCAAGGCTCCGGAAGCTGGTGCTCTTGCCTTCCGCCTGTTTCTGCGTGCGGAAGCGCAGGTGGATCCAGCTGATCATGCCCCAGTTGATGATCAGCGCCGAGACCACCAGTCCCATCAGCACTTCAAACGCCTTGCCCGGAATCAGATAGTTCACCAGCACGCACACGCCGGTCGCCAGCGCCGACACGCCCAGCGCCGCCAGCGGCACGCCGCGCGCGTTCACGGCCAGCAGGCTTTTCGGCGCATTGCCCTGTTTGGCCAGGCCGAACAGCATGCGGCTGTTGCAGTACACGCCGCTGTTATATACGGACAGCGCCGCCGTCAGCACCACGATGTTCAGGACGTTCGCCACCAGGTTGCTGTTCAGCGCGTGGAAGATCAGCACGAAGGGGCTGCCGCCGGTCACCACTTTCTGCCACGGATACAGCGACAGCAGCACGCCCAGCGCGCCGATGTAGAAGATCAGGATGCGGTAGATGGCCTGGTTGGTGGCTTTCGGGATCGTTTCGGAAGGATTGTCCGCCTCCGCTGCGGTGATGCCGACCAGTTCCAGTCCGCCGAAGGAGAACATGATCACGGCCATGGCCATCACCAGTCCGTTCACGCCGTTGGGGAAGAAGCCGCCGTGCTGCCACAGGTTGGCGACGCTCGCTTCCGGACCGGCGCTGCCCGAGATCAGCAGGTAGCCGCCGAAGCCGATCATGCCGACAATCGCCAGCACCTTGATGATGGCAAACCAGAATTCCATCTCGCCGAAGGCCTTCACATTGGCCAGGCTGATCGAATTGATGATGAGGAAGAAGGCGAGGGCGGAGACCCAGGTCGGGATCGCCGGCCACCAGTACTGCACATAGATGCCCACGGCCGACAGCTCGGCCATGCTGACCAGCACATACAGCACCCAGTAATTCCAGCCCGACATGAAGCCGGCAAGATGGCCGCAGTATTTGTCCGCGAAGTAGCTGAAGGAGCCGGCGACCGGTTCATCGACCACCATCTCGCCCAGCTGGCGCATGATCAGGAAGGCGATCACGCCCGCCAGGCCATAGCCCAGCAGAACGGACGGACCGGCCATCTGGATCGTCTGGGCGATCCCCAGGAACAGGCCGGTGCCGATGGCCCCGCCCAGCGCGATCAGCTGGATATGGCGGCTCTTGAGTCCGCGCTTCAGTTCACTCATCTCTCATCCCGCTATAGTAGTTATAGTAAAGCGGGTGATTCTACATTACCCGGCGATGACAACCCTTTGCAGCTGTTGCACGAAGCGCGACGGCGGCATATAGCCGATTACGCGCGCCTGGCTGACCTCCTTGCCGCTGGCGTCGAACAGGATGATGCCCGGTGGGCCAAAGAGCTGGAAGCGCTTCATCAGGGCCTTGTCGTGCTCATTGTTGGCGGTGACATCGACTTGTAATAAATGCATGCCCTGCATGGCTGCGCGCACCCTGGCTTCGGGGAAGGTCATGCGCTCCATTTCCTTGCAGGAGACGCACCAGTCGGCGTAGAAGTCGAGCATGACCGGCTTGTCGGTCTGGGCGAGGGCCTGGTCGAGTTCTGCGATGGTGCGGATGCGCGTGAAGCGCGGTGCGCTGGGATGTGCGGTGCTGCTGCCCTGGTCCCCTTCCGCCGCCATGCCTTCCAGGCTGGCGCCGCGCAGGTGCGCCAGCGGCTGCAGCACATCATGCCCCGAGCTGGCTGCGCCCACCAGCTCGAACAGCCCGCCCAGCATCAGCAGCACGCCCAAGGCCCTGGCCGCATAAGCCCCCAGTCCCGCCCCCTGCGGCAGCGCCTCGCCCACGCGCAGGATCACCGCGCACAGGATGCCGAATGCACCCCACAGCAGCATCATCGCCGTCACCGGCAGCACGGGGCTGATCATCCAGATGGCGGTGGCAATCAGCAGCAGGCCGAATACCTTCTTCACCCCGTTCATCCAGCCTCCGGCGCGCGGCAGCAGGCTGCCGGCCGACACGCCGGTCAGCAGCAGCGGTACGCTCATGCCCGCAGCCATGGAAAACAGCGCCCAGCCGCCGGTGAAGGCGTTGCCGGTCTGGCTGATATACAGCAGGGCGCCGGCCAGCGGACCGGCCACACACGGACCCACGATCAGGGCCGACACGGCGCCCATCAGGAAGACGCCGGCAATCTTGCCGCTGGACTGGCGTCCGCTCGATTCGCTCAGGCGGCTTTGCAGGGCGCTCGGGAGCTGCAGCTGATACACGTCGAACATCGACAGCGCCAGCGCCGTAAGCAGGGCGCCGAAGGTGAGCAGGACCCAGGGTTTTTGCAGCGCGCCCGCGAGGCCTTCGCCGGCCAGTCCGGCCGCGACGCCCAGGGCGGTATACACCAGTGCCATGCCCAGGCTGTACGCGCCGGCCAGCAGCAAGCCGCGCTGCCGCGTGACGCGCGATTCGCCGACGATGATCGACGAGAGGATGGGCACCATCGGCAGGACGCATGGCGTGAACGAGAGCAGCAGGCCGAAGATCAGGAAGGCGCCGCCGATGCGCCAGAGGCTGCCGCTTTGCAGGGTACGCTGGGCGAGGGTCGTGTCATCTTCGTTGGCCGCGGACGGCGCGCTGTCCGCCGGGCTGGCAGAAGCCGCGCTGAGCGGGCCGGGAGCGCCCGCCGGGAGGACGCGGAAGGTGGCGGTGGTGGGCGGATAGCAAAGGCCTGCGTCCGCGCAACCCTGATAGCCGACGCTCAAAGTGAGCGGACTATCGCCGCGAACCGGCACCGTCAGCGCGAGCTGGTCATGGTAGGTCTCCATCTCCCGCCCGAAATTCTCATCGAACTTGCGCACGCCGGCCGGCAGCTGCGGCGCCTGCACTCCATCCCCGCTGAACGACAGGCGCTCGCGATACAGGTGATACCCCGGCGGCATGCTCCAGCGCAGCGCCACCGTCTGCGCATCGCGCAATTCCGCCTTGAGCACAAACGCCTGCTCCGGCGGCAGAAAGTCGTCCGCATGCGCGGCCCCCAAGCACAACACCAGCAAGCATCCAAGCAGATATTTCATACCGCCTCCATCACCACAGGCGCGTTACGCCAAGCTGCACGCTGACCGCGCGCATCGGATCCAGCCCGGGACTGCCGCTGCCGAACACCCGCCACGAGCCGCGCTGTTCATAGCGCTCCAGCTTCAGGTCAACGCTCCAGTCGCGGTCAATCTGCCTGGCCACCTTGAACCCGACAGTCACGGCCCCAAACCCCGACAAGCGCTGATCGGCCGAAGAAAACGCCGAACCGCCGAACACATAGCCGGGCGGGAACGGCGCCCCCAGCCGCGCGTCATAAACCGGATCGAAGTAGAAATCCGCCGCACGCTGCGAATACAGGCGCACGGACGGCGTCACCGTCCATCCATTCGCCAGCGACTGCACATATTCCGCCCCCAGCGTATGTGCGCTGACGCCGAAGTTGTCGCGGTAATAGCGGTAGCTCAGGCGGCTGGTGCCGCCGTAATCCACGAAGCGGTGATTCCACTGCATCAGCGCCGTGCTTTGATTGCGCTCGCGCGGACGGTTGTCCACCAGCTTGTATGGATCGGAGTAATAGCCATGCCCCCGGCTGTGCGTGAACGTCAGCTGCGCCACATCGAGCGGCGTGAGTACCTGGGTTACGCCGGCCAGCACATTCACCGTCTGCCGGCCTTCATCGGTGACGATATTGTTGACGGGATTGATGCTGTCATCAGAGCCGCCAATGCCAAGCGCCCAGGTCGTGTTCTTGTCTTCGCTGGCATAAGTGCCCTGCAGCGACAGGGCGCGCGAACGGTAATCATGTTCCGTCGAAAACGCCGCACCGACGCTCACCGTGCCGCGCGGGAAATAGCGGGTGACGCTGACATCGCCCGCCTTGCGCAGATCGTCCATGCGCGACGCGCCGGAGATAGCCGTGTGGTAGCGCGGTGAAGCGCCGGATACATCGTCCATCGTCACGCTGCCGGCGATCGACCATTCGCCGGCAATCGGCGCCAGCACGGAAACGGCGGGTGAATGCACCTTGATGCGGTCGAGTCCCGGCTGGTCTTCCTTGTAATACAGGTACTTCACGCTGACCGCAGCACGCTCGGGCGGCGTTTCAGCATGTGCGGCGACGCCCGGCAGCAGCATGGCGGCGGCCAGCAAGGCTTTTCCGGCAGGCGGCGTGTTCCTGATCTTGTCCATGGCCTTCCTTTTCAGTTGCAGCCGCAGCCGCCTCCGCCCACGCCGCTGCCGCCGGAAGCGGCTTCCTTGCTGGCGTAGATGTGTTCATTGAATTTTGTTTCGAGGGGATCGGCCTGCATCAGCATGTCAGGCCGCGCGAGCTCGCCTTTTTCCCAGGCTTGCACGGGGGGCAGGGCGCAGCCGGACAGGGTTGCCGCTGTTGCGCTGAATACGAGCCATGCCATCGCCCGGCCTGGTTTGCGTCGGCTCATTTCGCACCTCCGAGGGCTGATTTGATTTTTGCTTCCAGCGCTTTCTTGTCGGCTGGGCGGAAGCCACTGTGCTCATACAGGACCTTGCCGTCCGGCCCGATCAGGACGCTGGACGGCATGCCCTTGATGCCGTAGCTGCGCGGGGCGCTGCCGTTGGCGTCGAAGGCGATGACGAAGCGGGCGGGCGTGGCGGCCAGGAAGCTGCGCGCGTCCTCCTGTTTGGCATCGACGTTGATGCCGACGATTTGCAGGCCTTGTGCGCCGTATTTGGCCTGCATTTCATTCATCCAGGGGAAGGACTGGCGGCAGGGGCCGCACCACGAGGCCCAGAAGTCCAGGTAAACCAGCTTGCCCTGGTATTGCTCAAGTTTGACGGGGCCGTCCAGGCCGGTCAGCGCGAAGGCTGGCGCGGGCTTGCCCGGCTCCAGGGCCGATGCCGGCGAAGAGAAGGTGAGGGCGGCCACCACCGCCAGCCAGGCGAGGCCCAGCAGCAGGGCTGGGACCACGACCTCGTCGCGCACACGGCGGTTTTGTACGGTAGCCGTGGGCGCATCCGGCATCGCGCTCGCGGCAGGCGCCGCGGCGTAACGGCGCCAGAGCAGCACGACCGCAGCGAGCACCGCCAGAATCGCAAGCATCGGATCGCTGCCGTCTTGTGCGGCGGAACAGCCGCCGCCACCGCGGTTCGACACCATGCCGCCACCGGCCGCCGCCGCCGCACCCTGTCCGCTCAGCGCAATAGTCCAGCTGCCGCCATTTGCAGCCAGCGTCGCATTACCGCTGGCTGCACCGGCCGACGCAGGATTGAACTGCAGCGGCAACTCGCAGGAAGCTCCCGCTGCAAGCGTCAGCGGGAACGCGCCGCAGGCATTGCTGCCGCTGGCCAGTGCAAACGGACCGGTGAACGCAAGGCTGTTGAGTACCAGCGTGGCCGAGCCGCCATTCGTCAGCACGAAACGCTTCACCGGCGGCGTGTCGCCAATGGTCGCGGCGCCAAAATCGAAGGACTGCGGGTTGACCGTCAGCGTTGGCGTGGTGGTCGGCACGCCGATGCCATTGCCGTTCAGGCGCACGCTGAACTGCACGCCGCCATTGGTGGTCAGCACCAGGTCCGCACTGCGCGCGCCGGCAAGCGTCGGCTTGAACAGCGAATCGATGGAGCAGCTCGCACCAGGACTCACGCTGGCCCCAACCGCGCAACTGCCTGCCAGTGCAAAGTCGCCTGGATGGGGGCCGCCCAGCACCAGCGTCGAAATCGTCAGCGCCGCATTGCCGGAATTGCTCAGGGTAGTGCGGTGCGCCGCGGTCTGCTGCCCCACCTGGGTATCCGCGAACGGGATCGGCCCGGTTTCGGACAATTCAGGCCGCGCCACCGCCGCCGAAGTACCCGCACCGGTGATGCCAACCGAAAGATCGGGTGCATTCGAGCGCACCAGCAGCGTTGCCGTGATATTGCCTTGCGCCGTGGGCGCGAAGGACAACGGCACGTCGCAACTGGCGCCAACCGCCAGCGTCCCGCTGCAAGCACCGCTGCCGATAGTCACGCTGGGAGCGCCATTGACGGCGATGCCGGCAAAGGCAACCGGCACATTACCGCGATTGCTCACGGTGACAGTCTGCACGGCCGCCGCAGCGCCAATGGTCTGCGCGCCGAACGCCACCGCCGCTGGATTTGCCGCCAGCAAAGGCGCCGCCGCGCTGGCGTTGCCGCTCAGGCCCACGGCCACATTGCCGTTGCTGGCATTCGACGCCAGATTGAGCGCGGCCGAGATGGCCCCGGCCGCAGCCGCCGTGGCCTGCAGCGTCACCGTGCAATTGCCGCCGGCCGCAACCGGCGCGGAGGTCGAGCAGTTGCCGCCCAACGTGAAGATGCCGGCGCTGGCGCCGGAAACCCCGATGCCGCTGAACGCCAGTGCAGCCTGGCCGCTATTGGTCACGGTCAGCGTCTGCACGGCGGATGCGGCACCCACCAGCAGCGGGCCGAAATCGAGGGCGTTGGCCGACACGGCGATCGTTGCCTGCGGCACGGCATTGCCGGTGCCGCTCAGCGCCACGCTGCTGCCGCCGCCTGCGGCGTTATGGCCGATATTCAGCGCCGCGTTGCGCGCTCCGGCCGCGCCGGGACGGAATACCAGCTGAATCGTGCAGCTGGCGCCAGCGGCAACCGTGCCGCCAGCCGCGCAGCTGCCGCCCGCGATGCTGAAGTCCGCCGCGTTGGCGCCGCCGACGCCAATACTGCTGACATTCAGGGCTGCGTTGCCGGTGTTGGACAAGGTGGTGCCAAGCGCCGCACTGTTCTGGCCGACCGTCACCCCGCCGAAGGACAGGCTGGGCGGCGCCAGCGCGGCCGCGGGCGCCGCCACCACGTTCGGATTGCCGATGAAAGCTGCCAGGTCGGCGATTTCGGCCGGCGTGAATTTGCCGTTGAAGAGCGCCCCCATGCCGCCGCGGTTGGCCGCAAAGGCGGCGCTGATCACGGACGGATTGTTGGCGGCGGCCAGGATGCCGTTCACATTATTGGCGGGCGAGGGGCCGTGGCAGGAGGCGCAGGCCGTGCCGCCGGAAACGGGCCCGTTCAGGAACAGGCTCTTGCCATTCAGCGCGTCGGCGGCGTAGGTGGCCGGCGCCGCAGCCAGCGCCAGGACCAGCAGCAGCGGCTGGGCGCACATTCGGATGGGGTTCATTCTTTCTCCCGGTACGGTAATCAAACGGATGCCGCTCAGGCGGACATCGATCCACACAGACAGAGAGCCCACGCGTTGCTCAGGCCATGCAGCGCTGCGCACAGCCGCCAGTCGCGCCATCGCTGGTAGGCCATTCCGAACAGCAGTCCCGGGCCGAAGACCAAGGCCGCCGCCGGCAGGCCGGAGCCCAGGTGCAGGGCACTGAAGAAGGCGCTGCTGGCCAGCAGCGCCGCCGCGGGCGAGCTACGCTGCAGCAGCCAGGCCTGCAATCCGGCCCGCACGATCCATTCTTCCAGCAGCGGCGCCACCAGCAGCAGGCGCACGAAGGCGGCCGGATCCGGGTACAGCAGGGCGGGGCCGCAGAAGACGGTCGATACAGGCACGATTTGCTGAGCAATCTGTCAATGTTGTACCGGTCAATACCGTGACGCGGCAAATTGGTTCAAAATTGACGGGAAAATTTTTTCGAAATTTTTTGTTTTTTTTTGAACCTTTTCCGCGCGGCCCGGTATTTACGGCGCAGAAGAAGATGAGAGGGCGGCGTGTCGGACGAGATGGAAGAGGGAATGCTGTTGCAGCGGATTGGGGAGGGCGACCGTGCCGCTTTCCAGGTCCTGTACCGCGCCTACTTCCCGCGTCTCGCACGTTTCCTGGACCGGATGACGCGCAACGTGCCCCTGCTCGAAGAGATCGTCAACGACACGATGCTGGTCGTATGGCAGAAGGCAGGCAGTTTCGACGGTAGCTGCAAGGTCTCGACCTGGATTTTCGCCATCGCGTACCGCCAGGCGCTGAAAGCGCTGCGCGGACTCGATGAGCCGCTGGAAGCGCAGGACGAACAGCCGGGCGAGCCGGTGCACGAGCCGGAGCACGCGCTGGCGGCGCGCCAGTTGCAGCGCGGCGTGAGCCGGGCCCTCGATTCGCTGCCGATGGAGCAGCGGCTGGTGGTCAGTCTCACCTATTACCATGGCATGGCTTACCAGGAGATTGCCGAGACGATGGGGTGTCCCGTAAATACCGTGAAGACGCGCATGTTCCATGCACGCCAGCGGCTGAAGGACATGTTGTCCGATCATTTGAGAGAGAAGCAATGAGTACCCGACAATCGAGGACCGAAGCCGAACACCAGGCGCTGCAGGATCTGCTGCCCTGGTACGCCTCCGGTGCTTTGCCGGAATCCGAAGCGGCCCAGGTGCAGGACCATTTGCGCACCTGCGCGGCCTGCCGCGCGGATCTGGCCTGGCAGCGCAAGCTGCTGGAAACCGAAGGTCCGCTGCCGGCGGGCCTGGACGCAGAACGTGCGTTGGCGCGGCTGATGCCGCAGCTCGACGCGCCTTCCATGCCGGCCGTGCATGCAACGAGTCAGACTCCGTACGCTCCGGCAGCAGCGCAACGGGGGCCTGGCGATCGTCTGCGCGGTTGGCTGGCTATATGCGGCGGCTGGCAGTTCGCGGCGCTGGCCGCGCAGTTTGCCGTGATTGCCTTCCTGGCATGGCCGCGCGCCGAAGCGCCGGCGGCCTACCAGGCCCTGGGCAATGGACTGGCCGGAACGCCGGACCTGCTGGTCGTCTTCAAGCCGCAGGCCACGGTGCAGGATGTGCAGCGCCTGCTGCAGTCGGGCGGTGCGCACATCGTGGGCGGACCGACCGTGACCGGCGCCTATATGCTGGACGTTGAACCGGCGCGCCAGGCCGCCTTGCTGGCCGCGCTGCGCGCCGATCCGGCCGTCGATCTGGCCGAGTCGCTGACGCCGGGAGGACAGCCGTGATTGCAGCCGCGGTGCGCCTTGCGGTATTCGCGCTTGGCCTGATTGCAGGGGCTGCCGCCGCAACGCCTGGGCCCGACGCCGCGGCAGCCGGACATAAGGCGGCCGAAGAGGGCAGCGAAATCCTCGTCATGCTGCATCTGCCGCCGCCGCACTTCCGTGCCGACAGTTATGGCGGCGCCCCCAATTACCGCGAAGACGCCGGCCGCGCCGCCCGCCAGCGCATTGCCGCCACGCTGGCCCGCGAATACAAGCTGGAACTGATGGAAGACTGGGCCATGCCCGCGCTGAACGTGGACTGCTACCGCATGCGCGTCCCGGCCGGCAGACAGGCCGCAACGGTCCTGGAGGCGCTGGCCCACGACAGCCGCGTGGCCTGGGCGCAGATGATCCAGGATTTCGTGGCGCAGGGCAGCGATCCGCTGTACAAGGTGCAGCCGGCTGCAGCGCCGTGGCAGCTGGATGAAGTGCGCAAGGCGGCCACCGGCCGCAAGGTGCTGGTGGCGGTGGTGGACAGCGGCATCGAATCGAACCATCCCGACCTGCAGGGCCAGGTAGCCTTGCAGGAGAATTTCGTTGGCGGCCAAAGCTATGTTCCCGAGCAGCACGGCACCGCCGTTGCAGGCGTGATCGCAGCACGGGCCGGCAACGGCGTCGGCATCGAGGGCATCGCACCGGACGCAAGGCTGATGGCGCTGCGCGCCTGCTGGCAGACCGATAACGGTACGCGCTGCAACAGCTTCACGCTGGCCAAGGCCATCAACTTCGCACTGACGCAAGGCGCGCAGATCATCAACCTGAGCCTCTCCGGCCCGCAGGACCGGTTGCTGCAGCAACTGGTCGAGACCGCGCAGGCGCGCGGCGTGCGCGTGGTTGGCGCCGTCGATCCGAAGCAGGCGGACGGCGGCTTCCCAGCCAATTGCAGCGGCGTGTTCGCGGTCGATTCCGATGGCGCAGCGCCGAACAAGCTGCGCCCGCTGTCGGCGCCGGGGCGCGATATCCCCACCACCATGCCGGGCGCGCGCTGGGGCGTGGTATCCGGTTCTTCCTACGCGGCAGCGCATGTGACGGGCATGCTGGCCCTGATCGGCGAACTCAAGCCGCAGATGCCTGCCGCCACGCTGCGCGAGAACATCGTACAGAACGAAGGCAGAGCACCGTTGACGGGAATTGATCTTTGCGCCACCATCATGCGCATTACCAGTAAATGTTCATGCGCATGCCAGTCAAGCTCCGTCAACCGCTACGTGCGCTCGCCCTGACCGTCCTCGTGACGCCGGCCGCGCACGCCCAGTTGAGCGGCAGCGCAGGCATCCTGTCCAACTATATGTACCGCGGCATCACGCTGAGCGCGGACAAGCCTGCCGCGCGCCTTGCCCTGAACTACGATGCGCCAAACGGCCTGTATGCAGGCGGCCAGGTAATCAACGGACAGCTCGCGATGGAATCGCACCGCGCGGCGCAGTGGATAGGCTACGCGGGCTATGCGCAGCGCCTGGCTTCCGGCCTGTCGTGGGAAGCGGGCGTGACCCACTATGCCTTCTCGTCCACCTCCAGCTGGGACTTCAGTGAAATCTATGCGGGGCTGGCGGGCGAGAGGATCAGCGCCCGGCTGCATTACGCGCCGAACTACCTGGGTTTCAGCGAGCGCACGCTGTACGCGGAAGTGAACGGCGCACAGCCGCTCAGCGAACGCCTGCATTTCTTCTGGCACGGCGGCTATCTGCATTCCTTTGCGACCGCAGAACGCAGCCGCGCCGAAGCGCGTCTGGGACTGGGCGCCGCGCACCAGGGCTGGCAGGCGCAGCTCTCGCTCGACCTGACGCGCCTGCGCAGCGACAGCGGCAATATCTACACGCGCGAACAGGACAGGGTGCGGCATGAATTCGTGCTGTCGGTGGCACGCACATTCTGAACAGATGATAGTATGGTGCAACAGAAAGGAGTTGTACCATGCAGAGCCGCCCCTATGTTGAGCCCACCATGCATGACGATCCCGCTTCGGCGTTCGCGCAGGTGAAGGCGATTTATGACGAGAGCATTACTTACCTGAGGGAGTCCCTGCAGCGCTTTGTGGAAGGCGAAACGCCAACCGAGCGTATTCGCGCCTGCTATCCTTATGTGCGGGTGCAGACCGATACCGTGGCGCGCGCCGATTCGCGCCTGTCCTTCGGTTTCGTGGCCGGTCCCGGCGTGTACGAAACCACGCTGACGCGGCCGGATTTATTCCAGCGCTATTACACCGAGCAGTTCCGCCTTCTGCTGACCAATCACGGCCAGCAGAACGTGCAGCTGGAAGTGGGTCTCAGCTCGCAGCCGATCCCCATCCACTTTTCCTTTGCCGAAAACGACCACATCGAAGGCAATATGAGCGCCGAGCGGCGCATGCTGATGCGCGACGTGTTCGACCTGCCAAACCTGGCGGCGATGGACGACGGCATCGCCAACGGCACCTTCGAAACCGCGCCGGGCGAGGCGATGCCGCTTTCGCTGTTCACGGCGCCGCGCGTCGATTACTCGCTGCAGCGCCTGCGCCATTATTCCGGCACCTCGCCGCAGCACTTCCAGAAATTCGTGCTGTTCACGAACTACCAGTTCTACATCGACGAATTCGTGCGCCTCGGGCATGAGCTGATGGCCAAACCGGGCGACGACGGCTATGTAGCCTTCATCGAACCGGGGAATATCGTGTCGCGCCGTGCAGGCCAGCCGGCGCAAGCGATGGATGCCTTCGGCGCCGTGCCGCCGCGCCTGCCGCAGATGCCGGCCTATCACCTGATCCGCGCCGACGGCAGCGGCATCACCATGGTGAATATCGGCGTGGGGCCGGCCAACGCCAAGACCGCCACCGACCATATCGCGGTGCTGCGTCCTCACGCATGGCTGATGCTGGGCCATTGCGCCGGCCTGCGCAACACGCAGCAGCTGGGCGACTACGTGCTGGCGCACGGCTATGTGCGCGAGGACCATGTGCTGGACGAAGACCTGCCGCTGTGGGTGCCGATTCCGGCGCTGGCCGAAATCCAGGTGGCGATCGAGAGCGCCGTGGCGGAAGTCACGCAGCTGGACGGCCATGAGCTGAAGCGCATCATGCGCACCGGCACCGTGGCCAGCACCGACAACCGCAACTGGGAGCTGCTGCCGCAGCGCACACCGGAGCGCCGTTTCAGCCAGAGCCGCGCCGTGGCGCTGGACATGGAAAGCGCAACGATTGCGGCCAACGGTTTCCGCTTCCGCGTTCCCTATGGCACGCTGCTGTGTGTGAGCGACAAGCCGATGCACGGCGAGATCAAGCTGCCGGGCATGGCCAACCAGTTCTACCGCGACCGCGTCGATCAGCATCTGCGCATCGGCATCCGCGCCCTGGAGCGTCTGCGCGCGCAGGGGACGGACAAGCTGCACAGCCGCAAACTGCGCAGCTTCGCGGAAGTGGCCTTCCAGTAAGCTGCTGGCGAGCCGCTGCGTCCCGCTCAGCCGGGCGCAGCGACGCGCCGCACCGCGTACAGTCCGCAGATATCGATCATGGTGTGGGCCAGGATGGCGGCCAGCAGGCCGACATAGTGGAACATCAGGCCAAGGCCGAGGCCCATCGCAAACACGCCGGCAGCCTGCAGCCAGCTGGTCCTGTCGCGCAGGCGGAAGTCATATACGCGGATATGCAGCGCGGTGAAGAGCAGGGCGGTCGGCCACAGTCCGAGCAGCGGCTGCACGCCGCCGCGGAACAGCACTTCCTCGCCGATGCCAGCTGCAATCGAAATCCACACCGGGTTCAGGCCGCGCAGGTCGATGATGGCGTAGCTTTCGGCGGTCCGGCGCGCCATGCGGCGCTGCGGCTGGAACCAGGCAGTGTAGAGCGAGCCCGCGCCGACGGCCAGCCCGGCAATGCAGCCGTACAGGCACTGGCTGCGCCAGTCCGCCCCTTCGGCCAGCGCCTGCGGCAGTTCGGCATGCTGGGCAAAACGCATCAGCAGCAGCCCGATGGCCGACATGGCCGCGCATACCAGCCATTGCGACCAGACGCCGTACTTTTCCTCCATCCTCACCCCGGTAAATAATGAAAGGCTTGCGAACGGCCTTCACTATCAACCGGATTTGCCTGTCATGCAAGCTTATTTCTTCAGCCAGTTTTCGTAGCGGGTCGGACCCAGGCGTGGATTGGGCAATGCCGGCACCAGGCTGGAGTCGTCCAGCTTTGTGCCGAAATACAGCGCCTTGGCATCGACCACCACCGGGCGCTTTTCGCCGCCCGCCGCGAGCGCGCGGCTGACGATGTCGTTCATGCGGAACTGGTCCGGACCCGCCACCTCGGACATGCCGTTCAGCGGCGCCGCCAGCGCCACATCGGCCAGGGCGGCGGACACGTCGGCCGCGGCAATCGGCTGCATCATGGCTGGCGACAGGCGGATTTCCTCGCCCACCACCGATGACTGGCCGATGGCTGCAATGAACTCGAAGAACTGGGTGGCGCGCAGGATGGTGTAAGGAATGCCGCCCGCCTTGATCAGGTCTTCCTGCACCAGCTTGGCGCGGAAGTAGCCGCTGGCCTCCAGCCGCTCGGTGCCGACCACGGACAGCGCTACGTGATGCTTCACGCCCGCCTTGCTCCCGGCAGCCAGCAGGTTGCGGGTGGATTTGTCGAAGAATGCCATCACGTCGGCATCCGCGAAAGAAGGGGAATTCGAAACGTCCACCACCACCTGGGCGCCTTGCAGGGCTGCTTCCAGCCCCTCGCCGGTAACCGCGTTCACGCCGGAGGCGGGCGATGCCGCCTGCACTTCGTGGCCGCGCTCCTTGAGCAGGGTGACCAGGCCACGTCCAATCAGGCCGGTGCCGCCAATGACGACGATTTTCATGATTTTGTTCTCCCATAGGTTATGCCGAGACGGTGACTGTCTCATTGACAGTTTAGGATATGCCTGTGAAAATCGGTCAATATGACGATTACCCCCGAATTCCTGCCAGGCTCGCGCCTGATTCTCTTCCTCGCTTACGAAGAAGTGGGCCTGCTCGACCTGAGCGGGCCGCAGACCGTATTCTGGGCCGCGGATAACCGTATGCGCGAACGTAACCTGCCTGGCTACGAGCGCCACACGGCCAGCCTGCACGGCGGCATCGTGCGCACCGCGGAAGGACTGGAAGTCGGCACCCGCAAGCTGTCCGAATTCCCGCTCGACGCCATCGACACCATCGTGGTTCCCGGCTCGCCCGAGATGCCGCGCGTGCAGATGCAGCTCAGGGAACTGACCGACTGGCTGCATACCGCATCACGGCATGTGCGCCGCACGGCGGCCGTCTGCAGCGGCACCTTCCTGCTGGCGCAGGCGGGTCTGCTGAACGGCAAGCGCGCGGCCACGCACTGGGCCATGTGCGATCTGCTGCAGGAGCGTTTCCCTTCAATCGAGGTGGACCGCGACGCAATCTTCGTGCGCCAGCATACGGTGTGGACCTCGGCCGGCGTGACGGCAGGCATCGACCTGGCGATGGCCCTGGTGGAAGCCGATTGCGGCCATGAAGTGGTGATGCAGGTGGCGCGCGAACTGGTGGTCTTCCTGAAACGCCCCGGCGGACAGAACCAGTTCAGCGAACTGCTGCAGGCGCAGTCGGAGGAGGGCGAGTCCATCGAACGGCTGCACCTGTGGCTCATGGACAATCTGGCGCTGGAGCCGCTGTCGGTGCAGATGATGGCGGAGCAGATGAATATGAGTCCGCGCAATTTCGCCCGCGTGTACAAGCAGAAGACGGGCCGCACGCCGGCCAAAGGCGTGGAAGTGCTGCGCCTGGAAGCGGCGCGCCGCATGCTGGAAAGTTCCTCGCGTGGCGTGGAGCAGATTGCGCGGCTGTGCGGCTTCGGCAACGAGGAACGCCTGCGCACCGTATTCCAGCGCACGCTGGGCGTGGCGCCGCGCGATTACCGCAAGCGCTTTGCGGCGCGCGTCGAAATCAGCACCGATATTTGAGCGGCTTCAGATCAGGCCTTCGAAAACGATCTTCCAGTCCTTGCCTTCGCGCGCCCAGTACTGGCGCTTGCGTAGCGAACTCCTGTTCTTGCCGATCAGCGTCTCCATGGTGAAGGTGGAGACCAGCAGATCGTCGCGGCCCGGATAGCGGAACAGGGTCACGTCGCTCAGCTTCACGCTCAGGCCGACCACATCGACCAGCGAGCGCATATCCTTGTCAAACCAGGTCTTCAGGTCCTCGCCCATGGCGGACTTGAACCTGGCCGAGTAGTTCTTCAGCACGCGCGTGTGGTCCATGCTGGAGATGTCGTTGCGCCAGGTGTCGATCAGTTTCGTGGCCGTGCCGCGTTCCTCGTCCCAGGTGCTCTTGTTGACGAATTCCAGCTTGTCGGCGATGACTACCGGCGTCTTGCCGATATCGACCGAGCCTTCCAGCTTTTTCAGGTCGGCGTTGGTCAGCACCACGCAGCCATCGGAGGCGAGCGGCGGACGGCTGTAGCTGTCGGAGGGCGTGCCGTGCAGGAAAATGCCGGAGCCGCTGCGGCCCTGCACCCGGTCCCACTCGTTCGGATAATTGATGCGCAGGGCGCTGGCGCCGTAGAAGTCCGGCAGCTTGCGGCCCGCCACGCGGCCGGTGATGTAGTACACCCCGATCGGCGTTTTCATATCGCCTTCCTTCAACTTGTTCACGCCCAGTTTGCCCTGGGTGATGTAGAAGTCGGTGACGAATTTCAGCCCGTTGTTCTGGTTCTGATACACGTACAGGCGGGACTGGGCGGCATCGACCACGATCACGTGTTTCTGGTCGCTGCGCAGCTGGAGCACGGAGCGCGGCGCCTTGCCGGCATCGGGGCGCGCGGTCAGCGCCTGCAGGCGTACGCGCGCTTCGTCGCGCAGGTCTTTCAGGCGGTCGGCGGGAGCGCTGGACGGCACGCCGGCGCCCAGCGCGGTCACGGGCTGGGTGTGCATCAGCAGCAGATCGCCGCGGATCAGGTGTCCCACGCGGAAGTTGGGGTAGGCCTGTACCAGCGCGTCGGCCTTGGCCTGGGCTTCGTTCAGCTGGCTGGCGCGCAGGTCCTTGTAGATATCGATCAGCAGCAGTTCGGGATCCTGCTTTGCCGGAGCGCGCGAGGCGGGTTCGATGGAGCGGGCATGCACGGCGCATGCGAGCAATGCACAGGCAGCGCCTGCTGTGAGTGCGGCGATGGCTTTGATAGGCTGGCGATTGGCTTGTGCGGCTTTCATCAGCCCCCCGATTGTTCCTGCTTGATGACCCACTTGTTGCCTTGTTTTTCCATCACCAGGGTCTTGCGGCTGTTCGCCTTGAGGCGGTCGGACACATAGATCTGGCGGAATTTCACAGTCGCCGTACTGCCGCTGATCGTGATCTGGGGCGACTCCACCGAGACCTTGATATGTTCCTTGCCTTCGATACGCGCGCTGCGTTCGGCTGCCCAGGCCTGGCGCGATTGTCCACGCGGGGGCTGGAAGTTGGCGCCGTACGCGTTCAGGTAGCCTTTCATGTCCTGCGCGCTCCAGGCTTTGGCCCATTGATCGACGGCCTTGTTGATATCGGCCTTGCTCGCGTCGGCTTTCTCCGCTTTTTCGGCTTTGTCGCTGGCGCCGTTTTTCGTGGGCTCGGCTTTTGCCAATTGTACTGCCGGGGCAGGCGCTGTCGTTGCGGACGCTTTTGCCGCTGCTGCTGCGGGGGCTGCAGGGGCAGGGGCCACGGCCGCCGGTGCGCCGGGCTTCACGTGCACCAGCTCCGGCCTGGCCGGGCCGGAGACGGCAGCTTGCGCGGGCGCCGCCGGGCGGTTGGCGGCCACATTCGCCGCCGCGTTGCTTGCCGGCGTCTGAGCCGCCGGCGCAGCAGGACGCGCCACCACTGGCGCTGGCGCCGCTGCTGCCACGACAGGAGCAGCTGCCTTCGCGGGCACGGCCGCGGCCAGTGCCGGGTTTGCCGGCGCAGGGGTAGCGGCTGGCGCAGGTGTGCGCGCGGCCATGGTGGGCGCGACCGTCGCGGCAGGAGCCGGCTGCGTCGCAGGCTTGGCGGCCCGGGCGACCGGCGCTGCCGGTGCGGATGGGGCGGCCGGCGCCGGCTGTGCGGGCGGGACAACCGGGCTGGCGGCCGGCGCGCGGGCAGCGGATGCGGTGGATGCGATGGCGGCTGTGGCCGGCAACGGCACCGGCGTCGGCACGCTGGCCGGCTGCGCGCCGGGCCCCTTCAGGGTGCGGACCATGGCCAGCTTCGACTTCGGCGCCTGCGAAGGCGGCGGCGTATCCAGCAGCTGCATCGCCTTGTCATAAGACTGCGACGCCAGCTTCGCATACACATCGCCCAGATTCTCGTGCGCCGTCGCATACGCAGGGCTGGTGCGGATCGCCCGCTCCAGCGCCACGCGCGCCTTGTCATATTGCCCGGCTGCCGCATACAGCACGGCCAGATTGTTATAAGGCTCAGGCAGTTCCGGATAATCCTCGGTCAGCTTCTGGAAGATGGCGATCGCTTCCGCCGACTTGCCCTGTTCGCTGACGATCATTCCCTTCATAAACCTCAGCTGTGCATCCTTCGGATGTTGCGTGAGGGCCACATCAACCTTGGCCAGCGCAGCCGGCAGCTGTCCCCCGCGGAACAGCTTATTGATATCGGCAACCTCATCAGCCCGCACGGAGGCAAAGCACAGCAGTGCCGCAAGCCCGGCCACATGGGCCACGCGCGAGGGAGCAAACGAACGATACATCTGGATTTTTGCCAACAGGAAATAAAGCTACATTCTATCAAAACTGATAGTGATGAATAAGGATAGCCGCTCCAGTTATTTCCTCTAAATATCACTATTGGTTTCCGGAGTGATACCAATATCGATATTGAAACCGCAGAAAATTGAATTGGATTGAATTGCAAACCCACCCTAACATGGCTCTCAGAAAACCAACAAATGGTTTTTATAACAATATTCGGAGACAAAATGAGCCAGCCATCTGTGGGCCGAAACGCGCCTATCCGCAATACTTTTATATTGAAAGTCAGTGTCGCCAGCCTGGTGGCTGCCGGTATGCTGTCCAGCGCCTCGGTATGGGCCCAGGAAGCCAAGGATTCCTCGATATCCGTGGTCACGGTGAGCGGCGTGCGCAAGGCAGCGGAAAGCGCACAGAAGATCAAGCAGGAGTCGGACAACGTCATCGACACCATCGTGGCCGACGATATCGGCAAATTCCCGGATACGAACGTGGCTGAAACCCTGGCCCGCGTCAGCGGCATCCAGGTGCGGCGCGACGCCGGCGAAGCGAACACGGTGCTGATCCGCGGCCTGCCCGGCATCGCCACCCTGATCAACGGCCGCGAAATGTTCACCACCACCGGCCGCTACATCCAGCTGGCCGACATCCCATCGACCATGCTGCAGCGCGCCGATGTGTACAAGTCGCAAAGCGCGGAACTGGTGGAAGGCGGCATTGCCGGCGTGATCGACGTGCGCACCAACCGTCCCTTCGACTTCAAGGGCTTCCAGGCCAGCGCCCAGCTGGGCGCCAAGAACAAGGACAAGGCCAAGGCCACCGATCCGGAGGGCTCGGCCATGCTCTCCAACCGCTGGAAAACCGGCGCCGGTGAATTCGGCGCGCTGTTCGGCCTGCACCACGTCTCGGACCGCTTCCACGAAGAACGCGCCTTCGAAACCTTCCCGATCGATAAGACCAGCGGCGGCCAGTCCGTGACCGGCCCGGACCTGGTCGGCATCCAGGACGTCTATGGCAAGCGCCGCCGCAGCGCTGCCAACTTTGCCCTGCAATGGAAGCCGAACGCCGACCTGGATCTGTACGCCGAGGGCCTGTACTCGAAATACCGCAACAACGACGAAACCGATTTCTTCGTCGGCCTGCCGTGGGCCACGTCGCCCGACCAGATCAAGGTCACCACCATCCCCGGCACGAAACAGGTCGCGACCATCGATTCCACCAATACCTTCACCATCCTCTCGACCCAGGCCCGCGCCTCGGAAAGCATCGCCCAGCAATACGCCATCGGCGGCAACTGGCGCGCCGCGCCGGGGGTGCGCGTCAGCAGCGAGATTGCGCGCACCCTCAGCTCCTACGACTGGGTGAACCCGATCCTGGACACCAGCCTGAACGTGGACAAGGTGCACATCCAGACCGTGAAGAACGGCGGCGCCTACGCCCAGTACCAGGCGCCGGGCCTGAACGATCCGGGCAAGATCAACCTGTTCCAGCTCTTCGACCGTTACGGCAATGACAGCGGCAGCTCCACCGACTGGCGCGCGGACGTGACCTGGACCCCGGAATCGGACGGCTTCTTCAAGGAATTCGGCGGCGGCCTGCGCGTGAACGACCGCAAGGCAGCCTCGATCAAGTCGCTGGAAGGCAGCGTTGGCGCGCTGCCGAACGTCGCGATGGGCAGCATCCCCGGCCTGTCCTGCACCACGCAGCCGTTCTCGGAGGATTACGGCACGCCGCAATGGAGCACCCCGTGCGCCGGCTTCCTGGTCAACAGCACCGGCATCGTGCGCCAGGCCGTCACCGGATCTTCGGCCGCCAAGGCGATCGACCCGGCCTCCTTCTTCCAGGACAAGGAGCGCAACTATGCCGCCTACTTCAAGACCAAGATCGGCTTCGACGTGGGCACGCTGCCGGTGGAGGGTGTGCTGGGCGTGCGCGTGACCAAAACCGACGCGGACCTGATGGGCAACAACATCGTCAACGGCAACTACGTGCCGATCGACACCAGCGGTTCCGCCACCGACGTGCTGCCGAGCGCGAACTTCAAGCTCAATTTCCGGCGCGACCTGATCGGCCGCATTGCGTATGCCAAGACGCTGACCCGTCCCGATTTCGCCCAGCTGAATCCGGCCACCGCCTACGTCAACTCGAACGGCACCACCACCCAGGCCACGGCCTCCGGCGGCAACCCGGACCTGCAACCGTTCACCGGCCAGAACCTGGACAGCACCCTGGAGTGGTACTTCGCGCCCACCGGCTACGCCAGCGCCACCGTGTTCCGTCACAATTTCGACGGCTACATCATGAACAGGGTCATGCCCGAAACCTACCAGGGCATCAGCTACCTGACCACGCGTCCGTTCAACACCGAGAAGGGCCACCTGCAGGGCGTCGAGCTGGCCTACCAGCAGTTCTACGACTGGCTGCCGGGCGTGCTGAATGGCCTCGGCTTGCAGGCCAACGTGACCTATACCGAAGGCGGCATCACGTCGGGCAACGATCCCAAGCTGGTGGACAAGCCGTTTGCCGGCATGTCCAGGCTGTCCTACAACATCGTGCTGCTGTACGAGCGCGATCAATGGTCCGGCCGCCTGGCGTACAACTGGCGCTCGAAGTTCACCCAGGTGTATGCCGACCGCCCGGCCGACGCAGGCACTTCGCCGGCGCGCGACCTGATTGCGGCCCGCATGTCCGCGCTGGATGGTTCGCTGAGCTACAAGATCACGCCGAACCTGTCCGTCAACCTCACGGGCACCAATCTGCTGAACTTCAAGTACCAGGATTACTGGCTGGACCCGGCCATTTATCCGCGCGATACGCGCCGTTATGACCGTACCGTGGGCTTGTCCCTGAGCTGGAAGAACTGAGAAGAGGGCGGTAAGCAATGTCGCATCAAAAACTGTCGGTACTGGAAAAGGTCGGCTTCGGCGCCGGCGATATGGCCCTGAACGTGGTGATCTCATCGATGATGCTGATCATCACCTTCTTCTACACGGATATCTACGGACTGCACACGGCCGATCTGGCCCTGCTGTTCGTGGCCGTGAAAATCGTCGGCGCCATCGCCGACCTGATCATGGGGCAGCTGACGGACCGCTTCAACGCCGTGATGGGCCGCTACCGCCCCTGGCTGCTGTTCCTCGCCGTGCCTTACGGCGTGAGCATCTTCTTTGCCTTCACCACGCCGCAGCTGGGCTACGACGCCAAGCTGGTATGGGCCTACTCGACCTATATCCTGGCCACGCTGATGACGGCCGGTGTCGGCATTCCCTATATCTCGCTGATCTCGGGCCTGACCAGCGATCCGCAGGAACGCCTGTCCGCCAACGGCTACCGCCTGTTCTTTGCCAAGGTGGGCGCCTTCATGGTCACCATCATCGTGCCGATCCTGGCCCAGCGCTGGGGCAACGGCAATCCAGCCGCCGGCTACCAGGCGGCGATGGGGGTGATGGCGGCGGTGGGCGTGGCCATGTTCCTGTTCTGCTTCTTTACCACCACCGAGCGCGTACGCCACGTGGTGGAGCGCCAGTCCATCGGCGACCAGCTCAAGGTGCTGATGCAGAACGACCAGTGGCTGATCCTGTGCGCCGTGTGCGTGACAGGCACGGTCGGCTATGTGATCCGCGGTTCGGTGGCGATCTATTACGCCAAGTATTACCTGGGCGGCGACACCGGCATGGTGTCGGCCTTCCTTTCCACCGGCGTGGCGGCGGCCATCCTGTCCATGGTGGCATCGACCTGGATCACCAAGAGCTATTGCAAGGTCAAGCTGTTCCGCAATACCCAGCTGATGGTGGCGGCGCTGAGCGTGGCGATCTACCTGTTGGTGAAGCCGGGCGATACGGTGCTGGCGTTTGTGCTGTACTTCCTGCTGTCCTTCGTGGTGGATCTGCATGCGCCGGTGTTCTGGTCGGCGATTGCGGAAACCATCGACTACGGCCAGGTGAAGACCGGCAAGCGCGTGTCGGGCTTCGCCTTCGGCGGCATTTCGGTGTGCCAGAAGGCGGGCATGGCCATCGCCGGCGGCATTGTCGGCGTGCTGCTGACGTGGTTCGATTACCAGCCGAACGTGGCGCAGAGCGCGCTGGCGCTGAACGGCATTGCGCTGATGCTGTCCGTGATTCCCGGCTTCTTCCACCTGCTGATGGGACTCCTGATGTTCAAGTACCGCATCAGCGACAAGTATTACGACGAAGTGAAAGCCGAAATGCGGACGCACGGCTATGTGGCAGGCTGAATATTACGAACTGGAGAATCAATTGGGCGATATCCTGAAACCGCTGATCGAGCAGCGCGCGGACCCCTATATCTACCGCCATACCGATGGCTATTACTACTTTACCGCGTCGGTGCCGCAGTACGACCGCATCGAACTGCGGCGCGCCAAGACCATCGAAGGCCTGGTCAGCGCGCAGACGCGCGACGTGTGGCGCAAGCCGGAGCAGGGCGCCTACAGTGAACTGGTCTGGGCGCCGGAGATCCATTTCAACCAGGGCGCCTGGTACATCTATTTTGCCGCCGCGCCCAGCCGCGAGATCAAGGACAAGCTGTTCCAGCACCGCATGTACGCCTTGCGCAACGAGAATCCCAATCCGCTGGAAGGCGAGTGGGAGTTCAAGGGCCAGGTCGATACCGGCATCGACACCTTCTGCCTGGACGCCACCACCTTCACCCACAAGGGCAAGCTGTATTACCTGTGGGCGCAGAAGGACAGGGAAATCAAAGGCAATTCCAACCTCTACATCGCGCCGATGAAAACGCCGTGGCAGATCGAGGGCAAGCCGGTCATGCTGAGCAAGCCGGAACACGACTGGGAAATCCGCGGCTTCTGGGTCAACGAAGGTCCGTCCGTACTGAAAAGGAACGGCAGGATCTTCATCAGCTACTCGGCCAGCGCAACCGACGAAAACTACGCCATGGGCCTGCTGTGGGCGGACGAAAATGCCGATCTGCTGGATCCCGGCGCCTGGCACAAGTCGGAAAAACCGGTGCTGCAGACCTGTTTCGAGCACAAGGTGTATGGCCCGGGCCACAACAGCTTCACGCTGGCCGAAGACGGAGCAACTGTGCTCCTCGTATATCATGCAAGGACGTATACTGAAATCGTTGGCGATCCGCTGTGGAATCCGGACCGCCACACCTTTGTTAAACCCTTGCGTTGGGACGAACAGGGCATGCCGGTCTTCGGCCGCCCATCGATTGCATAAATGGAATTGAGCATCACACAGGAACCATTCGGAGAAACGCCTGAGGGTTTGCCGCTCAGCTTATACACGCTGCGCAACCGTAACGGGATGACCGTCAGGATCACCAACTATGGCGGCATCATCACCGAACTGCATGTGCCGGACAAGCATGGCCGCCTGGCCGATGTGACCTGCGGCTACGCGAAAGCCGAGCCGTATTTCAGCGACAGGAGCTATTTCGGCGCCCTGATCGGCCGCTACGGCAACCGCATTGCGCACGGCCGCTTCCAGCTCGATGGCGAGTGGGTGCAGCTGGACGTGAACGATGGCGAGAACCACCTGCACGGCGGCGCGCACGGCTTCCACAAGGCGGCATGGCATGCGGTGCCGGTGGTGGCCGACCTGACCATCGGCCTGAAGCTGACTCACCGCAGCCGCGACGGCGACCAGGGTTTCCCAGGCAACCTGGAGGTGACGGTTGTCTATGAGCTGAACGATGCCAACGAGCTGCTGGTCAAATATCACGCCGTCACGGACAAGGCCACGCCCGTCAACCTGACCCAGCACGCTTACTTCAATCTGGCGGGCGAGGGCAGCATCCTCGATCACCAGCTGGTGATCCACGCCGAACGGTATACCCCCATCGACGCCCACGCCATCCCTCTCGGCCCGCTGGCCGACGTGGCGGGCACGCCGTTCGACTTCCGCACCCCGCATACCATTGGCGAGCGGATCAACGATGAGGACGAACAGCTGGATAATGGCCGCGGCTATGACCACAACTTCGTGCTGAGCAAGCCGGAGGCGCATACCCTGTCCCTGGCCTGTTTGCTGCGCGAGCCGGTGTCCGGGCGGGTGCTGGAGTTGTATACACAAGAGCCGGGGGTGCAGTTCTACAGCGGGAATTTCCTTGACGGCTCGCAGTCGGGCAAGGGGTGGGAGTATGGCTACCGGTCCGGGTTATGCCTGGAACCGCAGCATTTCCCCGATTCGCCGAACCGGCCGGATTATCCGAGTACCATTCTGCAGCCGGGGCAGGTGTATCAGACGCAGTCTCTGTACCGCTTTACCATTCAACCTTAAAACCGGGGTCTGACCCACGGGGTCGGGCCCAAGAGGCTTTCAACCTAAACCCTGGGTCAGACCCAAGGGGTCAGACCCCACGGGTCTGACCCGGAACTTGGGTTTTGCAGCTGCGATATCTTTTTTCATATCAATCCGAATTTTTAATTCATTGGATCGCTATCGTTAATCCTTCTACCATTCCTTTATCGCAATGGAGGAATGCATGTCTGAAAAGAAGAAGGACATTAAACTGCGCTCAGCCGAGTGGTTTGGCACGCAGGACAAAAACGGCTTCATGTACCGAAGCTGGATGAAAAACCAGGGCATTCCCGATCATGAATTCCAGGGCAAGCCGATCATCGGCATCTGCAATACCTGGTCCGAACTCACTCCCTGCAACGCCCACTTCCGCAAACTCGCGGAACACGTAAAGCGCGGCATCCTCGAAGCCGGCGGCTTCCCCGTCGAATTCCCGGTATTCTCCAACGGCGAATCCAACCTGCGTCCCACCGCCATGCTGACCCGTAACCTGGCCAGCATGGACGTGGAAGAATCCATCCGCGGCAACCCGATGGACGCGGTGGTCCTGCTGGTCGGCTGCGACAAGACCACCCCGGCGCTGCTGATGGGCGCCGCCTCCTGCGACATCCCGGCCATCGTGGTTACCGGCGGTCCGATGCTGAACGGTAAGCTGAACGGCAAGAGCATCGGCTCCGGTACCGCCGTCTGGCAGCTGCACGAGCAGGTCAAGGCCGGCGAGCTCTCCATGCACGACTTTCTGGCTGCCGAAGCCGGCCACTCGCGCTCGGCCGGCACCTGCAACACCATGGGCACGGCATCGACCATGGCCTGCATGGCCGAAGCGCTGGGGACTTCGCTGCCGCACAACGCCGCCATCCCGGCCGTGGACGCGCGCCGCTACGTGCTGGCGCACATGTCCGGCATGCGCATCGTCGAGATGGTGTGGGAAGACCTGCGCCTGTCCAGGATACTGACCAAGGAAGCGTTCGAGAACGCGATCCGCACCAATGCCGCCATCGGCGGTTCCACCAACGCCGTGATCCACCTGAAAGCCATCGCCGGCCGCATGGGCGTGGAACTGGAGCTGGAAGACTGGACCCGCATCGGCCGCGGCACCCCGACCGTGGTCGATCTGCTGCCGTCCGGCCGCTTCCTGATGGAAGAGTTCTACTACTCCGGCGGCCTGCCGGGCGTGCTGCGCCGCCTGGGCGAAAACGGCCTGCTGCCGCACAAGAACGCACTGACCGTGAACGGCAGGAGCATCTGGGAAAACGTGCAGGATGCGCCGATTTACGATGAAGAAGTGATCCGTCCGATCGACAACCCGCTGATCGAGGATGGCGGCATCTGCATCCTGCGCGGCAACCTGGCGCCGCGCGGCGCGGTGCTGAAGCCGTCCGCCGCTTCGCCGCACCTGATGCAGCATCGCGGCAAGGCCGTGGTGTTCGAGGACTTCGACGATTACAAGAAGCGCATTGTCGATCCGGAGCTGGAGGTGGACGAGAATTCGATCCTGGTCATGAAGAACTGCGGTCCGAAAGGGTATCCGGGCATGGCCGAGGTGGGCAATATGGGCCTGCCGCCCAAGCTGCTGGCCAAGGGGATCAAGGATATGGTCCGGATTTCGGATGCTCGCATGAGCGGTACTGCCTACGGCACCGTGGTGCTGCACGTGGCGCCGGAGGCGATGGCCGGCGGTCCGCTGGGCGTGGTGCAGGAGGGGGATTACATCTCGCTGGATTGCGCGGGCGGCAAGCTGAATCTGGAGATTCCGGACGAGGAGCTGAAACAGCGCCTGGCGGCGCGGGCTGAGAAGCCTCAGGATCGTCCGAAGTCGGGCTATGCGCAGCTGTACGTGGATCATGTGCTGCAGGCGGATGAGGGCTGCGACTTTGATTTCCTTGTCGGCACGCGCGGGGCGGCTGTGCCTAAGCATTCTCATTAGAACCTAAAATCGGGGTCAGACCCATGGGGTCTGACCCTTGAAACCTAAACCCTGGGTCAGACCCAAGGGGTCTGACCCGATGTGCAAGGGTCTGCCCCCGTGGGTCAGACCCCGAAGTTTGGTTTAAAAAAACGGAGACCAACAT
>Ga0063456_1000250_pt1 | contig 38932 bp, 36 predicted proteins | sample AraplaMF_Cvi_mMF_FD_56228 | JGI IMG/M metagenome (GOLD analysis project Ga0063456, IMG submission 56228) | Arabidopsis root microbial communities from the University of North Carolina, USA - plate scrape MF_Cvi_mMF version 2 (version 2) | ecosystem: Host-associated > Plants > Roots > Endosphere ... | reverse complement strand
CAGGCCGGACATGGCGATACGCCCGATGCGCAGGCGCTTCTGCGCCGTGGCGCGCAGGCCCACGTCGGCGCACAGCTTGCCGATCAGCGCCGGCTTGGGCGGCTTGATGGCGAAGCGCAGGCGCTTCTCGTTCTGCCAGCTGGCCTTGCCCGCGCCCTGGTTCAGCTGCTGCAGGCCGTCCTCGGCGATCTGGCCTTCCACATCGACGATGATTTCCTGCTCCATCTTCGCGCCCTCCTCCACCAGCTTGCGCTGGATGCGGAAGTCCTGCGTGAAGACGAACAGGCCGCTGGCCGCGTCATCCAGCGGCAGGCAGGCGGTCAGGTTGCGCAGGTGGCGCTGCAGGAAGCGCGTGCGCTGCGCATCGGCGCTGCGCGCTTCAGGCGTCAGGCAGGACAGCGCATCGGCGCCGGCCGGCTTGTGCAGCAGGATGGTGACCGGCACGATCTCGAGCAAGGTCGCATCCGGCGCCAGCACCACCTGCTGTTCCGGCGACACGCGTGCGCCCGGCTCTTCCACCACCACCCCGTCAACGCTGACGAAAGCGCCTTCGATATACACCTCGGCTTCGCGGCGCGAGCAGGGAACCATTTCCGCCACGCGCTTGGCGAGGCGGATCGTTGCGTCTTCGGTCATTTGAAATAGTCTTTGAATACGGCGGCCACCTGCCCGGCATCCTGGCGGCTGATGTCGAGGTGGGTGACCAGGCGCAGCGTGGGCGCCATGGAAACGCGGATGCGTGCGCTGGCCAGCGCGGCGCTGAGGCCGGCGGTGGCGGAAGCAGGCAGCGTGACGAAGAAAATATTGGTCTGCGGCTGGCTGACCTTGAGGACATCGATGCTGGCCAGTTCGGCGGCAAGCCAGGCGGCGTTGTCGTGGTCCTGCGCCAGGCGCTGCACATTGTTCTGCAGCGCATACAGGCCCGCTGCCGCAATCACGCCGGCCTGGCGCATGCCGCCGCCCACCATCTTGCGCCAGCGCTTGGCGTCCTCGATCAGGGCCTTGCTGCCGCACAGCACCGAGCCGACCGGCGCGCCCAGGCCCTTGGACAGGCAGACGCTGACGCTGTCGAAACCCTGTACCACGTCGCGCAGCGAGATGCCCTGCTTCACCGCCGCGTTGCAGACGCGCGCGCCATCGAGGTGGGTGGCCAGGCCCCGGCTGTGCGCCAGTCCGGTCGCCTGCGCCACGTAGTCGCGCGGCAGCACCCGGCCGCCAATCGTGTTTTCCAGCGCCAGCAGCTTGCTGCGCGCGAAGTGCACGTCGATCGGCTTGATGGCCGCTTCGATGTCTTCCAGCGCCAGGCTGCCGTCGGCGCGGTTGCTCAGCGGCTGCGGCTGGATACTACCCAGCACCGCGGCCCCGCCGCCTTCGTATTTATAGGTGTGCGCCTCCTGGCCGACGATGTATTCGTCGCCGCGGCCGCAGTGGGCCAGCAGGCCGATCAGGTTGGTCTGCGTGCCGGAAGCGGCAAACAGCGCGGCTTCGTAGCCGAATTGTTCGGCCGCGTAGTCCTGCAGCGCGTTGACGGTCGGGTCGTCGCCGTACACGTCGTCGCCGACCGGTGCGGCGTACATGGCGTCGCGCATGGCGGCGCCGGGCTGGGTGACGGTGTCGCTGCGCAGGTCGATCCAGCGCTCGCCGGACTGGCCGTTCACGCCGGCGGCGCTGCCGGCGCCGCCCGTGGCGGCAGGATAGCCGCCGCTCATGGCGCCACCCCGGCTGCCGGCCCGTCCTGCTCCGCGGCCGCACCGGCGTTGGCGCCAGCGTAGAAGCGCCCGCTCATTTCCTGCAGGCCGACCGTGTCCAGCACCTCGGCCAGGCGTTCCGCCGGACGCCGCCGCGGCAGGTTCTTGTAGGTCGCAACGATCAGTTCATTCTTCATCGAGTGTTCCCATCCAACCAGCTCGGTCACGGTGACCTGGTAGCCGTGCGCCTCCAGTTGCAGGCAGCGCAGCACATTGGTGATCTGGCTGCCGAATTCGCGCGTGTGGATCGGATGGCGCCACAACTCGGTCAGCACGTTCCTGCCCAGCGACTGGCCCTTGTTCTTGCGCAGCACGGAAGCGACTTCCGCCTGGCAGCACGGCACCAGCACGATATGCCTGGCCTTCTTCTTCAGCGCGAAATCGATGGCGTCGTCGGTCGCGGTATTGCAGGCGTGCAGCGCGGTAACGATGTCGATCTGTGCCGGCAGCTGGTCCGAGGCGGTGGATTCGGCCACCGACAGCGGCAGGAAGCTCATGCCCGGGAAGTCGAATTTGCGCGCCAGTTCTTCGGAGCGGGCCACCAGCTCCTCGCGCGTTTCGATGCCGTAGATGTGCGACTGATCCTGCAGCGCCTTGAAGAACAGGTCGTAGATGATGAAGCCGAGGTAGGACTTGCCTGCCCCGTGATCGACCAGCGACACGGCGCCCTTGTCTTTGCGCACGTCGTTCAGCAGCGGCTCGATGAACTGGTACAGGTGATACACCTGCTTCAGCTTGCGGCGCGAGTCCTGATTCAGCTTGCCGTCGCGGGTCAGGATGTGCAGCTCCTGCAGCAGCGCGAGCGACTGGCCGGGCTTGACTTCCGGGATGTCCGTGACCGTGGCCGGCAGCGCTGCCCGGGCTGCAGAGGCAGAAACGGCGCCCTTGGCGCCGGTGTTTTTACTGTGCTTCATCGATCCACGCCTGCTGGATCGCTTCCAGCACCTTCTCGCCGCCACGCTTGTGGTCGTCGTCAAAATCCGCCAGCTCCACCACCTTGTTGTGCAGGTCGGTAAAGCGGATGGTGGCCGGATCGACGTCCGGGTACTTGTCGTACAGGGCTTCGGCGATGGCCGTGATATCAGTCCATTTCATGGCGAACTCCGCGATCAGTGGCCGCCTTCGCTGGCGTGGTTGATGGTGTACTTCGGAATCTCGACCACCAGGTCTTGATCCGCCACGATGGCCTGGCAGGACAGGCGCGACACCGCTTCCAGGCCCCAGGCCTTGTCCAGCAGGTCTTCTTCCGTTTCGGTCGCTTCGTTCAGCGAGTTCAGGCCTTCGCGCACCAGCACGTGGCAGGTGGTGCAGGCGCAGGATTTCTCGCAGGCGTGCTCGATGTGGATGTCGTTTTCGAGCAGGACATCGCAAACGGACTTGCCGGATTCGGTTTCGATCACGGCGCCTTCAGGGCACAGCTTGGCGTGCGGCAGGATGACGATTTGTGGCACTTCTATTCCTCGGTAATGTTTATACGACCTGGTCCAGCGACTTGCCGGCCAGGGCGCTGCGCACGCTGCGGTCCATGCGGCGCGATGCGAATTCTTCGGTGCCGCGCGCCAGCGCTTCATACGCTGCCTTCACGGCCAGGTGGTCGGCTTCGCCGCTGCCGGACTTGACCAGCACGTCCATGGCGGCGGCCATCAGCGCATCGACGGCGGCGCGCTCTTCCTCGGACAGCAGCGCGCCATCTTCCTGCAGCGCCGACTGGGTCGCCAGCATGATGCGTTCGGCTTCCACCTGCTCTTCGCGCAGGGCGCGCGCCTTCATGTCCTCCTCGGCGGAGGAGTAGGAATCCTGCAGCATGCGCGCCACCTCGTCGTCGCCCAGGCCGTACGACGGCTTGACGGTGATCGAGGCCTCCACGTTGGAACGCAGCTCGCGCGCCGAGACGGACAGCAGGCCGTCCGCATCCACCTGGTAGGTGATGCGGATGCGCGCCGCGCCGGCCGCCATCGGCGGAATGCCACGCAGCTCGAAGCGCGCCAGCGAGCGGCAGTCGCTCACCAGTTCGCGCTCGCCCTGCAGCACGTGCACCGCCAGCGCGGTCTGGCCATCCTTGAAGGTGGTGAACTCCTGCGCCCGGGCGCATGGGATGGTGGAGTTGCGCGGGATGATCTTTTCGACCAGGCCGCCCATGGTTTCAATGCCCAGCGACAGCGGGGTCACGTCCAGCAGCAGCCAGTCGTCGCCGGCGGCGCGGTTGCCCGCCAGCAGATTGGCCTGGATGGCCGCGCCCAGCGCCACCACCTTGTCCGGATCGATGTTTGCGTGCGGGATGGTGTGGAAGTATTCGCCCACCGCGCGCTGCACGTGCGGCATGCGGGTGGCGCCGCCGACCATCACCACGCCGTCGATGTCGTCGGCGTCCAGTTCCGCGTCGCGCAGGGCCTTCTTCACCGCAGTCATGGTCTTGGCGACCAGGTGCCTGGTGATCTCGGCGAACTTCTCCGGCGTGATCCGGATGTGCACTTCCTCGCCCGAGCCGAGCTTGGCGTCCACCGTGACTTCGCACTTGGTGGACAGCAGCTCCTTGGCTTCGCGCGCCTTGACCATCAGCACGGCGGTGTCCTCGTCGTTCAGCGGGGACAGCTTTTCCTGCTCGTGGATGTAGCAGAACAGGCGGTGATCGAAGTCGTCGCCGCCCAGCGCGGAGTCGCCGCCGGTGGACAGCACTTCGAACACGCCCTTGGTCAGCTTCAGGATCGAGATGTCGAAGGTGCCGCCGCCCAGGTCGTACACGGCAAACACGCCCTCGGAGGCGTTATCCAGGCCGTAGGCAATTGCTGCCGCGGTCGGCTCGCTCAGCAGGCGCAGCACGTTCAGGCCGGCCAGCTGGGCCGCATCCTTGGTGGCCTGGCGCTGCGCGTCGTCGAAATAGGCCGGCACGGTAATCACCGCGCCCACCAGGTCGTCGCCCAGCGAATCCTCGGCCTGCTGGCGCAGCGTGGCCAGGATCTGGGCCGACACTTCCACCGGCGACTTCACGCCGGCCACGGTCTTCAGCTGCACCATGCCCGGGCCATCGACGAAGTCGTACGGCAGGTTCTCGGCGTAGGCGATGTCCTTCAGGCCGCGGCCCATGAAGCGCTTGACGGAAACGATGGTGTTCTTCGGATCGGTGGTCTGGTGCGCCTGCGCCTTGACACCGATATTCGCGTGGCCATTCGGCAGATAGCGCACCACGGACGGCAGCAGCGGCCTGCCGTCTTCGTCGTTCAGCACTTCGGGGATGCTGTTGCGCACGGTGGCAACCAGCGAATTGGTGGTGCCGAGGTCGATGCCTACCGCCAGGCGATGCTGGTGCGGGGCGGTGGACATGCCCGGTTCGGAAATCTGCAGAAGTGCCATGTGAAACCTGTCTTGTTCTTATGCGCTCTGGCTTCAGGCTTCGAGCGCGTCATAGGCGAAGCGGACTTCTTCGCCGAATTTTTCGAGGAACATCAGCGCGCGCACGCCGGTGGCGGCGGCGTGGAAGTCTTTCCCGTCGAGCTGCTGTTCAATCTCCTGCAACTGCTGCTTGCGCGCGCTGCGCAGCTGGCGGTCCAGCTTGTCGAGCTGCGCCTCGTCCTTCGCGGCGCGCGCTTCCTCCAGCTCTTCGCGCCATTCCATCTGCTGCATCAGGAAGCCCATCGGCATCGCCGTGTTCGATTCCACCTTCAGATCCACGCCATTCAGCTCGCACAGGTACTGGGCGCGCTTTTGCGGCGTCTTCAGCGTCTGGTAGGCTTCGTTGGCGCGCGTGGCCCACTGCATGGCGACGCGCTTTTCAGCATCGGTCGCATTCACGAAGCGGTCCGGATGGACCTGGGCCTGCACGTCGCGATAGGCCGCGTCCAGGGCGGCCGTATCGACAGCGAACTGCTGGGGAAGATGGAAGAGGTCGAAGTGGTTTTGCACGATGCTTAAACGCGGAAGCTCTCGCCGCAGCCGCAGGCGTCTTTCTCGTTCGGGTTGTTGAACTTGAAGCCCTCGTTCAGGCCTTCGCGCGCGAAGTCCAGCTCGGTGCCGTCGATATACGGCAGGCTTTTCGGATCGACAAACACCTTCACGCCGTGCGACTCGAAGACGGTATCCTCCACCGCCGCCTCGTCCACGTATTCCAGTTTGTAGGCCAGACCCGAGCAGCCCGTCGTGCGCACGCCGAAGCGCAGGCCAACGCCCTTGCCGCGCCGTTCGATGTAGCGGTTGATATGCTTGGCTGCTTTTTCGGTCAATGTAATTGCCATTATTCCTCCGCGGCGAATCGGTGCAGATTAAGCGCCGTGCTTTGCCTTGTAGTCGTTCACTGCGGCCTTGATCGCGTCTTCGGCCAGGATGGAACAGTGGATCTTCACCGGCGGTAGCGCCAGTTCTTCCGCGATCTGGGTGTTCTTGATGGCCAGCGCTTCGTCCAGCGACTTGCCCTTCACCCATTCGGTCACCAGCGAGCTGGAGGCGATTGCCGAACCGCAGCCGTAAGTCTTGAATTTCGCGTCTTCGATCTTGCCGTCGGCGCCGACCTTGATCTGCAGCTTCATCACGTCGCCGCAGGCCGGTGCGCCGACCATGCCGGTGCCGACCGTATCGTCGCCCTTTTCAAAGGCGCCGACGTTGCGTGGATTTTCGTAATGGTCGAGAACTTTTTCCGAGTAAGACATTTGAGTGCTCCTGTTAATTCTGCAAATTCTTCAGACTGTCGCGCTTAGTGCGCGGCCCACTGGATCGAGTTCAGATCGATCCCCTCTTTAAACATGTCCCACAGCGGGGACAGCTCGCGCAGCTTGCCGACTTTCGATTTCAGCAGGTTCACGGCGAAGTCGATGTCTTCTTCGGTGGTGAAGCGGCCGATCGTGAAGCGGATCGAGCTGTGGGCCAGTTCATCGCTGCGGCCCAGGGCGCGCAGCACATACGATGGTTCCAGGGAAGCCGACGTGCAAGCCGAACCGGACGACACGGCCAGGTCCTTCACCGCCATGATCAGCGATTCGCCTTCCACGTAATTGAAGCTCACGTTCAGGTTGTGCGGCACGCGGTGCTGCATGTCGCCGTTGACGTAAGTCTCTTCGATTTCCTGCAGGCCCTTGGCCAGGCGGTCGCGCAGCGCCTTGATGCGCGCGGTTTCGCTGTCCATTTCCTCTTTCGCCAGGCGGAACGCTTCGCCCATGCCGACGATCTGGTGCACCGGCAGCGTGCCCGAACGCAGGCCGCGCTCGTGGCCGCCGCCGTGCATCTGGGCTTCGATACGCACGCGCGGCTTGCGGCACACGTACAGCGCGCCGATGCCTTTCGGGCCGTAGGTCTTGTGCGCGGTAAAGGTCATCAGATCGACTTTCAGGTCCTGCAGGTCGATCGCGATCTTGCCGGTCGCCTGTGCCGCGTCGCAGTGGAAGATGATGCCCTTGCTGCGGCAGAAGGCGGCGATGTCCTTGATCGGCTGGATCACGCCGATCTCGTTGTTCACCATCATCACGGAGACCAGGATGGTGTCCGGACGCACGGCGGCGGCGATCTGCTCGACGCTCACCAGGCCGTTGTCCTGCGGGTCCAGGTAGGTGGCTTCGAAGCCCTGGCGTTCCAGTTCGCGCACCGTGTCCAGCACCGCCTTGTGCTCGGTCTTCACGGTGATGATGTGCTTGCCCTTGGTCTTGTAGAAGTGCGCCGCGCCCTTGATGGCCAGGTTGTTCGATTCGGTGGCGCCGGAAGTCCAGATGATCTCGCGCGGGTCGGCGTTGATCAGCGCCGCCACGTGGCCGCGCGCCTCTTCCACCGCCGCTTCCGCGGTCCAGCCGTACATGTGGCTGCGCGACGCCGGGTTGCCGAACTGTTCGCGCAGGTAGGGGATCATCTTGTCCGCCACGCGGGGATCGATCGGCGTGGTGGCCGAGTAGTCCATATAGATCGGGAAGTGCGGCGCGGTGTGGAATTCAACCGGTGCAACCTGGGCGACTTTCTTTTCAGGGGCGTTCATCTACATTACTCCAATGCGGTTAACCGACGGCTGCCTGATTGTTGCGGTGCATCACCACAACGCTCTGTTCAGCGTTCTTTGCTTTCTGCTGGTCGACCAGGTCCTGCAGGGACACGGAATCCAGGTAATCGACCATTTTTTCATTCAGCGTGGCCCACAGCTCGTGGGTCATGCAGCGGGCGCCGTTCGCGTGATCGGCGCCGTGGCAATTCTCTTTGCCGCCGCACTGGGTTGCGTCCAGCGGCTCATCGACGGCGATAATGATGTCGGCCACGGTCACCTTGTCGGCACGGCGCGCCAGGCTGTAGCCGCCGCCCGGGCCGCGGATCGATTCCACGATTTCGTGGCGGCGCAGCTTGCCGAACAGCTGTTCCAGGTAGGACAGCGAAATGGACTGGCGCTGGCTGATTCCGGAAAGCGTCACCGGACCCTTGCCCTGGCGCATGGCCAGATCAATCATCGCAGTCACAGCAAAACGGCCTTTGGTAGTCAGACGCATCACAACCTCGGTTCAACTAGGTAAACTCATTTCAGTTAAAATATCGTTCTGCTTCGGAAATGAATGTCCGGATTACTTGAACGATTTAGTCAAGTATAACAGACTTGAAAATTCCTTGCCGGACGCCCCCTTCGGCGCCCCCTTGGCAGCGCTTATGCCCGCAGCAGCTTCATCGGCCCGAACAGGGCGTGCATTTCCTTGTTGGCAATAAACGAGATATTGTAAGGATGCTCGCAGGCAATCTGCGGCAGGGCCTGCACCACCGGCAATTTGTTCAATTGCTCGGCAATCTTTCCCCACAGCACCAAGGTCGGCTGGCGTGCCGCCAGCGCCTGCATGACCGTCTCGAAGAACGGCAGCCAGGCCTTGGCATCCTTGACCGGCGCCACATGCGGACGGAACACCAGGGAAGCGTTCAGCAGCAGGAAGCCATGGGCGCTCAGGCGCTGCTGCACCTCGGCCAGGGTCTGGATGGCGCTGCCGGCGCGGGCCTGGGCAGCGACGGCGGCCAGCGCCTCGCCGCTGGTGGCCGACGGCGCCAGCTGGCCATCGGCCACCAGCAGCATCTTCATGAAATTGCGCAGCGAGGTGGCCTTGTTGACCGGCTTCGACAGTCCGCCGCCCGGCTCTTCCGACCACAGGCCCTTGACGGCGCCGTCCATGAAGCAGACCCCGGTCGCGCTCTCGGCGCGCGGATAGGGCCCTTCGCCCACCAGCACATAGCGCACCTGGTCCAGCGGCTGGGTGAAAGCGGCAAACAGGCGCAGCTCGGTCGGCAGGTAGCTGTCCAGCGCCAGCTCGGGCAGGTAGGACGGATTGACCTTCGCCATCGCTGCCAGGCCGTCGCGCAGGATGGCGTGCCAGGACGGATGGGCGCGCTCCAGCGCCGGCAGGATTTGCGAAGGGATGGTCATTCGGGCAGCTTTGCGTTCGGGGAAAACCCGGGATTGTACTCCAGCGCCGCCCCGGCCGCACGGGCCGCAAGCGGCAACACCGGGCGCCTTATTCGCCGGCAAACAGGTCGTGCGCGTTCAGGATGGCCCAGGCGATTTCCGGCTTGGCTTCCAGACAGCGGCGAATCGCGGCCGGGATGCCTGGCGCGTCTTGCGGCACAGGCCGGGACGCTCCTGCAATTCGATCTGGAAGCCCCGTACCGTGCGCACTTCATTCGAACTCGGCAGTATGCTGACGGTAATGCCCAGCTGCTCCTGCAGACGCTGGCCGATGCGCAGCAGCTCGGCGTAGGTGGCAATGGCTTCGATCCGCTCCACCAGCCGCTTCTCCTCTTCCTTCGTCAGGCGCAGCACGCGCAGGTCGGCCTGCGGGTCGCCCAGCAGCAGTTCGCGCTCGCAAACGCAGGCGCCGGGCGGACATTCTTTGCGGAGTGGGATATCGGACGAATGCAGCATGGGTTCAGGGTTCGGCAGGGCAATGGGCGCCAGCAGTCCGGATAAGTATCCGTTGCGCGGGGCGGCGCTGTCAAACACGCCCTGCTTGTGCGCGCTGTCAGGCTGGCATACAGTTTCATTATCAACTATTTAACAAGACGGACACAACGTGCGCCAACTTCCGCAGTTTCTTGCTTCCCGTGGTGCGCTGGGCCGCCTGATCGCGGACTTCGACTGGTCCGCCACGCCGCTCGGGCCGCTGGAAGCCTGGCCGCAAAGCCTGCGCACCTCCGTCAGCATCATGCTCAATACCACCCACCCGATCTGGATCGGCTGGGGGCCGGACGTCACCTTCCTCTACAACGATGCATATATCGAGGTGCTGGGCGAGGCCAAGCACCCGTGGGCGCTGGGCCGTCCGGCGCGCGAGGTATGGGCCGAAATCTGGGATTACTGCGCCCCTCTGGTGGACAAGGTGTACCACAGGGGCGAAGCCACCTACGTGGACAAGGAACGCCTGTTCATGAACCGCGGCGGCTGGCTGGAGGAGAAATACTTCACCTTCTCCTACAGCCCGATCGTGGACGAATCGGGCGGCGTGGGCGGCCTGCTGTGTCCCTCGGCCGACGTCACCACCAGCACGCTGCAGGCGCGCCGCCTGTCCACCCTGTCCTCGCTGTCGGCCGCCGCACTGGGCGAGCAGACGGTGGACAGCGCCGCCCTGCGCGCCATGGACGCCATTGCCGGCAATCCGGCCGATCTCCCGTTTGCCGCGCTCTACCTGTCCGAACCGGACGGCGCCGCGGCGCGCCTGATCCACGCGGTACACCTGCCCCGGCCCGTGCCTTTGCCGCCGGCCATGGAGCTGGCCGGCGAGGCCGAGCTGCTGCCGGTGGACCACCTGCCCGGCCTGCCGCCGGGGCTGGCCGAGCGCCCGGTGCTGGAAGCGCTGGCGCTGCCGCTGGAACTGCCCGGCCAGCTGCGCCGCAGCGGCGCCCTGCTGCTGGGCATCAGCCCGGTCACCCGGCTGGACCGGGATTACCGCAGCTTCCTGGAGCTGGTGGCAAGCCAGGTGGCGGCCGCGCTGCAGAACGCCACCGCGGTGGAGGAACAGCGCCGCCGTGCCGAGGCGCTGGCCGAACTGGACCGCGCCAAGACGGCTTTCTTCAGCAATGTCAGCCACGAATTCCGCACCCCGCTGACCCTGATGCTGGCGCCCATCGAAGACGCCATCGACGACAGCGAACACCGCCTGCCGGCCGTCCACAACGAGCGCCTGCAGCTGGCGCACCGCAATGCCCTGCGCCTGCAGAAGCTGGTCAACACCCTGCTCGATTTCTCGCGCGTGCAGGCCAACCGCATGCATCTGAGCTATGCCGAAACCGACCTGGCGGCGCTGACGGCCGACCTGGCCAGCGGCTTCCGCTCGGTGGTGGAAAGCGCGGGCCTGACGCTGAGCGTCGATTGCGCGCCGCTGTCGCCGGCGGCCTGGGTCGATGTCGGCCTGTGGGAAAAGATCGTGCTGAACCTGCTGTCCAACGCCTTCAAGTTCACCTTCCAGGGCGGCATCACGGTCTCGCTGCGCCAGCACGAAGGCCAGGCCGTGCTGCGCGTCGGCGACAGCGGCGTGGGCATCGCGCCCGGGCACCTGGAGCGCATCTTCGAACGCTTCCAGCGCGTGGAGGGCACCCGTTCGCGCACCCACGAAGGTTCGGGCATCGGCCTGGCCCTGGTGCGCGACCTGGTGGAACTGCATCACGGCAGCATCGCCGTCGCCAGCGAAGAAGGCGTGGGCACCACCTTTACCGTCAGCATGCCGCTGGGCCGGGCCCACGTGCCGGCGGCGCAGGCCGGCGCCGCGGCCGAGGGCGGCAACCACGGCGTGCGCGAAGCCTACACGCTGGAGGCGAGGCGCTGGCTGCCCGAGCCGGTGCCGGAACAGCCCTTCCTCGACCTGGCCGACGACAGCAGCGTGCTGACCGTCGGCGCCCACGTGCTGGTGGCGGACGACAACACGGACATGCGCAACTACCTGGTGCGCCTGCTGCGCCAGCGCTGGCATGTGACGGCCGTCAGCAACGGCCGCGAAGCGCTGGACGAAGCCGTGCGCCACAAGCCGGACCTGATCATCTCGGACGTGATGATGCCCGAGCTGGACGGCTTCGGCCTGCTGGCAGCGCTGCGCGACAGCGACTGCCTGCACGATATCCCGCTGCTGCTGCTGTCCGCCCGCGCCGGCGAGGAAGCGCGCATCGAGGGCCTGAACGCGGGCGCCGACGACTACCTGGCCAAGCCCTTCTCGGCGCGCGAGCTGCTGACGCGCGTCGATTCGCAGCTGGTGCGCGCCCGCATGCGCCAGATCGAGCGCGCCCACGCCAGCCGCATGGCATCGGTCTTCATGCAGGTGCCGGCCGCCATCGCCATCCTGCGCGGCCCCAGCCTGGTGTATGAACTGATCAACGAGCGCTACAGCGAAATCATCGGCCGCCGCGACGTGCTGGGCATGCCGCTGCGCCAGGCCTTCCCCGAACTGGGCGCGCAAGGCCTGCTGGAGGAACTGGAAGGCGTGATGGCCAGCGGCCACGCGGCCCAGGGCCGGGCGCGCCGCGTGCTGCTGGGGCGCGGCCCCAACGGCGAAGAGCAGGAATGCTATTTCGACTATGTGCACCAGCCGATCCGCAACGGCCAGGGCGAGATCGACCGCGTGGCCCTGGTCGCCTTCGAGGTGACGGAACTGGTGCGCGCGCGGCGCGAAGCCGAAATCGCCAACCGCACCAAGGACGACTTCCTGGCCATGCTGGGCCACGAGCTGCGCAACCCGCTGTCGCCGATCCTGATCGCGCTGGAGCTGATGCGCCTGAAAGGCATCGGCAATCTGCAGAAGGAGCATGCGGTCATCGAACGCCAGGCGCAGCACCTGGTGCGCATGGTGGACGACCTGCTGGACGTGGCGCGCATCGCCCAGGGCAAGATCGCGCTGCGGCCGGAACGTACCGGGCTGGCGAAACTGGTGGCGCAGGCGGTGGAAACCGTCAGCCCGCTGCTGGAGGAGCGGCAGCATTTCCTGAAGATCGATGTGCCGGCCGAGGGCGTGGAAGTGATGGCCGACCCGCTGCGCTTCACCCAGGTGCTGGTGAACCTGCTCACCAATGCCGCCAAGTACACCAACAAGGGCGGCCATATCCTGATCGGCACCAGGCTGGAGGACGGCTGTGCCGTGGTGCGCGTGCGCGATAACGGCATCGGTATCGCGCCGGATATGCTGCCGCAGCTGTTCGACAAGTTCGTGCAGGAGCCGCAGGCGCTGGACCGCTCGCGCGGCGGCCTGGGGCTGGGCCTGTCCATCGCACGCAGCATCGCCGCCCTGCACGGCGGCAGCGTGAGCGCCAGCAGCGATGGCGAAGGCCTGGGCAGCGAGTTCGTGGTGCGCATGCCGCTGGCGGCGGAGCAGCCGGCGCCGCCGCCCGCGCCGGCGCGCAACGACAACCCGGGCAGCTGTCCGCGCCGCCGCGTGCTGCTGGTGGACGACAATCCGGACGTGCTGGAAGGCCTGCGCACCCTGCTCGAAGTGCACGGCCACCAGGTCGAAACGGCGGCCGACCCGGCCAGCGCCCTGCGCACAAGCCAGCACTTTTCGCCGGACATTGCTATCCTTGACATCGGTTTGCCCGGCATGGATGGCTACGAACTGGCAGCGGAACTGCGCCAGGTGCCGGGTTTTGCGTCCACCCATCTGGTGGCGATGACCGGCTACGGACAGCCGAGCGACCGTTCCCGCTCCCAGGCGGCCGGTTTCGCGGCCCATCTCGTCAAGCCGGTCAGCGCCAGCCAGCTGTATGCTCTCCTGAACCAACCTTGATGAGGAATTTGTGCCCGACCTGTCCAAACTGAAGATCGACCGCAGCAACAGCGCCGGCACGCAGGCCAGGCCCCTGCGCCGCCCGAAACGCCTGAAGTGGCTGGGCCTGGGCGCGGTGGTGCTGGGCGCGGCAGTGGTGTTCTTTGGCCGCGGCGGCGGCAAGGCCGATGTGGACGTGGTGACCGTGGCGCAGGCCTGGCCTGCGCAGAACTACACCCTGCTTAACGCCACCGGCTACGTGGTGGCGCAGCGCAAGGCGGCGCTGTCGTCCAAGGCCACCGGCCGGCTGGAGTGGCTGGGCGTACTGGAAGGCAGCCACGTGAAGAAGGATGAAGTCGTGGCGCGCCTGGAGAACCGCGACGTCAGCGCCACGCTGGGCCAGGCCGAAGCCAACGTCAGGCTGGCGCAGGCCAACCTGCTGCAGGGCGAGGCCGAACTGGCGGACGCAAAAAACGCCTGGCAACGTTCCAAAGACCTGCTGCAGCAGAAGTTCATTGCCGCTGCCGCCTACGATGCGGCGCTGGCGCGCTACAACAAGGCCAAAGCCGCCATCAGCGCCCAGCGCGCCTCCATTGCGGCGGCCCAGGCCAATGCCCGCGCCGCCCAGGTGGGCGTGGACCAGACCCTGATCCGCGCCCCGTTCGACGGCGTGATCCTGACCAAGAATGCCAACGAGGGCGACAACATCACGCCCTTCTCCTCCGCTGCCGACAGCAAGGGCGCGGTGGTGACCATTGCCGACATGGAGACGCTGGAAGTGGAGGCCGACGTGTCCGAGTCCAGCCTGTCCAGGATCCGCACCAGCCAGCCGGCCGAGATCCAGCTGGACGCCTTCCCGGAACTGCGCCTGTCCGGCACCGTCTCGCGCATGGTGCCGACCGTGGACCGCAGCAAGGCCACCCTGCTGGTCAAGATCCGCTTCAACGACCGCGACCCGCGCGTGCTGCCCGACATGAGCGCCAAGGTGGCCTTCCTCTCGAAACCGGTGCCGCCGGAGGACCGCGCACCGGTAACGGCGGTGCAGCCGGGCGCCATCGTGCAGCGCGACGGCAAATCCGTGGCTTTCCTGGTGGTGGACGACAAGGCCGCCATGACGCCGGTCAGCCAGGGCCGCAAGGTCGGCGAACTGGTGGAAGTCAAGGGCCTGAAGCCGGGCGACAAGGTGGTGCTGAAGCCGTCCGAAAAACTGAAGAATGGCCAGGCCGTGGCGCCGGCCAGGAAATGAGCCAGGCATGACGACCATGCGTACCGCCACGCCCCTGGTGCAGATCGAACACCTGGTCAAGTCCTACCAGCGCGGCGGCCAGGTGGTGCCGGTGCTGACCGACATCACGCTGGATATCGCGCGCGGCGACTTCACCGCCCTGATGGGCCCTTCCGGCTCCGGCAAGAGCACCCTGCTGAATCTGATCGCCGGCATCGACAAGCCGGACAGCGGCGTGCTGCGCGTGGATGGCCTGGATATCGCCGGCATGTCGGAAAGCGCGCTGGCCTCCTGGCGCGCCGCCAACGTCGGCTTCATCTTCCAGTTCTACAACCTGATGCCGGTGCTGACGGCGCATGAAAACGTGGAGCTGCCGCTGCTGCTGACCTCCCTCAGCCGGCGCGAACGGCGCGAGCGGGTGGAGCTGACGCTGTCCATGGTCGGCCTGTCGGACCGCATGGACCACACGCCGAACGAGCTGTCCGGCGGCCAGCAGCAGCGCGTGGCGATTGCACGCGCCATCGTGACCGACCCGGTGCTGATTGTGGCCGACGAGCCGACCGGCGACCTGGACCGCCAGTCCGCCAGCGACGTGCTGGCCCTGCTCAACCAGCTGAACCGCGAGCTGGAGAAGACCATCATCATGGTCACCCACGATGCGCACGCCGCGCAGCAGGCGCGCAAGCTGGTGCACCTGGAAAAAGGCGAGCTGCTGCACGAAGCCGCGTAAAGCCCGGAGCACGCCCACGCCATGTACCTGTTCATCCTGATCGCCCGCAACACCCTGCGCCACAAGCTGCGCACCCTCCTCACGGTGCTCGGCCTGACGGTGGCGACCATCTCCTTCGGCTTCCTGCAAACGGTGGTCGATGCCTGGTACTCGGGCGCCGAGGGCGCGGCCGCCACCACCCTGGTGACGCGCAACGCCACCTCGCTGGTGTTCCCGCTGCCCCTGTCCTACGAGGCGCGCATCCGCGCCGTGGATGGCGTAACGGGCGTCGGCTACGCCAACTGGTTCGGCGGCATCTACCAGGACCCGAAGAACTTCTTCGCCCAGTTCGCCGTCTCGGGCGAGAGCTACCTGAACATCTATCCCGACTACCTGATGCCGGCCGCCGACCGCGCCGCCTTCCTGCGCGACCGCAAGGGCGCCATTGTCGGCCGCAAGCTGGCCGACCAGTACGGCTTCAAGGTGGGCGACATCATTCCCATCAAGGGCACCATCTATCCCGGCACCTGGGAATTCGTGGTGCGCGCCATCTACGACGGCGCCAAGAGCACCACCAATACCGCCACCATGTTCTTCCACTGGGACTACATCAACGAGGCCGTGAAGCGCCAGGCGCCGCGCCGCGCCAACCAGGTCGGCGTCTATGTGATCGAGATCCGCCAGCCGGAAGACGCGGCCCTGATTTCGAATGCGGTCGATGCCCAGTTCCGCAACTCGCTGGCGGAAACGCTGACGGAGACGGAAAAGGCGTTCCAGTTGGGCTTCGTGTCCATGTCCGAAGCGATCGTGGTGGCGATCCGCGTGGTGTCCTTCGTGGTGATCGTCATCATCATGGCGGTAATGGCCAACACCATGGCCATGAGCGCACGTGAACGCCTGGCCGAGTATGCGACGCTGAAGGTGCTGGGCTTCGGTCCCGGCTTCCTGACGGCGCTGATCTTTGGCGAATCGCTGCTGCTGGCGGCTGCCGGCTGCGTGCTGGGCGTGATCCTGCTGTTCCCGCTGGCCTCCGGCTTCGCCAGGCTGATGGGCACCATGTTCCCGGTGTTCGAGGTGGCGCCGCTGACCGTGCTGCAGCAGGTGCTGGCGGCGCTGGTCATCGGCTGCGTGGCCGCCATCGCGCCCACCCTGCGCGCCACCCGCGTCAACATCGTCGAAGGCCTGCGGAGCATCGGCTGATGAAGATCCCCTTCTCCTATATCGCGCGCAATCTGTGGACGCGGCGCCTGACCACCGCGCTCACGGCCGGCGGCCTGGCCCTGGTGGTGTTCGTGTTTGCCACCGTGCTGATGCTGGATGAAGGCTTGCGCACCACCCTGGTCACCACCGGCGAATACGACAACGTGGTGCTGATCCGCCGCTCGGCCGAAACCGAGGTGCAGAGCGGCGTGGACCGCGCCCAGGCCGCGGTGGTTGCCAGCCATCCAAGCATTGCCCGCAGCACCGATGGGCAGGCGCTGGTATCGAGGGAATCGGTGGTGCTGATCTCCCTGCCCAAGCGCGGCTCGGACAAGCCCTCCAACATCGTCATCCGCGGCATCGGCGAGCGCGGTGCAGCCATGCGTCCGCAAGTGCGGATGACCGAGGGACGCATGTTCCGCCCCGGCGCCTCGGAGGTGATTGCCGGCGCCAGCATCGCGCGCCGTTTTGCCGGCGCCGGCATCGGCGAAACCCTGCGCTTCGGCCAGCGCGAATGGACCGTGGTCGGCCTGTTCGACGCGCAGAACAGCGGCTTCGATTCCGAGATCTGGGGCGATGCCGAGCAGCTGGGCCAGGCCTTCCGCCGCACCGGCTTCTCTTCCGTGATCGTGCGCCTGGCCGACAGCGCCGCCTTCGAACGCTTCAAGAAGGACATCGAATCCGACCCGCGCCTGACGCTGGAAGCCAAGCGCGAACAGACCTTCTACGCCGACCAGTCAAAGGCCCTGTCCACCTTCATCAGCTATCTTGGCCTGGCCCTGTCCATCATCTTCTCGATCGGCGCCATGATCGGCGCCACCATCACCATGTACGCCTCGGTCGCCAACCGCGTGGGCGAGATCGGCACGCTGCGCGCACTGGGCTTCCAGCGCCGCAGCATCCTGGCCGCCTTCCTGTCCGAAGCCATGCTGCTGGCACTGGTGGGCGGGGCCGTGGGCCTGTTCTGCGCCTCCTTCATGCAGTTCCTCTCCTTCTCCACCACCAATTTCCAGTCCTTCTCGGAACTGGCCTTCGGCTTCAGGCTGAATCCGCCGATCATCGTCAAGACGCTGATCTTCTCGCTGATCATGGGCATCATTGGCGGCTTCCTGCCGGCGGTGCGGGCGGCGCGCCTGAAAATCGTCGATGCCCTGCGCGCCGCCTGATTTAATTCATTGCCAAAGTTGTTGTTTTACTGCCACCAATATTGTCATTGGGGAAATATATTTCCGTACGACCATGCTACACTTTCTGCGAGGCAAATCCTTGCCGATCGTTCTGGAAAATATGCCGATTTCCCCTTTGCGCCCGTTTCTTTTTCTGCTGTTGCTGGCGTGCGTCCATCTGGCCCATGCGGGACGGGCCAATGAGGAACGCCAGGTCCTGATCCTGTACTCGCTGGGCTCCGATTCCGTCTCGACCTGGCAGAAGCTGGTGCACAAGGGCCTGTACGATGAACTGGGGCGGCGCAACCTGGGCAGCACGCCGGCCATCTTCGAAGAGCGTTTCGACGCCAACCTGGTGGGCGAGGCGCAGGCGCTGGAAGGCATGGCGCCCTATCTGCGCACCAAGTACGCGTCGGTGCGCTTCGACGCCATCATTACCGAGAACGCTGTCGCCGCCTCCTTCCTGGCGGCGCACCCCGAACTGTTCCCCGGCGTGCCGCGCCACTACGTGAACCACGGCCAGCAGGGCTGGAATCCGCCGGACGGCGCGGGCTACGAAGTGCGTTCCGATTTCGGCCGCGCCATCGGCATCATCCCGCAGGTGGCGCCGGACGTACGCCGCATCGTGGTGGTGGGCGACCAGAGCGCGCGCTGCCAGGAATGGCTGGCGTCCATCCGCGCACTGGCGCGCGGCTACGCCAGCCGCATCGCCTTCGAATACTGGGACAAGCAGACCTTCGACGAGCTGCACCGCGCCGCCCGTACGCTGGACCGTGGCAGCGCCCTGTTCCTGCTGACCACCAACCGCGACAGCGCCGGCGCCGTGATGTCTTCCGGCGAACTGGCCCGCACGCTGGCTGCCGCCACGCAGGCGCCCGTGTTTACCCATGCCGAATCGATGCTGCAGGCCGGCGTGGTGGGCGGCTATGTGGTCAGCGGCGAAAACGTGGGCCGCATGCTGGCGCAGATCATGCTGGGCGAGCCGGTCGAGCAGGACGGCCTGCAAGGCTATATGTTCGACTACCCTTCAGCGCAGCGCTTCCACCTGCGCAAGCTGCCGCCGGAAGCGGAAGTGCGCAACCGTCCGGCCGACGTGTGGGACCTGTACCGCTGGCAGATCATCGGCGGCATCACCCTGATTGCGCTGCAGGGCGTGCTGATTACCTCGCTGTTCATTGCACTGCGCGACCGGCGCCGCACCATGGCCGCACTGGCGGACGAGCGCAACAACCTGGAGGACCGCGTGCTGCAGCGCACGCTGGAGCTGCTGATGGCCAACCAGAAGCTGGAAAAGCTGGCCACCACCGACCCGCTGACCGGCATCGCCAACCGGCGCAAGATGACGGAACAGATTGCCCACGAACTGGAGCGCGCACGCCGCTTCCACCATCCGCTGTCGCTGCTAATGATCGACATCGACCACTTCAAGCGCATCAACGATACCTACGGCCACGAAGTGGGCGACCAGGCCATCGTGGCGGTGTCCAGGCTGCTGACCGAATCCATGCGCGCCATCGACCTGGTGGCGCGTTTCGGCGGCGAGGAATTCGTGCTGCTGATGCCGGAAACGCACGGCGACGTGGCCGTGCATGCGGCGGAACGCCTGCGTGCGGCAGTATCGGCATTGATCGTGGAGGCGGAGGATGGCGCGCAGGTGGCGCTGACGATCAGCGTGGGTGTGTCGGCAGCCGATCCGCAGGGAGCGCAGGATACCCCTTCCTCCCTGCTGGTGCGGGCCGACAAGGCCCTGTACCGCGCCAAGAAGGAAGGACGCAACCGGGTCGAAAGATTCTAAGCCCCTGGGCTTTTCAGGCCTCGGTGTCGGGCTGGTTGGCAGGATGGGCAGCCACGAAGGCCGGCAGATTCTCGCAATGCGCGGCAATGCGCGCAATATTCGGGAACTGCCCCATGTCCACCTCGAAGCGGCGCGCATTGAACACCTGCGGCACCAGCATGCAATCGGCCATGGTCGGCGTGTCGCCGTAGCAGAAGCGCCCCATGTCGCCATCGCGCTCCAGGTGCGCTTCCAGCGCCGACATGCCAAGGATGTTCCAGTGCTTCCACCAGTCGTTCTTCGCTTCCTCGCTCAGGCCCAGCGGACCTTTCAGATGCTTCAGCACGCGCAGATTGGTGAGCGGATGCGTATCGCAGGCAATGGTCTGCGACAGCGCCCGCACGCGGGCACGGCCCAGCGCATCCTGCGGCAGCAGCGGCACGATCGGATGCGTCTCTTCCAGGTACTCGATGATGGCCAGCGATTGCGTCAGCAGCACGCCATTGTCTTCCAGCGCAGGAATCAGGGCGCTTGGATTCAGGCTGGTGTAGCCCTCCTTGCGCTGCTCGCCGCCATCGCGCAGCAGGTGCACGGGAACGGCCTCGTATTCCAGCCCTTTCAGGTTCAGCGCAATGCGTACGCGGTAGGCAGCCGAGCTGCGGAAGTAGGTGTACAGCTTCATGCACGCTCCCCATAGTTGCGGACGGTCTGCTCGATCGCGCCGAAAATGCTCTTGCCCTGCTGGTCGTTCATCTCGATGCGCACGGTGTCGCCGAATTTCAGGAACTCCGTTTGCGGCTTGCCCGCTTCGATGGTTTCGTACATGCGCACTTCGGCCAGGCAGCAGTAGCCCACGCCGCCATTGGCGATGCTGGAACCATGCAGGTTGCCCTGCTTGTTGGACACGGTGCCCGAACCGATGATGGAACCGGCGCACAGTTCGCGCGTCTGCGCCGCGTGGGCCACCAGCTGGGCGAAGCTGAAGGTCATGTCCTCGCCGGCGTTCGGCTTGCCGAAGGGCTGGCGGTTCAGCTGCACCAGCAGCGGCAGGTGCAGCTTGCTGCCGGTCCAGGCCTTGCCCAGTTCCTCCGGCGTCACCGCCACCGGGGAGAAGGCGCTGGCCGGCTTGGAATTGAAGAAGCCGAAGCCTTTCGCCAGCTCGTTCGGGATCAGGTTGCGCAGCGAAACGTCGTTCACCAGCATGACCAGGCGGATCGCCTGCGCCGCTTCTTCCGCACTGGCGCCCATCTTTACGTCGCCCGTGACCACCGCCACTTCCGCTTCCAGGTCGATGCCCCAGTCTTCGGACAGCGCATACACCGCGTCGCGCGGTCCGACGAAAGAGTCCGATCCGCCCTGGTACATCAGCGGATCCGTGTAGAAGGAGGCCGGCACTTCGGCGTTGCGCGCCTTGCGCACCAGTTCCACGTGATTGATATAGGCCGAACCGTCGGCCCACTGGTAGGCGCGCGGCAGCGGCGAGTGGCACTGCTTTTCGTCGAAGGGCTGGGCGCCGGACGCGCTGCCCTGGTTCAGCAAGGCGTAGATCTGTTTCAGTTGCGGTGCGGCGGTATTCCAGTTGTCCAGCGCGGCCTGCATGGTCGGCGCGATGGCGGGAACCGGCTGGCACATCTTCAGGTCGCGCGAAACGACGACCAGGCGGCCGTCGCGGCTGCCGTCTTTCAGGGTTGCAAGCTTCATTTTCTACCTACAGGATTAGTCGTGCGGTGCGTGCATCCAGGCTGCGTGCGCTGGCGCTTTCTTCGTTTTAGACCATTCTTCCAGCATCTCCCACTTCACCTGGTCCAGCTTCTGCATCATTTCCGGCGTGCCGGTATTCACCGCCAGTTCCAGGCGGTGGCCGTTCGGGTCGAAGAAATAGATGGACTTGAAGATGGTGTGGTTGACCGGGCCGATCACGTCGATGCCGGACGCCAGCAGGCGCTCTTTCGTCGCCAGCAGCTCATCCATGCTGTCCACTTCCATAGCCAGGTGCTGCACCCAGGCCGGGGTGTTCTGGTCGCGCCCCATTTCCGGCTGCGTCGGCAGTTCGAAGAAGGCCAGCACATTGCCATGGCCGGCATCGAGGAAGACGTGCATATACGGGTCCGGCGCCTTGGTCGAAGGCACCTCGTTTTCGGCGATGGCCAGCACGAAGTCCATGTTCAGGTGCTTCACGTACCAGTCCACGGTTTCCTTCGCGTCCTTGCAGCGGTAGGCGACGTGGTGGATTTGCTTGATTTTCATGGCGGGTCTCCTCTTGATTCCGACATTAAACTCCTGTTTCAGCTATCATACAAACGGTATTTTTCTCCTGATTTATCAGATTTTCCAATGACTCCAACCGTCCGCCAGATGCGCGCCCTCGTGGCGCTGGCCCGCACCGGCAGCTTCACGCTGGCCGCCGAACTGCTGCACGTGACCCAGTCCGCCCTGTCGGGCCAGATCAAGGAACTGGAGCAGCTGCTGGGGGTGAAGGTGGTCGAGCGCAATACGCGCCGGGTGCAACTGTCCGAAGTGGGCCGCGAGCTGTACCCCCTGTTCGACAAGATGCTGCAGGACCTGGATGGCGCAATGGCCGACATCGCCGGCCGCAAGGCGCTGAAGACCGGCATCGTGCGCGTGGCGGCGCCACAGATGATGTGCTGCACCCTGCTGCCGGAAGTGATTGCCGCCTACCGCGCCGCCCATCCGGGCGTGCAGGTGCAGCTGATCGACGTGCCGGTCGATAACGTGTCGCCGCGCGTGTCCACGGGCGAGGTGGACGTGGGCATCGGCCCGGAACGCGATCACGGTTCGGAAGTCGATGCCCAGCTGCTGTTCGAGATGCCCTTCATGGCGGTCTTCCCGGCCGGCCATGCACTGGCGGCGCAGGAGAGCGTCACCTGGGCCGGCCTGAACGCCCATCCGCTGATTGCCCTGCAGGGACAATTCACCGAACGCCTGCTGCGCGAAATGCACAGCCTCGCGCCCTACAATGAGGTGACCTTCATGACCACGGCGCTGGCCATGGTGGCGGCCGGACTGGGCGTGACGGCCTGCCTGCCCTATGCCGCGCCGATGGTCAGGCGCTACGGCCTGGAGATGCGTCCGCTGAGCGAACCTGAACTGACGCGCAAGTTTTTCATCTATACCAAGTCCTCGCGCACGCCCTCGCCTGCCGCCGAACGCTTCATCAGCTTCCTTGGCGAACACGTCCTATAATGGCTGCCATGACTCACGATACCAGTGCAATCAACAAAACGATGGACCGGTTCGACGGCCACCACAGCGTGTGGCTGTTCGGTTATGGCTCGCTGATCTACAAGGCCGACTTTCCGTTTATCGACCGCCGTCCCGCCAGCATCAGGGACTGGACGCGCCGCTTCTGGCAAGGCTCGCACGACCACCGCGGCACGCCCGAAGCGCCGGGCCGCGTGGCGACCCTGATCCCGCAACAGGGCGCCGTCTGCCAGGGCGCGGCCTACCTCGTCACGCCCGAGGAATTCAGCCATCTCGACCACCGCGAAAAGAACGGCTACCTGCGCCTGGTGGTGGACATTTTCTTTGAAGACGGCACTTCCGAAGAAGGTCTGGTGTATATCGCGCCGCAGGATAACGCCGCCTACCTCGGCGACGCGCCGGTGGAAGAAATCGCCCGCCACATTGCCGCCGCCGCCGGTCCCAGCGGCCCGAATATCGAATACCTCCTGAAGCTGGCCGAATCCCTGCGCGACATGGGCCACCACGACGAGCACGTGCACGCCATCGAAGCGCACCTGGCCACGCTGGCTGCCGCGCGCCGCTAGAACAGGTCCATCTGCCCGGCTGCAGCCGCGGCTTTGGCGCGCGCGCCGAGCGGCGGCACCACCAGCGGACGCTTGAACAACGTGCGGTCGAGCGTGCGGAAGCGCGTGCCACGCCCCAGCATGCCAAGGCGCTTGGCCGCCTTGTCCACGCGCTGCTGGATCAGGTCCGCCCAGATGCCCTCGCCGTGCATGCGGTTGCCGAAGCTGGCGTCGTAATCCTTCCCGCCGCGCATATCGCGCACGCGGTTCATCACGCGCGCCGCACGGTCCGGGAAATGCTCTTCCAGCCATTCCTTGAACAGCGGACTCACTTCCCACGGCAGGCGCAGCACCACGTAGCTCGCCATCAGGGCGCCCGCATCGCGCGCCGCTTCCATCACCTTTTCGATATCCGGCTCCGTCACGAAAGGAATGATGGGTGCGATGCTCACGCCGACCGGAATGCCGGCCTCGGTCAGCGTTCTGATGGTGCGCAGGCGGCGCGACGGCGCAGCGGCGCGCGGCTCCAGCGTGCGGGAAATCTTGCTGTCCAGCGTGGTGATGGTGACCGAAGCGGCAGCCAGGTTTTTGGCCGCCATCGCGCCCAGAATGTCGATATCGCGCTCGATCAGCGAGGACTTGGAAATCAGCCCGACCGGATGGTCGCATTCCTGCAGGATCTCCAGCACGCGCCGCGTGAGCTTGTATTGCCGTTCGCAGGGCTGGTAGGCGTCCGTATTCACGCCCAGTGCAATCGGCTCGGGCGCATAGCCCGGCCTGGCCAGTTCGCTGCGCAGCAGTTCCGGCGCATTCACCTTGGCGAACAGCCGCGTCTCGAAATCCAGCCCCGGCGAAAGGCCGAGATAACTGTGCGACGGGCGGGCAAAGCAGTAAATGCAGCCATGCTCGCAGCCGCGGTAGGGGTTCAGCGACACGCCGAAAGGAATGTCCGGCGACTGGTTGCGGGTCAGGATGGACTTTGCCGTCTCGTCGGTGACATGGGTGCGCCAGGCTTTAGCCTCCTCCGGCTCGCGTTCCCAGCCATCGTCGTAAGCCTCGCGGCCATGCACCTCGTACCGCCCCTGCAGGTTGGACACTGCGCCGCGCCCCTTCTGCGCCTGCCGGTCCTTGCGCGACAGCGGCGGCAGCATCACCTGCCCTTCAAATTCGTCGTCCTGCATGAGCTGCCCCAGATACTGTATATATATCCAGTATTCTAAGCCGCTCGCCGCCCGGCTGCAAGGGCGGCAACCGCGCCCGGCGGGCCACTGAACTGGTATCATTCGCACTTCCTCGGGATATCCCCACCTTTCAAGAGCAATAAATGAACAAACCAACAACGCTGCCCTCCTTCGGGGCCCGGATTTCCCTCGCCATCGGCGCCTTCTTCAAGACGCTGGGCGACGCCGAATTTGCCGCCCGCGTGCGCGATGACCAGGTCGGCCCGGTTGCCGCACCTGCACCAGCACCGGCGCCAGCGCCGGCCCCTGCTCCGGTGCCGGCCGCCGCGCCCCTGCGCGAAGCCACCCCGGATGCAGCCCTGCAGCTTCTCAGCCTGCTGCAGCGCGAAGCCCGCCTGATCGATTTCACGCAGGAGAACCTGAGCGGCTACGCCGACGCCGATATCGGCGCCGCGGCCCGCGTGGTGCACGAAGGCTGCGCCAAGGTCCTGCGCGAGCACTTCAGCATCGAACCGGTGCGCAGCGAAACCGAAGGCAGCCGCCTCACGCTGCCGGAAGGTTTCGATGCCGCGTCCGTGCGCCTGACCGGCAACGTGGTCGGCAAGGCACCGTTCAACGGCACGCTGAGCCACCGCGGCTGGCGCGCCACCAGCGTGCGCCTGCCGAAACTGGCCGAAGCGCATGACGCCAAGGTGCTGGCGCCGGCCGAGGTGGAACTGTGAGCGATCCCCGTTACGCCATCGGCATCGACCTCGGCACGACGCACAGCGCCCTGTCCTATGTGGACCTGGGCGGCAGCGACGGCGAGAAAACCCGGCATGGTGTGCTCGGCATTCCGCAGCTGACCGCACCGGGCACGGTGGAAGAACTGCCGCTGCTGCCGTCCTTCCTGTATCTGCCGCACGCCGACGAACTGGCGCAGGGCGAACTGCAACTGCCATGGGCGGCGCCGGCCGGTCCGGTCCAGGTGGCCGGTGAAATGGCGCGCAGCCGCGGCGCCACCACGCCGATCCGCCTGGTCTCCAGCGCCAAGAGCTGGCTGTGCCACCCGGGCGTGGACCGTCGCGCCGCCATCCTGCCGAACGATGCGCCGGAAGAAGTGCAGCGCGTGTCGCCGCTGGAAGCGTCCACGCGCTACCTGCAGCACCTGCGCCAGGCATGGGACAAGGCCCATCCGGAAGCGCCGTTCACCCAGCAGGCCGTGACCGTGACCATCCCGGCATCCTTCGACCCGGCAGCGCGCGAACTGACCGCCGAAGCGGCGAAGCAGGCCGGCTACCAAGGCCTGACCCTGCTGGAAGAACCGCAGGCAGCCCTGTACAGCTGGATCCAGGGCAGCGACGGCCGCTGGCGCAAGGACGTGAAGCCGGGCGACATTATCCTGGTGGTCGATGTGGGCGGCGGCACCAGCGACTTTTCGCTGATCGCCATCCTGGAACGCGACGGCAAACTGGAACCGCACCGCGTGGCCGTCGGCGACCATATCCTGCTGGGCGGCGACAATATGGACCTGGCGCTGGCTCACCTGGTGGCGCGCAAGCTGGCCGCCAACGGCACCCAGCTCGACGCGTGGCAGCTGCGCGCCCTGACCTACGGCTGCCGCGCCGCCAAGGAAAATCTGCTGGCCAATGCGCAGGCCGAGACCTGGCCGATCGTGGTGCCAAGCCGCGGCTCGAAACTGATCGGCGGCTCGATCCGCACCGAGCTGACGCGCGCCGAAGTGACCACCTTCATTACCGACGGCTTCTTCCCTGTGGTGGAAGCCGCGGCCCGTCCCGCCGTGCGTACCCGCGCCGGCCTGACCCAGCTTGGCCTGCCGTACGCGCAGGATGCAGCGATCACCCGCCACCTGGCCGCCTTCCTCGGCCGCCAGGTCGGCGCAACGGCGGAACTGGAGGGCTTCACCGCCAATCCGGCCCACAGCTTCCTGCATCCGAGCGCGGTGCTGTTCAACGGCGGCGTGTTCAAGTCCGAACTGCTGGCGTCGCGCGTGATGGATACCATCAATGGCTGGCTGTCGGCGGAAGGCGCGCAACCGGCGCGCATGCTGGGCGGTGCGGACCTCGACCTGGCCGTGGCGCGCGGCGCGGCTTACTACAGCTATGTGCGGCGCGGCGCCGGCGTGCGCATTCGCGGCGGCACGGCACGTTCCTATTACGTGGCGGTCGAATCGTCGATGCCGGCGATCCCCGGCATGGAGCCGCCGATCCAGGCGCTGTGCGTGGCGCCGTTCGGCATGGAAGAAGGCAGCGAACTCGAACTGCCGGGCCAGGAGTTCGGCCTGGTGGTCGGCGCGCCGGTGCACTTCCGCTTCTTCGGCTCCTCGGTACGCCGCCAGGATCAGATCGGTGATGTGCTGGACTTCTGGGGTCCGGAGGAACTGATCGAGCTGAATGAGATCCAGGCCACGCTCTCGCCGGAAGGCCGCCAGTCGGGCGACGTGGTGCAGGTGCGCCTGCATGCTTGCGCCAGCGAGGCGGGCACGCTCGACCTGCTGGCAGTAGCGCGCGATGGCCAGCGCTGGAAAGTGGAGTTCGACGTGCGCGGCGCGGCAGAGGGGCAATGACCTGGCTTGTCGGCATTGACCTGGGCACCACCAACACGGTGCTCGCCTACGCGGCGCCCGGCGCCGCGATTCAGCTCTTCCCTGTCGAACAGCTGATTGCGCCCGGCGAAGTCGCGCCGCAAACGCTGCTGCCTTCGCTGCGCTATCACCCGGCGCAGGGCGAGCTGCCGGCGGAACAGCTGCAGCTGCCCTGGCCGCAGGCCGGCGCTCCAGCCGGCTCCAGCGCCGGCGAGCCACCCGCCATCATCGGCGCCCTGGCCCGCACGCTTGGCGCCCAGGTTCCCGGCCGCCTGGTCGCCAGCGCCAAAAGCTGGCTCTCCCATCCCGATGTGGACCGCCTGGCCCCCATCCTGCCGTGGGGCGCCGCAGCCGGCGTAGCCAAGGTATCCCCGGTCGAAGCCAGCGCCAGCTACCTCGCCCATCTGCGCTCCGCCTGGAACACGAAGTTCCCCAAACAGCCGCTGGAACGCCAGCAAATCGTCCTGACCATTCCCGCCTCCTTCGACGAAGGCGCACGCGCGCTGACGCTGGAAGCAGCGCGTATGGCCGGATTACCGTCGGTGCGCCTGGTCGAAGAACCGCAGGCCGCCTTCCACGACTGGCTGCACCGTCATCGTGATTCGCTTGCTTCCGAACTGGCCGGCGCAAAGCTTGTGCTGGTTGCCGACGTGGGCGGCGGCACGACCGACTTCAGCCTGATCAGCGTGTCCACGCAGGATGGGCAGCCGGCGATGGCGCGTATCGGCGTCGGCAACCACCTGATTCTGGGCGGGGACAATATGGACCTCGCCCTCGCCCGCCTCGCCGAATCGCGCCTGCCGGTGGGCGGCAATGCAGGCAATACCGGGAGCACCGGGAATACAGGCGGCGCAGCGCCCGCCGCCACGCGCCTTTCCGCCGGCCAGCTGGCGCAGCTGACCGAACGCGCCCGCTCGGCCAAGGAGCTGCTGCTCGCCCCCAACGCTCCCGAGCAAGCCACGATCACCCTGCTCGGCGCCGGCTCGCGCCTGATCGGCGGCAGCCGCTCGGCCACCATCACGCGCACCGAAGCCGAACAGATCGTCGTTGACGGATTCTTTCCCTTGAACGAACAGCAGGAACAGGCGAAGCGCACGCGCGGCGGCATCGTCGAATTCGGCCTGCCGTATGCCAGCGATCCCGCCGTTACGCGCCACCTGGCCAGCTTCCTGCGCCAGCACGCCTCCGCCGCCCGCGAAGCAATCGGCCTGCCGGATGACGGCAGGCTGCCCGTGCCGGACACGCTGCTGCTGAACGGCGGCGTATTCCACGCCGGCGCCCTGGCTCAGCGCATCGCGGATGCCTTGTCCGGCTGGCGCGGTTCGCCCGTGCGCGTACTGCACAACGATAATCCGGACGTGGCCGTGGCGCGCGGCGCCGTCGCCTACGCGCTCGGCAAACAGGGCCTGTCGCCCACCATTGGCGGCGGCTCGCCGCGCAGCTACTGGCTGCTGCTGGATGGTGCGCGGGCGCCGGGCGTTTCGCGCCGCGCCGTCTGCATCCTGCCGCGCGGTGCAGAAACGGGGCGCGAGATCCGGCTGCAGGAACGCAGCTTTGCCTTGCGTCTCGGCCGGCCGGTACGCTTCCACATCGTCTCCACCGTGTCGGACGAACACCAGCCGCTGGCCGGTGAACTGGCCGATCTGAAGCCGGACGATTTCGTGCAGTTGCCGCTCATCGCAACCGTGCTGCGCGACAGCGGCGATGCATCGGCACGCAAGGAGATACCGGTGCAGCTGGCGGCGTCGCTGAGCGAGGTCGGCACGCTCGAAGTGCATTGCATTGCGGCTGCCGCAGCTGAAGCAGCCCAGCGCTGGCTGCTGGAATTCGACCTGCGCAGCTCCGGTTCCGACGAAGCCGGCCCCAGTGAAGACGCTCCGCCCGAAGCGTCCACAGACGCCCCGGCGCCGGCTGCGCTGCCCGCCCGCTTCAGCGAAGCAATCGACCGTATCGACCGCATCTTCGGCAGCCGCGCACTACAGGTCGATATCAAGGAAGTGCGCCAGCTGCGCAGCCAGCTGGAACATATCCTGAGCAGCCGCGAACGCTGGGAACCGCAACTGCTGCGCGGCCTGTTCGACGCACTGATCGAGCGCGCCAGGGGCCGCCGCCGTTCGCCCGAACACGAACGCACATGGCTCAACCTGAGCGGCTACTGCCTGCGTCCCGGCTTCGGTTATCCGCTGGACGAGTACCGCATCGAGCAGTTGTGGTCCCTGTTCGAACAAGGCGTACAGCACCACAAGGACACGCAGGTGGCCGCTGAATGGTGGACGCTGTGGCGCCGCGTGTCAGGCGGCCTGAATCCGGAAGCCCAGCTGCGCCTGCTGGACGATTTCGCTTTCAACCTGCAGGCCGATGCATCCGAACGCGGGCGCCGTCCGGTTACGCTGGTGAACGGCAGCGAAGACGATATGCTGCGCCTCGGCGCATCGCTGGAACGTATTCCGTCCGCCTACAAGGCGGAAATCGGCGAATGGATGATGGGCGAGCTGGCAAAAGCACCGAAGCTGGCGGCAAAGGATGCGGTACGTGCCTCGGCCCTGTACACACGCTACCTGTGGGCACTGGGACGGGTCGGCGCACGCCGTCCCTTCCATGGCAGCGCACACGATGTGGCGCCGCTAGCGACCGTCGAAAAGTGGCTGAGCGAACTGCTGAAGCTCGACTGGCGCAAGATCGAACCGGCCGGTTTCGCAGCAGCCCACCTGGCGCGCATGACCGGCGACCGCACGCGCGATATCAGCGATACCCTGCGCGCCGACATCGTTCAGCGCCTGGAAACTGCAGGCGCTCCGCCAGGCTGGCCGGCAATGGTACGCGAAGTGGTGCAACTGGACCAGGCCAGCGAACAGCGCATGCTGGGCGAGGCGCTGCCACCGGGGCTCAAGCTTCTGGCTTGAGCTTGTCCGCGTCGTCCGCACCGTGGTCGCGGGCAATGTGCCGCGCAGCCAGCGACTGCTGCCGGGCGACGAAGCGGTCGAAGGCTGCGATCAATGCATCGTACTTATGCTCCTCGCCTTCAAGCTGGGCCAGCGCGTAGGCGGTGGCTTCAAGCGTGGACAGCTGGTCCGGCCTGTGCGCCTTGCGGATCAGGTAATGCGAAGGCGGCGTATCGCGCAGCGGCAGGCGCGGCATCGCCTGCAGTGCAGGACTCAGGTAAAGCATCTTGCGGCTCTTGCGCCAGGTGGCATCCAGCACCACCAGCGTCAGGTCCACCGCCTGCCATGCCGGATCAAACGCAGGCGGCGGTGCGATGCCAAGCGATCTGTCACCCGGCGTTTCCGGATACAGCAGCACTGCCCGCCGGCCCGCGCCCGCGTCAATGCCGGCGAACTGCTCGCCGGTTTCGATACCGCTGCCGGGCAGGCACATATGCAGCAAGCGTCCGCTGTTCTTGGCCTTGGCAACTTCCATCGGATGCTGCAGGATCAGCACCTGCGCCTTACTACGTACCTGCGTGGCGAAGCCGCAGATACAGGTAGCCTGCGGACGCAGGCAATTCGGACAGACCAGGCGTTTTGCACTCATGCCGCGCATTTTACTCGCTGGACGGGGCGACTCCCAGCAGCTCGTCCAGTTGTGCGGACTGCACCGGGTCCCTGACCACGGTGCGCAGCCATTCGTGCAGCGGCATCTCGCCCCAGCTTGCAGCCTTCATGGCGAGGTATGCCACGGGGCTGTGCGGTTCAGTGCTCCGGAAGAAGTCCGCGATCAAGCGCAGTTGCGCCAGCGCCTGCGCGCGCGTTGCCGGCAGATGGCCGTGCACTGCCGGCGCACCTGCAGACCGGCCGCTACCGCATTCACTGCACTCGCTGCATTCCCGGCATCCATCACCGCCGCCGACATTGCCACCGTCCGCACCGCTACAGCTGCCGGTCTCCTCAACCGGGGCCAGCAAACCAATAAAATCAACTGCATTCTGCAGCGCCTCCCGCGCCGCCCCAAACCCCGGCCCTTCAGTCCCCAGCCGTGCATCAACCGCCAGCTCCAGCTCCCGCAACGCGGACAGGCAATACTCCGCATCCTCCAGCAGCCCCGCATTGAACTCCGCCGAATTGCGGCGCCGCTGCGCATCCAGCTCCAGCACCGTCGGTCCTTCATCGCCATCTTCCGCGCTGCCCGGCCATGCACCAGCCGAAGATCCACCGGCGCCAGCGCCCGCAGCGCGCGCCGCACGATGCCGCGCCTGCTCAAAGTCGCCCATCGTTACGCCGCCGTCCTCAGACACTGTCATCGCCTTCACCAGCGAAGGCGTCTGGGCCAGCAGCCAGCGTAGATTTCCCACGCGCTGCTCATGCTCGCCCGGCTCATCCACCGGATACAGGCCATCCCAGAAACGCCCGCAAAGCCCCGCCAGCAACCCAAACCCATCCGCCAGCCCGCGGAACGAGTGCGTGCGCGCCAAAGCCTCAGCCAGCCATACCGCCAGCTTCAGATCCTTGCTGCGCGCCTGAATCAGCTGCGCGCACTGCGTCGCCACGAAAGGCCAGTCGGCGGCCTTCAGCGCCACTGTCCACTCTCCCTGATCCAGCGCGGGATCGTCGTACTGGCGGGCACGCGCGATGGCATCCACTTCGGTACTGAAGGAAAGGTCCGCGCCGCAAGGCTCCGCTACGCTGACGGGAATCAGCAGCTGTTCGATGTTGAGCATATCGTCTCCTGCTGGACGGTCTATTTGATGGCGAGCTTGAACTGGCCGTGCCGGTTCACACCGGCGCGTATTTTCGACACCGCCACGCCCTCGGCCATACGCGCCAGCACGGCATCGGCGATATCCGGCAACAGCATGCCATTTAGAATGGCGTCCACATTGCGCGCGCCGGAATCGGCCGCAGTACAGCGCGCCAGCACGGCTTCGATCAATGCCTCATCCCAGCTGAATTCAGCGTGATGATTGTCGCTGACGCGTTGCGCGATCTGTCCCAGCTTCAGCGCCACGATCTGCGCCAACGCATCATCGCGGATAGGATAGAACGGCACAACGTCCACGCGGCCGAGGAAGGCCGGTTTGAACTGCCGCATCAGCACCGGGCGCACCAGCTTGTCCAGCTCCCCGGGCGATGGCAATGCCGGCTGGTTCAGGCAGGCCTGCATGATGGCCGCGGAGCCAAGATTCGAGGTCATGATGATGACCGTATTGCGGAAATCGACCACGCGTCCTTCCGCATCCTCCATGAAGCCCTTGTCGAATACCTGCAGGAACAGTTCGGCCACATCGGCGTGCGCCTTATCCATTTCATCCAGCAGCACCACGCTATATGGGCTGCGCCTTACGGCTTCCGTCAGCACGCCGCCCTGGCCAAAGCCGACATAACCGGGCGGCGAGCCTTTCAGGCCCGAGACGCCGTGGGCCTCCTGGTATTCATTCATATTCAGGGTAATCAGCCTGCGCTCGCCGCCGAACAGCACATCGGCAAGGGCCAGCGCCGTTTCGGTCTTGCCCACGCCGGAAGGTCCGGTGAACAGGAATACGCCCTTCGGTTTGCAGGCGTCCTCCAGATTGGATCGGGCAATACGCATGCGGCGCGCCAGCGCTTCGATGGCGTGCGGCTGCCCCAGCACGCGTGCTTCCAGTGCGGGACGCAACTGCTGCAGCGTGCGCAACTCGTCGCGCACCATCTTGCCGAGCGGGACACCCGTCCATGCTGCAACCACGGCCGCCACCGTATGCCCATCCACCTCCAGCGGCACCATGGGCGCACCCGCCTGCAGCGCTTCAAGCTCACGCTTCAGCGGCACGATCTGCGCCGCGCCGGCGTTGTCCCGCGCTTCGCTGATTTGCGTGCACAGGGCTTTCTCGCGCTCCCAGCGCTCCGCCAGCTCGCCATGCCAGGCCTGCAGGGTGCCCCTTTCATCGCGCAGCACGGACAGGCGAGCGGCCGGACCGGCAGCCCTGGGCGTTCCGTGCCGGACCAGTGACGCAGCGCCTTCCGCCGCATCGCGCTCCAGCGCATTGATCTGCACCGTCAGCCGCTCAATCTGCCGCGCAGCATCTTCCAGTAATGCCGGTGCGGCTGTCTGCGCCAGCGCCGCCCGCGCACAGGCAGTATCCAGCACACTCACCGCCTTGTCAGGCAACTGGCGGCCGGCCATATAGCGATGCGACAGGCGCACCGCTTCGGTGACCGCATCTTCACGCACGCGGATGCCGAAATGGCGTTCCATCAGCGGCACCATGGCGCGTAGCATGGCCGCGGCCGTGGCTTCGTTCGGCTCGTCCACCTTCACCACCTGGAAACGGCGCGCCAGCGCGGCATCCTTCTCGAAATACTTCTTGTATTCAGCCCAGGTCGTGGCGGCAATCGTACGCAATTCGCCGCGCGCCAGCGCCGGCTTCAGCAGATTGGCCGCGTCGCCCTGGCCCACCGCGCCGCCAGCGCCGATCAGCATGTGTGCCTCGTCAATGAACAGCACGACAGGATGCGCGCTGCGCTTCACTTCCTCGATCACGTTCTTCAGGCGGGCCTCGAACTCGCCCCTGACGTTGGCGCCGGCCTGCAGCAGTCCCATATCCAGCGCATGGATTGCTACCGCCTGCAGCGCTGGCGGTACATCGCCGGCCGCGATGCGCAGGGCCAGGCCCTCGGCCACCGCGGTCTTGCCAACGCCTGCCTCACCGGTCAGGATAGGGTTGTTCTGGCGGCGGCGCATCAGGATGTCGATCGCCTGGCGAATCTCGGCTTCCCGTCCGATCACAGGATCGAGTTTCCCGTCGTGCGCCTGCTGCGTGAGATTGGTGGTGTACTGGTCCAGCGCCGGCGTTGAACGCAACAGCCGCCCTGCCGGATCGCCGCCATGCTCCGTTTCCGGCATAACCGTCATCGACTCGCCCGAACCGCGTACGTATTTGTAGCCCTTGTGCTTCAGCTCATCGACCGGAAACTGCCCGAACAGCGGCGACGAGCGCGCAGCATACTGCATCAGCCCGGGTTCCGTCAGCAGCGCAAGCAGCAGATGCAGGCTGCGGATCTGATCCGGCTGCGGCAGTCCGAGCGAGGCAATCAGCCAGGCATGTTCCAGCAGCGTCTGCATGCGCTGCGAGAACACCGGCACCCGCTCGTTGCCGCTCCTGAAGGTGCCCAGCTCCTTGCGTAAATCGGATTCAAGCGCCGTCAGGCTGATGCTGCAATGGCGCGCTACCGTGCATACGTCGCAATCCTGCTGGCCCAGCAAAGCCAGGAAGAGATGCTCGATATCGACCTCCGCATGTCCCATTCCCATGCAGATATTGGCGGCGCGTGTGGCGGCGGCGCGCGTGGTTTCATTCAGTTTGCCGATCAGTGTTTTCAGGTTGATGGTCATGCTCTGGCTCCGCGTGTGATCGAGTAGTGCAAGGAAGATGGCTGCAACATGGCGTTGAAGCTGACGGGTTCACGCAGCGCGGGTGTCTGCAGCATCGCGCTGATGGCAAAATCGACCCGGTTCACGCTGCCGGGCCTGGCCTCCAGCCGCACCTGGACATTGCACAGCCGCGGCTCATGCCGTTCGACCGCCAGGCGCAGGCCGGCGCAAATGCGGCTGCGGTCCTCATTGCTGCCCGCACACAGCGCCGCAAAATCGGCCAGCCCGTAATTCAGCACAGATGCTGCGCATTCGGGATACGCACGCTGCAGGTGCGCGGGCAGCGCACTGCGCGTGTTCAGCAGGTCCTCCAGATCGCGCGCAACGGCATCCTTCAGCGGCAGTTCCTCCGCCATCAGACGGTCGAACAGGCTCATGGCGCTTCCTCCGAAAAAAGAGACCGCGGGGCCGGAGCCGCCGCGGCCAAAGTGCCGCCTGCGTTATACGACGCGGTTCGATGCCAGGTCCCAGCCGCCGGACGTATTGCCGCCGGCGCCGCCGGAGATCTTCTGCTGCGTGTATTTCCAGCGCACGCGGGAAAACTTGAAGCCCACTTCTTCCGTCAGGATGTCGCCCTCCTCTACCGCGGGATGCACGGCGCCGATCAGTACATTGTCGATTTCGATCTCGAAATACTTCACGCGCTCGCCCTGCGCATCGGCGCGCATGAACTCGAACCTGGCTTTGGGGATGGTGCGGCCCGCAGCGCAGGTCTGCAGCAGAATGGGCGAAGCCAGGTCGGCCAGCTTGGAGACCACGATGTCGCGGTGCTCGCAGCGTTCGGCGGTGTGGCCGCCGCCGGTGGATGCGGTGGCGGAACGCGGCTGCTCCACGCCCCAGCTCACGGCCTTGCATTCGATCCAGTCCTTATGGCGGTCATCGGCGGATTCGCCCTTGATGCCATCGATATACAGATAGACGTCTATTGCCATGGCCATCTCCTCTCTGGTGGGTGATCAGTAATTGCTGGTCTGCGGCAGTTCCGCAACCAGGCGCAGGGATACGGTCAGCTCATCCAGCTGGAAATGCGGACGCAGGAAGCTGACGGCGCGGAACACGCCGGGTCGGCCCGGCACTTCGCTCACCTGCACCGAGGCTTCGCGCAAGGGGAATTGCGCCTTTTGCTCCTGGCTGGCGTTATCGTCCAGCAGCACGTACTTCATCAGCCAGCGGTTCAGGAAATCCTCCACGCTTGACGCTGAAGTGAAACTGCCGACCTTGTCGCGCATCATGGCCTTCATGTAATGCGCGATCCGCGACACGGCAAAGATGTACTGCAACTGGGACGACAGCACGGCGTTGGCGTTTGCCGCCTCCGAGCTGTATTTGCGTGCCTTCTGCGCAGACTGCGCACCGAAGAAGGCGGCATAGGACGTGTTCTTGCAGTGGACCAGCGAGATGAACCCGAGATCGCTCAACTCCTTCTCGCGGCGGTCGGTGATCGCCACTTCGGTCGGGCACTTCAGCGCCACTTCTCCTTCATCGGTCTTGAAGGTATGCGTCGGCAGATCATCCACCAGGCCGCCACCTTCGACGCCGCGAATGGCCGCGCACCAGCCGTATTCCTCGAATGCCTTGGTCAGCCGGGCGCCAAAGGCGTAGGCGGCGTTGCACCACAGGTAGCGCTGGTGATCGGAGCCGTCCACATCCTCCACGAAGTTGAAGCCTTCGACCGTGGTTCCGTCCACGGGATTGAACGGCAGCCGGCCCAGGAAGCGCGGCAGCGTGAGGCCGACGTAGCGCGCATCTTCGGATTCGCGGAAAGCCTTCCACTTTGTGTATTCCACTGTGTCCAGCACCTTGCCCAGGTCGCGCGGCTTGCCAAGCTCGCCAAAGCCTTCCAGTCCGAACAGGCCCGGCGCGGCGGCGGTGACGAAGGGTGCGTGGGCGGCAGCGGCAACGTGGGACATCTGTTCGAGAAAATACATGTCCTCCGGCTGACGCGTGACTTCAAAGTCGCCCAGCAGCACCGCATAGGGCGAACCGCCGAAGGTACCGAACTCCTCCTCATACACTTTCTTGAACACCACGCTCTGGTCGAACTCCAGCGCGCTCTGGAAGTCGCGCACCAGTTCGCGCTTGGTGGCGTTCAGCATGCGCACTTTCAGGCCCGGTCCCGTGGCGCTGTTGCGGACCAGGTAATGCAGGCCGGTCCAGCTCTGCTCCAGCTTCTGGAATTCCGGCGCGTGCATGATGGCGCTCAGCTGCGCGGAAATCATGCGGTCCAGTTCCGCCACACGCGCATCGAGCGTTGCCGACAGGTTGTGCGACATGGTCACGGTGCCCTGAACCACCTGGTTCACCAGCTCCGCGATGATGTCGCGCGCCCTTTCGTGTTCGGAACCGGATTTGGCGACCTTGCTCTCTTCCACGATGCGGTCCAGAAGATCGGGCGATCCAGCTGCCGTGGCGGCGACATCGCCAATGGCTGCGGCCTGCATTTGGGCGGACATCATTCGCCTCCCTTCGCCAGCGCAGAAAGCTGCTCGGTGTTGCTCAACACGTCGGTCAGGAGATCTTCCAGGCGGTCGTTTCCGGCCAGCTTGTTGCGCAGGTCAGCCAGCTTGCTGCGTGTCTCCAGCAGCTGGCCGAGCGGCTCCACCTGGTGCACCACGGACTCCGGCCTGAAATCCGCCATGCAGCGAAACCGCAATTCGACGGGGAACTCTCCCTGGCCCGCCAGCGTGTTCCGCACCTGGAAACGCGCCGCCGGTTCCACGCCGGCCAGCACTTCATCGAAGTTGGCGTTATCGATATTGACGAATTTCCGGTCCTTCAGGCGCTTTTTCTCCACATCCGAATTGCCGCCGAAGTCGCCAACCACGCCGACCACGAAAGGCAGTTCCTTGTTCTCCATCGCGTCGCCAATTTCCACGTCGTAGGTCATCTGCACGCGCGGCGCGCGAACCCTGGTCAGGCGCTGCTGCACGCTGTCGCTGTTCGCCATGGTCTGCTCCTATTTCAGTGCGCCGAAAGGGTCGGCGTTATTGGAAGAACCGGCGGGCGCAGCCTTGCCGGCCGCCGATGGATTGCCGCGCGGCGCCGCAGGCAAGGGACGCCGCACCTGGCGCGCCACCGGCTGCGGCACCAGCACATCCTCTCCGAGACTGGAGCGCAGCAGCTTCGCAAGCTCCTGTGCCTCGCTGCGCACCGATCCGCCAAGATTGTTCTGCTGGCTCAGATCCGCCAGCGCCTTGGTGGACAGGCGCAGTCCACTGACGGCGACGATGCTGTTGCCCTGGCGGTCGCCCGGATCGCGCTGCAGCGCTTCCAGCGCATGGTTGATCGCCTCGCCGTAGCTGCCGCGATCGAACTTCATCTGCGCCATCCGGATCCATGGCGTTTTCTCGGCAGGCCAGGCTGCACTGGCGTTCTTCAGGATGGCGTATGCGTTGTCATGCTGCCCGCCAGCGCTGGCGCGGTCGGCATCGGAAAGCATGGCTTCGAGGGTGGCGGACGGCATTGGCTCCGTACGCATCTGCTGTCCTTCGGTGGCGCAGGCCGCCAGCAGCACAGCGCCGGCCACGACGGGAATCATATGAAGTCGCATTGTTGTCTCCTTCTGCACGGTGACCGCCATTTTGTGGGCGCCTCGTCCTTTGACGATTGCGCTGCCTCAAACGGAAGGCCGCGCGCCCGCCGCTGTTTGAGGCGCCGCAAAGGCCGCGCCACGCCGCGAAGCTTTAATGGACACCTGTTTTCAGGGAGACGCCATGAAGCTCACGTCCATCATCTCCGCGCTACTGCTACTGGCTGCCTGCGGGCCGGTACGCATTGCCGAGCCGCCGCAGCGCCGCGCCACACTGCATCTGCATGCCGCGCCCGGCCTGAATAAAGGACCGCGCGGCCAGCCTCTGTCGCTGCTAATGCGCATCTACAAGCTGCGCCAGCTGGCTGCGTTCGAACGCGCCACTTTCGATTCCATGCTGAAGGGGGCCGACCTTGGCGGCGACGTGATCGAAATGCGCGAAGTCACGCTGGTTCCCGGCCAGCGGCTGGAGGCGGTCGAAAAACTCGACCGGGATGTGGCCTATATCGGCGTGGTCGGTCTGTTCCGCAAACCGGCACGCCAGCAATGGCGGCTTTCCTTTGCCGCAGCGGATGCCGAGCAACAGGGCATCACCGTCGGCCTGCAAGCATGTTCGATGACAGCAGGTTCAGGCGCAAAGCCGCTTGCCGCCGTACCGTCCGGCGCAGTTTGCCAATAAGGGGAACCGCATGACCGAACCATCGAAGCTATTGTGGAGCGAGGGACTATTCCTGCGTCCGCAGCATTTCCAGCAGCAGGACCGCTATCACGAAGCCCGCCTGCACAGCGTCACGCAAGGCATCCATCCCTATCTCTGGGGCATCCGCTCCATGAAATGGGACATGTCCGCACTAAAAAACAATCTGCTGCGGCTGGATAGCTTTTGTGCCATGTTCCGCGACGGCGCCCTGGTCGATGCGCCGCATGCCGATCCGCTGCCCTCCGCGCTCGACCTGGGCAGCATTCCCTCCGCCGTGCAGGAAATCACCTGCTACGCCTCGCTGGCTCTGGTCACGCCTGGCGCGGTCAA
>Ga0063456_1000222_pt1 | contig 42229 bp, 34 predicted proteins | sample AraplaMF_Cvi_mMF_FD_56228 | JGI IMG/M metagenome (GOLD analysis project Ga0063456, IMG submission 56228) | Arabidopsis root microbial communities from the University of North Carolina, USA - plate scrape MF_Cvi_mMF version 2 (version 2) | ecosystem: Host-associated > Plants > Roots > Endosphere ... | reverse complement strand
GCAGAGGTGATAAAGCGCCCCGCGCCCCCGCGATCGGTTCATCATGTCCCAAGCTCCGCCCAAGCCCGAACCGGGCGACAAGCCCAAATCCCCGCCAAAACCTCGATCCGGCGACAACCGCCGCGGCGCCATGGCCGGCCTGGTCATCGCCGTGGTGATCCTCGCCATCGGCTGGTGGCTCGCCCGCGATCTCACCGCCGCCAGCAAGATGCAGGACTGCCTGATGTCGGGGCGGCGCAATTGCAACGTGATCGAGCCGGCCCGCTAGAGGCGCTCCCGGCACGCCCCGCCGGGACGAAAAATTGCCGTGATCTTAATCATTTGTAACGGGACTTAGCCGACCAAAGCAGGTCAGTTATGTCAGTCGGCATCACCCCGGTGCGAGGCGAATCGTCTATCGCGCTGGGCAGCACGGCAATCGGCCAAAGTCATCGGCTCAAGGCGATCGGCCAAGGCAATCGAGAGAGCAGGGGGTCAAGTACGCATGAGTGCGTCCAGCCGCATGAAGATCATCATTCCCTTGGTTTCGGCCATGTCCCTGCTCGCCGTCCCGGTGCAGGCGCAGGACGCCAATGCGCCAAGGCACGACGGCCATCCCCAGGCCGGGCCGGGCGCCGGCGCGCCGCCCCAAACCATGCGCAAGGGACCGCCGCCGCAGCAAGCAGCCCGGCCTCCGGCCCAGCCCGGCGGTCCTGGTCCCGGGCATGCAGGTCCGGGTCCCGGCCCTCATCATGCCGGCGGCCCGCCGCCCGGACGCAATTACGCCAGGGGTCCCGCACCGGCGCGCGACTGGGGCGGACACGCCTATCGCGGCAATCTCGCCTGGGAAGGCGGACGCTGGCGCCACGAGGTCCATAACGGCCGCTCCGGCTGGTGGTGGGATGTCGGCGGTGTCTGGTATTATTATCCGCAGCGAATGGCCGGCCCGCCCGCCTACATCTCGGAGGATTATTACGACGACGTGCCGGTGGCCTATGCCCCGCCGGTCGCCTACGAACCGCCGCCTCCACCGCCGCCGGCTGATCCCGGCGCAAGCGCGCTTGGCGGCGCCATCGTCGGCGGCGTGCTCGGCGGCCTCCTCTCGGGTAACGCTTCGGGTGCGGCCGCAGGTGCCGTGATCGGCGGCGCCACCGGTGCGATTGCCGGCGCGACGGCGGCATCCCGGCCCGGCTACTATCTGGCCCAGGGCAACTGCTACTACCGCTATCCGAACGGACAGTATGTGCAGGCCGATCCCCGGGCGTGCTACTGAGCCTGAGCTTAAGATCGAGAACGAAGAGGCGGGCGTAAGCTCGCCTTTTTTGTTGTGATGCCGATGCGCCTGTTACGTTTGGCGATGCACAACGATTGCCTCAAATTGTCACTGGCGCTCGTTGCTGCTTCGGGCGAGCCTCAAAGGAAAACGTCGGGACACGATTCGCGGGGACGTGGGACATGCTGGATGCAATCCAGATCAGCGTGGCGTTGTGGGCCATGATCGTTTGCGGTGGGATCAAGCTGGCGCAGGTGGCGCAGCTTCTGTTTTAGCGCTTGGTCCACGCGGCTGAAGCATGATCCGGAAAATGCGAAGCGGTTTTCCGAAAAGATCATGCGCAAACAAGCAAACGGGAAGCCTCGCGCGCGGAGAGGTTGATCGCCTCGCGCGTCACGACACGAGCCAGTTGAAGAATAGCATCACGCCCCAGACGAGGCCTCCGATCCAGGCCAGCATCACGATGCCGATGGTCGCAAGCAGCGTGGCGCCGACCAGGTCGGGCTTTCCCCGCGGTGTCGGGACCTGCGTCTCGGCTGCTGCTTCCTGTGTCATGACCGGCAAGACCACCCTTTGTCGTCTCGCGCCTTTGCGAGTGCTGAGGGCTGTTTAGCGGAGACGCCGGAGGCAGGCTGTGACGCACTTCACAGATCGGTCTGAATGACATCCGGTCTCACCGCTTCGTGCGCGACATCTCCGGAAACGATCGCGCCGTTGGCGGCTGCCGGCAGGCGCGCAGCGTCGCCGGATCACCGTGTCCGCGTTGCCGGGACATGACCCCGCAATCATACGGACGAAATTGCCATCTGCTTGTCCAGATCGGGCGGCTATGATCGCGCGCCATGTGTACCAAGTACGATCCACAGCACGAGGCCGAGGCCGCAATGAAGCGGGCCGCGGCCTCCGAAGGTGACGACAGGCAGAGGCTGATCCAGCTGGCCCTGGCCTGGCATCAACTCGCCCGCGATCGGCGCGACGAGCAGGCGGACTGATCCTGCCCGGACACGACCGTCGCCCGTAGCCTTCGATTTCGGAATAACTGTATTTGACCGGACGGTGTCATCGTGACCGGCAGCGAATGCCGCGCGCAGCTGCACGCTTCGCCGCGCGCGACAGCCGTTGTCCCCATGCGTCGCAGCATTGTTGCAACTCTCATCGATAGGACAAAAAGCCCAATCATCTGAATGTCAAAATACCTCTGGTTGATTGATTATGTTGTTTTTGGGTTACGGTTGATTGCCAATCGTTGCTGGGAACCCGAAGAGTTGTTGCCCGTCCTCCTCCGTACGACGTACTGATTGGCGACTCGATATTGACGGCCATTCATTCGTTTTTCTGGAATTCAATTTTGGGGGCGGGAAATGAAGTCCTTGGTGACTCGGAAGGCCTTTTGGCTCGGTAGCGCAGCTCTCCTGGCGATGGGGACGTCGGCCAAGGCGCAAAACATCGACACCACTCCGCAATGGAATGGCACGAGCTTCATCTCGAGCTGGGGCGTTCCGAACACCGCGACCTACGGCCAGACGATCACGCCGACTAGCACCCAGAGCCGCTTGTCCGGCTTCACCTTCTATCTCTCGCAGGGCAGCGGTACGGCGCCACAATATCAGGCCTTCATTTACGCTTGGGATAGCGGCAACCAGCGCATCACCGGCTCGGCGCTGTTCAGCTCCAGCGTCTTTACGGCTCCGAGCGGTGCAACCTACACGCCGGTGTCGATCAACACGGGCAGTGTTGCGCTGAGCCCCGGCCAGCAATACGTCCTGTTCCTGACCACCTCGACGATCACCGGCCAGCCGAACAGCTCTTACCGCTATGGCGCGCTGACCAACAACACGACTTATGCCGGTGGCCAGTTCGTGTTCTTCAACAACGGCACGAGCTTCTCGCAGCTCAGCACCGGCAACTGGAGCACGATTGCGGAAGATCTGGCGTTCCAGGCCTTCCTGTCCGGCGGCAACACCGGTGAAAACCTTGCCCAGGCCCAGTCCGGCGCATTCCAGCTCGGCAGCTCCTATCTCTCGCTGCTGACCGATCCGTTCGCCACCAACAAGGTCTCGACGACGGGCACGATGAACTATGCCGGAGAGAAGCCGGTGCCGGCCGCCGTGCGCTCGGCCTTCGGCGCCTACATGAAGGCGCCGCCGCCCATGGTTGCCTATGTCCCGCACTGGGACGTCTGGGGCGCGGCTTTCGGCGGTGCCAACAACACCAGCGGCAGCGTCGCGGCCGGCTCGTCCGATGTGTATACCCGCGTCGGCGGCGTCGCAGCGGGCGCGGACTATCGCTTTACTGCGGACACGCTGATCGGTTTCTCGCTCGCCGGCGGCAACATCAACTGGTCGTTGACGCCGACGGTTGCGGGCGCCGGTAACGGCGGCGGCACCAGCGACACCTTCATGGCCGGTGTCTACGGCAAGTACGGTTTCGGGCCGGGCTACGTCTCGGCGGCCGCCACCTACACCAATTACTGGATGGGAACGAGCCGTTCGACCACGCCGGGCCTCGACCTCTACAAGGCAGACTTCGAAGCCCAGGGTTGGGCGGGACGTATCGAAGGCGGCTACAAGGTCGGCCAGTACTGGACCGTGAACTGGACGCCCTACGGCGCCATACAGGGCCAGTGGTTCCACACGCCCGGCTACGCGGAGTCGGCGGCCCTCGGCGCGCCCGGACTGGCACTCACCGTTGCCGGCCGCACCGCGACAGCGTATCGCGGCGAGGTGGGCTTGCGCACCGACAAGGTCATGCCGGTGGACAATGGCGGCCAGCTCAACCTGTTCGGCAAGTTCGCCTACGCCCATGACGAGATCAGCAATCCGTCGGCGACGCTCAACTTCGTCGGCCTCGGCGGCGGCGGTGCGCCGTTCACGGTGTTCGGTGCGCTGCCCTCGCGCGACTTGGCCCTGACCACGGCCGGCGCCGAATGGCGCACCGCGAGCGGCGTCTCGTTCCTGGTGAAGTTCGACGGCGAATTCGGCGAGCGGTCGCAGACCTACGCCGGCACGGGCCGCATTCGTTACACCTGGTAAGCGAGGGCGCTCGCCGAGGACCTCAAGGCGCGAGGCCGGGCATGGCCCGTCTCGCGCCTTCGTTTTTGAAGATGACATGAGAAAGCCCCGTGCTCGGGGGACAAGCACGGGGCCCTTCAAAGCCGACCGGGGTTGGCGGGTCGGCACCACTTGATTTCATGTCATCCAATGCGCGGGTCGTGATCTCGTTCCACGACGCTTCGCATTTTCGCGTGCTGCCGCGCGTTGCGCGGCGAAGCTGTTTGGCCGGCTCTTGCGCAGGAACATTCGTTCCGCGCCAACGTTGGCCAGCCATGACCGACACCGAGTTGCGAGCACAGTCTTTCGAGATCGCCTGGAAATATCTCGACCAGTGCGGCCTGCTCACGGGCGAGCACAGCGACTCGGCCCGCTTCATCCTGAACCGGATCGACCGCATGATGCTGCGCGGAGAGCGCCGCAGGCTGCTGCTGTCGAATGCCGCGATCGATGCGTATCGCTTGCGGCCCGTGCTCGTGGCGCTGAATGCCTGAACCATCGGGTGAAGCGAAACGTCGCGTTAAGACATGCGCGATGCCGATTTTCGCGGTCGCGATTCGTGCTTTGCGAACGAAGCGGAGTCGGATCGTGAACAAGCGAAAGGCCCCCGAAGGGGATCAGCGGGTCAGGCAACAGGTGTTCGTGACGGCGGGTTCGGTCTAGCCGGATCGACAGGCCTCGGGATTGCTTACCCGGCTGCCGTCAATCAATCGCCAGGCACTCTTCCACATGCGGCTTCTGCTGGCTTCGCCGTGACCACGCCTGAACAGCGAAGGCGAGTTGAGTATTACTCGCTGCAACATCCGCAATCGAAGCCTTCGCAACCTCGATACGCCTCGTCACCACACTGGTGTTCACGACGCCTGCATCGATCGCCAAATACGACATCGCGAGGATCGCCACCGCAGATGCGATCGCCATTCTCGTCCACTCGGTTGGCAGCATGGAAGTCCTTGTCGGGCGCAATTCGCCTGGCGCTTAGATAGGGGGCGTTTGCGCGGATGAAAGGCGCAGGCGAGGGTGCCCACGCGTTCGTGAAGTACAAGGGATGTGGACTCTTGCGTTGGTTAAGATCGTCGCCGACGACCACTCCATGTCTCCAACTTCCCAGCGAAACGCGATGCGTCAACCGTCGCTTTGGCCTGTTGCCTGGATAACCTCGGTGGACCGGTGCGGTGAAATGGCTGGCGATCCCGGCAGGAATCGAACCTGCAACCCTCAGAGTAGAAATCTGATGCTCTATCCAGTTGAGCTACGGGACCGTCTTGAGCCGCCTGGTCCAGGCGGCTCGCGGTTCATCTACCATGCCAATATGAAAAATCTCGTCTTTCGCCAAGCCTGAACCGAACCGTTTTCGCACCTAAAGCGACAAAGCGGAACGGTGGGGTGTCAGGGTGCCGGGTTGAGCGGCAGCGGCGCGGACGATGGTTCACATCGCCGGGACCGCTGAAAAGCTTCCGGGACACGGCCGCCGGTCGACTGGACGGATATGGCTGCGCCATCAGGACGGCGTGCGCGGCGGTGTCCGGATCGGTCTCCTCCGGGCTTGCCTTGTCATGGCGTATGCGACGATTTGCACGTTTGGTTCCATCGCCATCAGTCCGTCACCTTCTCCGCGCAATTCTTGCGACAAGCGGCGTTCGTCCGCGATTTCCGGGAGTCCATCCATGATCGGTCTTGTTCGCGCCGTCACACTCTGCGCCGCGCTGGCGCTCGGCCTTTCGACGGCGCAGGCCGCCGACAAGGCGTTCAAGCGCGACGATCTCGCCGATTCCGCGATCAAGCTGGAGGCCCAGATCAAGAGCGAGGCGGGGCCGGTCGCCAAGACGAGTGCGACGCTGAGAACGGACGCCGACGCCGCCTTCCGCCGCAACGACTACCGCACCGGCCTGTCGGTGCTCGGCCAGATCGCGGCGACGACGCCGGAGGACACCGGCAACTGGCTGCGGCTGGCAAAAGTGATCTTCCAGATCACGCCGAAAAGCTCGACCGAGCAAACCTTCCTCTTGGAGCGCGCCTCGACGGCCGCCTACATCGCCTACCAGCGCGCCGGCAATCCGGGCGAGGAGGCCGATGCGCTCGCGGTGCTCGGCAAGTCGCTGGCCGAACGCAAGCTGTGGCGGCCGGCGCTGGACGCGCTGCGGCTGTCGCTCGACATGCGCGAGGTCGCCGACGTTCGCGGCCAATATGAGAAGATGCGCGACGAGCACGGTTTCCGGCTGCTCGACTACACCGTCGACTCGGATTCGGCGAGCCCGCGTGCCTGCTTCCAGTTCTCGGAGGAGCTGGCCAAACGTATCGATTTCGCGCCGTACCTCGCGCTGGCCGGGCAGGACAAGCCGGCGCTGTCGGCCGAGGGCAAGCAGCTCTGCGTCGACGGGCTGAAGCACGGCGAGCGCTACAACATCAATCTGCGCGCCGGCCTGCCGTCCACCGTGAAGGAGGGCCTGCCGAAATCGGCCGAGTTCAACGTCTATGTGCGCGACCGAAAACCCTTCGTGCGCTTCACCAGCCGCGCCTATGTGCTGCCCAGGACCGGCCAGCGCGGTATTCCGGTGGTCAGCGTCAACACGCCCGCGGTCAACATCAACGTGTTCCGGATCGGCGACCGCAACCTGATCAACACGGTGGTCGACAGCGATTTCCAGAAGACGCTGTCGAAATACCAGCTCTCCGATCTCGGCGACGAGCGCGGCGTCAAAGTCTGGACCGGCGAGCTCGCGACCGCGATGACGCTGAACCAGGACGTCACCACCGCATTCCCGGTCGACCAGGCGCTCGGCGAGCTCCAGCCCGGCGTCTACGTGATGACCGCCGCGGCCAAGGGCCCAGGCTCGGACGACGACTACCAGCTCGCCACGCAATGGTTCATCGTGTCCGATCTCGGGGTGACAGCCTATTCCGGCAATGACGGCATCCATGTCTTCGTCAACTCGCTGGCCTCGACCGACCCCGTCGGCAAGGCCGAGGTGCGGCTGGTTGCCCGCAACAACGAGATTTTGGCGACGCGCAAGACCGACGAGTCCGGCCACGTGCTGTTCGAGGCGGGCCTTGCGCGCGGCGAGGGCGGCCTGTCGCCGGCGATGCTGACGGTGACCGGCGAGAAGGCCGACTACGCCTTCCTGAGCCTGAAGACCTCGGCTTTCGACCTGTCCGACCGTGGTGTCGCCGGGCGCGTGGTGCCTGTTGGTGCCGATGCGTTCGTCTATGCCGAGCGCGGCGTCTACCGCTCGAGCGAGACCGTCTATCTCACCGCGCTGCTCCGCGACGGGCAGGGCAATGCCGTGACCGGCGGGCCGATGACGCTGGTGGTCGAGCGCCCCGATGGCGTCGAGTACCGTCGCGCCGTGCTGGCCGACCAGGGCGCCGGTGGCCGCTCGCTCGCCGTGCCGCTCAATTCGGCTGTGCCGACCGGCACGTGGCGGGTGCGCGCCTTCACCGATCCGAAGGGCCCGTCGGTCGGCGAGACCACCTTCATGGTCGAAGACTATGTTCCCGACAGGATCGAATTCGACTTGTCCGCCAAGGACAAGCTGATCAAAGCTAACGCTCCAGTGGAGCTTAAGGCAGACGGCCATTTCCTCTACGGTGCGCCGGCCTCGGGCCTTGCACTCGAAGGCGACATGCTGATCGCGCCCGCAAGCGAACGCCCGGGCTTTCCCGGATACCAGTTCGGTGTCGCCGACGAGGAGACCACCTCGAACGAGCGCACGCCGCTGGAGAACCTGCCTGAGGCCGACGCCAACGGTGTTGCGACTTTCCCGGTGACGCTGGACAAGCAGCCGGCCTCGACGCGTCCGCAGGAGGCGCAGATCTTCGTCCGCATGGTCGAAACCGGCGGCCGTGCCGTCGAGCGCAAGCTGGTGCTGCCGGTCGCGCCCGCGACCGCGCTGATCGGTGTCAAGCCGCTGTTCGCGGACAAGAACGTCGCCGAGGGCGACAAGGCCGAGTTCGACGTCGTGTTCGTCTCGCCCGAGGGCGAGAAGCTGCGCCGCGACGGCCTGCGCTACGAGCTGCTGAAGATGGAGTCGCGCTACCAATGGTATCGCCAGAACAATTACTGGGAGTACGAGCCGGTCAAGTCGACCTCGCGCGTCGCCGACGGTGATCTCACCATTGCCGCCGACAAGCCGTCGCGGATCTCGCTCGCGCCCCAGCCGGGCCGCTACCGGCTCGATGTGAAATCGAACGACGCGGACGGCCCGGTGACCTCGGTGCAGTTCGACGTCGGCTGGTATTCCGACGGCAGCGCCGACACGCCTGATCTGCTGGAGACCTCGATCGATAAGCCGCAATATGCGTCCGGCGACACCATGACCGTCTCGGTCAATGTCCGCACGGCCGGCAAGCTGACCGTCAACGTGCTCGGCGACCGCCTGCTGACGACGCAGACCATCGACGTCAAGGAAGGCACCGCGCAGATAAAACTCCCGGTCGGCAAGGACTGGGGCACCGGCGCCTATGTGGTGGCGACGCTGCGCCGCCCGCTCGATGCGGCTGCACAGCGCATGCCGGGCCGGGCGATAGGCCTGAAATGGTTCGGCATCGACAAGCAGACCCGTACGCTCCAGGTCAAGCTGACGCCGCCGGCGCTGATCCGGCCGAACGGGACGCTGAAGATCCCGGTCAAGCTCGACGGGCTCAATCCGGGCGAGGACGCCAAGATCGTCATCGCCGCGGTCGATGTCGGCATCCTCAACCTCACCAATTACAAGCCGCCGGCGCCGGATGATTACTATCTCGGTCAGCGCCGCCTCTCCGCGGAGATCCGCGATCTCTATGGGCAACTGATCGACGGCATGTCGGGCACGCGCGGCCAGATCAAGTCCGGCGGCGACGCCGGTGCGGCCGAACTGCAAGGCTCGCCGCCAGCGCAGAAGCCGCTGGCGCTCTATTCCGGCATCGTCACGGTCGGCGCCGACGGCACCGCGGAAGTGAGCTTCGACATTCCGGAGTTCGCCGGCACCGCGCGCGTGATGGCGGTGGCGTGGACCGCGACAAAGCTCGGCCGCGCCAACACCGATGTCGTGATCCGCGACCCCGTGGTGCTGACCACGACCCTGCCGCGCTTCCTGCTCAATGGCGACCACGGCACGGTCAATCTCGAGATCGACAATGTCGAGGGTCAGGCCGGCGATTACGTCATCAACGTCAAGACGGGCGGCCCGGTGAAAATGACGGGCAGTCCCGCCACCACCGTGAAGCTCGCCGCCAAGCAGCGCAATTCGTTCTCGCTCGCGGTCGATGCGACCGCGGCGGGACAGGCGACGTTTGACGTCGACATCAAGGGCCCGAACGGGCTGACACTGGCGCGCCACTATGCGCTCGACGTCAAGGCGGCCACGCAGGTGCTGGCGCGGCGCTCGATCCGGACGCTGGCGAAGGGCGAGAGCCTGACGCTGACCTCGGACATGTTCGCCGACCTCGTGCCGGGCACCGGCAGCGTCTCGGTCTCGGCGAGCCTGTCGACCGCGCTCGATGCGGCGACGATCCTGAAAGCGCTCGATCGTTATCCCTATGGCTGCTCGGAGCAGATCACCAGCCGCGCGATGCCGCTGCTCTATGTCAACGATCTCGCGGCCGGTGCGCATCTTGCCATGGACACCGAGGTCGACCAGCGTATCCGCGACGCGATCGAACGGCTGCTGGCCCGTCAGGGCTCCAACGGCTCGTTCGGACTTTGGTCGGCCGGCGGCGACGACGCCTGGCTCGATGCGTATGTGACGGATTTCCTCACCCGCGCCCGCGAAAAGGGCTTTGTGGTGCCTGATGTGCTGTTCAAGAACGCGCTGGATCGGATCCGCAACTCCGTCGTCAACGGCAACGAGCCGGAGAAGGACGGCGGCCGCGATCTCGCCTACGGCCTCTACGTGCTCGCACGTAATGGCGCAGCTCCAATCGGCGATCTCCGCTATCTCGCCGACACCAAGCTCTCCAACCTCGCAACCCCAATCGCGAAGTCGCAGCTTGCGGCCGCGCTGGCCCTGGTCGGCGACCGCAACCGCGCGGAGCGGGTCTACGGCGCCGCGCTCGACAGCCTTGCACCGAAGCCGGTGCTGGAGTTCGGCCGCACCGACTACGGCTCGCAGCTTCGCGATGCTGCGGCGCTGGTCTCGCTTGCCAGCGAAGGCAACGCGCCGAAGGCGACGCTGACGCAGGCGGTGTCCCGGGTCGAGACCGCGCGCGGGCTGACGCCCTACACTTCCACGCAGGAGAATGCGTGGCTGGTGCTGGCGGCGCGCGCACTGGCCAAGGAAAACCTCTCGATCGAGGTTGACGGCCAGAGCGTCAAGACCGCGCTTTACCGCAGCTACAAGGCGGAGACGCTGACCGGCAAGCCGCTGAAGATCACCAACACCGGCGATGCGCCGATCCAGGCGGTGGTCTCGGTGTCGGGCTCGCCGGTGACGCCGGAGCCTGCGGCGTCGAACGGCTTCAAGATCGAGCGCAGCTACTTCACGCTCGACGGCAAGCCCGCCGACATCAGCAAGGTCAAGCAGAACGACCGCTTTGCCGTGGTGCTGAAGATCACCGAGGCCAAGCCCGAGTACGGCCACATCATGGTGTCCGATTATCTGCCCGCGGGCCTCGAGATCGACAATCCAAAGCTGGTCTCGTCGGGCGACAGCGGCACGCTGGACTGGATCGAGGACGGCGAGGAGCCCGAGGACACCGAATTCCGCGACGACCGCTTCACCGCGGCCGTGGACCGTGCCTCGGATTCCAAATCGGTCTTCACCGTCGCCTATGTCGTGCGCGCGGTCTCGCCCGGCAAATACGTGCTGCCGCAGGCCTATGTCGAGGACATGTACAATCCCTCGCGCTACGGCCGCACCGGCACGGGCAATGTCGAGGTGCGGGCGGCGAAGTGAGTGTTTGAATGACTGACGCTCCGAACGGGCCGCAATCTCCGTCGTCATGCCCGGGCTTGTCCCGGGCATCCACGGACTTAGGTGCTGCGTCAAAGAACGTGGATGGCCGGGACAAGCCCGGCCATGACGGAGCATGGGGTAGGGGCCGTCGTCTGCTCTCTGGCCTCGCTCTCACGTTCATCCTCGCCATCTGCGGTTTCGTCGGTTGGGTCCATTCCCTCGGTCCGCTCCCGCTCGACGAGGCTCGCCAAGTCTCCACCACCATCGTCGATCGCAACGGAAAACTGCTGCGCGCCTATGCCATGGCGGACGACCGCTGGCGGCTGCCGGTCGATGCCAAGACTAACGTCGATCCGACCTATCTGAAGCTGCTGCTCGCCTATGAGGACCAGCGCTTTTACGCCCATAACGGTCTCGATCCGCTCGCGCTGGGGCGTGCCGCGTTGCAGCTCTCGACGCGCGGCCACATCGTCTCCGGCGGATCGACCATCTCGATGCAGCTGGCGCGTCTGATGGAGCCGCGGCGGCAGCGCTCGCTTTACGCAAAGCTGCGGCAGATCGTGCGGGCGATCGAGATCGAGCGCAGCATGAGCAAGGCCGAGATTCTCGACCTCTATCTCGCGCTCGCGCCTTATGGCGGCAATCTCGAAGGCATCCGGGCTGCCTCGATCGCCTATCTCGGCAAGGAGCCGAAGCGGCTGTCGCTGGCCGAAGCCGCATTGCTGGTCGCGCTGCCGCAATCGCCGGAGACGCGCCGGCTCGACCGCTATCCAGATGCCGCGCGCAAGGCCCGCGACCGCGTGCTCGACCGCATGGTCGAGGAGCATGTGGTCAGCGCCGATGACGCGACGCAGGCCAGGGCCGTGCCTGTGCCGAAGCTGCGCAAGCCGATGCCGATCCTGGCACCGCACGCCTCCGACACCGCGCTGTCGACGGTCAAGGATACGCCCATCATCAAGCTGACGCTGGATGCGAACCTGCAAAAGGTGCTGGAGCCGTTGGCGCGCGATCGCGCGATTGCGCTGGGGCCGAACATCTCGGTCGGCATCATCGTGGTCGACAACGAGAGCGGTGACGTGCTCGCGCGCGTCGGCTCGGCCGATTATTTCGACGAGAGCCGGGCAGGGCAGGTCGACATGACGCGTGCCATCCGCTCGCCGGGCTCGACGCTGAAGCCGTTCATCTACGGCCTCGCCTTCGAGGACGGCTTTGTCCACCCCGACAGCCTGATCGACGACCGCCCCGTTCGCTTCGGCTCCTACGCGCCGGAGAATTTCGACATGACGTTTCAGGGCACCGTGCCGGTGAAGAAGGCGCTGCAATTGTCGCTGAACGTGCCCGCGATCGTGCTGCTGGACCGCGTCGGCGCGAGCCGCCTGGCGTCGCGGCTGCGGCAGGCCGGCGGCAATCTGGTGCTGCCCAAGGACGAGGCGCCGGGGCTTGCGATGGGCCTCGGCGGCGTCGGCGTGACGCTCCAGGACCTAGCCCAACTCTATGCGGGCTTTGCCCGGCTCGGCACCACCAGGCCGCTGCGCGAGATCGTCACGGCCAAAGACGATCGCGAGCCGCTGCGTCTGCTGGATCCGGTCGCAGCCTGGCAGGTCGGCAACGTCCTCTTGGGCACGCCGCCACCGGAGAATGCCGCCCATAACAGGATCGCCTTCAAGACCGGCACCTCCTACGGCTATCGCGATGCCTGGTCGGTCGGCTTCGACGGCCGCATGACCGTCGGCGTCTGGGTCGGCCGGCCCGACGGCGCGCCCGTTCCCGGCCTGATTGGCCGGGTAGCCGCAGCGCCCATCCTGTTCGATGCCTTTGCCCGGACCGGCAAGACGCTGACGCCGCTGCCAAAGCCGCCGAAGGGAACCCTGATGGCCAGCAATGCGAAACTGCCGCTGCCGCTGAAGCGGTTCCGCCCGGTCGGAGAGCTGGTGCGGACCGGCGGCGAGCAGGCGCTCCACATCCAGTTTCCGCTCAACGGCTCGCGGATCGACGTCGATCGCTCGGGCGGGGCGGAGGCCGCAGCCATGCCCGTCAAAGTCGCCGGCGGCGTGCTGCCCATGACCGTCATGGTTAACGGAACCTCGCTCGGCGAGATTGACGGCCGCCGCCAACGGCTGATCGATCCGCCCGGCCCGGGCTTTGCACGGCTCACCGTGATCGATGCCACGGGCGCTGCGGACACAGTCGTCATTCGAATTCAATGATCGTGCCTTAAGCGGTTGTGGCGATGGCGGTTTCAGCGTAAGCGGAACCAATGGCCGAGACCTATCCGACACCCCGTTTTGGAGCACCGCGTGAGCCGAAAGCGCCCGTGAATCCGGGCAGCCGGCTTGTGACCATGCTCGACTTCGCCACGGCCAGCCACGCCCGCGCGGTCGCTTTCCTGCTGCTGTGCGCGCTGCTGCTGTTCCTGCCGGGCTTCTTCACGATTCCGCCCGTCGACCGCGACGAAGCCCGCTTTGCCCAGGCCACCAAGCAGATGGTGGAGAGCGGCGACTATGTCGACATCCGCTTCCAGGAAGACGTCCGCTACAAGAAGCCGGTCGGCATCTACTGGCTGCAATCGGCCGCGGTTGAAGTCGCGACCGCGCTGAAACTGCCCAAGGCCGAGTTGCGAATCTGGGTCTACCGGTTGCCCTCGCTGTTGGGGGCCATCGGCGCCGTGCTCATGACCTATTGGGCCGCGCTCGGCTTCGTGACGCGGCGTGCCGCGGTCCTTGCCGCGCTCCTGATGTGCGCCTCCGTGCTGCTCGGCGTCGAGGCGCGGCTGGCGAAAACCGACGCGATGCTGCTGTTCTGCGTGACCGCCGCAATGGGGGCGATGTCGCGGGCCTATCTGTCGTGGCAGCGCGCGGAGGACGAGACCCATCCGCCGTGGTCCTGGCCCGCGATCTTCTGGACCGCGCTCGCGGTCGGCATCCTGATCAAGGGCCCGCTGATCCTGATGTTCGCAGGCCTGACCATCGTCGCGCTCGCGATCCAGGACCGCGACTCCTCCTGGCTGTGGCGCCTGCGCCCCGTCTGGGGCCTGATGTGGATGCTGGTGCTGGTGCTGCCCTGGTTCATCGCGATCTTCTGGCGCGCGGGCGATGCGTTCTTCGCCGACTCGGTCGGCGGCGACATGCTGAGCAAGATCGGCGCGCAGGAATCCCACGGCGCGCCGCCCGGACTGTACCTGGCGCTGTTCTGGATCACGTTCTGGCCCGGCGCGCCGCTTGCGGCGATGGCGGCGCCTGCGGTCTGGCGCGCGCGGCGCGAGCCCGGCGCGCAATTCCTGCTGGCCTGGCTGATCCCGTCCTGGATCGTGTTCGAAGCGGTGCTGACAAAGCTGCCGCATTACGTATTGCCGCTGTACCCGGCGATCGCGATCCTCACCGTCGGCGCGCTGGAGCGGAACGTGTTGTCGCGCTCGTGGCTCGCGCGCGGCTCGGCCTGGTGGTTCGCGATTCCCGCCGCGGCCTCGATCATTGCGGTGGTCGGCGCGGTGATGCTGACGCGGCAGCCGGCCTTCGTGGCCTGGCCGTTCATCGCGGCCTCGCTGATCTTCGGCCTGTTCGCCTGGTGGCTGTTCGACACCAACCGCGCCGAACGCTCGCTGCTCAACGCGCTGGTCGCAGCCCTGATGCTTGCGGTCGTGGTCTACGGCATCGTGCTGCCGTCGCTGACGCCGGTGTTTCCGAGCATCGAGGTCGCCCGCGCGCTGCGCAACGTCACCTGCGTCGGGCCGAAAGCGGCCGCCGCCGGCTATCACGAGCCGAGCCTGGTGTTCCTGACGGGGACGCAGACTTTGCTGACCGATGGCTCGGGCGCGGCCGATTTCCTGCGGCAGGGCAGCTGCCGCTTCGCGCTGATCGAGCAGCGCTCGGAGCGCAGCTTCGTGCTGCGCGCCGAGGCGATCGGGCTGCGCTACAAGGTCGGCACGCGCATCGACGGTTATAATTTCTCGCAAGGGCGCGCGATCTCGATCTCGATCTTCCGCTCGGAAGGCACCGAGTAGGATGCCCGTGGCGACCGACAGCGCGCCGCGCCCCGGCTATCCCGCGCAATTGCTCACGGTGGTGAGGCGCGCGCTGGCGCAGCTCGTGCGCTCACCCTCGCATTCCCGCCGGGCCGAGGCCGCCCGAAAGCTGGCGCGGCATTCGCTGTGGCTGAGCGCTGCGGGCGCGGCCCTCGTCATCGTGCTGATGGTCGCGTTCGACCGGACCGAGATCCAGTTGATGCCGGCGCGGGGCACGCCGAGCCTGTGGCCGATCCGCATCCTCACCGATTTCGGCAAGGACGAGAACGTGCTCTGGGTGCTGGGCGTCGCACTGGTGATCGTGGCGCTCGTTGCGGCGGGACGGCATGGCACGCGCCGGGCGCTGCTGCTCGGTCTCGGCACGCGGCTGCAATATCTGTTTCTGTCTGTTGCGCTGTCGGTGTTGGTCGCCGAGATCCTGAAATATCTGATCGGCCGCGGACGGCCGTTCGTCGGCGGCAAGGCCAATCCGTTCAACTTCGTCCCGTTCGAGGGGACGGGGGCCTATGCCAGCCTGCCGTCGGGCCATGCGGTGACGGCATTCGCACTGGCGTTCGCGGTTTCGGCGCTGTGGCCGCGGCTGCGCGTGTTCATGTTCACTTACGCAATCGTGATCCTGCTGACGCGCCTCGTGCTGCTCGCGCATCATCCGAGCGATGTCGCGGCCGGCGCCCTGGTCGGCATGGTCGGCGCCATGGCGGTCCGCTACTGGTTCGCGGCGCGGCGGCTCGGCTTTGCCATCCGTGCCGACGGCACCATTATGCCCCTCTCGGGGCAGGTCCCGGGCCGCCTCAAAAGGGTTGCCCGCGGGGCGTCCGCCCCATAAAAGCGGCTGCCTGCCGGGACCGCCGGTTCCCTCAAGTAGCAGGCCCATTCCAACCACGAGCCTCGATTTGTCGTCGTCCCAGCCTTCGGTTTCCCAGCCCTCGGTTTCCATCGTCGTTCCCGTGCGCAACGAAGCCGACAACATCGCGCCCCTGATCGCCGAGATCGGCGCGGCGCTCGACGGCCGCTGGGACTACGAGATCATCTACGTCAATGACGGCTCGACCGATGCGACCGGCGTGCGGCTCGAATCCATCATGCAGCAGCGCGCCAATCTGCGGCAGCTCCGTCACGCCAGATCTGGCGGCCAGTCGGCCGCGGTGCGCAGCGGCGTACGGGCCGCGCGCGGGGGGATCGTGGCGACGCTCGACGGCGACGGCCAGAACAACCCGGCCTTCCTGCCGGACCTGATCGCGGCGGTGGAAAAGGGAGCGGGGCGGGTCGGCCTCGCCGCAGGCCAGCGCGTCGGGCGCAAGGACACGGGCTTCAAGAAATTCCAGTCGCGCGTGGCGAACAAGGTCCGCAATGCGATCCTGAACGACGGCACCCGCGACACCGGCTGTGGCCTGAAGGCATTCCGGCGCGATGTGTTCCTGATGCTGCCCTATTTCGACGGCTTGCATCGCTTCCTGCCGGCGCTGGTGCGCCGGGAAGGCTTTGACATCGCCTATGTCGACGTGATCGACCGGCCGCGGCATTCCGGCGTGTCGAACTACGGCTTCTTCGACCGGCTATGGATCGGGATCATGGATCTCGCCGGCGTGTGGTGGCTGATCCGCCGCAAGAAGCCGACACCAGACGTGACCGAGGTGAAGGCATGATCATCCAGTACGGCCAGGCGCTGAGCAACTATCTCTACGACGTCTTCGTCGCCAAGTTCGACTTCTGGCTCGCGTTCGGCCTGGTCGCGCAGCTGTTCTTCACCGCGCGCTTCCTGGTGCAGTGGATCGCGAGCGAGCGCGCCGGCAACAGCGTGGTGCCGATGGCATTCTGGTTCTGCTCGATGGGCGGCGGGCTGATGACGCTGGTCTACGGCGTCGTCAAGCGCGAGCCCGTGATCATCCTCGGACAGGCGCTGGCGACGATCATCTATGTCCGCAACATCATGCTGATCATCAAGAACCGCGGCCGCGCCTCGAAGACGCTGGAGCGCTGATCGAAGGCCGCGCGCGGCGGGGCATCCGGACTTCCCGATGGGCACGCGCAAATTACCGGCGGCTGTTTTCGTATCGGTTGTTCTGGTCGGCCTGACCTCGCTTGGCTTCGGTGTCGTCGCGCTCGGCGGCACCCTCGCATTTCTCGCGCGCGCCGAGCGGACGGATGCGCGTTTCTCCGGCGCGGTCGCGCGAAGCGGCGGAAATCACGGCGGGACGTTTCTCTATCCGACCTTCCGGTTCGTGACGGCCGACGGCCGCTCTGTGACCTTCACGTCGTCGTCGGGGTCGACTGCGCAGCCCTATTCGGACGGTGAGCAGGTCCGGATCGCCTACGATCCGCATCGGCCCGAGGATGCGCGGGAGCTGTCGTTCCTGTCGCTGTGGATTGCCCCGGTCCTGCTCTGTGGCGCCGGCCTGCTTCTGGCGGGCGGCGCCATCGTCGTTCGCACAGCCCTAGCGCGGCAACGCCGAGGCCGCGCCTGACGCAGGCAGGGCGGCCGTCTCCGTCTCGGTCCTGCGATAAGGCTCGCCGGCCGCGTCCAGCACGGGATAGGCGACCGAGCAGATATGCGAATGGATGCGGCGCAGGTCGCGCAGCACGTCCAGGTGCAGCGACGTGGTCTCGATGGTTTCGGGCCGGCCCTCGCGCAGGCGGTCGAGATGGCGCTCGACGGCGGCAAGCTCGGTGTTCTTCAGCGTGGTCTTCTCCACCAGCAGCTTGCGCGCTTCGTTCGCATCGCCCGACATGAAAACGCCGAAAGCGATCCGGAGCGATTCCATCGTGCGCTTGTGGAAGGCGGCGAGCTCCTCGGAGCCCTCGGCCGAGAACTGGAAGCGGCGCTTGATCTTCTTGGTGGCGAGCTCGCTCAGGCTCTTGTCGATGATGTCGCCGATATGCTCGAGGTTGATGGCGAAGGAGATGATCTCCATCGCGCGCCGCCCCTCGCTTTCGTCGAGGCTGCCCCGCATGAGTTTCGTCACGTAGAGCTTGATGGCTTCATCCAGGCCGTCGACGACATTGTCCATCTTCGAGACCTGGTCGACCAGGACACGGTCGCCCGTCATCATCGCGGTCATGACCTTGCGCAGCATGACCTCGACAAAGTCGCCCATGCGCAAGGTCTCGCGGGCGGCGTCGGCGAGCGCCAGCGACGGCGTCTCCAGCGCGGTCTCGTCGAGATAGCGCGGACGGGCCGGGTCGGTCTCCTGCACGCGATCCGGCAAGAGACGGGTCAACAGGCGCGACATCGGGTCGAGCAGGCCGATGAAGATGATGGCGGTGCCGACGTTGAAGGCGATGTGGAAGGCGGCTGTCATCCTGGCGAGATCGGGCTGCCAGGCGTGCATGTGCTCGGCGAGCACGCCCAGGAATGGCAGGACCAGGGCGATTCCGACGACGCGGTTGACGAGATTGCCGAGCGGCAGACGGTAGCTGGCGGGATCGTCGCGCCTGGCGCCTTCGAACACGGGGTTGATGGCGCTGCCGAGATTGGCGCCGAGCACGAGGGCCAGCGCCGCGTCAGGTGTCACGAACTGCGAATAGGCCAGCGACATGATCAGCAACACGCTGGCGACGCTGGAATGCACCGCCCAGGTGATGAGCGCGGCGATCACGATGCACAGGATGGGATCGCCTGTGATGGCCGCCGTGATAACGCGAACGCCGGGCGCGTTTTCGGCCGGCGCCAGCGTGTCGAGCAGGATGTGCAGCGACAGCAGCATCAAGCCGAGACCGATCGAGATACGGCCGATATCCTTGATGCGCGAGCGTGGGCCGGAGCGGAAGGCGACGAGCCCGAGGACGAACAGCACGGGTGCGACGGCTGCGATGTTGAATGAGAGCGCCTGGACGATCAGCGTGGTGCCGACATTGGCTCCCAACATGATGGCGAGTGCCGCAACGAGGCTGAGCAGGCCCTCGGCCGCGAACGAACTGGTGAGCAGGGCCGTCGCCGTGCTGCTCTGGAGCAGCGCGGTGAGCCCGAGGCCGGCGGCGAACGCGCTGGCGCGGTTGCCCAGCGCCTTGCCGAGCAGGCGGCGCAGGTCGGGGCCGAAGGCGCGCAGGATGCCGCTCTGGACCATATGGAGGCCCCACAGCAGCAGCGCGACGCCGCCCATCAGATCGAGCAGTACCAACGTTCCCATGCTCCGTGTCCGGATGAGAGTCGATTGGTGAGGCTAGCGCCAAATGCTTGAGGTTCAAACCATTTGTTGGCGCATCAGCGTTAACGTTTGCGCGGGTTGCTCGTTCCCGCCGCGGCGCGCTTTGGCGCGTCCGCAGGCGCGATGCCTTGTGAGCGGGCTCACATTGCCGCCTTGAGGGCAGCGAAGCCGCGATCGAGATCGGCCTTGAGATCGTCGGTGCTCTCGAGTCCGATGTGCAGACGCAGGGTAGGTCCGCCCGGCGCCCACTTGGTCGCGGTCCGATAGCCGTCGCAGTCGAAGGGAATCGCGAGGCTCTCGAAGCCGCCCCAGGAAAAGCCCATGCCGAACAGCTTGAGCGTGTTGAGCATGGTGTCGACGGCCGTCTGCGGCGCCGGCTTCAGCACGATGCTGAACAGGCCCGAGGCGCCGGTGAAGTCGCGCTTCCAGATCGCGTGGCCCGGATCGGTCTCGAGGCCCGGATGCAGCACGCGCGCGACCTCTGCCCGGTCGGCAAGCCAGCGCGCCATGTCGAGCCCGGAGCGATGATGCTGCGCCAGTCGAACCGACAGCGTGCGCAGGCCGCGCAACGCGAGGAAGACATCGTCGGGGCCGGCGCAGACGCCGAGCAGGCGGATGCCTTCCGAGATCTGCGGCCAGGCTTTTGCGTTGGCCGAGATGGTGCCGAACATGATGTCGGAATGGCCGCCGATATATTTGGTGGCGGCCTGCATGCTGATGTCGACGCCCTGCTCGAGCGAGCGGTGATAGAGCGGCGTCGCCCAGGTGTTGTCGTCGATGACGAGCGCATCGCGCGCATGCGCGACCTCGGCGATGGCGCGGATGTCAGGCATCTCGAACGATTGCGAGCCCGGCGCTTCCACCAGCACGGCGCGGGTGTTGGGCTTGAACAGCTTTTCAATGCCGGCGCCGATCAGCGGATCGAAATAGGTGGTCTCGACGCCGTAACGGGTGAGCATGCCGTTGCAGAAATTGCGCGAGGGCCGGTAGATGTTGTCGACGACCAGGATATGGTCGCCGGCCTTCAGCACCGAGAGCAGGGTGGTGGAGATCGCCGAGAGCCCCGACGGCACGATGCCGACGCCGGCGCATTGCGGGCCCTCCAGCGCCATCAGCGTTTCCTGGAACGCCTTGGTCGTGGGGGTGCCGTGGCGGCCATAGGTGAACTCGCCGCGATGGGCATGCAGGTCCTCGGCGGTCGGATACAGCACGGTCGAACCGTGGAACACCGGCGGATTGACGAACCCCTTCTGCGCCTTGGTGTCGCGGCCGGAGGTGACCAGCCGGGTCTCGGCCTGCTGCGGGGAGGGGTGCGAGGAATCCATGCGTCTGCTTTCAAAACCGCGTTTCCGCTTCGGCGCTGGCGCCTGACGGGCGGGCCGGAGGCCGCTGACGTTTAATAACAGAACACAGAAGAGTCCCGTCAACCCCTTGACCCGGCTCGCCAGCCGCTCTCTGATGCGCAGGTGCTATTCAGTCGCCGCATGTTGAGGGGCAGCCGCGACCTTTGATCCATCGTCCGACCGGACCTTGCGCCACAGCCATAAGTGCGGGCGCCAGCGGCGGGGATTAGGTTATGGCCTCTCGGGATGGGCGGGTGTTCGGCAAGGTTTTCCAGCATGACTCTTGCAAGGCTCGTCTTGATAAGACTTGCCCCGGCAGAGGCTATCCCTGAGACAACATTCCTGACCTTGAGACGATCTTGAAAGGCCTTCAGCCCATGAAACGCGTAACTTTGGCTCTCACCCTCGCTCTTGCCGCCGGCCTCACCGCCCAGGCCGCCGATGCGCAAACGCTCAAGACCGTCAAGGACCGGGGCGTCCTGTCCTGCGGCGTCAGCCAGGGCCTGCCGGGCTTCTCCTCGCCGGACGACAAGGGCAACTGGACCGGCCTCGACGTCGATGTCTGCCGCGCTATCGCGGCCGCCATCTTCAACGACCCGACCAAGGTCAAGTTCGTGCCGACCTCGGCCAAGGACCGTTTCACCGCGCTGCAATCCGGCGAGATCGACGTGCTGTCGCGCAACACCACCTGGACCATCTCGCGTGACACCTCGCTCGGCGCCAATTTCACCGGCGTGACCTATTATGACGGACAGGGCTTCATGGTGAAGAAGTCGCTCAAGGTGAATTCCGCGCTGGAACTGAACAGCGCGTCGGTCTGCGTGCAGACCGGCACCACCACCGAGCAGAACCTCGCCGACTACTTCAAAGCCAACAACATGAAGTACGAGGTGATCGCGTTCGGCACCAACGACGAGACCGTCAAGGCCTATGAAGCCGGCCGCTGCGACGTCTTCACCACCGACCAGTCGGGCCTCTATGCCAACCGCCTCAAGCTCGCCAATCCCAACGACCACATGGTGCTGCCCGAGATCATCTCGAAGGAGCCGCTCGGCCCGATGGTGCGCCATGGCGACGACCAGTGGTTCGACATCGTGAAATGGACGCTGTTCGCCCTCGTCACCACCGAAGAGCTCGGCATCACCTCCAAGAACGTCGACGAAAAGGCCAAGATGGAAAATCCGGAGCTGAAGCGCGTGCTCGGCAGCGACGGCAATTTCGGCGAACAGCTCGGCCTCACCAAGGACTGGGTGGTCCGGATCGTGAAGGCGACCGGCAATTACGGCGAGGTGTTCGATCGCAATGTCGGTGCCGGCTCCCCGCTCGGCATCGCCCGTGGTCTGAACAATCTCTGGAACAAGGGCGGTCTCCAGTACGCGCCGCCGATCCGCTGATCCCGCCTGACAGCGGCTCGCGGCGATGAGCACCGAGGCTCGAAAACCGCCGGCCCAGATCGCGCTGAAGATCAGGCGCGTGCTGGGCGGCAAGGCAGGCTGGAACGGCGTCGCCGTCCAGCTTGCCTTCGCGGCGATCCTGGGCTGGATCGGCTACGAGATCGTCTCCAACGCCCGCGCCAACCTCGAGAACCAGCACATTGCCGCCGGCTTCGGCTTCCTGCGCAACAACGCCGGCTTCGACGTCAATCAGACGCTGATCTCCTACACCGGCTCGGACACGTTCCTGCGCGTGTTCGTGGTCGGGCTTCTCAACACGCTGGTGGTCTCGGTGGTGGGCATCTTCTTCGCCACCGTCATCGGCTTCGTCGTCGCGCTGTGCCGGCTGTCGCCGAACTGGCTGCTGTCGCGCGTCGGCGAGATCTATGTCGAGATCATCCGCAACCTGCCGGTCCTGTTCCAGATCCTGTTCTGGTACCTGGCCGTGCTCGCGGCACTTCCCAATCCGCGGCAGAGCATTTCGCTGCTCGGCATTGCCTTCGTCAGCAATCGCGGACTGGTCATTCCGCAGCCGATTGGCCAGGCCGGGCTGGATCCGTTCCTGGCGGTGCTTGTGTTCGGCATCGTGGCTTCGTTGGCATTACGCATCTACGCGCGGCGGGCGCTGTTTCAGCGGGGGCAGGTGATCCGCATCTGGCCCTATGTGCTGGGCTTGCTGTTCGCGTTGCCGCTGGTCACGATGCTGCTGTTCGGTCTGCCCTTCACCTTCGAGCTGCCACAGCTCAAGGGCTTCAATTTCGCCGGCGGCTCCCGCATCATCCCGGAATTCGTGGCGCTGACGCTGGCCTTGTCGACCTATACCGCGGCCTTCATCGCCGAGATCGTGCGCGCGGGCATCCTGTCGGTGCACAAGGGACAGATGGAGGCGGGGGCTTCGCTCGGCCTCAGCCGCGGCACCACGCTGCGCCTGATCGTCGTGCCGCAGGCCATGCGCGTCATCGTTCCGCCGCTGACCAACCAATACCTCAACCTCACCAAGAACTCGTCGCTCGCGGTTGCGATCGGCTATCCTGACCTCGTGTCGGTATGGGCCGGCACGTCGCTGAGCCAGACCGGGCAGGCGATCGAGATCATTGCCATGACGATGGGCGTCTACCTTCTGATCTCGCTTCTCACCAGCGCGATCATGAGCGTCTACGGTTGGCGCGTCAGCCGGAGCCTCGGTGCATGAGCGATATCACCTCGTCCGGCTATGTCCGTCAGAACCTGCTCACGGAGCGACCGGCGCCCGTGAAGACGACGGGCTTCGTCGGCCTCGTGCGCACGCGCCTGCTCAATTCGCCGACCAATATCCTGCTCACCATCGTCAGTGCCCTGCTGCTGTGGTTCACCGTCATTCCATCCGTCAAATTCCTGTTCGTCGACGCGGTCTGGACCGGAACGGACCGCGCGGCGTGCCTGAGCGAGAATGCCGGGTTTACGGTCGGTGCCTGCTGGCCCTACATCCAGGCCAAGCTGCCGCAGCTGATCTACGGTTTCTATCCCGACGCCGAGCGCTGGCGGGTCGATCTCGTGCTGCTCCTGGCGGTGGTTCTGCTGCTGCCGCTGCTCATTCCGCGCCTGCCGGCGAAAGCGCTCAACGCCAGCCTGTTCTTCTTCGCCTTTCCCGTGGTTGCGTTCTTCCTGCTGCACGGCGGCGGCATCACCGGGTTTGGCCTGAGCTGGACCGCCGGTCTGCTGCAATTGTTCGACGACAGCATCATGGGCGCCGGGCGGGCCCTGCTCAGCCAGAGCAAGACATCGGCGATCGCGCCGCTGCTGTGGGGCCTCGGCAACCTCGTCGTGCTGGTGGGCACGGCGATCTACTGGCTGATCTTTCCGCTGACCTGGCTGCGTGACCAGCTCGAGGGCACGGGCCGGTCGGTCTGGACCGACTTCGCCATCACGACCGTCGTCGTGTCCCTGATCGCCTTCGTGATGGGCGGCGGCGTGCGCACGGGTTGGCGCCCTCTGGCGTGGAGCATCGGTACGTTCGCCGCCATCGGCATCGTGATCAAGCTGATGGGCCTCGATCACGGCGGGCTGCCGGTGGTGCAGACCGGGCTCTGGGGCGGCCTTCTGGTGACGCTGGTGGTCTCCGTCGCCGGCATCGTCACCTCGTTGCCGATCGGCATTGCGCTGGCGCTCGGCCGCAGGTCCACCATCCCGCTGATCCGGATTTTCTCGATCGCCTTCATCGAGTTCTGGCGCGGCGTCCCGCTGATCACCGTGCTGTTCTTCGCCACCTATATGCTGCCATTGTTCCTGCCGGGCAATTTCACCGTAGACGGCCTCGTTCGCGCGCTGATCGGGATCGCGCTGTTCACGGGCGCCTATCAGGCCGAGAACGTCCGCGGCGGCCTGGCCGCGATCCCGCGCGGGCAGGGCGAGGCGGCCGCCGCCCTCGGCCTGTCCTGGTGGAAGACGACCTCGCTGATCGTGCTGCCGCAGGCGCTGCGCCACGTCATCCCGAACCTCGTCAACAGCTTCATCTCGCTGTTCAAGGATACCTCGCTGGTGTCGATCGTCGCGCTGTTCGATCTCCTGGGCTCGCTGCGCGCCTCGTTCGCGGATCCGAAATGGTCGGCGCCGTCGACCTTGTTCACCGGCTTCGCTTTTGCCGGTATCATCTATTTCCTGTTCTGCTTTGGAATGTCGCGCTACTCGCTCTTCGTCGAGAACCGTCTCAACGCCCACCGTCGCAACTGATCGAGGTCACCATGACCGCCCCCATCGTCAAGATTACCGGCCTGAACAAATGGTACGGCGAGTTTCACGTGCTGCGCGACATCGACCTCGAGGTCCACAAGGGCGAGCGCATCGTGATCTGCGGGCCCTCGGGCTCGGGCAAGTCGACGCTGATCCGCTGCATCAATGCGCTCGAGGAATTCCAGGAGGGCGAGATCGTCGTCGACGGCATCGAGCTCGGGCCGAATCTCAAGCACGTCGACGCCGTGCGCCGCGAGGTCGGCATGGTGTTCCAGAGTTTTAATCTGTTCCCGCATCTGACCGTGCTGGACAATTGCACGCTGGCGCCGATCTGGGTGCGCAACATCCCCAAGAGGGATGCCGAGGCGACCGCGATGAAATTTCTGGAGCGGGTCAAGATCCCGCACCAGGCCAACAAGTTTCCGGGCCAGATGTCCGGCGGCCAGCAGCAGCGCGTCGCCATCGCGCGCGCGCTGACGATGAATCCGAAGGTGATGCTGTTCGACGAGCCGACCTCGGCGCTCGACCCCGAAATGGTCAAGGAGGTGCTCGACACCATGGTCGACCTCGCCGAGGAGGGCATGACCATGCTGGTCGTCACCCATGAAATGGGCTTTGCCCGCGAGGTCGCCAACCGCGTCGTCTTCATGGACGCCGGCCAGATCATCGAGGCGAATACGCCGAAAGAGTTTTTTGCAGCACCTCAGCATGCGCGAACGAAGCTGTTCTTGAGCCAGATCCTGCGATAATGCGAGGCGCCGGAGGGGGCAAAGGCGCAATGCGCCGTGCCATCACCTTTCAGTTTGTCTAGACAGAGATCGTGGGTACGCTTCGCCTTGCCGACCTACGGCACCGCCAATTTGAGCTACGGTTCGTAATCTCGCCTCAACCATACCCAGGTTGCGGCTCGATCGCTTCACGCGTCGGAAAGCTCTTTCTGCGCCTATGGCGCAAAAAGGGGGCGCCCGTGCTCGACCTCGTATTCGGCCTCAATACCCGACTGGGACGTTTGCAGTTCTTCCTCGCCACGCTCGTGCTCGCGGTGGTGATGACCGCGATCTGCTTCGTCGTGGCGATGTCGATGTTTCGCAACGTCACACCGGCGAACTTTCGCCCCGATGATCTCCTGAAGAACGGGGGCATAATCGCCGCGATGGTGTTTTTCGCGATTGCGACCGTCGAGCTGTACTCGATGCGCTTCCGCGACATCGGCTGGGACCCGGTCTGCGTCGTCCCGGCCTGGATCGCCCTGATGATCGTCGACTACGTCGTCGCGATGAAGTTTCCGGCCTATACGTTCGGCCAGGAGCACACCGGAACGGTCGTGGGCGGCATCGTCAATCTCGTGCTGACGCTCGCACTGTTGTTCTGGCCGAGCCGCGACCGTTATACCTAGCGGTCGCCACCATCCGCCCTAGACGAACGGCAGCTTGATGTTGCTGCGCTTCTCCAGCCATTCCGGCACCGGAAGATTCTTGGCACGCATGAAGTCCGCGTTGAACAGCTTCGACTGGTAACGGCTGCCGGAATCGCAGAGCACGGTGACGATCGTCTTGCCGGGCCCGAGCTGCTTGGCAAGCCGCATCGCGCCCACGATGTTGATGCCGGAGGAGCCGCCGAGACACAGGCCTTCGTGCTGGAGCAGCTCGTAGATGACAGTGACGGCTTCGGCATCGGGAATGAGGTAGGCGTCGTCGACCTTCGCGCTTTCGACGATCGCGGTCGCGCGGCCAAGCCCGATGCCTTCCGTGATCGAGCCGCCGGGCGTGGCCTTGGCGTCGCCGGTCCTGAAATACTCGTACATGCCGGCGCCGTGCGGATCGGCGCAGGCAATCCGGATGTCCTTGTTCTTCTCCTTCAGATAGCGGCTGATGCCGGCGAGGGTGCCGCCGCTGCCGACCGAACAGACGAAGCCGTCGACCTTGCCGCCGGTCTGCTGCCAGATCTCGGGGCCGGTCGAGTCGTAATGCGCCTTGGCATTGTCGAGGTTGTTCCACTGGTCGGCGAACAGCACGCCGTTGGGCTCGGTCTTGCGCAGCTCGTCGGCGAGGCGACGGCCGACATGCTGGTAATTGTTCGGATTGGAGTAGGGCAGTGCCGGCGATTCCAGGAGCTCGGCGCCGCACAGCTTGAGAAAATCCTTCTTCTCCTGGCTCTGCGTCTCCGGGATCACGATCAGCGTGCGGTAGCCGCGCGCGCCGGCGACGACCGCAAGCCCGATGCCGGTGTTGCCGGCGGTTGCTTCCACCACGAGGCCGCCCGGCTTGAGCTCGCCGCGCTTCTCGGCCTCCAAAATCATCCATTTGCCGGCGCGGTCCTTCACCGACTGGCCGGGATTCATGAACTCCGCCTTGCCCAGGATGGTGCAGCCGGTCAATTCCGAGGCGCGCTTGAGCTTGATCAGCGGGGTGTTGCCGATGGCTTCGACAACGTCGTTTCGAATGGTCATGTCAGGGGAAATCACTGGCAAGGGGTTGATCTGGCTGGCGAGAACGTAGTGCCTGGCAGGCCAAAGGGGAAGGCTTTTGCGCTGCGGCGAAAGCAGCGCAAGCGGCCGGGAGACCAGCCATATTCCGCGGGAAACGATCAGCGCGAGCGATGCTTGGCTGCGGCACTCGATATCGGTGGAATGATATCTCCGGCCATTGTTTTGGCGTGGAAGATCATGGTCTTCACGAGCAGCTTTCGATACTGATCTCATGGGCGCGCGAGACCGCCCCTTGAGAATGATCTGGCCACGTTTTGCGACGAGCCCAGGTTGCATGGTGCACGTTGTTGGCCAATGCGACTGGATCGGACGGCTCCTGTGCGGGTGTGGCACCGATATCACATGAAATCTTGGTAAGCTTGAACGCGCTTCGCGACGACTCGAAAAGTCGAAAACTCCTTGAAAGACAGGCATATCTTGCATTCATACGGTCGCGACATCGCGGCGTGGCCACGGTCATCTCGCACCTGCGGGACTGTCCCGCTGTTCCGCGCCCGGCTAGTATGGGCCTCAGGTTCCGCAGAAAGCATCACCCGTGAACGAGTTGCCGAAGGCCCCCCGACTGTCTGCCTGCGAATCGGTTAATCCGGCTGCGCGGTGGCGGCTTGATCTGCCCGGCGGGGGGTGGCTGTGACACAGCAAGTTCCCGTGATCGCCATGCGGCGGTCTTTGGGGTCAGCGACCCGGACGCGTCATGCGGCGCGCTGGCTCGCGGTGCTCTGCCTCGCAGCAAGCTCGGGCGCGTGCGTGCTGACTCAGGATCTGCCGGATCCCGCGCTCGATGTTCCCACCACTTACAAATATGCCGGGAAGGGCGATGCGCCGCCGTCGCTGGATTGGTGGCGCGGCTTCCGTTCCAGCGAGCTGACGCAGCTGATGGAGGAGGCGCAGACCGTCAACCTCGATATCGCCGCCGCCGTCTCGCGCATCGTGCAGGCCGACGCGCAGGCGCGGCAGGCCGGCGCGGCGCTGCTGCCGAGCCTGTCCGGCACCGGGCAGGAGGCCTATTCGCGCACATCAGGCTCGTCGGCCTCGGGGCTCACCAATGGCGGACGCGAGGTCGTCAATTATCAGGCCTCGCTCAGCGCGAGCTATCAGCTCGACTTCTGGGGCCAGAACCGCGATGCGCTCCAGACGGCGGAAGAGACCGCCAACGCCAACCGTTTCGACCGCGACACGGTGGCCCTGACGACACTGGCCAGCGTCGCCAACGCCTATTTCCAGGTGCTGGCCTCGCAGGATCGCATCAGGACCTCACAGCGCAACATCGCGAGCGCGCAGCGCATTCTTGATGCCGTCAGGGAGCGCCGCAAGGCCGGCACCGGCACCGATCTCGACGTCGCCCAGCAGGAGAGCGTGCTGGCGAACCAGAAGGCGTTGGTGCCGCCGCTGCGCCAGACGCTCGACCAGAACAGAAACGCGCTCGCCGTGCTGGTGTCGCGGCCGCCGGAAAGCGTGCGCATCGGCGGCGGCTCCCTCGACAACGTCGCGATCCCGCGCGTCACGCCCGGCCTGCCGTCGGAGCTGTTGACGCAGCGGCCGGACATCCGCCGGCAGGAGGCGCAGCTTGCATCCGCGACCGCGAATGTCGGCAATGCCCGTGCGCAATTTTTCCCGACCATCCAGCTCACCGGCAATGGCGGCTATCAGAGCTCGGCGCTGGTGTCGCTGTTCCAGCCGCATGCGGCGTTCTTCCAGCTCGTCGGCAGCGCGACGCAGCCGATCTTCGACGGCGGCAAGATCCTCGGCAATTTCGAATTCGCCAAGGCGCGCCAGGACGAGCTGCTCCAGACCTATCGCAAGACCATCGTCCAGGCCTTCACCGACGTCGACAATGCGCTGTTCTCGATCAAGCAGACCACGATCAGGCTGCAATTGCAGCGTGATGTCGTCACGGCGTCACGGCGCGCCTTCGATCTGTCGGAGCAGCAATTGCGGGCCGGCACCGCCGACATCGTGACCGTGCTCAACACCCAGCTGACCCTGTTCCAGGCGGAAGACGCGCTGTGGCAGGCGCAACTCGCACGGCTTCTCGCCATCGTCAGCCTGTATCAGGCGCTCGGCGGCGGCTGGGAGCCGCGAATGGAGAAACCGGTCAATGCTCTTTAAGCCGGACGACAAGCAAGGCGCGAAGGAGGGCACGGTGAAGCGATCGCGCGGTCGCGGCTTCGTCATGACCCTGATCACGCTCGCGATCCTTGGCGGCCTCGGCTATGTCGGCTGGATGGTGATGCACCAGCAGCCGCAGGCCAACAACCGCAACCAGCGGCCGGACTTGCCGGTGCCGGTGCTGGCGGCCACGCCCCGCGTTCAGGACGTGCCTGTCTATCTCGACGGCGTCGGCGCCATCCGCGCCCTCAACACCGTGACCGTGCGCTCGCAGGTCGACGGCAAGCTGATCGCGGTGAATTTTACCGAGGGTCAGGACGTCAAGAAGGGCGACGTGCTCGGCGAGATCGATCCCGCGCTGTACCAGGCGACGTATGACCAGGCGGTCGCCAAGAAGGCGCAGGACCTGGCCCAGCTCGCCAACCAGCGCATCGATCTCACGCGCTACGAGCAGCTGGCCGCGTCCAACGCGGGCTCCAAGCAGCAGGCCGACACCCAGCGCGCGCTGGTCGCGCAGACCGAGGCGCTGGTGAAGGCCGACCAGGCCGCGATCGACAATGCGGCGGCAACGCTGAGCTACACCAAGATCGTGGCGCCGATCTCGGGCCGCGCCGGCCTGCGCCAGGTCGACCAGGGCAACATCATCCACGCCTCCGACACCACGGGTCTCGTGGTGATCACGCAATTGCAGCCGATCGCGGTGTGGTTCAGCCTGCCGCAGCAGCAGATCATGCGGGTCAATGCGGCGGCGGCGAAGGGCACGCTCGCGGTCGACGTGTTCGGCAATGACGGCGTCACGGTGATCGACACCGGCAAGCTCACCGGCATCGACAACCAGGTCGACCAGACCACCGGCACGCTCAAGCTCAAGGCGGAATTCCCCAACGCCAATTACCAGCTCTGGCCCGGCCAGTTCGTCAATGTCCGCCTCAAGGTCGAGACGTTGACGCAGGCGCTGGTGGTGCCGACCTCGGCGGTGCAGCGCGGTCCGATCGGCACCTTCAGCTATGTCATCGGCGAGGACAATGTCGTCGCGGCCAAGCCGGTCACGGTGACGCAGCAGAACGAGCATGACGCCGTGATCGCCAGCGGCCTCTCGGCGAACGACCGGGTCGTGACGACGGGCTTTGCCAATTTGTCCGACGGCTCCAAGGTGGTCATCGGCCGCGACGACCAGACCCCATCGGCCGATCTCGCCCCGCGCAAGCGCTCGCGCGCGCCCGATGGCCAGAAGAAGGACGGTCAGGCCAAGGAAGCTCAAAAGGAAGGCCAGAAGGACGGTCAAAAGGACGGCGAGCTGCGTGCCAAGCGGAGCAGCACCGAAGGCGACCAGAAGGGGCAGACCGGACCGGCACCAGGACCTTCGCCAGTTCCCGGAGCATCGGGAAGCGGAGCCAAGCAGCCATGATCCCGACAACGGCCGCCTGAGCGGCAGGCATATCCCATGGGTGTCTCCGAACCCTTCATCCGCCGTCCGATCGCGACCTCGCTGCTCGGCATCGCGCTCCTGATCGGCGGGCTGCTCGGCTATTTCGCGCTGCCGGTCTCGGCGCTGCCGCAGGTCGATTTCCCGACCGTGCAGGTGACGACGCAGCTGCCGGGCGCCAGCCCCGACGTGATCGCCTCGCTGATCACCGCGCCGCTGGAGCGGCAGCTCGGCCAGATCCCGTCGCTGTCGGCGATGAACTCGACGAGCTCGTTCGGCGTCAGCCAGATCTCGCTCCAGTTCGATCTCAACCGCGATATCGACGGCGCCACCCAGGACGTCCAGGCCGCGATCAACGCGGCGGCCGGCGTGCTGCCGAAGACGCTGCCTTATCCGCCGACCTATGCCAAGGTGAACCCGGCGGACGCGCCTGTCATGACGCTGGCGCTGCGCTCCGACACGATCTCGCTGCGCGCGATGAGCGACATCGCCGACACGCTTCTGGCGCAACGGCTGAGCCAGATCTCCGGCGTCGGACGGGTCTCGGTGCTCGGCGGGCTGAAGCCCGCGGTCCGCATCCAGGCCGACCTCGCGCGCCTGGCGTCCTATGGCATCGCCATGGAAGACGTCCGCACCGCGATCGCCAATGCCAACGTCTCGGGGCCGAAGGGCTCGCTCGACGGCGCGCAGCAATCCTACATCATCGCCGCCAACGACCAGATCGCCGCCGCCGACGCCTACAAGCCCGTCATCATCACGTACCGGAACGGCTCGCCGGTCACGATCGGCGACGTCGCGCAGATCGTCGACGGCCTCGAGAACGACCGCACCGGCGGCTGGTACCAGGGCACGCCGGCCGTCATCATCGACATCCAGCGCCAGCCCGGCGCCAACGTCATCGATGTCGTCAAGCAGATCCGCGCGGAGATCCCGAAGGTTCAGCGCGCGATTCCCGCCGGCGTGAACCTCACCATCGTCTCCGACCGCACCGTCACCATCCGCGCCTCGGTGCGCGACGTGCAGTTCACGCTGATCCTCAGCGTCGTGCTGGTGACGCTGGTGGTGCTGCTGTTCCTGCGCTCGCTGCGGGCGACGCTGATCGCCGGCGTCGCACTGCCGCTGTCGCTGATCACCAGCTTCGGCATCATGTATTTCGCCGGCTTCAGCCTCGACAATCTATCGCTGATGGCGCTGACGATCGGCACCGGCTTCGTCGTGGACGACGCCATCGTGATGATCGAGAACATCGTCCGCCACATGGAGAATGGCGACGGGCCGATGGAGGCCTCCCTGAAAGGCGCCAGCGAAATCGGCTTCACCGTGATCTCGCTGACGGTGTCGCTGATCGCCGTGTTCATCCCGCTGCTGTTCATGTCGGGGCTGGTCGGGCGCATGTTCCGCGAGTTCGCGCTGACGCTGACGATCGCGGTGGTGACCTCGGCCGTGGTCTCGCTGACACTGACGCCGATGATGTGCTCGCGGCTGCTCAAGCACGCCCATGAGGAGCTGGCCGTGCCGGGGCTCGCCGCCGTCAGCCGCTTCATCGACCGCACCGTCGAATTCTACCACCGCACGCTGCTCGTGGTCTTGCAGCACCAGCGCCTCACGCTGGTCGTGACTTTCGCCACGCTGGTCGCGACCCTCGTTCTCTATGTCGTCGCGCCAAAGGGCTTCCTGCCGCTCCAGGACACCGCCTCGATCACGGCGGTGACGGAAGCCGGGGCCGACGTCTCGTTCGCGGAGATGCAGAAGCGGCAGGCCGAAGCGGCCGACGCCATCAAGGCCGATCCCGATGTGACAGGAGTCGTCTCGGTGATCGGGGCCGGCTCGGTCAACCCGACCACCAATGTGGGCCGTCTCGTCATGACGCTAAAACCGCGTGGCGAGCGCCGCGATGATGTCAGCGTGGTCGTGACCCGGCTGAAGGAGAGGGTGGCGAGCATTCCCGGCATGACCGTCTACTTCCAGCCGGTCCAGGACGTCCAGATCTCGACCCAGTCGAGCCGTTCGCAATACCAGTACACGCTGACGGGCACGGATGCGGCGCTGGTCTCGGAATGGGCGCGCAAGCTGGTCGCGGAAATGCGGCGCGATCCATTGTTCCGCGACGTCTCCTCGGAGGCGCAGGAAGGCGGCCTGCGGGCGCAGCTCGACGTGGATCGGACGCGGGCTGGCCAGCTCGGCGTCAGCCTGCAAGGCATCACCGACACGCTGAACGATGCCTTCGCGCAGCGCCAGGTCTCGACCATCTACGGCCAGGCCAACCAGTACCGCGTGGTGCTGGAGGCGCTGCCGATGTACCAGCGCGATCCCTCTGTGCTGTCCAAGCTCTATCTGCCGGGCGCCGCCAGCGCCACCGCCGGCGCACCGAACGCGCAGGTGCCGCTCTCGGCGGTGGCGACCTTGAAGCGGACCACCGCGCCGCTCGCGATCTCGCACCAGGCGCAATTCCCGGCGATCTCGCTCAGCTTCAACCTCGCGCCGGGCGCGGCCCTCGGCGATGCCGTCGAAGCGGTGAAGACGATCGAGACCCGGATCGAAATGCCCAACAGCATCGTCGGCGTCTATGCCGGCGACGCCGCCGAATTCTCCAAGGCGCTCGCGGGACAGCCATGGCTGCTGCTCGCCGCCGTGATCACGATCTACATCGTGCTCGGCGTGCTCTATGAGAGCTACATCCACCCGATCACGATCCTCTCGACGCTGCCCTCGGCCGGTGTCGGCGCCATCCTGGCGCTGGTGCTGTGCGGGCAGGACCTCTCGGTGATCGGCCTGATCGGCATCATCCTCTTGATGGGCATCGTCAAGAAGAACGCGATCATGATGATCGACTTCGCGCTCGAGGCCGAGCGCGGGCAGGGGATGCCGCCGCACGAAGCCATCGTGCAGGCGTGCCTGTTGCGCTTCCGTCCGATCATGATGACGACGCTGGCCGCGCTGTTCGGCGCGCTGCCGCTGGCGATCGAGAGCGGCACCGGCGCCGAGTTGCGCTTTCCGCTCGGCATCTCCATCATCGGCGGCCTGCTGCTCAGCCAGCTGCTGACGCTCTACACCACACCCGTGATCTACCTCGCGCTCGACCGCATCAACCGCCGCCTCGAGCAGGCGCTGCCGCCGGCCGCGTCGGGCGGCCCGCCGGTCGCGGGCGCGACCGAGGGGATGCAGTGATGGCATCGATCTCGGAGCCCTTCATCCGCCGCCCGGTCGCGACCACGCTGCTCTCGATCGGATTGTTCCTGCTGGGTGTCGTCGCCTACGAGTTCCTGCCCGTCGCCTCGGTCCCGAACGTCGACTTCCCCGCCATCTTCGTCTCGGCGAGCCGGCCCGGCGCCGATCCATCGGTGATGGCGGCAACCGTGGCCTCGCCGCTGGAGCGGCGGTTAGGTGAGATATCCGGCATCAACCAGATCACCTCGACGAGCTCGCTCGGCGTCTCCAACATCCAGCTCCAGTTCGACATCGGCCGCAACATCGACAAGGCCGCGCGCGACGTCCAGGCGGCGATCAACGCCTCACTGGTCGATCTGCCGAGCGACCTGCCGACGTTGCCGCGGTTCCGTAAAGCGAACACTGCCGGCGCCCCCGTCTTCGTGCTGGCGCTGACCTCGAAGACGCTATCCGCCAGCGCAATTTACGACGTCGCCGATACCGTCCTCGCGCAGCGCATCTCGCAGGTCCCGGGCGTCGGCGACGTCACGGTATCAGGCGCCGACCAGCCGGCGGTGCGGGTGCAGCTCAACCCCGTGGCGCTGTCGAACGCCGGCATCGCCACCGACGACGTCCGCACCGCGATCATCAATGCCAACCCGCTTGGCCCGGTCGGCATCTTCAACGGCGAGCGCCAGAGCGAGACGCTGGCGCTGAACAAGCAGATGCGCACGGCGAAGGAGTTCCGCGACATCATCGTCAAGAGCTCGAACGGCAATTTCGTCCGGCTCTCCGACGTCGCCGACATCGAGGACTCCGTCCGTAACGCCCGCTCCATCGCCTGGTTCAACAAGCAGCCGGCCGTGCTGATCCAGATCACAAAGCAGGGCGATGCCAACGTCATCGACACCGTCGACCGGGTGAAGGCGCTGATCCCCGAGATCAAGCAATGGATCCCGGCCGGCGTCGACATCTCCACCCTGGTCGATCGCACCAGCACGATCCGCGCCAGCGTGCTGGACATGCAATGGACGCTGCTGGCGACGGCCATCCTGGTGATGGTCGTCGTGTTCGTGTTCCTGCGGCGGCTGACGCCGACGATCGCGGCCGGCATCTCGGTGCCGCTGGCGTTGGCGGGCACCTGCGCCGGCATGTGGGTGGCGGGTTTCTCGATCGACAATCTGTCGCTGATGGCGCTCGCCATCTCGGTCGGCTTCGTGGTCGACGACGCCATCGTCATGATCGAGAACATGTACCGCAATCTCGAGCACGGCATGCGGCCGATGCAGGCGGCGCTCGAAGGGGCAAGGCAGATCGGCTTCACGGTCGTCTCGATCAGCCTGTCACTGATCGCGGCGTTCACGCCGCTGATCTTCATGGACGGCATCGTCGGCCGCCTCCTGCGCGAATTCTCGCTGACGCTGACCTTCGCGATCCTGGTCTCGACGCTGGTGTCGCTGACGGTGACGCCGATGATCTGCGCCCATTACATCAAGCAGGCCACGTCAGGCTCGGCAACGCTGTTCGACCGCCTCATCGAGGGATCGCTGTCACGCATCGTCAGCTTCTACGCCCGCAGCTTGCGCAACGTGCTGGAATATCCGCTGCTGACGCTGCTGGTGTTCTTCGCCACCATCGCGCTGACGGTGACGCTCTACATCAAGGTCCCCAAGGGCTATTTCCCGACCGACGATTCCGGCTTCGTGATCGGCGCGACGCGCGCCTCGGCCGATATCTCGTTCCAGTCGATGCTGGGCCTCCAGCAGCGGCTCGCCGACATCGTGATGCAGGATCCGGCGGTGGCCGGCATCGGCTCGACCGTCGGCAGCGGAGGCGGGCCGGGGGCCGCGACCTCGAACCGCGGCACCATGTTCATCAGCCTGAAGCCGCCGGAGGAGCGCGACCACGTCTCCACGCAGGTGGTGATCGACCGCCTGCGGCGGGCGCTGTTCCCGGTGCCGGGCATCCGCCTGTTCATGTTCGCCGCCCAGGACGTCCGCGCCGGCGGACGGCAGAGCGATTCCGACTACCAGTACACGCTGTCATCGACCGATCTCGATCTGTTGCAGAAATGGGCGCCGATCGTCGCCAAGCGCATGGAGAGCGTCGAGGGCATCACCGACATCTCCAGCGACCGCGATCCCGGCGGGCTTCAACTGACCTTGTCGATCGACCGCCAGAAGGCCTCGGCGCTCGGCGTCCGCGTCCAGGACATCGACAACGCGCTGAACAACGCCTTCTCGCAGCGCCAGATCTCGATCATCTATACCCAGCGCAACCAGTACATGACCGTGCTGGAGATCGACCCGAAATTCCAGGTCGATCCCTCCAACCTCGATCGCATCTATGTCGCAGGCGCGGGCGACGCGCAGGTGCCGCTGTCGGCCGTGGTGCGCGTGACGCGCGGGCTCGCCGCGCTCGCGGTCTATCATTCGCAGTCGTTCCCCTCGACCACCGTGTCGTTCAACCTGCTGCCCGACGTGCCGCTCCAGACGGCCACCCAGAACGTGCAGCGCGCGGTCGAGGAACTGCATATGCCCGAGGGCATCCGCGGCAGCTTTGACGGCAATGCCGGCGATTTCGCCAGGACCAGCGGCCGCCAGCCGCTCCTGATCCTCGGCGCGCTGGTGGCGATGTATATCGTGCTCGGGGTGCTCTATGAGAGCCTTGCCCATCCCCTCACGATCATCTCGACGCTGCCGTCCGCCGGCCTCGGCGCGCTGCTGGCCTTGCAGGTCACCAACACGCCGCTGACGGTGATCGCCTTCGTCGGCATCATCCTGCTGATCGGCATCGTCAAGAAGAACGGCATCATGATGGTGGACTTCGCGCTCGACGCAGAGCGCCAGCGCGGCCTGTCCTCGGCGGAGGCGATCTTTGAGGCCTGCCAGGCGCGTTTCCGCCCCATCCTGATGACGACCATGGCGGCGCTGTTCGCCGGCATTCCGCTGGTGGTCGCGACCGGCCCCGGCACGGAGCTGCGGCGTCCGCTCGGCATCACCATCATCGGCGGCCTGTTCGTCTCGCAGATCCTGACACTCTACACCACGCCGGTGATTTACCTGCTGATCGACCGTCTGCGGCGCCGATCCGAGCCGCGTCCGCTGCCGGCACCGGCGGAATAGGTTGTTGAAGCGCCGCGCGGAGCGTATAGCGGCGGCCATGTCGAACCCCACCGCCGCCGCGCCCGAGCCGATCCCCGAATGTCCGCACTGCCAGAAGCCGATGCCGCTGTGCATCTGCGACAGCGTCACGCCGATTGAAAACCGGCTCTCGCTCCTGATCCTCCAGCATCCGCAGGAGCAGGACAGGGCGCTCGGCACCGCGCGGCTGCTGGCGAAGCATTTCAAGGATGCCACGCTCCGCGTCGGCCTGTCCTGGCCGAGCCTGTCGAAGGCGCTGGGACAGCCGGTCGAGAACGCCTCGCACTGGGCGGTGCTCTATCTCGGCTCGGCCCGCGCCGCCGACCTCGAAGCCGAAGCCGAGATCGTCGCGCTGAACCGCAAGGGCGAGGTCGCAGACAATCAGCGCACGCGCCTCGGCAAGCTCGAAGGCGTGGTGCTGCTCGACGGCACCTGGAGCCAGGCCAAGGCGCTGTGGTGGCGCAATCCCTGGATGCTGAAGTGCCAGCGCGTCATCCTCAACCCGGCGCACCCGTCGCGCTACGGCCGCCTGCGCAAGGAGCCCCGCAAGGACGGCCTCTCGACCATCGAGGCGGCCGCGGCCATTCTGGCCGGCCTGGAGCGGCGCCCCGACATCGCCGAGACGCTGAACGCGAGTTTCGAGCGGATGCTGACCCGCTACCGCGAGGTCCAGGCGGAGATGCCGGAACTGGCGCCAAAGCCGGCTGCGAAGGACCGCCGGCGCGGTGTCCGGCGGCGCAAGCGCGCCTGACTTCGGCCGTCCTCACCCATACGGTTGATTGCTCCACGACAGCGCGGCGGATAGAGACGGCCGGCCGATAGTCCTGCTATCCTGGATCGGCATCGCAATACCGGACGCGGAAGGGGCCGTCGAATTCAGCTCGCGACGAAGGAGATCCTGGTACAGGCGACGCGGCTCGATCGGTGGGGCACGCTCGCGCTGATGGACATTTCGCTGCGCTACCGGCGCACCGTGATCGGCCCGCTCTGGATCACGCTGACCCTGGCGGCGACGATCGGCAGCGTCGGCACGGTCTATGCGGCCCTGTTCAAGCAGGACATCACGGGCTTCCTGCCGCCCTTCGCGGTCGGCCTGATCGTCTGGACCCTGATCGCTACCACGCTCCAGGAGGGGTCCAACATTTTCGTGGCCTCCGCCCACCTGATCAAGGCCGTGCCGGCCCCGCTGGTGGTGCACGTGCTCCAGATGATCGCGCGCAACGTCCTCATCTTCGCGCATCATCTGGTGATCGTCGTCCTGCTCTACATCGTGATGCCCTGGCCGCTGCACTGGAACATGCTGCTGGCGGTGCCCGGTTTTGCGATCCTGCTCGTCGTTCTCGTCGGCGGTTCGGTCGGGCTCGGCCTGCTCTGCGCGCGATTTCGCGACATCGGCTCTGCGATCGTCAGCGGCCTGCAATTCATCTTCTTCCTGACGCCGATCATCTGGACCGAGGACACCGTGCGCGGCACCGCGTTCGCCTGGCTGATCCGCGCCAATCCGTTCGCGACGCTGCTCGATCTCGTGCGCAGGCCGTTGCTGTCGCAGCCGACCGATCCGGAGCAATGGCTGCTCGGAATCATCTATGCGACCGCGATCGCCGTGATCGCCCTGTTCGGCTACGCGCGTTTTCGCCATCGCGTGGCGTATTGGCTGTGAGGCGCGCATGAGCCTTGCTGCCCGCATCCTGCTCCGCAACGTCGCGGTGACCTTTCCCGTGCTGTCGTTTCGCGACCGCTCGCTGCGCAGCCGGTTCGTCAATGCCGTGACGCTGCGGAGGTCGGCGGCGGTCCCGCGCATCGTCTCTGCGCTCAGCGACGTCAACCTCGACATCCGCGCCGGCGACCGCCTCGCCATCGTCGGCGCCAACGGTGCCGGCAAGACCACGCTGCTGCGGGTTCTCGCCGGCATCTATCACCCGACCGCGGGCAGCGTCGACGTCGCCGGCCGCTGCCTCTCGCTGTTCGACCTCCAGGCCGGCTTCGACGAGGAGGCGACCGGCTACGAGAACATCATGCGGCGCGGGCTCGTGATCGGCGCGCGGCGTGCCGAGATCGACGCGCGGCGCGCAGAGATCGCCGAGTTCACCGAGCTCGGCGACCGGCTGGATTTGCCGCTGCGGACCTATTCCAGCGGCATGATGCTGCGCTTGATCTTTGCGGTCGCCACCGCCGTCGAGGGCGAGATCGTGCTGCTCGACGAATGGATCGGCGTCGGCGACCAGCAATTCCGCAAAAAAGCGCGGCAGCGGCTGGATGAGATCGTCGCCCGCGCCGGCATCCTGGTGCTGGCCTCGCACGACGTCGAGCTCATCAAGAGCACCTGCAACCGCGCGATCCTGCTGGAGCAGGGGCGGATCACCGCGGCCGGCACGGCCGATGAAATTCTCGGCCGGTATCTCGGCGGCGCGAAGGCGTAACCGCCCGGTCGGGGTTGCCTAAGCCATTGATCCCCTATATTGGTCCGCCCTTACGGGGCCACGTGGCGGAGTGGTTACGCAACGGTCTGCAAAACCGTGTACACCAGTTCAATTCTGGTCGTGGCCTCCATCACAACCCTTTGACATTGCAGTATAAATCTTGATCGTCGCCGGTTCCGCCCGGCGCGCGAATGGGGGTTGGCGCCCCGTGCCCACCGGGTTTGCCCGGGGCTTGGCGGAAACCAGCGATTCAGGCCCGATGGCATAGACTTCGCATCTGCGAAGTGATGCACGATCCATCAACGAGCGCTGGAGATCACGTGGGCGACATCGTCCGACTTGTCCCGAAATCCGAGCTGGAGCGGGCTCGCCTCATTGCCGAGGCGCGCGCGATCTATGACAGCATCTTCCCGCCGGCCGCATCCGATCGGGTGCCGCAGGGCGGCGAGGAGCGCGTCAAGACCTGATCGCGGCCGCGCCGGTCAGGCGCCTGCCGGCAGCAAAACGCCCGCGGGAGCGGGCGCGTCGGTTGTCGCTGTCGATCGGGCCTCAGCAGGCCGCGTACCAGCCGTCCGGAAACGGCAGCAGGGGCCAGGCGCCCTCGTTGTCATTGGCGGCCCTCAGCGTGTCCCGGGACATTGCGGCGTATGACCACGAGCGGGGCACGAAATCCTCCTCCGGCGCGGCTGCGACATCTTCGTTGGTCATGGCGTCCCGGACGGCATCCAGCATCAAGTTGAATTCGGCTTCGCTCATCACACCCTCGCAAAACGCGGATGGCGCAATGTCGCAAAGCCGGTTTGTCACCCGATTGATCCGATCGTTCGCATTTTAACGATCGCCCGATCGGGGCCTGCTTGGTTAGCGATTGGTAAAATCCCCGCGGGAACTCTAGGTTCCTGGCCGGCGGCGCCAGTGTGAAAGAGATCACATCTCCCGGGATTTATTCCTCCTACCTCTTTGCGCACCGGCCAACGCAGGTCGGGCGGGCAGGGCAGACAGGAGACTGGTCATGAAGGCGAGATTCTTGCGGTTTGCGGGTGTGAGAAGCCGGGCGCGCCGCGCCTCCACGGTCGGGCTGTTTCTGACCTTGTTCGCCAGCGCCGCGAATGCGCAGCAGGGCACCCCCGAGCAGCGCCGGGCCTGCACCCCCGACGTCTACCGGCTTTGCGCCGGCGAGATCCCCAACGTCCGGGCCATTACGGCCTGCCTGCGCCGTAACCGGTCAAGCCTGAGCGAGGCTTGCCGCAGCGTGTTCGACCAGGCCGGCGGCTGACATAGCTGGCCTGTGGATTTGTGCGCAGCAAGTGGCCCGCGCGGGCTCGCGAATCCGGCATGGTGGGCCTGTGGATATGCTGCGGACAGGCTGTGAAATGCTGTGGACGTCGCAACCAGATGCGTCGGCCGGCGTCGCACCTCTGTCGGAAGGCGTCATATATCGGTCAAATAACTTCAACGGATGATTTGCAAATCACGCACGTTGTTGTGTCACTCCGAATGATTTGGCTCATCCGAATTCGGAATTGCGTGCCGTAGCGCGCCTCACGCCCGAACAGTTTTTGTGCAGGCCGTTGCCCAAATCGCGGGCCCCTCCATCCAATTTTTTGTACGCCCGCGGACAAGCTTTTCAGCGCGCCCTCCACCTAGGCTTCCTCCCGAGATCTGGAACATGGCCGGTGCCATGACAATTCGAAGGAGCGGGACGATGGAGACACGGGTATTGCCCCAGGCGCGCGGAATGTCGCGGGGAATGTCGCGCGCGTTGCCATGGCGCAGGGTGGCGCTCGGCGCTGCCATCGCTGTCGGCCTCGTCGCCGCCGCACCGCTGAGCGCGCGGGCTGCCGCGCCTGCGGCCTGCACCGCGCTCCAGGACAAATATCCGGACTGGAAGGGCAAGACGCTCGTCAACGCCATCAACCCGCACACGCCGGGCTATGAGACGATCGACCCGAAGGACCCCAGCAAATATATCGGCTTCGACATCGACCTCGGCGAAGCCATCGGCGAATGCCTCGGCTTCAAGCTGACCTACAAGCCGGTGACGTTCGCAGCGCTCCTGACCACGCTGGCCGCAGGACAAGCCGACATCGTCATCTCCGACATCTACGCCACCAAGGAGCGCGCCAAGGCCGCCGACTTCATCACCTATTCGAAGGTGTTCGACGGCGTGCTGGTCGCCAAGGGCAATCCGAAGGGCATCAACGGCATCAACATGTCGATGTGCGGCGCTGCTGCCGCCGAAAACACCGGCTATGTCGAGGTACCCCTGATCCAAGCGCTGATGCCGGAATGCAAGAAGGCCGGCAAGCCCGAGCCGACCGTGCAGCTCTATGACAACAACGCCAACTGCATCCAGGCGATCCTCGCCGGCCGCGCCGACACCTATGTCAACGACGTCAACACCGTCGACAGCGCCGTCAAGGCCTATCCGGACAAGCTGGAGAAGGCGATCGCGGTGACGATCCCGTATTCGGTCGGCATCGCCGTGCCCAAGGACAAGCCGAAATTCCGCGATGCCGTGATGGCCGCGCTGATCGAGGTGCAGAAGGCCGGCACGCACATGGAGCTGCTGAAGAAGCACGGGCTCGATGTCGGTAATTTCAAGGAGCCGGACATCCTGACGGCTGACTAGGGTTCACCTCTCCCCGACGGGGAGAGGTCGGCGCGAAGC
>Ga0063456_1000199_pt1 | contig 47248 bp, 43 predicted proteins | sample AraplaMF_Cvi_mMF_FD_56228 | JGI IMG/M metagenome (GOLD analysis project Ga0063456, IMG submission 56228) | Arabidopsis root microbial communities from the University of North Carolina, USA - plate scrape MF_Cvi_mMF version 2 (version 2) | ecosystem: Host-associated > Plants > Roots > Endosphere ... | reverse complement strand
TCGGACTGACGCAGCTTTTCTGCAGCTTGCCGTTCCTGCTCGAGCTTGGCCTGTTCATGTGAGCGTTCCCGAGTTTCTTGCTCGGGTTGTTTTTGCGGGACGTCGCTAGTTTTGGGCGTAACGATTGGCGGTGCAGCGGGCGCGGTTGGCAAGGGAACGTCGGGGCGCTTCGATGCCACGGTGGGCTCTGGCGCAGGCGCTGGAGCTGGAGTTGGGGCAACTGTCGGTGTTGGCGGCACGGCCGGCGGTGACACGGGCATCAATGCCACCGGGCTTGCAATAGCAGTTTTTTCGGTTGCTGGCGGTGTCGGCACGGGGGCTGTTGGCCGGGCAGGTTCCGCCGGTAGTTGAAGCGGCGCCGCTCTGGGTGCTGCTGGCTGCTGCGCCGGCAGCAGCAAGACCTGCAAATCGTTGGCCCCCAGGCGGCGTTCCTGCCATGGGAACTTGAGGGCGGGTAGCCCGAAAGTCTGGCCACCCAGGGTAATACTCAATAGCAGCGCATGAACGAATGCTGAGATTACGAGCGCAGTGCTCAGTCGCCACGGTTCGCGCTGAAAGCTGTTGAATCGGCCGAGTGTGATTGCTGAGGACATCAGCACAGACTATCACAAAGGCAGGTGGTTCTTAATCAACTGGCAACTGGCGAGTGAAAAACGCAACACACATCAGTGTACATCACTGATCGCAAACCTCACTGGTCTCTGCCAGTAGAGCCCTCGTATCAGAATTTGGTTCAGCGTCCAAGGCCTGTTGCAGCATCTCGCGTGTTCCGCTTGGCCAGTTTGATACGCCCCAGCTTTTCAGGGCTCGTGCTGCCAGGTTGCGATTTCGAATGACCGGGCTACGCAATCCCGCTTGTATCAATGGGAACCCCATCCCTGGAAAGCGCCCCAAGTCCTGAAGCACGGCACCAAGCGCCGAATGATTTTCGTTTCCTGGACCAAGACCCATTTCTTCGGCAGGGCCGGTTGCAATGGCTGCCAGGTCGAATTGATCCATCAGCAGGTCGATAACCGACTGAATGCGAGCAGGGTCATCTGTTCGCATGAGGAAGTACCATTGCTCCGAAAGCTTTAGCCTCTGGCGTTCGAATCGCTTCGCCCACACTTCCAGGCCGAGTATTTCGCCAGCCCGTGCAGCGATCCAGAAATTCTGGTCGTCGGCTGAAGACCAGCTGTCTTCGACTACGCGCGGCCAGTATTCGAGAGCGATAAAGCGCTCGCAGGCGGCAACCAGTTCCGCTCGCACTTCCTCCGTCCAACCCAATTCCGCCAAGCGTTCCCAGTCGGCGTCGTCATCGGTAACAAAGCTCTGGATCCGGGCCACGGCGATAAGCGCCTTCTGGTCCCGGACATTGGCACTCTCGGCCACCTGCAGGTACAAAGGCACGACCTTGGCACCGTCAGCGTAAAAATAGATATCCTCGGCTGGGCCACCATTGATCAATGCTTCGATGATTTCGCCGGCGCCGACAAGCAAGGCCTCATCAATCTTTTCCGACTGAAGCGCAGCCAGCAAATTGCCGCCTACAGCGCAGCTATAGGCCAGATACTCGTACATGACAGAGTTCTTGTAGCCCTCCCGCAGAAGCCAGTGACGAATTTCATCGTCTTGCGTCTCGACGAGTCTCTCCACAATATGGATTCTGCCCCAGCCATGTACCCGTTTTGCGAGGCTCCACCAAGCCGCGTGGACTTCGCTGTCGTCCAAGGTGCAGCCAAGCGCCACAACGGAGTAGAGCGTGAATTCTTCGTGTAATCCAAGCGTCACCAAGGTGTCGGTATCCTCGGCGGGAAGAAGCAGGCCCAGTAAGGCAATACCAATCTTTACGGCGCCGCGATCCGGGCTTTCCGTGGCAAGCCAGCGTGCTAATGCTCGAAGCTGGCCAATCGGAACATCAGGCGTGCTGCGAATGCTTCGCAGGAGAGGGTCAATCGACCCCAGAGCGCTGTCCGCTACCAGCATGTTGTAAAGCGCCTTGATATTGCCGGCGCTCGGCTCCTTCGCTGCCGTGAGAAGCGCGATATGCAGCTCAGTGCCATTGGCGTCGCTGCTACCGCCTGCATGGTGTCCGAGCGCGCCATCCATCGCCCCGGGTGCCCAGCGAAGTTGGCTACCGCTTCGTTTGTTGACAGCTTCTTCGTCAGGCAGCGTATGCGCCGCTTCCGGTAGCGCTTGCGATGGTGGTGTTTCGAACTCAGCCAGGAAGCGATAGATCGATTTGCGGCCCGTTTCCCACGGAATGGGAAATTCACCCGGACTCGCCGTCGACGTTTGCGTTCCGCCCAAGATGTTCTGTAGCCAGCGTTTAATCATTGTGTATCAATCTTTCCGTTCACGCCAAAAGCAATGGCATCCACCACGGCTCGGTAATCATGCCAATTCCAATGACCAGCATCACAGCAGCCAGCATGCCCATAAAGAATATGGCGCGGTTTTGCGATCGCTGCGCGGCTCTGTTGTAATCCATCAGGGCTCGCTGGCCTTTTATTTGCTCCTCCCGCAGTCGAATGTCGTTGGCGAACCAATCGCTTTCAGATTTCGTGCGCTCACGCTGGCTGTCCAGCATTTGAGCAAGGGTCAGTTCAATCTTGCCGAGAAGCTCGGCTGTCTGCTTGGTTTCCAGATCTGTCATAGCTGGCCAACTAACTCCTATCTTACGGGCTCGCTCCTTCCACAAGAGCGAGGGGGAAGTCTTCAAGCGAGCCGATTACGTTTTCCGCTAATGTGTGTGCGATGGCTTCGTGCATTCGTGGAATGCCGGGCGCTCATCGTCATCCTGGACAGAGCTTCACTGCCGGCGCGCGCCCTGCATTTCCGCCTCCAGTGCCGCCATGTAGTCGCTCAAGCGCAAACCTTCCCCATATGGTTGCGCGCATTGGCAAATTGGGCGGCCGTGAACCGCATCCCGCAAGAAAGCGGCCACAAATTATAACCAGTCCATCCGTTAGTCTGGCAAATTTGGCAACCAGGTTGACCTGGCTTATGGGTAGTACGGCTTGGCGACGATCAGGTTGATCGGGACTTCAATTGCCGTCAGATCGCGTTAGGAAGAGACGTCCAGTTTGCCGGCGCAGATTTGGCCGCTGAAGCGCCGTTCACTGCAAGGCAATAGTCAAACGTCGTCCGAGTGCCCTGGCAGTCTGCTCAACGAAGTCCAGCTTGGATGAATGGCGCAAGTCAAACAGACGATCCACTTGTGGCTGGTGCACGTTCAGCATTCGCGCCAAGTCTGCTTTGCGCAACTGCTGTCGCTGCATTTCATTCCATAGGAGTACCTTGGCAGTTTCCAGCGCGGGAAGTGTGACCGTATGTTGGCCCTTGGCCGGAGCAGAAGGCAGCGGTACCGGGCGGCGCACATCGAAGTAAATTTCCAACGCAGTAATCAAGGCGTCGACTGCTTCATGCAATGCTTCCTCGACAGTATCTCCCACTGAATTTGCTTCCGGAAAATCAGGAAACCCAACCAGAAAGGAGCCGTTACTGTCACGGGTCAAAGTGACGGGGTAGTTCAACATGGATTTGGTCCCTCAAGTCAAGCCAACGTCGGGACTCGCTGTATTTCATGGCCCTTATCCTGAATGATGCAACACTTCTGTTGTGTCTTTCGGCGTAATGTCAACTTGATTGCCGTTCGATATTGCGGTTGAATCCGGCATCAAAAGCAGTCAGTGATAATAGGTGAGAGTTTTGCGAATCAGACAGCGTATCATTGCCCCTTTGCAATAGCGCTCACAACTTCGACACATTAGGAAATAAATGGGCTCGCTGAACATCATCATGTTGTGGGTTTTTGCGTTCAGCCTCTGCTTGAACGAACGCGCATGAGGGCCGTCCTACTTGGATTAGTGCTCGGGGTTGCAGGACTCCCAGTACACGCCCAACGCGCGCCGAATCCGGCGCTGTCAGAGCAATCCCACCACGCTCCAGCAATCACGCAGAAGATGCGCGAGCTGGCTTGCCGTGAGCAGGCCGCACGGGATATGCAAAAGCCCGTCGTACTTCCACCAGGGGCAACGCGAGCGTGGGAACTAGAGCGAGTTCAGCGGGAACGGCTCTGCCTAGCGAAGGGCGACGCGCCCAACGTGCCAGCGGGGCGCTCAGCACAGACCCAACGCGCGCCCAATCCAGCGCAGCCCGAGCGATCCCGTTACGCTCCAGTAAGCACGCAAAAGATGCGCGAGCTTGTTTGCCGTGAGCAGGCCGCACGGGACATGCAAAAGCCGGTCACCCTTCCGCCAGGGGCAACGCGGGCGTGGGAACTTGAGCGAGTCCAGCGTGAACAGCTCTGTCTAGCGCGGGCTGATGCGCCCAACGACGCCGGCCGGAGCCCGCCACTCAACTGACATGCGATTCCAGATCAAGTCTGAACTGGTACACATTTGCGACGTGGCTGTCCAGAGTCCGCTATTCTGGGCATTTCTCAACAGGGACAATTCTTTGCTGGTATTTCCAGTTTCGCTTGGAGGGATGAGTACGTACGCACAGACTCTTGAATTCATCCGCGAGCTTGAACAGGTATTCAGTCCGGAAGTGCTTGAAGTTGCTCGGTCCGAAGTAGAGTCTCTTTCAATCCTGATCATTTACGATGCAGATTCTCGTGGCATGGACGGAACGACGGCAGTTTTCTTGGAAAAATTCTCTGAGCTATACAGTTTGGACACGGATGTGTCCAATGGTTGGATCAAAGTGAGAGACCATGATATTTCGTTGTTCGTTTTCACAGATGCGGGCGGGAAATACGGAGTACTTGAAGATTCGCTACTCGAACTGTTCAGGAAGAAAGCGTCACCGTACATAGATGACATCGTAGGACATTTCAATCAACATTTTGAGCCAATCGCGGAAAATGGCGATCGTGTGGCATACGAGGCAAAAAAGAAGAAGGCAATCCTCACTACTTGCGGGCAGTTAGAATCTCAAATTGCCGGAGCAGCCCTGACCGTTGTCGTAAGGGATACAAATCTGCTTGACGGTGTATTTGATTTTACTGAAGCGCACTCAACTCACTCTCGGCTATTGAAGCGCATTGAAAGTGTTTAAGGTCTTCTTAGAGGGAATTGGACTAAGCGAAACGGGACGAAACCCATGTTGAATTGGGTTTCGTTACTTCAAACCGACTTGGCGAGCATACGTTCTTCAAACATGGACAAAGAAACCGGCTCGCCGCCTGTTAACCCCTTCACGGCCTCCTCTAGAGTTGTCGGGAAAGTAAACGCGTGCACCAGCTTAAAACGCCCTGTTACGCTATTGAACTCGAAGTCAACCACAAACCATACGATGTCGCTATTTGAGAGATCACTAGCTTCCGTCATACGGCCCAATGAACCGAAGAAACTTCGGTCGATGACGACCGCCATTTTCTTACCCCATCTACGCAAGGTCGGAACCTTGATCTGAAGTTGGGGCATTAACCTTTTTGGTCCACAGCTACGGTAGTCTGGGCGACGCACTTCTGTCGGGAATATCATCCCTGTTCCCGAATCAATACAGATATTATCACTGATCGCACGAAAATCTTTAGGCATCTCCTTGCCAGAGAAGTAGACTGCTTGAATTTCTACAGCCGCCCACGCTAACGGGTGCCCTGGCGGTTTAGTTTTGTCGATCAGAACCATATCGATTCGGCCTACGTCTTCGCCTTCATCGCTGTCAGTAGTCTCTGTAGAAGAAAGAAATCCAACTTCACTGACGAGGGTCGGATTGGAACTGCCAAGCAGTTCTGCACTAATCCACTGGAATACATTTGTGTCCTCATGAAATCGATGGGGACAAGTTGCTCGGATGCCACCTCGATCGCCAGTTACGGGAATCACGTCTCCTTGCTCGTTCCGCCGATAAAGCCTAAGTGAACAGACTCCACCGTCTTTCGTACATAGTGCAGGGATTGATGTCGTAGGCTTAAACGGACAGATTTTGTTGTTGGCTAACTCTATTGCCAGCTTAGATTCAAGCGCCGCTAAGCGATCCTTATCTTTCAGGCTCAGGCTAGCAACAGGAGTGGTGCGCAAAACATCCAGTCTATTTCGCTCGGCCTTGGAAAGCTTGGTGTTACGGACGGGTTTGAAGTTTGCAGCGTCAAAACGCTCACTTGGGGTGAGCTCTACAAATGAGCGACCATACCACTCTGCAATGCCGAATCGGTCTGGGGTGGTAGGAATCTTTGGTGAAGGAAGAAGTGCTAGCTGCGTCATCTGGACATTCTAGCCAAATGATGTGATGAGCAAAAGAAATTTCTGCCACTACCCCTTTGCTTCGCGGGCTCTAAGCTTACTTTGAACTCGAGCTATGACGCGCGTCGGTTCCGTCAATTGACACTCCCATATTCTTATCACTGACCAGCCCATCGCACGAAGTTTGCGCGACACTTGCCGATCCCTTTGCTGATTCCGAGAAATTTTAGGAAGCCAATAATCGAGATTGGACTTGGCAATTTTTTGACAGCGAGGGCAGCCGTGCCAGAAGCAGCCATCGACGAATATGGTTGTACGTTGCTTTGGGAAAGTAAAGTCGGGGCGACCAATTAGTGAAGAATGTCTGCGCCAACCTTTTATTCCAGCCGCACGAAAAATCGTGATTAAACGAAGTTCAGTAGAAAGGTTGCCCTTTCCGCGAATCCGTGCCATGAGTGCACTACGGAACTCCCTACTGAATGTGTCCATTTACGCAGCTTTTTTCCGCTTCCGTAGATTGACTGCGATGCCTTGAACAATCGACTCACCGATCGCTTTCGCTAGGAGCGGGGGGACAGCATTTCCAACTTGTCGCCCTTGGGCTGTTTTTGACCCCTGAAAAATCCAATCATCTGGGAACGATTGAATGCGTGCTGATTCGCGAACGGTAAGCTGCCTCGGCAAAGAGTAATGTATTGGTGGATGAAAGCCGGCCAAGTGATCGCCTTTTGGCCCATACCCACCTCCCGCGCGAATCGTTGGGCTTGGGCGAGTAGAGTAAATTCGGCCACGTCGGTAGTTTGGATCTACCTCACCTTCTGCCAAAGTCTTCCAGCGAGCAACTACATGAGGAGCATGTTGATTGGGCTCATGATTAGCAAATATCTTGGCTTTAGCAAGATCACCAATTGCATCTTTCGCGCTAACGTATTTACGGCCTACTTCTGGTGTGGGCAGTTCAGGTTTCCAACCAAGTCCGGCAAGAACGATAAGCCTTTTTCGGTGCTGAGGCACCCCGAAATCCGCAGCATCTAAAATTCCGCTTGCTACGGTATATCCAAGCTCTTGGAGTTGATCAATGAATGCTTGCAAGTGATGAGCGTTTTTCTTTGATGCCATACCGGAAACGTTTTCAAGCAAAAGAGCTTGGGGCCGTACCTTTTCGACTACTCGGAAATATTCTTTCCAAAGGAAGTTCCGAGGATCGTCTGGATTCCCTTTCCCCGCAGTGCTAAAGCCCTGGCACGGAGGGCCGCCAACTACTAGATCATAGCTCCCTTGGGGAATAAAGTTTCGTATGTCACCTTCATATACGTCCCATTCTGGACGATTAAATCGTAGGGTCATGCACGAATCAGGGTCATTATCGACGCAAGTTACCGTTTCAAGCCCTGCCATTTCAAGACCAATATCCAGGCCACCGCCACCAGAAAAAAGGGACAATACACGCAGCGGATTTGATTTCAAAGGGGCACCCCGTTTTGGAACTGTAGAATAAAATGCAAGACAGCAAGGCTTCGGACAATCTTGTTGATTTGCCATTGAAGAACTCGAAAGCACTGTATCTATAGCCAGTACTTATGTCAAGAAAAAGCGCTCAATTATAGCTTAGTGAGTGACTTCATTGAGCCACGGACCGCATATGATCGCCGGCAAAAATACTGCTGGACAAGAGAAAAGAAAAAGGCCCATGGACACTTCCGATGGGCCTTTGAGGCTTCTTCACAACGTTCGCTTGTAGGCGTCCTCATAAACTGGCACACCGTTCATCGTTCTTTCATAGGGGAGCGCCAAAATTGTGGAAGCATAAATTGGCACGTAGTTACCCAAAAACGGGCAAACGAGACAAGAGCGAAATAAGTTACGTTTATGTAGGTGCGCCAACGTCAGAAGTTACAAGTATCGCATAAAGCTGACGCGCCGTCCTCTTCTGGCAAGACGACTTGTTTGTAGCCGCTTGTCGAATCTTGTGCTTTGGTTCGGTGTTCCCTGGAATCGGACGGCTAGCGCGACCTTCTGGAGATTGATGGATTCCTCACTAAATCCTTGCGGAAGGCATGTCGATTCGCCTTGGCGTCATTCAAAGCATGGTGGTCGCGTAGACGGTTGTCGATGAAGTACGCCTGCAGTGCCAACGGATCGAGAAAGGGGAAGACATTCTGTCCGCGAAGCCATTCCGGTAATTGGTGGCGCAACGCTTGGCAGAACAGGCTCCAGTCGCCATCATAGTCGAAGCAAATCACAGGGGAGCTCGTTGCGAACGGTGCGAGCCAGAGATTCAGACTCTCACGAAGTTCGTCGGCCGTACATTGGGCGCCAGCGATGACCCCCAATTGTGGGAGTACGTTCTCGATCACGAAGGCGTTGCACTTCTCCGGGTTGAATGGGAGCTCGGCATAAAACTCATGTTGGCCGTCCTCAGTCACGAGCGCAATGCTGATTAGCTCCGGGGCATTGAAGTCGGTGAATTCGGTATCGATAAAAATCAGCATCTGGCTTTGTATGCTTTGCCGCTCCTCAGTTCTGAAACTGACGGCGATCTTCTGGATGGTGAAGCGCGTTACTCTTTGACGTTCAAGGCGTTGGACCTGGCTCTGCGCAAGATCTCCTCTTTTGCTTGTTCGTACGTGATGAGCCCATCCTCGATGCGCTTAAGAACATCGTATCCATGGTCACTCAAGTGGATGTTGTCGACCGCCAAGATCGCCACCGCTTGTTTGGAGCTCCACGACTTCAATTCAGGTTTCTTCCTCATACCGCTACCTACCTACAATGGCGTTGACTGATAGTACCTCATATGACGCGGTGGTATTCGCCGGCATTGGGGCTGGAGTGGCGCAGCGCTGAGTAACTGGTTGCTATAGCCTAATTACGTTCTACAAACCTATGCCAGGATATGGCCATCGCCCTCACTTTATAATTCGTCTAGAGTCATTCATCAATAGCAGCTCATGTATGCCATCCACTGACGCGGAAATTGCACGATTACGTGCTGAAAACTTAGAGCTCAAGGCGCTCCTTGCGGCACATGGCATCGCCGTGCCGCAGCATATGGTCGCCGAAGCCCGAGTCAAGTTTGTCGCGCCACCAATCCCCAGCAATCTATCGCCAGATGCCAAGGTCAAGATCTACCGTCGCCTATTTCGCGGCCGCGAAGACGTATATCCGATACGTTGGGAGAGCCAGCAGAGTGGGAAGGCTGGCTACTCACCGGCCTGTGCCAACGAGTGGCGTCGAGGTGTTTGTGAGAAGCCGAGGATCAAGTGTAGTGAATGCACGCACTCCTTGTATATTCCTGTGACGGATCATACGATTGTCCGCCATTTGAAAGGGGAGATAACGGCAGGGGTTTATCCGCTGCTCGCCGACGACAGATGCTACTTTCTTGCGATCGATTTTGACGACGATGATTGGCGCGAAGATGCCAAGGCAGTTTTGCAGACATGTGCATCAAACAGTCTTCCTGCAGCACTCGAAATTTCAAGGTCCGGAAACGGTGCGCATTTGTGGGTGTTTTTCGCTAGCCCGACTCCAGCAAGAGATGTCAGGAGGCTCGGTGCTGCCTTGATTAGTGCCACATGTGCTAGAACACGCCAACTGAAGCTGTCGTCTTATGACCGTCTCTTTCCCAACCAGGACACGATGCCGAAGGGAGGCTTTGGCAACCTGATCGCGCTCCCACTCCAGAAGCATCCACGTGAGCTTGGTCGTAGCGTCTTTGTCGACAGCAATCTGCAGCCCTTGTCAGATCAATGGGCATTCCTGCAGGATATTGTGCCGCTGCCACAGGAGCGTATTGAGGCCGCGCTGAGCAAATTGGTTGGCGATCGGCACCCGCTTGATATTGCGTATGCCGACATCCCGGACGAGAACGCGGATACTCCATGGATTCGCGCCGCGAAGCCAGACGTGAAGCTTTCTGATGAAATGCCGAAGGCCGTTCGCGCTACGCTTGGCAATCAGCTATTCATAGAAAAGGCTGGCCTGCCCCAATCGCTAATGAATCGCCTGATCCGGTTGGCGGCTTTTCAAAATCCAGACTTTTACAAGGCGCAGGCCATGCGCATGTCGACCTGGAGTATCCCCCGCATTATTGGCCGCGCCGAAGACCGAAAATTGCACTTGGCGCTACCTCGCGGATGCCTTGGAGACGTGAAGGCGCTACTCTCGGCTAACAAAATTGAATTGCGGCTGGATGATGTGCGCTCGGTGGGAAAACCGATTGATTTGCAGTTTGCAGGAGAGTTACGTCCAGATCAGCAGGACGCATTGAACGCTTTGGCGCTTCATGACTTCGGGATGTTGGTTGCGCCTACCGCTTTTGGCAAGACGGTTACTGCTGCAGCAATGATCGCCCATCGAAAAGTGAGTACGCTGATACTCGTCCATCGTGCAGACCTGATGCGTCAATGGCAAGAGCGACTGAATAGCTTTCTCGAGCTGAACGGGAACAAGATCGGACTAATTGGCGCCGGAAAGAAGAAGCCAACAGGTGTGCTCGACATCGCGGTTATTCAAAGCCTGACGCGCAGGGAGGACCTCGCAGATCTGCTTAGCCAATACGGGCAGATCATCATTGACGAAGCCCACCACCTGTCTGCTCAGTCGTTCGAGGCAGTGTTGAACGAGGCAAGTTCCCGTTATGTATTGGGCCTAAGCGCAACACCAGTAAGGAGCAATGGACACCATCCGATTATTTTCATGCAGTGCGGTCCGATCCGGCACGTTGCTAAGCGGCCAACGCATGTGCCGAAGGACCTGACAGTACAGGTTCGGCATCTTCCAGCACCGTCAATCCCACCCCACGCCAGTATTCAGGAAGTGATTCGCCTTCTGTCGGAGGATGATGCACGCAATGCCCGCATTGTGGCGGACTCGATTGCAGCGCTTAACGTCGGCCGCAAGGTTCTGCTGCTTACGAAACGCACCGAGCATCTTGATCTGTTGCATGAGCTCTTGAGGGATATTCCACAGCCACGTTTTCTTTTGCATGGAAAGATGAAGGCTAAGGAACGACAAGGGGTGATTCAACAGCTTTCTGAGCTAGCAGAGGATGCGCCGCATATTGTGCTCGCGAGCGCACAACTTGTTGGTGAGGGTTTTGATCATGCACCGCTGGACACCTTGATCTTGACCCTTCCAATCTCCTGGGAGGGAACGTTGCAGCAATACGCAGGACGCCTTCATCGAGAGCATGCCAACAAAAACGACATTCTGATATACGACTATGTAGAACTCGAGAATCCCCAGCTATCTAGAATGTGGGAAAAGCGCCAGCGCGGCTATCGTGCCATGGGATACAGCATCGAATCGAGCCTTTCGAATTTCGATCAGATGACGCTACCCGTCAACGCTACTTAAGTTCAAGGAGCCTCTGGCACCGGTTACAAGCGGTCCGCCAATCTCAAACTTTGGGAAAAGTGGACCGCGTCGTTTGCGGTTCGATTGCATGGTGAGTACGCCATCGAAGTCACCCTGCTTAGATCCGTCAACTGGTAAGGGAGCTGTCGTCGAAGTTAGCCAACTGTTGTTGCATATTTGCACGTTGCGAGCCATTGTCAAAAATGATATAAAAATAGCGTTTTGACATTGGTTTGCAATTCTAAAATGGCGCAGCCACCTTATCTACGTACCCAATAAACAATATGAATAGTACGACGGTTTTGCATTTATCTGACCTCCATTTCGGACAAGGGTTTAATGAAAAGAAGTGGAAGCAAATTCTCACGAAATTTGCAAAGGACGCCCCAGATGCAGTAGTGATAACAGGTGATGTAGTTAATCATCCGACTTTTTGGGCACTTAACCGAGCTCGAGACAGGCTCAATGCTTTCCAGGAGATTTTGGACGAGGCAAAAGGGACGAAAGTGCCTGTTCTGTATGTGCCTGGCAATCACGATACTCGAATTTCCGGTCTGGTACCCATCGGCGTGATTTACTTGTTAACCGCAGTTAGTGTTGCGGTACCAGTTTGGTTGCACAATAGTCCGGACTTTTGGATTCTTCTGCTGAGTTGGTTGTTCCCGATGCTGATTCTATCCTCTCGACTTCTGTTTCGACGTAATCTAAAGAGTAAGTTTGGTGACATGTTGCTTGAAAAAGCGAGAACTTTTCCAGAGTTGAATCTTGGTGTTTTTCCGCTAGATTCATCGATTGCTAGATATCCTGGCGCTCACGGGAAAGTGCACAGCGACATGGTCAACGATTTGTCCGCAGCGATCGATTGCGATGGCGGTCGAGGCCTCTTTTGGATCGCAGCAGTGCATCACCACCCACTGCCCATACCATCAGACCATAAATGGGAACCGACGATGCTCTTGAAGAATGCGGGGACGGTCTTGCAGAACCTGGTCTATGAAAACGTTCCCTTAATACTTCATGGGCATAAACACCACCAACATTTTGCGCGATTCTTCCTAGCGACGCGAAAAGGACAAAAGGAGATTTCTGTACTCTCGGCTGGCACTCCAACGCATTCCGATGCCCCGGAACGCTTCCATAGCTTCAACATAATTACCATTGATGAAATCGGCCAAGCAGAGGTTCATGTCTATGAGGCAGATCAAGACGTGGCCTTTGAGCTTACCCGACAATATCGGGTATCTTCGAATGAGTTTTATGCGAATCGGAAATTTTTGGAGCACGAGCGTGCTGCCCAGTTTGCCGCTCAACAACTGGTCAGCACGGTAAGCATTGATGAGTATGGCGGTGCGATTTGGGGCGAGGAGTTTAGCGGGCTTGCTAGTAAGACTGCGACGACGGAGTTCAGCTATGATTTCGCATTCCAGTGTCGCGCTGGTCACATTTTTGGAGCTAGCACCTGGTCCGAAAACGGTCCAAATGTCAGGGCGACCATTTCGTACGTTGATAACGATTCAGTAGTTGCAAAGACACACTTCCATCCCCAACTGAAGCCATCAAACAAGAGCTATCACTTCCGTGTCGAATATAGAGCGCAGAACTTCTGCGCCTTAAATTCTAGGCAGTTTGCCGACATGTATTCGAAGGATGAAAGCTATAGAAACAATGTCGAGCATATTACTTTTGATGTTCCTGACTCAGTCGCCGTTCGAGAGTTAATCCTTCATGTGAGGTTCCCGAATGGCTCCAAGTTAGCGGGAGATTTTTGGCTTGAGCGGCAGGTTCGACCGTTCCACGGCATTTCGATTCAGGAAGAAGAAATGGCTGCGCCAGTAACGAATGGTCCTGAAATCGCTGCATTGCCCGAGGCTGACATTAAGCTCGTGGACACATCGGTAAAGTTGGAGCTGGATCCAACAGAAACATGGCTAGATTTAGGCGAAAGTGAGCTTGTTCGCGTCCATGCTGCGTCATCTGTATTCGCTAAGATTTCATCGCCAATTCCTGGTGCAACCTATCGTATTAGTTGGGCGGTCCCAGTAGTAGAGGATGAAGTAAGCGCGCAATCAAATTTGGTGCGTTTGGGGCTCGGACGGATAGATAACGAATGGGTGCAGCTCAATAAAGAAAAAATTGGCGTTTGCCTAGATGGCATTTGCTCCGCCGCTGAGGAGGCCTTCGTCAAGTTGAATGGTACTACGAAGAACCATACAACTTCCGCGATCGTTTTCCTTTTCGATGACAATAGAAAATTTCTTCGAGCGGCATTCAACCTTGGTGATCAACAAATGGTGGGAGAAGGCTTTAGATATGGACTTGGTATGCCGGGACAAGCGTTTAAGTCTCGTCGGCCAGTCTTCTACGACAAAAATATCAAACGCAAATTCAAACCTTTAGTAAGCGAAGAGGATTCGGAAAAATATCCTGAGCATTTCGACATCGAACACGAAAATGAAAATTCCGTTGCTGTGCCATTGTTCTGTGCTGATGATAGCGTGGTCGATGCGAACGGTACCGTCGATTTTAAAGGGCAACCATATGGAGTTTTAACCATCTCGTTCAACGGACTGGAACTCAATGGATCCATTTTTGATGTTTCCGATAATGTTGTGCAGGAGACCTTTTCGGCAGCAGCGTCACGGTTGGTGTTCGATTTGTTGAAAGACGCTATACTCAACATTAATAGTGGAAGTGGGAGGTAGTATGGGGAACGTAAATAATCGGATTATTGGTGGCTCGATGACCGGCGCCAAGTCGGCCGCTGTCGATGCGCTCGTTGAAAAAATCCGTGCAAGAAGTGAGGCGAATCAGCCCCAGACGAGCGTTCAGGAGTCTTCCACCCAAGAGGTTCCTCCTCCTGGCGTCAGAACAGTTCGCGTCTTCATTTCCTCGTACAGTCGAGAGAAGAATAAGTAGGGTGTTCAGCTCACAGAGCGCCTCGAATTTCTGATGAGCGTTCTACGAGTGCTTCACATCAATGCGCCCTACGGGCCGTTCGTTTTCAACGGTCCTACAGTGTCTGCACAAGCAACGCCGTGCGATGGAGTAAAGGCGGTCGCCCTCAGGGGCGCAAAGCTTCGCGTCTGTTCGTTTGCTCGCAGAATTGACCCACTCCGATTGCCCCACCTTCCACTGCCTGGCAAATGCCGCCACGCGGTCATATGATCCTTCGTAGCCCAACTCCTTAAGTTCCAAATGGAGCTGCTTCAAGTTGCGCCGCTGCTTGCGGGGTTTACTTGCTTCTGCCTTGAGCCAGGCCGACAGCTGCACAGAATATTTGTCTAAGAGACTCGATGATCGCCGCTCCGCATAGGAGGGCTCCGTGGTTTCCGACCGTAGGTATCGCCGGACGGTGTTGCGAGAGATACCCAGTCGCCTAGCGATCTCCCGGAGAGGAACCTGGTCACGAAGGTGCCAGCGTCGAATTATGCCTAGTAAAGCCACGTCGATCACTCCGATCTCCTGTCGAAAGGACAGGGAGGATTGTGCTACGAACGTGGGTCAGATTCCGTTGCAAATTCGTGGGGAAGGTGGGTCAACTTCCAATGCAAATCAACAGAGCTTGCGGCAGCGAGGAACTGAGAAAGCATTCTTAAGAACGCCTTGGGCGTAAAAGTTGTGGGATCGAGATCGTCGGGAAAGAAGGTCAGTTCACAAGAGACTTGGTCGGCCTTGTCCCAGCAAAAATACGCCTGAATGTGTCGCGGATTGCTGCCGTCACTCCAAACTGTGGAGAGGGATCCGGATTCCTGCTGCAGCTCAAGAGCGATGCCTGAAGGCTGAACTTCTTCCCCAGTCGCGGTCGTCGCTTGAGCAAGCGACCAGGAGGAAGCCAAGAGTTCAACAATCGCATTGGCTGAACGTGTTGGAATCCACTCCGAAAAGTTTATATCCCGGCAGGAGCCGTCGCAGTCTAGCAGTGCTGCCTCAACGGATCGCGCTCATTTAACGTGGTTCCTCATCTAAGCTCGTGCTGCGTCGGCGAGTGGACGCGTATCCGAATAGCGAGCAATGAACGAACGTTGCGCGGCCTCCGGGAGACCAACAAGGATCGTTGCACTACTATCCCAGCACGCGATTTCAAAAAGCGCATCCGCAAGTTGAGTCCCTGGATTTTTGCCGTTCCAGTAGTCTGGATTTCCGTCTGCAATTGGTGCTGCCGATATAGTCGGTCGTAGTCCCTTTGGGAATGCGCTAAACACAGCCCAGATGAACTGAATCTCGTCGTGTTCGAGCAAACGAGCAAGGCGTTCACCGCTTATCCATTGATCGACTGCAGTAAAACTCTCAGGCGTAAAGTTGGTCTCCACGTCGCTGATGAACCACTCGTAGTCCCGAGCGTCGATGCCGGCTGCTGCGAGCACATCCTTCATGTTGGTGAAGTACCGTACCTGGTCAGTTCTTTCCAGAATTAGATTCATAGGTTCTTCAAGTTCAACTGAGTAGGGTGACGATCCTAACCATGTGCGACACCTTCCATTTCATCTGCCGCCGCTGCCAGGACCTTGCTCGGGGCGGAGACCAATAGATCTTTGGGGTACTTACCGCCCAAGTAGCTGTTTGCAGATCCGAACCAGTATGCCAAACCCCATCCATTCCTTGTGCTCTTGAAGCAGTCGATAATCGGCTTCAGGGCTTTGATTGGTCGGTAACCTTGATCAGGATCCAGTCCATAGCCTGGATAGTAGTCGATGCCGTTATGCGAAATTGCAAAGATCAAGCCGTTCTTCTTCCACTTGCTCGGCTGGGCACTTGGATTGTTATCGCTCAGCCCTGCAATTTTCGCCAGTTCCGAAGCCGTGAGCCAACTGGCCCCCTGCATCACAGCATTCCGAGCCCGAGCGGTCATCGCCGCCTCTCTTAAGAGTGCCGCTGGCGGTGGCGTTCGCAGAGCCAGCGCTTCGATGAGCGACACAAGAGTCTTTTCATTTTGCTCCGCAACCGTGGTCTGAATGAGACCGGCCATCCCCATGATGAGTTCAATGGTGGTGGCATTGGCTTCGTGCGAATCTGGCAATACCCAGGCAACGACTTGGCCGTGACTTAGGTTGCTTAGCTTCTTGGCAACTTCTTTGGCGGTTCCGGCGAGCGCTAGAGGGGCGATAGTGGAAGCATCAATCTCAGCTGCAGTCATAATGCCCCCTGGCGGGTAAGTATGGTTAGTTGTGTTTCGATGTAACCATTCTATCTCCTTGGAGGAGACTGTGATGAAATAGTGCGATACCACCTTTGCGCTTGGCCTGCGTCCAGTCACGCACCGGCATCACTCCGATCAGTGCCTTACTTTGAAGCCAACGCACGATGAATGAGGTCTTCCATCAACCCCACCAACTCTATGTCACCTTGCTGCCCCGTGAAAGGCGCAATGGCGATGTGGTTTCTTGGTTGCCTTGCTAGCTTCTCGGGAGAGTCATCTACCATAATGATTTGATCGACCTGATACCCTTGGCCTTGGACCTTACGCAGGTCCTTGATGTAGACGTATCCGTTCGACTGGGGATGAACTCGTTGAACACAGCGATCAACGGCCCAAGAAAATTTCACCTCGAATTGCATACCAAATATCCGTTCGACCACTGCGTCAACATACTCACGCGACGATGATGACCACACCGCAATGTCGTAGTGGCGGGATACTTGGGCAAGCAGCTCAGTGATATACGGGCGCCGGTAAATGAAATACCCGAGGCATTCGAAGTCCGCTGGATGGTTGAAGGGTTCCGTCGTCGCATGAACAAGTGTCTCGTCCAGGTCAAAAATCAGGAGCTTGCGCATCAACTGGCCACCAAAAGTTCGAGTTCAATTTCATCCGGCCCCCAAGCTATCAGCCATTGGGTAACGCCCTCACTGTCGCTGCACTCCAGCTCATAGCCAGGTGGGTTCTTATAGACCTCAACAATTGTCGCGACGTCGCCGACAACTGGCGAACGAAGATCGAATTCAGCGTTGAACTTGTCAGGTGAGGGTATCCCTTTCAAGCGGACTACATCGTATTGTTTGAAGTTCATGGCCATCGTGGGCGCTCGGTGGAGAGCGTCCTGTCCTATCAATTGTTCAACTAATTCGCGAATCGGATTTCGACGTCAGCTGCATCCGATTCTCGGAATTCTGTGATCTGTAGTTCCGCCCTCGGAAAAATGCTCGGGTACTCATCGTTCAAATACACGGCAACTTCCTCGTCTGGCCACGGTCCCAGCGAAGCCTTATAGTCCTCGAAGGCTCGCTGCACATCTTGCCAACTCTGGTAGTCCGTCTTCGAAAGAAGGATGCTCGACTCTGTATAAATAATGTGGAGCTTCGTGGTCATCGTCGCGAAATTAATGTCTTCAAGTTAGCTTCATGTTCGATCACAAGCGCCAGGCTTATTTCCAGCCCGCTTCAAGGCGCTCAATGACTTCGCCGGATGCGAAGTAACCGCCGTCCCACAATTCAAACTTTACACCTGGCCTCACTGCGTCGACGAAGAGCTCCGGCGCGAGCACGACGCAGCGAACAATCACAGTGTCATTTTTCCCGTACTCAGTTGCACTATCGACCCACATGCCAACAGTATTGATGCCATCGACGCCATCCATTCGCATTGGAACGCGCCTATGTCGATTCTCGCCGAAGACAAAAGTTCTCTGGCGATCGTCGCCATGCTCTCGAAAGTGAAAAGACAATCTGGCAGTAAATTGGGTAATGGGTTCTGTCACGAGCTCTTCTTCCCAAGTTGCCAGGCACGTTCAAAGTCCTGGGGCGATATTTCGCTATAAGCCAGTTCCAGCAAATTCAAAGGTTCTGTTGCCAGTCCACCAAAGTCATCGTTTTCATGGTCGGCACTGTAGCGAAGCATTGGCCCGGACTCATACTGTTCGATTTGCCTTAGAACCCAGCCATCCTTATCGACTTCAAAGTACCACCATGAGGCTCCCCAGGAGTCATAATTGTCGCCCCTCGTTTCATCCCAGTGCATCTTTAGGTACCTTCGCATTCCAAGTTCTCGTGTTCTGATCATCGATCAATTGAAACCATTTGGTCTTGCGCCTTCTTCGGCGAACTCGACCAAGGCTAGCGCTTGACGCATGACGAGTAAGCCAGCGCGATAAAAGGCGACCTGGCTCGAGTGCACAGCGTGAACGTCGACTTCTTTCACCCACACGCTGCCAGACTCTGGAAAGTCCGGGAAGTAGCGATGCAGGCCGTCACGGAGACCCTTCAGAATCGCGTCTGCGAATTCCGCAGGTGGATCCACCACGAAGTAAATGCCAGGAGCTTGGTTGTAATGGAACTGGATCCTTAAGCCCGCAGATTGATACCGTGGACCTAGATGCGAACTGAAGAAGGCGTGATGCTCGACCTCCCCTGGGTTATTTAATGGCATTCAAACCTCTTCATAACTGGGCAGAGCTTTCGTCGCATCGTCATCGCTGACCATTAGCGAACAAATCGCCCTGCAAGCGATGCGAAATCGTCGGCTACCTTGATCGCGCACTCTGGCTCCATTCCTATCAACGGGAGCATATGGATAGCGCCACCGGCGTCGAATGCAAGTACCTCACCACCTCCATTTCCTGCAAATGCAATAGAACCAGGCGCTAGGGATTCGATCTCGATGTCTCGGTTGTTTGGTGCGATAGCCTCAGGAGTCCACAGCTCAACGAAGCCAGGCTCGGAATCGTCGCTCGTGAATCCTTCAAACGCGCCGTGAGCCCTGAAGTATTCGAAGTATTCTTTGGGTATCTCGGGGAGCATGTGCCATCCATTGAAATTGTTTTGAGCTGAGTTCGCGGATTTATACGTCGTAGCTGAAGGTTGTGACTTGAAGATAGGGTTCAATCCAAAGTCGGAAGCCATATGGCGCAGGCCGGGTATTGTCGTATCGGCCGGCGAACAGATTCGCGGCTGCGAACTCAATGAACTGTCCATCTTTTGCTTTCACGACCCTTGCGCCAGGACTACCTAGAAGGTTTAGCTGCACCACGGGTTTGTCCACGCCGTGACAACGTATCGCGAGCTCGACGTCACCATCGAGTGGCCAAATGGTCAGGTCCAACTTTAGGGGATTGCGGTCCACCAGATAGCTGTATGAGATGCCATATTCCTCGCCGACAGGTACTACACCTAGCGCCTCCAAAAAATCTAGCGGTTCCCAAGAAAACTCTGGCATGCGCAATCCAAATAATTGGTCATCTGATAAGAAGATGTAATTTTAGTCTAAGGGACGCAGCTAAACTAGTTCCAACTTCATTTGCCTTAGGAAACGCGCTCCCGAAATGCGTAGCAATTCGCCCTGGCGTCGTTTAGTGCATGGTGCTCAGGTAAGTGATTCTTCTGATGGAACTCATATCGAAGCAGCTCACTGATTCGGTCGTCGACAAGGCGTGACATACACCACGGTGGTATCTGCGCATTCAGTAATTGGTTGAACAGGATCCAATCAATCTCGGAGTCATAGCAAATCACGAGGTCTTCATTTCTCGGCTTAACCAACCGCAGCCAGTCGTTCAATCTTTGGAATAGTTCGTCAACGTCCATGCGGCTGACCGGATCTTGCCCGAGCAGTGGAATCACCACTTCTCGAACAAATTCGTTGCATTCCCTGATGTCGTAGGGTAGCTCGGCGTAGAACTCCTCCCCGGTTTCCGCGACTAAGGCCAGACTCATGAGCCGAGGATCGAGCAAACTTGTGAATTCAGTGTCGATGAAAATATTCATAGCAGATGCGTTTCTGCGGCTCATTCTTTGCGTCGCAAGATCACCATCCCTGCTGGCGCGGTGACACTCTCAAGCGGGTCACCTGGCGCCCAGCCTAGGCGAGTGAGTAAGTCATTTGGCAGCACGACGAATCCATCTCTAGTACCATCACCTGCGTCCTCGACCACCGTTTGCCAGACCGCTTGAGGCGGCGGCAAATGCTTCTTTAGTATTGCCAGGAGATCGCAGTCCGCATCTGGCAGCGCCATCCATTGAGCACATAGGCCGTCGGAGTAATCGGACCAGGCATAGACAATGTCATCGTCGTCGACCTGCATCCCTGCGACAGCCAGGCACCGTCGCATTCGACTTACGGCATCCGCAAATTCAAAAGCGAGTGCCTGTCGCTCGCTAAATGTTGGCATCATGATGCTGCTCCTGGAAAAGCGTGGAACCAAGGCAGCTCGCACGAGCCCCGAAATCGTACCCTGGTTTCGGACCTATGAGCATGCGCGGAAAGTCTTTAGGCAACATACGTGCTCCTGTACCTTTCGGCGGCGCGAAGGACCTCTTCATGTCGATCCAGAGCATTTTTCGGCGCCAGAGGAGATTGGCCGTGATCGTCCAATGGAATCCAACCATTTGGGAAGTGAAACCAGGCTGCAATTTCCCAACTGTCCTCTTCCAAGAGGCGCGTCAATATCTCCCTGATTACAGGAAGTGGTTCCAAGTCCGCGCCGAACTGGTAGGCTGCGAAGTAGTGGTAGCCGTCCCGCTGCACGCTAAAGATCCGGCGTTGGTGTTCCAACTCGAAGGCCGAATGACAGTCGGGGACGGTTGCCAGCCTGCGATTGAGCTCGTCAGCCGTGAGCCACTCATCGCTATGAAAAAGCAGGTCTCTAGTCGCTCGTATGGCGTCGTGTTCATTTGACATGCCTACCTCCTAATTGGCCTTTGGGTTGAGAAGAATTACGGCCTACCAGGCCGGCAAGGCGCCCTAAATCCGACATGCGGATCAGGCCCCCGCGAGCGGCACCGTTCTTTTCATGCGACTGGCCGCTGATGACAATGCCACTCGCGACAAGGTGCTTACTAACCGCCGATCCTTTGCTTCCGAGCGATGCTGCAATCTCGGATACAGGAATCCACTCACGCCGGAAGCGTGCCAGGCCTTCGATCGTGACAACGCGGGCGCTCACACCCTGCAACACCGCCGGCTCGGACTCCAACAGATTTTGCTTTGCCCAGGCAGCGACACACTGATATTTCCATCCCGTGGCGGTTGCTACCTGATTTAGGGTGAATGCCTTGTCCAGGGCTATGCTGCCTAGGTGCTTCATCACCTCCTCAGCCGAGAACAGGAATCCCGCTAGCCCCTCATTGTCGCTGCGACCAATAGGACGAAGCTCGCCAGAGAAGATCGCGCGATAAACGCGTACCAAGGCCTTGATATCCACGGTGCGACGAGCATCGATCTGGTCCAGCCTGAGTGTTCGGCCAGTGGCTTTAGGTTGAACATGCCCTTCGATTTGCTGAAGAATGTTGGACAGCTCCATTTTGCTAAAAGGCCCACCTTTGAATATTGTCTGGCTCCATTTTTGATCGGGCACGACGATAGAAGCATTGGCAAGGTGGCGAAGCACCGACTTTGGAACCCCGATGAAGTTCGCCGCATCTTGCGGCGACATCCAGTCGGCCCTCAGCTGGCGCGCAGCTTCGCATTGAGCGCGTGGGACCATGTGTACTGCGTAATTGATTCCTTCGCACCCAGTTCGAACTTCAATTTGCTTACGCTCGATGGCTTCCTGTAGCGTCGGCTTGCTGACGCCGATCAACTTCGCTGCCTCGGCAACACCCAGGAATTGGCGTTGCTTATTCGGGGATGGAGTGAGGCCAGTCTGGCCTCGGATAAAACCATCGAAATTATCAAAAACTGCGTCCGAGAAGATCTCCCAAATGATTGGGAAGGCTCCTGCTTTCCTGCATATGCCATCAAGGGCCGTGAACCATGAGCCCAGACGGCCGTAAAGATTGAACGCGGCCTGGTTACCCGCCGCGAAGCGCATCTCGATGTGCGTTGTGAAGCGCGGCTGGACATCCTCGAAGATGTCCAGTAACGGGGCTAGTAAGGTGACCGCGTCTTCGACAGTTGACGGCCGCTTCGTTGTTCCTTGCTTGATCTTTGCACACGGATCAAATCGAGTCCCAAGTTGAAAGAACAAATCAGCTAAGTAGCGATAGTCATTTTCCGTCCCGATTTCATCGACCAGTTTTACGGACCGCATGTCGCCCGTCATGCGAGCGCTCGCCCAACACTGCATGGGCGATGCCGTAGCTGGCTCCGCGAAGCGAAGGTCATATCCGCAATCGCATTGAGCGATATTCGAGCGCGTATTTTCGAGCATTGCATTGCAGCGTGGGCAACGATCAACCAGTAAGCATTGATGCTCGGGACATGCCACGACAAGGCAGTGCGACCACTCATGGCGCAGGTGTTCTGAATCCTGCAGGCAATGGATGCATACAGGCTCATACTTGGGGCGTTCGAACGTCTCTTGAGTCGTTTGTTGACGCTTGACGATCGACCGTGGGAGCAGGTCGGCGCTGATCGATATGCCTAATGCGCTCAAGAGCGCACTGTATTCGTTCTCGATCACGGACTTCGTAGGTTTAAATCCGGCGGCACGCACCAGGTCTCGCCATCCATAATAACCATTGCAGCTGGCGAGTCGCCTTAGATAGCCCACGCGATGTTCGTTGGCCTTCGGTTCTGGAGCGTTCAGGAGCGCGCTCATTGATACTCCCCAGTCGTAGATTTAGACTTTACTGACGCATCGGAGCGGGAGCGCTTCAGTGGCTTCAACACCAAATTGTATCTGGCAAGTTCCGAGCTAAGGACCTCCATCAGCTCATGGTCGGCAATTCTTTCGTGATGGAACGGTTTGATGTGACCATTCCCTGGTGAGTTCCGGGATGCGCTGGCTTGCGCGCATAGCTCGAACGTGATGTCGCATGGCGCGGTGATCTCCTTTGACAGTGCGATGAAGAAATCTGCCAACAGTCCGATGTGGCCGGCGCTCGCAACGTAGCAATTTCTAACAAAGTCGTTGTGTGGCATCTTCAGAGTGCAGCCTTCCTCCTCGAACTCGGACAGAAACGCGGCGACGCAGCTCGCAAATGCCTTACGATGCGTCGGATCGTCATAGCGATATGGTGGCAATTGAATCGGTTTGCTTACCCGGTTGCGTAGTTGCACGTTATTTTCGATCAAGCGCTTCAGGCGCGGGACTCCAGACAGCACGATACCGATGTTGGCTGCCTTCGTATGCAGGGCCTTAAACCAGTCCGAGGCAGCTTCGGAGACGATTCTGGAGCCGCGTTCCACGAGATGGCTCGCTTCATCAAACAAGATCACTCGTACGCTCGCATTCCTCAGTTGTGTGAGCATGAACTCCTTAAGACCATTTTCGCCAACCACGTTTTTTGGAACTGGCACACCAAGCGCTCGAATCACTGCTTCGTCTAATGCCCTTGTTCCACCACCAGATTGAACATAGACAAGGAGCACCGGGAATTGCCGAACTCCGTTGATGATGGTGGATCGATATTCCCGCGCAATCGCTTCGAGAACTTCAGTCTTGCCACAGCGTGACGGTGCGAGTAGCATCTCAAAGCATGGGATGAAGCCATTCATCGTGTCTTGCACGCACCGACGAATCTGGCTCTGTGCTTTGACGAACGTCACGTGATCGAAGACAAGCGCCTCGATGTTTTTGCGGATTTTGTTACCAATCATGGTTGCTCCAGTCATTTCGCGGTCCTATCGGTTTTTTTATGTTTTACAAGTTTTTCAATGGCGTCTTCTGCGACGTACGTGTCAAAGGTTGGCTCTACCGACGATTGTTCTTGAATTGGATTTTCATAAGCCCGTTCCGTTGCTTGCAGTTCTCGCTCATGGGCAAAGCCTGCCTGCCGCTCTGCGTCCTTCTTCTGCCTTTTCGTTTGAATTCCAGTGGAACGTTCGATGATGTCTTTCGTAAATTGCGCCCTTGATGGTGGCGCTTTGTACGACGCCCTTTTTGTAGCGCGCCGTTTTTTTGCATCGGTGAAGGAGTAAGCCGGCGTGGTGGGACCTACTTCGGCGTTGACCAGTTCGACCCACTCTGCGCTCTCTTTATCCGGAACGTAGATCGTTCGAAAATCATGCGGATCGTAAAAGAATTGAACAGTGCAGTCAGGGCCGTACTGGAGGATCAGCTTCTGCAGATTTTGACCTTTGAATTGGAAACTCTTGCAAGGGATGCCTGTCTTGGCGGACATCTTGCCGCGTGAAGAAAGGAACCGCACCCGCCGCCATTCATCCAGGGACGGACAAAGGGGAAGCGACTGCGTCTTTTCAAAATTTTCCCAACGCTCGGCTGGCGTGATGCCTAGATCTTTTGTGATCTCGTAATCAGCGCAGATGAAGCGCTCCAAAGGGGTATGAGCCCATTCTTCGTGAAACCAACGGCCTGTCCAGTGCTCAAATTCCTTCTTGCTAAGCAGGTTTTCGTCCTTTTTTGCCTGCTCCGTTCGCGTGCCATCCTTTCCGTTGTGGCGCGTGCTGCCAGGGAGAATTTCCAGCGCCTCCTTGTAGGAGCGATTTGCGCGCTCGATAAACGGTTTTTTATGGCCGCTGTTGATCGGTGTCCATTGGAGATTGATCCCCACTTTGGTCAGGTTCGCCAGCCGCTCCTTCGAGTTTTCCTGGCCGTTATCCATCACGAGATTCATGATCGCCCCATATGGGTCAACAGAAAACTTCACCCCCATGCTTCTCAGCAATTCAGCTTTAGGGAAGATCGCCATTTGAATGCATGAGAGTGTGTCCTCGGTTGTAGGTGCTGCGAACAAGAGCCGCCATCCCAATGGCATGGATGTTTCGCAATCGATCGCATGCAAGAGCCAAATGTGTTCAATGAACTCACCGTCGCGCTCGCCTCGAAGAACCATTGGAACTTTCACCCCATCGACTTCGACGCGATTCAGTGGCGATCCCGGCTTGATACGATCTTTTGCGACAGCTTTGATTGACTTGGCATGACGTTTGTCGAGTCGGTTGTGGTCGCGGTCTGGATTCCAACTCCGCACTAGGACAGCCTTGATGTACTTCATGCTCACCGTACCATCTTCGGCCAAGATACCTTCCGCTCTTGCTATCTGGTTCGCGATCTTGCGAACACTTCGGAGGGAGAATCTCGACTTTTCGCGGCCGTAATAGTCGTCGATCACTTGAACAACGATTTCTTCCATTCGCTTGCCATAGCGAGGGGCGCGATTTCCCCGAAGGCTGTAGGCCGGCGTGGCGGCAATCTTAGGGTTTTCACTATGCTTCAGCAGGCGATAAGCTTGACGCGCAGAGCACATCGGCATGGATTCGCCAGTCGGAAGTGGAACTGGCTTACCGAGAGTCGCCTTAATTGCTTCGGAAGCAGTCTTACCGCTCGCAATAAGTTTCTTGAGCAGGGTGATGACGCCCAAATTGAAGATCGTCTTTGCTGAGGCGGACGAACTTGGTGCGAAGTCACGCAAGATGCCGCGTGCAGCTTGCGGCGATTTTTTGCTCGCGTTGCCGGATGCGAATTTCGCTCGCAACTCCTTGATGCTCATTGATGTTGTTTCTTGCGTCACCATGTTGAACAGGACCGCGCTGTCCGACTCCGTATCCAGGCACTGGATCATCATCGACGCCCCGTTCATTGTGATGACGTCGTTCTTCTTCAGCCAGTTGCTCATTTCGCTTCTCCTTCCAGGTCAAGAATTGAGAAGTGATCCAGTTCCCCATATGCCACTCGGACCGGCGTGTATGCGCCCAAATGACCACGCGCAATGTCTGCTGACACGACACCATGCAATACCAGCGCAGGGGCTTCTCGCAGCGAAATTTCTGCCAGTTGAGCGACATGCCCAAGCGTAGATTCGGTGTCGCCAACGGTCTCTTCTATTGCGTCAATTTGGGCAAGTGAAATGACCTTCTTGTAGTTGACGCTTAACGCGTTCAAGAGATCTGCGTTGTGGATCAACGGTGAGCTGGGCGCGTATTCGAAGGAGACGACCTGGAATGCGTAGCCGTTCGAGCGCAGCAGTCGCCTGGCTCTCTCAACTTTGTCCCAATATGCTTGCGTGCAAAGGTAACGCGGGTCTTTCACTTCAACGATGATGCGTCGACCATCAATCAAGTCGAAGCAGAAATCGGGGGTGTAGTCGCGAAGGCGTGCTTCCGAGCGCTCTCTCGTTGACCGATGAAGTTTCAGTTCATCGGGCGAGTAAGCGATATACCCGGTCGCTACATCGACAGTGAAGGGCTGCGGGGCAACGGTGCGCACGCGTGGATCCAGAGCAGCGAGCTGTCCGATGAATTTTTCCAAAGGACTTTCTGATGGGAAGATGCCGGAGCTTTTATCGTTCCAGTACATCTGCGCTGGCCTGCCGCCAGTTTGTCCAAGGATCCTGCTTCCCTGGACGACAGAATCAGGCATCTTGCGAGGCTTTTGTTTATACGAGGTGGATTGGGTAAACATGTTGATGCTCTTTAAAGTGAGTTGTCGCTTGCCCAGCAAAATGGTGCAAAAATTTTGGGCGAGCGAGGGCCTACGCAATCGCGCATATCTTCTGGGTATAACTGTCAAATCTCAGCAGTTATACCCAGCCCACGGCCGGTCATTTGGCCGTTTTCCGCCATTAAAACACTAAAGCGAAAGGAAAGGAAGATAGCCTAAGTGATTGATAATATTCATGATTTTTCGTAGCGCGCAACAAATATAGTTCGTGCAACAAAAAAACGTAAGAAATTTCAATTCGCTTTTTTAAAGAATAAAAAATTGCTTTTTTGCGTAAAAAAAACGCACTAAGTATCAAGAAAAAATATTTTCGTCTGATGGCGTAATCTCGCGCTGAAAGGGGGCAAAAATTGGTGGGAATTGCAATGTTTCGATCAGTTCCCGGTACCCGTTAACCTCGTGTAGACCAAAGAAGGGATGGTGGGATGACGCCTTATGTTGACGCCAAGTGCTAAGCTTGATGAAGATAAGTAACTGACTTCCGACTGAGCAGTCGGACCTGAGGCGTTGAGGAAGATCTGAATATGAAGTCTACCTTTTACTCCGAGTTCCTTACTGCTGCAAAGCAAGGCCCTCGCTTGTACTTTGCGCCTCTGATTGGCGCGATCCGCGCCATACGTGACGAGTTACAGCGAAGCGGGTCTAAAGGCAAGAAGGGGCAGACAAAGCAAGGAACTTCGACTTCAAAGAAGCGCAAGCACTCCAGGTGACCGATCAGGTATTTGACTTGGTGCAAAAGCGTGCGGTCGAGTCATCTCTTCAAGGCGCCGGCTTTGTTACATCCTCTCGCGCGGCGTCCGCCAGGCGAGGAAGTCCTCAAGGATTGGCCGGTCCCCTTCGATAGATTTGACCGTCTCGATCAGCATTGCCAGTCGAGCTTTGCTTTCGTCGCTGGCGCCGTCGGCTTGCCTAGCCATCGCTTCGAAAAAGCGATCCAGGCGAGCCCAATGCTCTGACTTGGCTAAGAGTGCCTCAAGCTCATCCTTGCTCTCTTGTCTGGCGTTGCTCCGCTTGAGCTCCAACTCTTCTATGCGCCATTGCTCTTTCTGGGCTTCCCATCGAATTTGCTCCGCCTCCGCATGTTGTTTTCCCTTGGCGATGACCTCGGAAGCCTCTACTTCACATGCCATCACCTCCTTGGCAAGAGCCGCGATTCGCTTCGCGAAGTCCCCTGGGCGACGTTCCTTCCACTGGCGCGACCATTTGGCGTCGTAGTACGAGGCGTAGGCCTGCAGGCATAACCGGCCGGATGGAATGTCTTGAATGGACCGCCAGTGAAACTGCTCCCAATGAAGGCCTTTCGGCATGACGAAGTCCTTCTCTTTGACGTACTTGCCATTGCCGTCATAGCGCATCGGCGTAGCTTCTGTTATCTCGAAGATCGTCAAGCCGATCGGAGTGCCGTTGACGTACAACACCGTTTTCCGTCCAGGTGACCAGAGATTGTTGAAGCTGGCCTGCTTGGTGGGAACGTCACGCGTGTCGACCTCTTGCCTCGACCCGGATTCGCCAGGCGCCGCCAGGATGACCCGGTGCCCTTTGCGCGTGAACGCAGCAAAGAGGCCGTCCGCCAAAGCCAATGCTGAGTCTAAGGCGTCGGTGGTTACGACCAAATCAAGTAAGTTACGTTTGGCGGGCTTAAGGAAGTTCCCTTCCCTGGAGAAGTGGCCCGCCAAGAATAGCGGTCTCGCGTTGGCTACGAGTTCGTGCTGACCTGCAGCTGTTGCGCGGTGCGTGCTCTTCTTGGAGGATGTGGTGGCATCGGTCATGGTTGCCACGGGGCCTTGAACCTCGGATGCCCCGCCACCAGGGTTCCATGAGAGTTCATCACCAGGCCGAGCCTCGGGGAGCCCTACCTTCCGTGTGCGTTGACCGGCTGCAATTCGAGCCCAGTATCCACGGCTGGGGCGAGGAACATTGAGGCGCGAACAAATGCGAGCGAGATAGCTGGCAGACACGCCAAACTCGCTCGCAACTTTCGTCATTGGCTCCTGCCAAACCCGCTCGTATAGCTCGACACGGGTAACCATCACTCAGCAAAGACCTGATCGGCGTGCCGGCGAGTCGGGCAGCTTCAGATTTGTGGGTTGCGGCTGAGGGAACACTGGCATTGGGATGTCGCGTCCCATGACGTGGAGAGCCTCGACCAGCTTGAAGATCTCCTTCTCAAAGTCGAGGAACGCAGCCTGGCGGCCAACGACTACCCTCACTCCCTGAAGAAGCATCATTGCGTTCAGCGCACGAGACATAGCCCCGGTGACGATACGGTCGTGTTCGGACTTCGGCAGCTTGGATTTTGGGCTGTTCATATGGCCTCCAGCGATGGCAAACGTTCGTGAAATTGCATATTCCCGACTGATCAATTGGTGGGCACTGAACGTAGATTCTGTGCAACTAAAGCCAAGAATGAACCATCGGACCGCACACGTGCGTCTCACAATCCTATACCTGCCTGTAGTGGCTGTCATCTGGATGGTAGGCATGGAAAATTGCAGCTGCGAAAGTTGTAGGCGTCATTTTTCGCACGAAATTCGAAGTTGGTTAATGATGCAAAAGTGAGAAATGGAGTGCACGGATAGCTGCTCGCGTGTCCGAAAAGTGCAAGACCGATGTGTCCTCGACTGAGCTTATTTCGCCGGTGGGTGGAGGGAATTTATTTGCGCTTTGCTGGGACGTGATCCTAATTCTGAGGCACGGACTTTTGTTGAGCCGGCGGCAGGAATACCTTTACAATCGGCAAGAAATTTCATTAATTGGATATCGTATGAAGTTGCAAGAAGTAGTCGATATGTGGACGTTTTAATGCATCGGTCATCCACTGCTCGCCTCATCGACGTCGTCGAGGTCGATTATCGAGATCGAGTTCGCTGCCAAGCGAAAGGTTGTGGTCATGGCGTTTACGCTCGAATTCATGTTGTTCTTGACGGAGGCAACTTCGTAGTGCTGGGCGGCGATTGTTTTCAGCGCCTATATGGCGGTGTACTCACAGGAACAAAGTCTCATTACGGCGGCTCCAACAATAATCCGAGGCACCTGGACGAGGAAATGCGAGCGTTGCTTACGGAAAATACCGCAGCCTTCGTACGAAGGCTGGAAGGTATACGGCAAGAATTTGAGGCCGAAGTCGCACGAAGACAAGCGCTTGAAAGGCAGCAAATCGCGCTTCGAGAAATGCAATTCAAGGCAAAAGCGGAGTTACTTGCCGCCGAGCGGATGAGAAAGGCCCCGCGTCGAGTCAGTTTCAACAACGCCACTGCCGGACAGTTCCGATACATGTGGAGTTCGAGTTGGTGGTCTTCTTCGGACAAAGTGCGCGCCGATGTTCAGTCAGTTCTAGATGAACCCGAGTACGTTCAAGTGATTTGCGAAGCAATTAATCTGCTGACACGGCAGCCTTCTTATACACCAGTGGAGTTCGCACTTCGGCTTTCCGAGCAATCGGTGCCGAGCGAGGTGACGCTGGAGTGTTTGACGCAAATTCGGCTAGCAGTGCGTTCTAAGAAGTCATGACTTCATAAAGCTACTGACGGCGTCCTTTACGAAGTCGGCTTGGTCTACTGTGAATCAGCTCGCGTAATGTGTTGCTTAAAGTGACTCTTGGTAGACACTTCCTTTCCCGAGCAGATCTTTACAAGTAGAATAACTATCAATCTGGCAATGTAACTTGCATAATGGTAAGTTGCGTGCCTTGGTATGATATGGCTTTCTTGGGCGCAGTTCTTCTGTGGCAATGGATTGGGGTCATGAATAATCGGACAAAGAATTCGGACTTTGTTAAAGCCCGTTGGCTTCGCGATTTATTGCGCTTTTTGCCATTGAAAAGCCAGTTTGTTCTTTCGGGCAATGTTAGGGATCTACAGGCGCTGGAAGTGGCGCCCGGCATAATTACAGCGCAGTCGCTGACTAGCACTGTGTGCGACGCGCTTCGAGAAGTAGGCTATTCGCGGTTTGTGGTTTGGGATCCATTAGTTGGGTTCAAAACTCCCGCAAGCCGCTCCAATCCTGACGAGCATTCTGATTCGCTGCTTACCAGCCTTGGCTTGACGCCGATAAATGGGGTATCACCTGGCGGCGTTGATATTCTTGGAAATGTCCTTGAACGGCTGGTCGAACTCGATGGCCCGCCGTCGACCTTAATCGTCGATTTCGCCTCACGCCTTATCGTACGTAATGAATCCTTGAGCGCAGCCGAGCATGGCTTGTTCACCCGTGCTTCTGTACTAAGCCATACAGCACAGGCTCGGCCTATTGGTGAACAGCGTCGCCCCTTCTTTAATACGATCATCTGGATCGTTGATAAAGAAGGCGATATTCCGGATTGGGTCCTAATCGACAACCCACGAGTTCGGCATATTCCTATTTCAAAGCCAGACGGCGCTACGCGACGTGCGCTTTCGCAGGCTCTCTTGCGAGGTGTTCCGGGCTTTTCGCAAGCGACGGATGAAGCCAGAAGTGACGCAGAACGTGCTTTTGTTGAAGGTGCAGAGGGACTCTACCTTTCAGACATGAATGCCATTGCGACATTGGCGCGCATTGAAGATGTGTCCATCGAGAGAATCTCTGACGCGGTTCGCCGTTACAAGGTTGGCGTGACAGAGGACCCTTGGTTGCAGATCGATCGACAGAAGATTCGCGATGCGGAGGAACGTATTCATGAGCGCGTTAAAGGACAACGGCATGCAGTGACGCATTTGCTGGATTTGGTAAAGCGCGCAATGACGGGTGTCGCCACGCAACGAAAGGGCGGGCGGCCAAGGGGTGTCGCGTTCCTCGCTGGGCCAACAGGTGTCGGCAAGACTGAGCTAGCAAAAGCCATTACAAGTTTGCTATTTGGTGATGAAAGCGCCTACATTCGATTTGACATGTCGGAGTTTAGCGCCGAACACTCGGATCAGCGTTTGATCGGTGCTCCACCAGGCTATGTTGGATATGACGTCGGAGGTGAGCTTACAAATGCTATTCGAGAGAAGCCGTTCAGTGTTGTTCTATTCGATGAAATCGAGAAGGCACACCCTCGAATTCTTGATAAGTTTCTTCAGATTTTGGACGATGGAGTTCTTACGTCGGGCAGGGGTGATCGCGTCTATTTCTCCGAAGCGTTGATTATTTTTACATCTAACCTGGGGATCTACCGCCAGGGTGAGTCAGGCGAGAGAATGCCTAATGTAACTGCAGGCGAATCGTTTGAGTTGGTTCAGGAAAAAGTGCTTGGCGAAATACAGCGCCACTTCAAGCTTGTACTGAATCGCCCAGAGATACTGAACCGTATCGGGGAAAACATCATAGTCTTCGATTTTATCCGTGAGGAAGTGGCGGAGCAAATCTTTGAGCAAATGGTTGGCGCCCTTTTCGATGAACTCTCTACGAACGGTATGAGTGTCCGACTTGACGAGGCGGCGACTGCGTCGTTGAAGAAGGAGTGTTTGAGAGACCTTTCCAACGGCGGACGTGGTATCAGAAATCAATTGGAATCGCGTCTGATAAACCCACTTGCGCGAGGACTATTCGACCAAAATGCTCAGAGGGGAGAGGCGTTCGTTTTGACCGAGGCCGATTCTGGGCAGCTCCAACTGCAAAAGCTGTAGCGAATGGATATAAGAATCTCTCGCCTGCACTTTCCTGTCAAAGCGTTGGGTCCAGGACGACGTATTGGTATCTGGTTCCAAGGGTGCAGTATTCGTTGCCCAGGCTGCATTTCTGCTGACACCTGGAACCAAAGTTCTGGACATACAACGATCGCGAGAGTTTTGGCGCACATCCACCCGTGGATGTCGCACGCAGAAGGAATCACGATTTCAGGGGGCGAGCCTTTTGAACAACCAGAAGCACTTGAGGCTTTGCTGGCGGGACTTCGTCGACAGACGTCTGTCGACATATTGGTTTACAGCGGTCACGCCATCGAAAAAATCAAACCAAGTCTCATGAAAGTTGAAGGTTTGATTGATGTACTCATCTCCGATCCGTTCGACGTCGGCACTACTCAATCGAAACCGCTACGAGGCAGTGACAACCAGCGCATGCACTTTTTGACAGCCCTCGGACGATCACGCTTTAGCCAATACGAGCGGCCATTGTCGGAAGTCGATAAATCGTTGGATGTGATGTTTGACGCAGATGGCAGCGTCTGGTTTGCGGGAATTCCTAGTCGCAGTGACTTTTTCCTTCTTCAGGACCTCTTAGTCCAGCAGGGGCATCAAGTCCAAATTAGCGCAGATAAGGCGCGGAACAAGTAGAACAATAAGAACCGGGGGCTGTAGATCATGATGCGTTTTTGTCCAAACTGCAAAACCGAGCGATCCGTTCAGGAATGGTTTTGCGAAGGTGTCGTCAATGATCGGCCCTGCCACTGGGACCTTTCATCTCTTCCCATTCGAGCAGCGGGTGATCGACCTCAAGACGTCTTCACTAAGGAAGATGTGGTGCATCAGCGCGACGGGCAAGTAGTGGCTTCGTCCGCGTTTGTATGCATGAATGGACATCCTATGAGCGAAGGCGATTTGATGTGCCTTGAGTGTGGCGCAGATCCGGTGTCCTCGGGAGGGGCGCCAATCAACGGTGCTGCGGTCGACATTAGTCAAACCGATAATCCGCCTCCACAGCAAAATCCTGAAGAGACTCGAATTGATGGATGGCGCCTGTTGCGTAGGATCTCCAATACCGATGGAGTCCGCGAGCGGTACATTTGCCAGCACGTAGACACCAATCGACAGGCCGTATTGACATTGTATCGGCCAGGTGCGGAGCCTGATCCATCGGTCTATGATGTCGTAGCACGCCTACCCAGAGAGCATGTACCTGAAATTATCGCGACTGGTCGTTGGGATGAGCGAGCCTATGAAGTTGCGGAGGAGCTTAGCGGCGGCACCTTAGCAGACGTGGGGATTGTAGTCAGTGACCTAGCTGCGATACGCCACGTCGTGTCAGAGCTGGGACAAGCGTTGCACTCATTCTCGGAAGCAGGTCTCAGGCATCGAGACCTAAGACCGGGAACACTATTGGTGCGCAGCCATGAACCACTTGACTTGGTAATTAGCGGCTTTGGCTCAGCGCGCCTATCCGAGTTTGACCTCGATATAGTCTCCCCTCTCGAAATAACTCGCTATATGGCCCCAGAGGCGATTGCCGGGGGTGTCGCTGCCGCATCAGATTGGTGGAGCTTGGGGATGATTTTGCTCGAGCAATTGACTAACGGTGGATGCTTTGAAGGTACAAATCCTCGTGCATTCCTAATTCATGTGCTCGCTAATGGCGTCCCCCTTCCCGAAGCGCTTGATCCACAAATTCATTTGCTATTGCGCGGCTTACTTGCTCGAGATCGAAATGAGCGCTGGCAGTGGCAGCAGGTTCAGGAGTGGCTGGAAGGAAAAGCGGTAGTCGCTCCAACTGCATCTGCGACGGAAATCGATAGCACTGACGGAAGCAGTATCTCCCTAAGCGCAAAGCGATTTTACAAGCCGAGTGTGTTCGCACTTGCGGCTGCAGAGCACGAACACTGGGATGAGGCGAAAGATCATTTAAATCGAGGCGTCTTGATAACTTGGGCTGAACAGGCCGGCCTTCCGATGATCGCAATCTCTGGTTTGCGGAAGGTGATGCAGCAGGACGAGATAGACGACGATTGTCGTCTGATGATTGCGCTGAAGTTGTTGAATCCGGAGATTCCTCTAATTCTGCGCGGCGACATCGTAACGCCTGGCTGGTTACTGCAGAACGCGTTAGAGGGGTACGACTTAATTACTGGCGCGGTTCCGCCTTTTCTAGAGCGAATCGAAACAGAGACCTGGCTTTCGCAGTTGCGTGTCCGCGCAGAAGTTGTCCGTCATCGAGCAGCCAACCTCGGCATCGAGCTCAACGAAGACACAGTTCGCATTAATCTTCTTTCGACGTCGCGTGCTCGTTTGGCTGCACTTTGGGAACAGCAACGATTGCTGTGGCCTGATTCTGATCACGCCGGGTTACTTTCCTTGTCCGAAAAACGGATTATTAGCGAAGAGGATTTGATCGTTCTATTAAGTGCGGCGGCCACCCAATTCCGTTCGGTTGATGCTGTTCTACAGTTAGCGCAAGAGTTCGCCGGGAAAGAGGGCATTCAAACCTTCGATACGGAAGCCGCTCGTACGGATCTAGAGCTATCGCGTTCGGAGCTCTTCCGTAAGCTTGATGACCGGATTTCGGGATTTGCTCGAACCGGCAAGAAGGCAGTTGACGATTTGGCCGAACAATTTCGTTTGGAACGCCGCCTGCCGCTTTACGAGGCAATTGTGCTGCTCGGTATCCCGGCAGACCAATGGCTTGAACCGCAAAAGCAGCAGTATGTGTCTCAGATTTTGGAATTCTTTGAAAAGAAGGTTTCCGCAGCTGTAATGAGAGGACCGTTGGTTCGTATGACCATTGGGAAGTCCACTGGACGTGCAGACATTACGGAGATGAACACCAAGCGCCATTCAGGTGTGGCTGTACTTGAACATCTGCTCCTGAGAAACTCCCAGTCAACTCAGATCGACCCTGCAGTTTTCGCTGACAACCCTTCGCTGGAGAGTCGACTTCATACGCTGCATAGGCAAACTTCCATCTATAAACGCGACACCGGTATCGATGGCATGTACATGGGATTTCCATTTCTGATCATAAAAGGGAGTCGAAGTAGCGTACGGCCTCGAGTGACCCCGGTGCTGCTTTGGCCAATCAAGTTGCTGATGGAATTGGGGGCTCGCGGGCAAGTCTCACTTGCATTCGATAGTGAACGCGAAGAAGTCCGCATTAATCCAGCGTTGGAGGGTTTGCTTGGGCGGGATGCGGTAAAGGCTTGGCGCCAGGTAGCAGATGAAGTTCTGGGGCGGTCGGCGCTGAAGATGACCGATGTATTAGATTCGTTCGGCATGTTGGCCGCAGTTGAGCAAAGGCAGCTGAAGAGCTTACCTCCTCCAGCCTACGAGATTCCATTGAGCACGTTGGAACTCCATTGCTCCGCTGTTCTGTTCCATGTAACGTTCAGCGGTCAGGCAATTGGCGAGGATCTACGTCAACTGAAAGTGTTATCGCCGTCAGGAACGGCACTTGAGTCTATGCTGCGGCTAAAGGAAAAGGCACAGTTCGAAACACCGGTTGAGTCGGGCGCAGAGATTGATCGATTCTTAACGGTAGCCAGCGATCCTTCACAGGAATCGGCAGTGTTGAAGGCTCGGCATGAACCAGGCCTCCTAATCGAGGGACCTCCAGGTACCGGCAAGAGCCAAACCATTGTAAATATGGTGGGGGATGCTATTGGTCGCCGAAAGAGTCTTCTAATTGTGTGCCAGAAGCATGCCGCCCTGGAAGTCGTTCATAAACGACTGGTTGCAGAGGGACTTGGCGATCGAGTCATTATGATTAATGACGTCAATAAAGATCGGGAGCCCACGATACGGACTGTACGTGAGCAGCTCGATGGAATTTTCAAAGGATCGATGTTTGAAAGCGGTTGGGTTAAACAGCGCGAGCGCGTAGCAGCAAAAATCGAATCGTTAGAAGGTGAACTTGACCGTTTGCATCGAGCTCTTCACGATACAGATGAAGCGACAGGTTTGAGCTACCGCGCATTGTTGGGCGAACTCATTCAACTTGAATCGGGCACTCCACCGATCAACATGCCCCAATTACGCAGTCGGCTCGCTGTCTTGGATTTAGCTGCTTTGTCGAGACTCGAAGAGCAATGCGCGCCGTTAGCACGATACTGGTTACCGGCCAAATTCGAAGGTAGCGTACTGGATCGCTTGAAAGTATTCGCAAGTGATAAGGCGACGATTGAGGAGTTCAATCTTGCCTTCAGCGCCTTTCTTGATGCGGAACACAGTCGAGCGGAGGTCCTTAACAAATACTCATCTAGTTTTGATGTAGATGATCCTGAGCCGTACCGTGCCTGGATTAGTAAGAATGCCGGGCGGCTGTCAGGATTAGATGACGTTCTACGAAAACGCCTGGCTCAATGGTTGCCATTGTTCCGACCATCAGAAAAAGCTGATGCGCCGGGCCACGTTCACTTCAATTCGCTTACGCGATTGCGCCAAGATCTTTTACTAATTGATGGAATGGGGTATCAACCCAACTTGTCGCTTGCACTTGCAAAATTGTCCGATGTCGAACTCTCAGAGATTGAGCGAGAAGCTAGTCTCGCAGTCCGCCCGCCGACGTTCTTTAGCTGGATCAACCCTGCGACATACATTAGACGAAAGAAATTACTAGGCTTCTGTCTTGATGCGGGAGCTACTAAGGAATCCGACACAATTGGAAAATTGCTAGCGGCGGCACGCATTGAGAAGAAGTGGCGCCCCTGTCGAAAAGAATTGAATTCAATTTCTGGCAGCTTAAGACTTGAGACAGTATCTTCGACATGTGGTCCAACTCTTTCTGACGAGTGTCTCGCTCGACTTCGTAAAGTCGAAGAGGTGCGAGAACTAGCGCAACACTTAGCGGTAGCGCCACGTTGTGCAGAATTTGATGCTGCAGTCATGACCGGAGAGCGTTCGGACGTCGACCAGCTATTGGACAGTTTCGAACGCGCTTTTGTACGCCATGCTGCACGTATGCAAAGCTTAGGTGCATTGTCCGGCCTGGAGGATTGGATTATCGATGAACAGATTCGCCAATTTAAGCAATCCATTCAGAATAACGTTGAAGATCGTAGCATTCTCAACCGAATTCAAGACGCACTTCCGACTCTGCCCGCGTATCAACAATTCCGTACGCGCTCGCAGAACTTGAGTAAGGAAGCGTTGGAGCTATTCGCCATAATGCGTGCCCACGAATCGTCGATAGTCTACGTTCCACTGGATAGCTTGGACGGCGAAGTTCGTCGCTTAATTAACAGGGAGTCGCGACTGGGCTGGAAACGTAGAATGGAGCAGGACAGGCCAGAACTGCTGTTGGAGCAGACCGAGACAGCTGCGAAAGTTCAGTCCTTGGCAGCTGCCGACGATGAGATGCGTCGATTAAATCGCGATGTTCTTCGTGAAGGAATTGATCGTAGCCGTCTAGCGTCGCCGAAGCAATGGGAGGACGTAACGCGACTAAAGGGACAGCGTTCCCGCCGCTTGCGAGAGTTCATTGAACTTGGGGCTGAAATGGGATTGATGAGTTTGCGCCCTGTCTGGCTCATGAATCCCGATGTGGCTAGCCGCGTTCTCCCATTGAAGACCAATTTGTTTGACTCCGTTGTTTACGACGAGGCATCACAGATGCCAGTCGAATATGCTCTTCCTACCTTATTCCGAGGAAACTTGGCGATTGTAAGTGGAGACGAGAAGCAAATGCCGCCTAGCGCGTTCTTCTCTGGTCGTGCGGAGAGCGATGAAGCAGAAATCTTTGACGGTGATCAACCTGATGACGACGCTAGCGAAGAAGAGAAGGAACAGTTTGAAGAGACTTGGAACCGCCGCGAAATCAAGGACTGCCCTGATCTCTTGCAGCTCGCAAGAACCGCCCTTCCAATTACGACGCTGCAAATTCACTATCGTTCTGCATATAGAGAGCTGATTAGCTATTCAAATGCAGCGTTCTACGAGAACAACCTTAGCGTTCCTGTTCGCCATCCCGATGCGACGATCCAACAGGAAAAACCTCTAGAGTTAGTTCAGGTGAATGGACTTTATGAGAAGCAAACCAACGCCGATGAAGCGGATAGCGTGGTGACAATCTTGGCAGAGCTGTGGAAGGTACCTTACGCAGATCGCCCATCGATTGGTGTGGCGACGTTCAATCTCAAACAGGCCGACCTGATTGAGGAGAAACTGGAACAAAGAGCCGAAGAGGACGCAGCGTTCCGAGCAGCTTATCAGGAAGAGGCTGCGCGCATCGAGGATGGGGAGGACATGGCCGTATTTGTGAAGAACGTGGAGAATGTGCAAGGTGATGAGCGCGACGTAATTATCTTCTCCACTACTTTCGGCCGAAACAGCCAAGGTGTCTTCCGAAGGTCGTTTGGCGTCCTTGGGCAAAAAGGCGGCGAGCGTCGTCTGAACGTTGCGGTGACTCGTGCAAGACAAAAGGTTGTACTGGTAACTTCTATGCCGATTCAAGACATCTCAGACATGCTCAGTACACGACGTAAGCCCGCTATTCCAAGGGACTATTTGCAAGGATATATGGAGTATGCGCGAGCTATGTCTAATGGAGAAATAGCTAATGGGCGAGCGCTACTTGGACGCATGCATAGTGAGCGTGCAAATGCAAAACTACAGCAAGGAAAGAAACTGGATGGCTTCGCGAAGGATGTGTTCGACTACCTTCATTCATTGGAAATTGATCCTGTATTGGCGCAGGAGGGAGATGCTTTCGGTATAGATTTTGCGGTTGCCGATCCACGAACGGGGCTATATGCGATTGGGATCGAATGCGATGCGCCGCGCCATGAACTTCTTCGACATGCCAGGGCCCGCGACATTTGGCGTCCTTCTGTTCTTCGCAGGGCCATTCCAAATTTACATCGCATATCTTCACAGGCCTGGTATCACAATAGCGAGGCCGAGAAAAACCGTCTCCGGTCTGCGATTGAGTCTGCGTTAAGCAAGGAGTCTGCGGTATGAGCGGCCCTAAAGTTGTACGTATTGTGACGCGGGAGGAGCTCGTCGCGATTTGTGAAGGGCTTTTGCGGCGTTTGGACCAAGCCTTTGCTATGTGGGCGACTGAAGGTAGGCGAATCGGAGAGCTAACAGATGACGAGATCGCCACAACGTTAGAACGAAAAAACGCCCTTAGCCATTTGTTGGTAAGCGATTCCTTCGTGGACCTTCAAAAGTCAGTTCCTGAGGAGATGGCGTATTTGAACGATGATCTTGAGCGACGTCAGCAAGTCGCAGTTGATAAGGCCGCCCGCAGGTTGACGCGCCGGCGAGAAGCCAGAAACAGTGCGGCCACGGTTTTGCAGGCGCTGAGATCTCGAGGTATTGAGATTCCGGAGGCATTGAGTGCGAACTTGAGGATGGTGGCTGAAGGAAAAGAGATGAGCGGCGTCGATTCAGTCCTTGCGCAAGCGTTTACCTTTTTGGTACCTCAAGAAAGTACCGGGCTTACCAAGGCGCAGAAGGATCTGTTAGATCGTCACCTAACAGGCCTGGGCCACCTGGAAGCAAACAATTGGAAATCCCCTGAGATCAGGAGCCCATTCAACGTGCGGCTTGAGCAAATTGATCGGAAGTTGGCCGAGCTTAAGACGCAATTGAATGAAAGCCAGTCAGCGGACTTTGCGAAGCGCTTGGCGTCTATCGAGTCGAAGGATTCAGGATCTCAGCAAAATCTATTGTTGGATAGCCTAACCATGGATTTAGTGTCCGCGATTGATCGCAATCGAGTTCAGCGCGCTGCCTTGGCCGAACTGAGCATGCTAGCGGCCGAAATTGGCGAGGTTAGCGGCACAGCCGACACCTTGGTTCGTCGTGTAGCTGTCTGCGATTCTGCTACCTCGATGATCGAGATCAATGAACTTGCGAATGCTTGCAGAGTATCGCTAAGTGAGCTGCAACAACAACGAGAAGCCGTAGGAAGACGGAAAGCAATTTTAAGCGGCCTTGCTAAGTTGGGCTATGAGATCAATGAAGGGATGGAAACGGCTTGGGCGCAGGATGGGCATGTCATCGCCAAGAAATCATCGCATCCGGGTTACGGTGTTGAGATCGGAGGTCAAGCTCACGTGGGGCGCCTCCAGGTGAGGACGGTAGCATTGTCGTCCGAACGTGATGTAAATCGTGATCGCGACGCGGAGACCATATGGTGCGGAGAGTTTTCGAAACTGCAGGGCTTGCTAGCGGAGAGTGGCAATAGCCTTGTTATTGAGCGTTCTATGGGTGTTGGCGTGGTGCCGCTAAAAGAGGTCAGTGAAAATTCGATGGGTGCAGCTATGGAGTCTAAGGGCCGTACGGCATGAGGAGCCTCAATGTGCTTTGCTTGTTTGATCTAACAACTTAGAGTGGAGAAAAACTGATGACACTGAGATTTCGAAAGTCTATAAAGCTTGCACCTGGCGTTCGTATGAACATTGGTTCAAGCGGCGTATCGTGGAATTTGGGACCTCGAGGTGCTTCAGTCAGTATCGGTAAGCGCGGAACTTACCTGAACTCAGGAATTCCAGGTTTAGGTATATCCAGCCGGGCTAGGTTGGATGGGAAAGGCTCTTCATCACGATCAACCTCTCAGGCAGTCCGCTCGGTGTCGCTCACGGTGGAAGTAACGGATGAAGGTGAGGTGATTTTCAAGGATGGCTCAGGTGCACCAGCATCGGATGAAATGATTGCCGCTGCAAAAGCACAGAAGGGCGACCATATTCGCGCCATGATTTTGACGAAGTGTGACCAAATTAATGGTGCCATTGAATCACTGGGGGAAATACATCTTTATACGCCGCCGCCGTCGAGTAGCCCACAGTTTTGTGAGATTCCTTTCACAATGCCTCGTCCAATCGAGCCGACTAAGCGGAAGTATGGGTTACTGGCCCTTCTTTTTGCCAAGTTGCGCGCTAGAGTAGACAGCGAAAACTCAAAGTTGGTTGAGGCATACACTGCGGAAGTGAACAATTGGGAAGATGCGCGTCGCGAGCACCAGAAGATTTCAGCCAAGCGAAAGGCGGACTTCGAGGGGGCGATGAAAGGAAGTTCTGCCTCCATGGAAGTGCTCCTGGAGCAAACGTTACAAGAAATTGTTTGGCCGCAGGAGACGCTTGTCGGTATCAACATTTCGGCGGACGGTTCGCTGGTCGCGTTAGATGTTGATCTACCGGAGATTGAGCAGCTGCCAACCAAGCTTGCAGCAATGCCGGCTAAAGGAATTCGGTTTTCCGTTAAGGAGATGCCGAAAACTCATGTACAGAAGCTATATATGCGCCACATCCATGCGATCGGCTTTCGACTTATAGGAGAAACGTTTGCATCGTTACCTAGTGTGAATCAAGTCACTTTGTCGGCGTACTCACAGCGGCCTAATAAGGCCACCGCACATGTTCAAGACGACTACCTTTATTCGGTCAAGGTGCAGCGCTCGGCATGGCAAGCCATCAATTTTTCGGCATTACCCGATCTTGATGTAGTCGCGGCACTCGATCAGTTTGAGCTTAGGCGCAACATGAGCGTTACAGGAATATTTAAGGCAATCGAACCATTTCCCATTGCTGAATAATGCATGAACCATGCAGCGGTGGGTTGTTCAGGGGATTTGCTGGACCGCCGGCAGTATCCGCGACAAAGCGCGTCGAGGATCGGATCACCCTCAAATGGGCTGAAGCCCAGTTCCACAGGCCGGCGATTCAGATCCCGAGGTTCCGCTAACGCAACTAGAACGGCGATTAAAATTGTGTGAAGGGTATTCCGGATGGATCAAGCTGCTGTAAATGATCTTGGTGTTGACCAAAATATTTGGATCGCACTGCGAGATTGTCAAAAGAATGCGGTACGTTGCGGTATAGGCTATCTGACATCCAGTTTGGAGCAACAGGAGAACAAAGCCTGTTTGCTTAGTCTGCCTACGGGTGCTGGAAAGTCAGGGGTCATCGCCACCCTTGCGCATTACGCGCCGCAGCACAAGGTACTTGTTCTTTGCCATCGTCGTTATGTGTGTAATCAGCTCGCTAAGCAGATCGAAGGCGGATTTTTTCACAAGACAGCGCCTGTCGCGGTGACCGCGCAGCGAACGGTGTTTGACTCGATTGACGACATTAGTCACAACGGCATTTATGTCACAACTTTTCAAATGCTTTCAAGGCAGCCTTCAGAACATCTGGATGAAATTCGCGAGCAATTTGACCTAATAATTATTGACGAGGGGCACTCAGAGCCGTCTCCAGTGTGGCGGACTTTGGTACGGGGGGCGAATTCCCATCGAATCATCGTCACAGCAACGCCCTATCGCAATGACCTTTTCCAGTTTGACGTTAGTCCTCATATTAGCTACATCTATACCTTCGCCGAAGCGGCCGAGGACGGGGTGCTTTTTGCGCCTCGCATGGAATCGGTCGAAAGTAATGACTTGGAAGATGCGATCAACAGCTTCCTGAAAGCGAATCCGGAGCTCAAATGTATTGTGAAGTGCAAGAACTTCGACGAGGTTCAGAGCTACTTCGAAAGGTTATCTAAGCTTGCGCCGACCATTGCTGTGCACGATGCGTTCGAAAACGATTCGCTCGATGTCCAGCGAGTATCGGTTCCGAAGGACATCGCGGAAAGCGCGTATCGCATACTTATCCACCAGCACAAATTAGATGAAGGGGTAGATATCCCATGCGCGAAGTTGCTGGTATTGACCTATGTTGTGGGCAGCGGACGTGAGCTTGTCCAGACAATTGGCCGCGTAGTGCGCGCCTTTAAGAACCAGGAACCAGTCGTGCTTGAGATAGCGGATGACGCCAACCGAGTGATGTGGGAAAGTTACCTAGACTTCGACGCATCTTTGAAATCTGAAGCAGGTGTGGCAAAGTTCTTGAGCTCTTTGGATAGTGCCAAATTGATAGAGCTTTACCTTGATGCGTTTCCCGACTTTAGTTACCACCAAAGTAGATTCGTGGGAAAGTTCAATATCAACGACTTTGATCCCGATGAAGCCCTTGTGATACCCACGGCTTCGATCTGCTTCCTTAATTCTCACGCAGACTTCTCTATTGCCAAGGCGGCTGATACGCTTTACTGGAGAGCTACAAATTGCGGCGAGCTCTGCAAGATCTTCGTTTCACGATCGACCTCTATACAAATTGTGTTGTCCGTAGCCTTCAACAAGTCTCGATTCTTGGCCAAGGAATTGTTCTTTGAACCTAGCCTTGAAATTACGTTGCTGCGAGAAATGAAGAACGGTGTAGTAGCGATCTTTGACAGCCGAGGCCGGTCGTTTTCTGGCGACTCCGAATTGGACTTGGCATTCCCGCTTCCCCAGGAAAAACTTCTAAAAGTTATGACTAGGGATGGGAAAATGCGACCAAAGGAAACAAGCACCCGCGCTATTGGCAAACCCACACGCCGCCCAGAGGCGATGCATCTAAAAGGTGCAAACTTAGACGAGATTGGTGGGCAGCAGCAATTCTCCGCGTATCGCATGTCTACTTTGAAATGCGATACGCTAAACGATCAGGGAAAGAAATCTGGAAGCTTTTATGTTGGGATTGATTCTGGCAGGATATCCGACCATAAGGATCGAAAATTCAGGTTGTCTGATCTGGCTGAGTGGTTCGATATGATCGAGGATTGCTTGGCATCGAGTAACGAAGCGACAAGTCGCGTTCTCAGTTCGTTCGCCAAACCCATAATCCCAACGGGGCCCCTTGAACTCGAGGCTTTGATGTTCGAATTCATGGATCCCGAAGAAGCGATACGTATCGAGGCAGGCCAGGTGGCCGTTGAGGTCAGTGATGAGTTCTTGTTCTATGAATGTGCAGATCAATTTCAAATCTTGCCAGGAATTGCATCCACTACCGTCAAAGTGAGTGTTAGCCATGAGGAGCCGTATATAGAGTTTTCCGCTTGCACTAGCTTGGTCGCGACTACTTCGGATGGCGTGGCAATGGATATTGAGGAACTCCTTAGTGCGCGCCTTAGCAAGGCACTCTTCAAGAACGGGATTACGTATTCTGGAGGCAGATTTTACGAACTTCGTCTCCCAACACAAGGGGGCATTGAGATTGAAAAGTCAGAGCTAAGCAATGTCATAGTTGGGCTACCTGCACTTCTGCACGAAGGCCTCTCCGAAAAGGGAACGGATAAAGGACCGAACGATGATGAGTTCGATCCGGACTCGGTCTTTTACCTTATTGACCAGCTAAAGAGCTTTTCGAATGCGAATCCTTCATTTTTGGAATTAGGGCCCTTCTACGATTATGTTTCGCATCCGGACATCTTGCTCTGCGCTGATATGGGCACGGAGCCCGCTGACTTTATTATTTCGTCGCGTGAGAAGCTTGTTTACGTACATGTGAAGTGCGGGAAATCCTCGCAAAAACCTCAGTCCGCCGCTGGCGCAATTGCGGAAGTAGGATCACAAGCAGTCAAGAACTTAGAAATGCTAATGTCGGGCGATCGCAACTTGCGAGCCGGGAACTGGACAGAGCTACTGAATGATTGGCCAACAAATACTGCAGATAAAAGGCTTGAAAGCCGGATTCGCCTTCTCGACGGCAAGCGCTTTGATGGTTCCAGCGCGAACCTGCAGGTTGAAATGGAGCGCTTGTGGTCGATCATTGCTGATCGGCGTAAGAACATTGCGGTAAAGAAGGAAATTTGGATAGTCGCAGCAAACAGCTTTTCAAGATCAGACTTCGCAAGTCAAATGGGCTTAGGTGCTCATGGCCGAAGTGAATCGCTGCAGGCATATCAGCTTATTCAAGGGTGGATAGGCGCATGTTCCAACCTGGACGTCGAGATTCGCCTTTTCGTGGCACCTTGATGTTGTCCGTGCATGCATCCAATTGCAGGAAGTCCCTTGAAGTAGAATTGGTAGGGCAGTTTCTTAGTGTTGTTGCGCTTCTATTTCTTAGATTGAGGTTTAGGTAACCCCGTGTGCACCAAAGCAGAACGTCAATCGCAAGAAATAGGCGGGTGTGGCTCATTGCCCGCCCGCACCATGCCTATCTCTACTTAGTGGGTCCCATTCAGGAGGTCCTTTGCAGCCACCGTATCTCACGTATCCTGCGAAAGAACTGTTAGACGAGTTTGGCGCGGGAAGACATGTTCCGGGGGCAGGCAGTGCCTCGGCGCTTGGCGGCCTCCTTGCCGCACAATTAGTCCTGACGGTGTGTAAGTTGACGCTTGGAAAGGACTCCCACCAAGTACATCACAAGGCGTTGCGGTCGATCGCTCAGCGGTTAGAATCCGTTTCGATACCAGCACTGGAAAGGCTTTTGGAACGTGATGCAGTGGCGTTTGATTTGGTTTTCGACGAACGAAAGGCGCGGGACAACACGTCTGATCCAGCGCAGAAGCAACGGCATATCGAGGCGGAGCATCGTTACATGAAAGCGGCAGTTGCAATTCCACTGGAAATTGCTGGAATCTGCATGGAAATCGCCGATGCGGCAGCAAAGGTCTTTGACGTCGGACTGCATCATATAAGGGGTGATTCAGGTGTAGCTCTCAGTACAGCTGTTTCGAGCATCCTCTCCTGCGTTTTTGTAGTGAATTTGAATTTGAAGGATTTCGAGAGGACGCACTGGTCGAATCAAAGGCGAGCAGAGTGCGACGAATTGCAGCGAAGCGTGGTGACAAAATTCCAAGCAGCACTTGGCAGTCTTCGGGATTTGCGTGCGGAATCGATTGAGGCATCACAGCCACAGGGGAGTTCTGAGCCACTTATAGGATTTGGAACACGTGCAAAGCAGGGCTACTCCAATGAGGAAATTGAGGATCGCGCCAGAAGGCTTGGCCTTCAAATGTGGCAGCGGAAGGCTCAGATATGGGCCGGTGCATCAGAGCCGAGTGATCCAATTAAAGTTCTCGATCCAGAGCGAGCACTTGGGCTACTTGGATACAGCTATGAACTAGCAGCGAATCTTGGCACCATTAAACACGGCACTGCCTCATACGAAGTGGCAGGTGTGCTGGAAGCGCAGCCTGGGCATGTGAAGGTGTCGAGCCATATGCCTTCAGAAGTTCGTTTGTTCACAACGGCTCATGAACTTGGACACGTGATTCTCCATCCGCATCTAAGAGAGGCCCACAGGGATCGCCCCTTAGATGGCTCGGAGCAAGGACGTGACCAACTTGAGCGGGAGGCTGATAGGTTTGCAGCTGCATTCTTGATGCCTGCGAAGCAGGTTCGCGCGAAGTTTTCGGCAACCTTCGGCGGTGCTCCATTCCACATTAACGAGGCGACGGTCTTTGCACTGGGGCTTGAAATGCGAGTAGTGCGCGAAACGATCAAGACTCAGCGAGATCTGTCCATGCTGCTTGCTCGCACCGTTCGCTTCGATGGGAAGAACTTCAATTCCCTGGCGAAGCAGTTCGGAGTGTCGGTGACTACGATGGCGATTCGTCTCGAGGAACTAGACCTCGTCAACTCTGAACATTAGCCTGACGCAAATTATCCAATCCCCTGCGCTCGACCCAGGGAACAGTGGTAGGACTGGCAATTTTCTGTCGGCACAGGAAACCTGTCGTAAATCGCAGCAAAGCGTTAACACCTAGAAGATAAGCTCCCCAAATGAAGAGGCCCATGCATTGCTGCACGGGCCTCTTCCTTCCTTTTGCCAGCTTATGGCTCCCCAATTGCCAGCTTTTGGGACCACCTACATCGCTCTATACGTCGATGTTACCTGCGCGAAGCGCATTGGTCTCAATGAAGTTCCGTCGTGGTTCCACATCATCGCCCATCAGCGTAGTGAAGATCTGGTCAGCAGCAATCGCGTCCTCGATCTGCACCTTCAGCAGGCGGCGGACGGTTGGGTCCATGGTGGTTTCCCACAGCTGCTCTGGATTCATCTCGCCCAGACCTTTGTAGCGC
>Ga0063456_1000188_pt1 | contig 48376 bp, 42 predicted proteins | sample AraplaMF_Cvi_mMF_FD_56228 | JGI IMG/M metagenome (GOLD analysis project Ga0063456, IMG submission 56228) | Arabidopsis root microbial communities from the University of North Carolina, USA - plate scrape MF_Cvi_mMF version 2 (version 2) | ecosystem: Host-associated > Plants > Roots > Endosphere ... | reverse complement strand
TCGATCCATCGGCGGCTCCATCCCAACCAGGAGCTACCTTCAGAATCAATTTATCGCCGCTTCGCAACAACTTACCAAGCTGGACATGCGATTCCCCTGCCTGGAGGGGGAGGGTAAGAAACTCACTCCAAGATCGCCCTGATCGCATCGAAGGTGCGCTTCACGAAGGCCTCCGGTTTTTCGCGCGCACCTTCGCCCATCCAGCTCTCGCCGCCGACGCGCATCGCGCCGATCGAGATCATCGCGACGAGCCGCGCCTTCAGCCGGTCCGATTTGCGGCCGGAGCGTTGGGCGAGCCCTTCCGCCAGCGCCTGCTCGAGCTTTTCGTATTTGAGCTGGTCGCGGGCACGGAGCGCCGGATTGTCGCGCTTCAGCCGCGACATCGCGGCCGCTTCAGTCGGGTCGATCCGCTTGACTGCCGCCGCGATCGCATTCTCCGCCGCCGTCAGCATGGATTCATCGGCGGGCCGCGCGAGGATCTCGGCGACCAGTGCGCTTGCCGCATCCTCCTGCCAGGCGGCGACCACGTCCTCTTTCGAGGCGAAATAATGGAAGAAGCTGCGACGCGACATGTCCGCTTTGGCCGCGATGTCGTCGATGGTGGTGGCCTCGAAGCCGCGATCGAGGAACAGCGCCATCGCCGCGCGCTTCAGCCGGTCGCGCGTCTGCTGCTGCTTGCGCGCGCGCAGGCCCGGGGCCGGGGATTTTCCTTCCGGCGGCAATGGCTTGGCGCTTGTCCTGACCGGCTTCGACGGCTTCAAATTATTTCACCTCTTGCAAACTTGCACTCAGTGCACATTTAGATCCGTCGCGGGCTTTTTCCAGCCCCGAACGGAGATATGGCATGACCGACTGGACGACGGCAGACATTCCCTCCCTCAGCGGCAAGACCGCCGTCGTCACCGGAGCGACGGGCGGCCTCGGCTACGAGACGGCGATGGCGCTGGCGGGCGCCGGTGCCATTGTCATACTCACCGGGCGCAACGAGGCAAAGGGCCTGCGGGCGATCGAGGGCATTTGCGAACGGTTTCCCAACGCGCTGATCGCCTACGAGCATCTCGATCTCGCCAGCCTGGCCTCCGTCGCCGATTTCGCCCGGCGCTTTGCCGCCGGCAACGAGCAACTCGACCTCCTCGTCAACAATGCCGGCGTGATGGCGCTGCCGAAGCGGCAGCAGACCGAGGATGGTTTCGAGATGCAGCTCGGCACCAATTATCTCGGCCATTACGCGCTGACGGCGCGTCTGCTGCCGCAGCTTCGCCGCGCCAGGGCCGCGCGCGTCGTCAATCTCTCCAGCCTTGCGCACCGCTCCGGCGCGATCAATTTCGACGATCTGCAAGCCAAGCATTCCTATCGTCCGTGGCGGGCGTACTGCCAGTCCAAGCTGGCGATGCTGATGTTTGCGCTGGAGTTGCAGCGCCGCAGCCTCGCTGCCGGCTGGGGCGTGATGAGCCTTGCCGCCCATCCCGGCTATGCGCGGACCGATCTCATTCCGAACGGACCGGGCATCAGCAGCTTCCAGTCGCGCGTGAGCCGGTGGCTCCAGCCCTTCATCAGCCAGTCCGCGGCCGAGGGGGCGCTGCCGACGCTGCTCGCCGCGACCTCGCCGGCCGCCGAGCCCGGCGGCTATTACGGCCCGAGCGGGTTTTATGAATTGAAGGGGCCGCCGGTCGCGGCGAGGATCATGCCGCAGGCGAAGGATTTTGCCGTCTCCGCCATGCTGTGGGATGTCTCGGCAACGCTGACGGGTGTATCCTTCGACGAGATCGCGGCCGCCGCATGAGCCGCGACATCGTTGGGGACGTCCCGATGCGTGTCATCATCTTCGGCGCGACCGGTATGGTCGGGCAGGGTGTTTTGCGCGAGTGCCTGGTCGATCCCGGCATCGACCGTCTGCTCGTGGTCGGCCGCAGCCCGACCGGCGTGCGCAACGCCAAGCTGACCGAGATCATCCACGGCGATTTCACGGATTATTCGGCGATCGAAGCGCAGCTCACCGGCTTCGACGCCTGTTTTTTCTGCCTCGGCGTGTCCTCGATCGGCATGGACGAAGCGCGCTATCGCCATCTCACCTACGATATCACGCTCGCTGCCGCGACGACGCTCGTGCGTCTCAATCCGCAGATGACCTTCACCTACGTCACCGGCGCCGGGACCGATTCCACCGAGCAGGGCGCGCGGATGTGGGCGCGGGTCAAGGGCAAGACCGAGAACGACCTGCTCAAGCTGCCGTTCAAGGGCGCCTATATGTTCCGTCCCGGTGCAATCCAGCCGCTGCACGGCATCCGCTCCAAGACCGCCTGGGTGCAGGCGGTCTACACCGCAACCTGGCCGCTCTGGTCGGTGCTGCGGCGGATTTCGCCGGCGCTCGTTACCTCGACCGAGCAGCTGGGCCGCGCCATGATCCATGTTGCCCGGGAGGGGTATCCGCGGAAGGTGCTGGAGATGGAGGATATCAATAGCCTCTAGCCGGCCGAACCGTTACTTAAGGAAATTTCCGTGTCCGCGCGCGTTGGGCCGTATCCGCCCTCGAGGAGAAGTATCGGTGATGTCTCCCCAGCTCAAGCTGATCGCGCTCGACGCCGACGACCTCGCCGTGATCTCCACCCATGTGCAGGATGCCCGCGTCCAGCCCGCCGACATCATCTGGCGGCAGAGCGAGAAGCGCCTGGTGGTCGGCATGAGCCGGCTGGACTGGGAGCAGACGCTGGACGGCGAGGCCGAGCCGCGCCGGCTGGTCGCAGCGCTCCGCTTCGACCGCGTGCTTGCCTGCAAGTCGCGCAACATCGATATGGCCGCGCCGGGCGAGGTTCTGGATCTCGTCGGCATCGAGTTTCACCCCCAGGACGGCCACGAGGAGGCGCCGGGCGGCAGCGCGCTGCTGCTGTTCGCCCAGGGCGGCGCCATCCGCCTCGACGTCGAGTGTCTGGAATGCGAGCTGACCGATCTCGGAGGGGACGAACTGGGAACGGGACTGGAGATCGAGGGGGAGGGGTGAGGTCGCCTGTATACCAGCCGAACCGGCTCAGGCCTTCGGAACGGCACCCTGCGAGGGTTGACGCAGCTTCCCCGCCGCGCCATTGAGCAGGGGGCGGATGAGCCGATCCACCCCAACGACCAGCCGGAAGCCAAGCCAAAAATGCCCGTTCGTCTCGACCGCAGCAGCGCCGATTTTGACCAGCGATTTGCGGCCTTCCTCGCCGCCAAGCGCGAGGCTTCGGCCGACGTCGAGGCCGCCGCGCGCGCGATTGTCGACGATGTGGCGAAGCGCGGCGATGCCGCCCTGCTCGAGGCCACCGCAAAATTCGACCGCTTGACGCTGGATGCGTCCGGCCTGCGCATCACGGCCGCCGAGATCGAGACGGCTGTGAAGGCGTGCGATGCCGCGACGCTGGATGCGCTCAAGCTCGCGCGCGATCGCATCGAGATCTACCACCGCCGCCAGCTGCCGAAAGACGAACGCTTTACCGATCCGCTCGGCGTCGAGCTCGGCTGGCGCTACACCGCAATCGAATCCGCCGGCCTCTACGTTCCCGGCGGCACCGCCGCCTATCCGTCCTCGGTGCTGATGAACGCGGTGCCGGCGAAGGTTGCCGGCGTGGCGCGCCTGGTGATGGTGGTGCCTTCGCCCGACGGCAAGCTCAACCCGCTGGTGCTGGCGGCCGCGCATCTTGGCGGTGTCACCGAGATCTACCGCGTCGGCGGTGCACAGGCCGTGGCCGCGCTCGCGCACGGCACCGCGACCATCGCGCCGGTCGCCAAGATCGTCGGCCCCGGCAACGCCTATGTCGCCGCCGCGAAACGGCTGGTGTTCGGCAAGGTCGGCATCGACATGATCGCCGGCCCCTCCGAGGTGCTCGTCATCGCCGACGACACCGGCAATGCCGACTGGATTGCTGCGGACCTGTTGGCACAGGCCGAGCACGATGCCAGTGCGCAGTCGATATTGATCACGGATTCCGCGCGGCTCGCCGCCGACGTGGAGAAGTCCGTCGAGGCGCAGCTGAAGACGCTGCCGCGCACCGCGATCGCAAGTGCGTCCTGGGCCGACTTCGGCGCCATCATCATGGTGAAGAGTCTCGCTGATGCGATCCCGCTCGCGGATGCGATCGCCGCCGAGCATCTCGAAATCATGACCGCCGATCCCGATGCGCTGGCCGCAAAGATCCGCAACGCCGGCGCCGTCTTCCTCGGCGCGCATACGCCAGAGGCGATCGGCGATTATGTCGGCGGCTCCAACCACGTGCTGCCGACGGCGCGCTCGGCGCGATTCTCCTCGGGTCTCGGGGTTGCCGACTTCATGAAGCGCACTTCGATCCTGAAATGCGGCCCGGACCAGCTGCGTGCGCTGGGACCTGCAGCGATGACGCTTGGCAAGGCGGAGGGGCTGGATGCCCATTCGCGCTCGATTGGATTGCGCCTCAATCTGTCATGACAAAGCCGCCCGAACAGGACGACTCGCAGAACCGCATCGTCGGCGTCACGCTCGACGAGGAGTCGATCGGCCGTTCCGGGCCCGACATCGAGCACGAGCGCGCGATCGCGATCTACGACCTGATCGAGCAGAATCTGTTCGCGCCGGAGGGGGCGGACGGGAAGGGCCCGTTCACGCTGCATATCGGCATCACCGGCAACCGGCTGATGTTCGATATTCGCCGCGAGGACGGCACGCCCGTGGTCGTACATCTGTTGTCGCTGGGGCCCTTCCGGGGGATCGTGAAGGACTATTTCATGATCTGCGACAGCTACTATCAGGCGATCCGCACCGCGACCCCGGACAAGATCGAGGCCATCGACATGGGCCGCCGCGGCATCCATGACGAAGGTTCGCGCACGCTCCAGGAGCGGCTGAAAGGCAAGGTGCGGGTCGATTTCGAGACCTCGCGCCGGCTGTTCACGCTCATTACTGTCCTTCATTGGAAGGGCTAAGTGCGATGGCGGGTCCGCCACGCGCACGCGATCCGCAATCGGTGCTGTTCGCCTGCGCGATGAACAGCGTGCGCTCGCCGATGGCCGAGAGCCTGCTGCGGCACATGTTTCCGCAGGGGCTCTACGTCAAGTCGGCCGGCGCGAGGCGCGGCGAGCTCGATCCGTTCGCGGTTGCCGTAATGGACGAGCTCGGTCAGGACATCTCCACCCACAAGCCGCAGACCTTCGAGGAGCTGGAGGACTGGGAAGGGTTGAACTTCGACCTCATCATCACGCTGTCGCCGGAAGCGCACCACAAGGCGCTGGAGCTGACCCGCACGCTCGCCGCTGACGTCGAATACTGGCCGACGCAAGATCCCACCACCATCGAAGGCAGCCGCGACCAGAAGCTCGCCGCCTATCGCGAGGTCTGCGACCAGCTCCTGATGCGCATCCGCCGGCGGTTCGCGAAGGTGGGGGCTGCGAGCGGGTAGCATCGGGCGGGCGTAACACCCGCGTCACAGACTGCGGGCACACGCATGTCGGAGGCCTCGAATCAGCAAAGTCCGGGTTCCCGGGTTGTGAAATCAGCCCCCTTCCGATAGGTTCCGCGCGCAATTCACCCCCCTGCTTCATCCCCCAAATCACCTGATGCTCGGCCGCCCCAAATTCGTACTTGCCTCCGGTTCGCCGCGGCGCCTGTCGCTGCTCAACCAGGCCGGCATAGAGCCGGACGCACTCCGGCCGGCCGACGTCGACGAGACGCCGAAGCGGGGCGAGCTGCCGCGCGCCTGCGCCAACCGGCTCGCACGGGCCAAGGCCGATGCGGCGCTGAAATCGGTGCAGCTCGACGACGAGCTGCGTGGCGCCTTCATCCTTGCCGCAGACACGGTGGTGGCAGTCGGCCGCCGCATCCTGCCCAAGGCCAATCTGGTGGACGAGGCCGCGCAGTGCCTGCGGCTGCTGTCGGGCCGCAACCACCGCGTCTACACCGCGATCACCCTCGTCACGCCGCGCGAGGCCTTCCGCCAGCGCCTGGTCGAGACCCGCGTCCGCTTCAAGCGCCTCTCCGAGGACGACATCCAGGCCTATATCGGCTCCGGCGAATGGCGCGGCAAAGCCGGCGGCTATGCCGTGCAGGGCATCGCCGGCTCGTTCGTGGTGAAGATGGTGGGATCCTACACCAACGTCGTCGGTCTGCCGCTCTACGAGACCACGACGCTGCTCGGCGGCGAAGGCTTTCCGATCCGCTTCGGCTGGCTCAACGCCACTGCCATCTGACGCGCAGACAAAAACCTCGAAAACAACCCCATGCACAGTAGAATGGGCCTTTCCGACCCCGGGCGAGGACACGCGCCGCCGCCCGAGGAACCCGTTTGCCGACAGGCTCTTGAACTCCGTCACCTCGTGTAAGCCGCCGACATCATGGACGATCACGCCAAAAAGCCCGCCGGGCCGCTCAAGACCTGCCCGATCTGCGGCAAGCCGCAGGCGCAGGCCACCCGCCCGTTCTGCTCCTCGCGCTGCCGCGACGTCGATCTGAACCGCTGGCTCAAAGGCTCTTACGTCATCCCCGGTCGGGATGACGATGTGGATGACGTAGAATAATCAAGTAATATCAATGTCTTGATGCGGTAGCTGATGCGCGCTGCGCAACCCGCAGCAAGCCCGCCCCATCTTGTGCACAGCCGGGCCGCGCCCGGCGAAGCCACGTGGCGAAGCCGGGTGGACAGGCAGCCCCGAGCCCACTATAAACCGCCCGCTCGATGGGCCTTGGTCCTTCGCACAGCAAGCCCAGGTAGCTCAGTTGGTAGAGCATGCGACTGAAAATCGCAGTGTCGGTGGTTCGATTCCGCCCCTGGGCACCAAATTCCCGCCGCTGCGCTGCAATGGGCTGACTTGTCAGGATTGCTGCGACCTTCCCCACGCCAGGTCCCGACAACGGTAAGCATGGCCCAATTGTCCGATCAATCGGAACGGGCCGCGGTCTCCTTCGGCAAACGCTTACATCAAGTGCCAATCGTGTACGGAGATCGCCGAGGCATGATCATGTGTCGCATCGCTTAGCCTTTGCGCAAAAGTTTCGTTGCCGAGGCTCACAAGCTTGTCGTCCTGCGGTCCGACCCGCCAGGCATCGGCAAACAGCCCTTCGATCATTTTGGTGCTCGGATTGATCAGCGGCGTGCCGCCGGGAAGGCCGAAATCGTTCTTGGCGTTGCCATCGAGATTGCCGAGCAACCCTTCGAAATTGCCTGGCCCGCGGGCGCTGCCCGCATGCACGGAAAGGTCGAGGTAGCTGCCGTGATCGGTCGTCTGAACGAAGTCGAGCGATGTCTCGATCTGGTGCGTCGTCGCGGTCGCCCGGCCGATCACCACACCGTCGCCGAGATCGAGGCGGTCGCCGACCGCGAAGGCGACGGCGTGGCCGTCGATCAGCATCGTGCTTGGCTTGGCCTCGTCGAACACGATGAGATGGTCGCCGGCCTCGACAGCGACGGCGGTCAGATAACTCACCCCTGCGCGTCCCAGATTTTCCGCACGGCCCTCGATCTCGAATTCCGGGCCTGACGTCGCGTGGGCGATGACATAATCGCCGGTCGACTGCAGATTGAATTTGAAGCCGTCAAACGAGGTGTAATGGACGTCGCCCCAGCCGCCGCCGGTGGAGCCGGCCTTGACGGTGACGCCGACCGACCCGGTGGCCAGGCCGCCATGGCCGTCGGAAACCGTGTAGTCGAATGCCGCGGCGCCGCTATAGCCGGCATCCGGCGTAAAGGTGACGGTCTGGTTGGCGGCATCGAACACCACGTCGCCGTGGGTCGCGTGACCGACGCTGACCAAATTCAGCGTGTCGCCGTCGGGATCGGTGTCGTTGGCGAGAAGTGCGGCGGCCAATGTGACGAGCGGCGTATGTTCCTGTGCGGTGACATGGTCACCGCCCGCGATGGGCAACCCATTGGCCGCGGCCACAAGCGTCGTCGAAAGCTGACCCGTGTTGCCCGCGAGGTCGGTGGCCGACGCGACCAGCGTGTGATCGCCGACGCCGTGGAGCGTGACGTCGGTGTGCCAGGTGCCGTCGGAGCCTACCAGCGCGGTGCCGAGAACGGACCCGCCTTCGCTGATCTGGACGGTCCGTCCGGAATCCCCGGGCGCGGCCGTGCCGAAGATCTCGGTCGGCCTGTCCGTGATGATGGGGCCGGTCGGCGCGGCGAATGCGAGATCCGGCGCAGTGGTGTCGTAAGTAAAATCGATCTCGCCGGCGGCCGAGACGTATCCAGCGGCATTGGTCTGGGTGACGCTGACGTGATGGGCGCCTTGCGTGAGCCCCGCCGGGTCATAGGCAGCAACGACGCGTCCATCCACCGTGTAGCTGAGGGTTCCTCCGGGGGCTGCCGCCGCGACCGCGATGGTTGCATCGTTGGTGACGTGGTCGGTGCTTGACGCGCCGGAATCGTGGGCCAGCGTCAGCGCCGGCGCCGCAGGTGTTGCGATGGAGTCGGCGAGATCGCCTTGGGCGTGGGTCTGGATCGCGATCAGTGACGCTGTATTTGGCGCGGCAAGAATCTGGCCGTTGATCGATACCAGCGCGTCCGTGACCCTGTCCGCAAATTCGCCGGTCAATCCGGCATGGGTCGCAATCTGCCGGAGCAGGCCGGCATCGGTCGGATCGATGCTCGAATTGCCTGATATGATCGATGCCACGGCGGCAAAGGCACTCGTGGCCGCCGCCATCGGAGCCATGTTCGATTGGCCCTCCAGGCCGGCGGCAATCAAGGCCACATCAGACATCACACCGGCGCCGGCTGCGAGCAGGGTGAAGCCTGATGGATCTCCCGCCGCGGCCAAGGCGATCGGGTCGACGTGAAGCAGATCGGTACCGGACGGCAGATGAAAGACCTGCAGTATCTTGCTCACGGGATCGGCGACGCCGCTCTCCGTCAGAACCTGCACCAATGTTGTCAGGGGCGTGATCACGGTCGCGCCGGATGGTGCGGAGAGGAACCCCTTGAACGCCAGGCCGGTCGCAATATCGGTTCCGCCGATGGCGATGAGGGGGGCCGCGCCAGGCGCGAGGGTGAAATTGCCCTGACCGTCCGTCGTGGTCACGGCTTCATGGGGGCTCAAGACATGATCCTGATTGGTATCGGCGAAGATCGTCGCGCCCGCGAGGTAGCCGTCTTCCGCCTTGCCAAAGATATCGGGCGCCGAGGGCGTGAACTGGAAATCCGACGCCACCAGATGGTGCTGGTTCGATAGGTTGAGCTGGAAGTCCGCGATCCCGTCGCCATTGGTATCGCCCTGGACGTAGGTCATGCCGGTGGCATGATCCTGGCCGGTCCGCAATTCGCCTGCATGCCCTGAAAATGCAGCATCTCCGATAAGGGAGAAACTATCCTTCGGGGCCGTTGCATCGATTGCATCGATGCCGGACAGGTCGATGACATCGCCGGCCGAAAAGTCCGTGATGACGTCGGACGCCAAGCCGGTCGCGCCGCCTCCGATATCGCTCGCATGCGCGAAGACGAAGGCATCGTTGCCGCCGCCGCCGGTCAGAGTATCCCGACCGTTGAGGCCCTCGATCCTGTTGTTGCCGGCATCGCCGGTGAGGGTGTCGTCAAAGTAGCTGCCTTGCAGATCCTCGATCGAGATGTAGGTGTCGCCTTTGGCGTCGCCCGTGTTGAACTCCGGGTGGGCAAGGTTGGCGGTGACCCCTTCGATGGCCCAGCGGTAGCTCGCGGTGTCCTCGCCCTCGCGTCCGTCGAGAATATCGGCGCCTGCCTCACCCATCAGCACATTGTTGCCGGTGGTGCCGTGGAGCGCGTCGTCGTAGAAGCTGCCACCCAGGCCTTCGATTCCGTAGAACCGATCATCGGCAGCTTCACCGGTATTTCTGGAATAGTTCTCCAAATCGACCGTCACCGCCGAACCCGCGTACCAATAGCCGACCAGATCATCGCCTCCGATACCCAAGCTGCTCGAGTGCGCGGATGTGCCGCCGATGTAGATATCCGCGCCGCCCATGCCGTAGAGCTCGTCATCGCCGAGCCCGCCGACCAGGATGTTGCTGCCGCTGTCGGCTTCCAGGATATCGTTGAACTGGCTGCCAGTGATGTTTTCGACGTCGATCGATTGGACGATCCCCTGGAAGTGGCCAGAGTAGTTGGCGTCCCACAAACTGTCGTCGGATGTCGTCCAGGCGTGGCCGGTCGCATTGGGGTCGGCGGGCAAGGTCCACCTTGGCCCAGCCGAGCTGTCCGCGGAGTCGAGTTGAGCCCAGATTGCACTGGCCGACAGGCTGAAGTTTTCCGTGTCGATCCCCACCCCCATGCCGCCGTCGATATGGTCGACGCCGCCTTGGCCGATCATGAAGATATCGTCGCCACGACCGCCATTGAGGGTATCGTTCCCGGCGCCGCCGGTCAGCACGTCGTTGCCGGCATTTCCGTCCAGCGTGTCACCAAGGGAATCGGCGGTCAGCGTGTCATCTGAGAGGCTGCCGTAGATATGTTCGATGCCGCTGAGGTGGTCGCCCTGGGCGTCCCCGCCCAGGCCAATGCCTGTTGCCAGATTGACGTTCACCGCCAGGGATGCCGCGTAGCTTGCGGTATCGTACCCGTCACCGCCGATGAGAACGTCGGCGCCGGCGCCGCCCGTCAATATGTCATCGCCGGCGCCTCCGTCGAGGTTGTCACTGCCGACACCGCCATCCAGCGTGTCGTTTCCGGCGCCGCCGATCAGCGTATCGTTGTAATTGCTGCCAGAGATGTGTTCGATGCCGCTGAGGTGGTCGCCCTCGGCGTCACCCCCCGAACCGGTGCCAGTTGCCAGATTGACGGTCACTGCCGCTGAGGACTTCGAATAGCTTGCGGTGTCGAAGCCATCGCCTCCGGTGAGTGTGTCAGCGCCAGCACCACCGATCAGAATGTCGTTGCCAATACCTCCATCGAGATTGTCGTTGCCGACACCGCCATCCAGCGTGTCGTTGCCTTCATAGCCGCGCAGCGTGTCGTCGCCCCGCATACCCTGAAGATGATTGTCGGCCTCGTTGCCGCCGAGCGTGTCGCCGCCGTCGCCGCCGATGACGTTCTCGATCAGATGCAGGTGGAAATCATCGGCCGTGCCCCAGCCGCCCGAGAAACTGCGGCCCGCGATGCTATATTGGCCATTTTCCAAATCGATAACGGATGCTGTCGAAACAGCGGCTGCGTTGATGGTGTCGATCCCGCCATCATTGTCCAGCATGACGAAGCCATGCTTTGGATCGTTGGCGAGCGTGCCGAACTCGTCGGTGAAAACGTAGGTATCGTTGGTCGTGTTAGCACTGCCGTAAATTGCGAGCTTCGCATCGGTGATGTCGCCGGTGTAGCCGATGTTGTGGTCAATGATGGCGACGGTCCAGGTTCCAGCGCTCAGTTCGCCCGCGAACTGGTTGCTGGTCATCGTCCATCCGCCGGTCGGGAAGGCGATAGGGTTGGCATTGCCTTGGACGATGGCGGCCTGATAGTCGGCGTTGTCGACCTGATCCAGCATGACGCTACGCGTCCCGTCGGGCGAGTACAACACGATCGTCAGATCGCTCACATTCGCATGATTGCTGGTCAGGGTGAGGGTCAGGTCCTCGATCTTGATATCGTTGGCGATATTGATGGAAAACCGCGTAATTCCTTCCTCGCTGTGGACGACGCCGCCGGCGTTGACCACGTAACTGGCGTCGGCGACGTGCAGCGCCTGATGAAACTCTCCCAACGCATGGGCCTGATTGAGAGAGACGGATTGCTCGGTCCAGGTTTCGGCGAGACGAACGGCTGCCTTGGCGTCGACGGTGCCGAAGCCATAATCATTCGAGAAGTGAAGTCCGCCGCCGTTCCATTCGTCGGCGCTATTGTTGGTCCAGATATATTTCTCGGATCCCGTCGGGGCTGCGTTGATGGCGCTTCCCGTATGACGAGCGGTCAAGGCGAGAATATCGCGCACGTCACGCCAGCCGAGATCGGGATTGGCTTGGAGCATGAGGGCCACGACACCGGCCACCTCGGGGGTGGCAGCAGACGTTCCCGTGAAAAGCGCGTAGTCGCCATCAACGGGGCCGCCCGAGGGATTGTTATTGTAGCCGTGCCAGTCAAGCAGATCGGTGGAAAGGACGCCGTCCCTGGTTCCGATGACGTGCGGCATGCCATCGGGTGCGGTGCCCGTTCCATTTCTTTGGTCATTGTCAGTGGTGCCCCCTAGGCCGCTGAAGGCCGAAACCAGCAGGGAAGCGCCTGGCGTGCTATAATCGAGCACGTTGCCATTATGATCGACGGCGCCGACCGTGATGACCTGCGGATCGCTATTGAAATTCTCCGCATTGGCGTCGGTCGCGAGGAATGGCTGGATGTGGGCTTTCAGGAAGGCATCCCGGTCACGGATGTATTCGGACCCGCCTTCGCGATCATTGCCGGCGCCGGCAACGATGATAGTGCCAAGGCCGCCGCGCCCGGTCGTCACGGCCGCGTAGACCGCCGCACTGATCTGCGGCAGAGCGTTGTAGTTCAGCCCGAAGGCGGTCCTGTCCGTCCAGCTATTGCTCGTAACATCGAAGTTCTTGAAATAGGTGAGGACATCGTAATTGGTGTGCCCACCGTTATCAAAAGCAACGCCGGTAATTTTCGCATCATAGGCGATGCCCGTCGCACCCACACCGTTGTTCGCGGCGGCAATGATTCCGGCGACTTGTGTGCCGTGGGCGCTATCCGGATTATTGAGCTCGGCCGCAGTCGGCGAGTAATTGGGAATATTCGTCCCGGGTATGCCGGCTATGTTGGCCTGCAGGTCGGGGTGGTTGCCTTGAACGCCGGTGTCGAAGATGCCGACATGAATTCCCTTGCCAGTATAATCCTGCCAGACGGGCTTGACGTTGAGGTCCTGGCCCGGCGTGCCGAAATCCTGCCCAACATTCTGAAGATACCAGTCGCCCGGGGCAAGCGGGGTCAGCGTCGGGAGCGGAGGGAAGGTGAGGACCGGCTGATTGGGAGTGAAGTTGGAGGAAAATTGATCGGGAGCGGCATCCGAAGCAGGCTGAATGGGATCGGCAATCGAAGAATTGAGATTCGGCGCGGGCCGTATGTTGCCGAACCCGGGATCGGAAAAAGAAAACTGCAAATCGTAAAATGGGGTGTCCAGATCAAAAAATGGGAAGCGCGCCGAACCTTTGTAAGCCATTTATTCGTCTCCAAAGACTGTCTTGATCTGAATGTCGTGCAGTAGTTCTAAATCGATTCATTGTAGTGTCGGGCCGATCGCACAAATCGCCTGGACGATCGTCAGCACGCGCTGCTCTCCGATGCGACGAAGCCGAAGCATTCAATTTGAAATGAGCGGCGGCCGCCTCCACCGTTCGGTTGAGTCGGGTCTGCTTTGGGCAATGGGTGCCCCCGACGCTGGTCACAAAACAGAGAGGCCACACCTGCGCGGCACGGTTCCATGCCCTGTCATCTCGCCGGCGGCGTCGGAGATGGAAAAATTTTCGGCTCTGGCGTCAGTGAACGGGCAACGGCGCTGCGGCTGCGTCACTATCGGTTATCGGCGCGAAACGATTGCTGTTCCCTGTGATCGCTTTGAAACCATCCATTCGGGCCACACGACAAAATCGGTGTCGCCCGCACTTGCCGAACATCGGGAAGATTTCCTAGCCCGCTGCGTGCGTCCGCTTGGCAAGAAGTTTTTTCGACGTCTCGACGACGTTTGGTCGGGGTGCAGGCGTCGAATGCGCTTCAAGCAAAATCAACGGGATCGTCGAGGCGTGTTGAGCCTTACCTTGCGGCACAAGCGGGTCAACTCGGCTCAGTCCAGATTCTGACTCGGCAGGCAGAAGCAAAGGAGGCTCTTGCCCTCACCGCCGTGCGGTAGCTAGGCCCTCGAGTTCGCGGCGAATGCTGTCCACGACGCTCGCCCAGTCGCCGCTCTCGGGTTGCCTGAACAGCCTCATGGACGAATACCACGGGCTGTCGTTGCGGTTGAGCAGCCAGCGCCAATCCGGGTCGAACGGCAACATCGTCCAGACCGGAGCGCCCAGAGCGCCGGCAAGGTGAACGATGCTGGTGTCGACCGAGATCACCAGATCAAGGCAGGAAACCAGCGCCGCTGTGTCGGTGAAATCCCTGATCTGGTCCGTCAGATCGATGATGTCGGGACGTTCGCCGAGGAAGGCACGGTCCTGATCCCGGACGCCTTTTTGCAGGCTGAAGAACTGGACGTCGCAATCCAGGAGAGGAGCAAGCGTGCGCAGGGCCATCGAGCGGTTGTGATCATTCTTGTGATCCGGATTCCCCGACCAGACGAGACCGACGCGGAGGCGATTGCGGCGGCCAAGCCGGTGTTCAAGCCGGTCTTGCCAGGCCTTGACGCACGCCGCCGGAGGCGCAGGAAGGTACCGCTCCGCGAACGGGATCGTATCGAGCCTTGTCCCGAATGCCAATGGCAGGGCTCCAAGAGGACAGTGCAGGTCGAATGCGGGCAACGTCGCACACGGTCGGCCGATACAGGTTGCGACTCCAGTGATATCCGCCAAAATTTGCTGGATCGGAGACTGGACCTCCAGGATGACTCGCGCTCCGAGCGCGGCCACTAACGGCGCGTAGCGCGCGAACTGAATTGCATCGCCCAATCCCTCGTCGGCATGAAGCAATATGGTCTTGCCTTCGATCTGCTGATCACCAAGCCAAAGGGGTTGGGGAAAGCCGCGATCGGCGTGGCCGAGAGACGATACTTTCCAACGGGCCTCGCGTCCCAGCCAGCCCCGCTCGAAATCTCCGGTCAGGAGTTGAAGTAGCGCGAGACTGAAAATCGTCCGCGCATCGTTCGGGTCGATCGCGAGCGATCCGTGAAAGGCCGCGAAGGCTTCATCGAGCAATTGCAGGCGCGACAATGCCACTGCCCTGTTGGAAAGCGCCGAGGCAAAATCCGGTCGAAGTTCGAGCGCGCGATCGATGCTCGCCAATGCCTGCTCCATCCGGCCAAATCTCGAATGAAGCGCGCCGAGGTTGTTGTGCGTCTCCGCGAGGCTGGAGTCCAGCGCAATGGACTTCTCGTAATCGGCCTGCGCCTCCTCGAACCGGTTCGCCTCCTGGAGGCAAACGCCGCGCATTTGATACAGAGCCGCGGAATCCGGTTTCAGTTTCGCGGCGACGTTGAAGGAATCCAGAGCTTCCGCATGCCGGCCGAGTTCAAGCAGCAGCAGCGCGATGTTCCGGATCGTGTCCGCGTTGCCCGGGTCGGCCGCCAGCGATTTGCGGAAGACCACGAGCGCTTCATCCCGCAGTTGCAGGTTCCACAATGCCCGTGCCTTTTCATGGAGCGCTGCGGAAAAGTTCGGACGAAGTTCGAGCGCGCGATCGATGCTCGCTAATGCCTGCTCCGTACGGCCCAGCCTTGAATGGAGCGTGCTGAGGTTCTTGTGCGTCTCCGCCTCGCCGGGGTTCAGCGCAATGGATCTCTCGAAGTCGGCCTGCGCTTCCTCGAACCGGTCCAACCGCAGGAAGCAAAGGCCGCGCGTTTGATACAGAGCTGCGACATTTGGATTGATCCGGTCGAAGGCGTTGAAGCACTCCAGGGCTTCGGCATACCGCCCGAGATCAAGCAGCAATTTGCCCTGTTTGGCGGCCTCCAAACTTCGTCTCGCGGCTTCCAGATTCTGCGGTGCGACCTTTTGGGATTGTTTGGCCGCGGCGCGGGGCTCGTGATGATTCATAGCTGACCAGAAAAATGGAACGCCAGATTGCTCGCCGTTTCCCGATCACGCGAGACAGAGGCGTCCGTGGCACCTGTCCCCTCGTTCCGTCGGTTCACATTCAGTCTGTGCTGATGGAGCCCACCGAGCGCGGCCGTAGCATTCGTTGAAGTCGTTTATCGTGAGAAGCTGGCGCGAGGCCGGTGCAGCCCGTTGTTCGTCGCCTCCTATAAATTATGTAGTAATTTCAACGGCGTATGAGTGGTGGTTTTATTCTGGATGGCGGGTGATCCCTCTCTTCAGCAACGGGTCTTGCTCGGCCTGCCCCGGCCCACGGCCCCGGCGCGATGTACCGGAGCCGGATCTCGCGCCCATCCTGGCACCCCGCTTGCTCAGTCAGGTCCAAAGCCGGGCCTCGGTTGAGAGGCCGTTTCAGGTTGAGGCAAGTGATGCAGGAAGTGTCCCGTTCTGGTGCTGCTGGAGAACTCCAGCTTGATGCGTTGATCGCGGATTTGTGGTGGCGCGTTCGGCTGCTCAACACCGACATTCTCGAAGAAGAAGCCAAAGCCGGCGTGTTCGACGTGCAGGAGCCCGCCTATCCGCCGCTTGCGGCGAACCTCCGCGCGCGTCGCGACAATCTGGTCTCGACGATCGGCGTGCTCGAGCAGCGCGCGAGATCGACGTCCGAAGCGGCCTGAGAGCGGTCTCGCCTCCCGCATCGGAAACGTCCGCGACTTTGCCAGCCTGACCAGGTTGGCCCGGCACCGGCATCTTGTCTTTCGAATACGTGAAGAAAATCGGTCTTCACTGTCGCGACGGACACGCGATCGCATGATTCTCGCAGGCGATCGCCTGACAGCTCCCGATTCCAAATCAGCGCCCCGTCTGGCTTGCCGAGCATCGGGCAGATTTCCCAACGCAGCGCGGGCAGGACTCGTTGGACTGCGCTTGTCCGCTCTGATCCAATCCGGCCGAACGGCTTTTTCGCCGGCCGTGTGACGCTTTCGCGCTCTGGCCGGCGACGGTGCATGGACGTCGTGAACGGCGCCTGGATCGACGGGCTCCGCTTCAGCCACGAGGGTCGCAGCGATGGGCACGAGCTTGCGCACGCACGCCGTCAGAGCGGCAATCCTTGCTGCCGGGCTTTTCGTCACGGCCCCTTTGCTTGCGGGCGATCGTCAATATGGTCCGGGCGCAAGTGATGCCGGGATCAAGATCGGCCAGACGATGCCCTATAGCGGTCCGCTCTCCGCATCCTCCGTGATCGGCAAGGTGCAGGCCGCCTATTTCCGCATGATCAACGATCGTGGCGGCGTCAACGGACGCAGGATCATTTTGATTTCCTACGACGATGCGGCGACGCCGTCCAAGACCGTCGAGCAAGTCCGCAAGCTGATCGAGAGCGACGAGGTGTTGTTCACATTCGAGACGCTCGGCAACGCGTCGAACATCGCGGTTCAGAAATATCTCAACGACCGCAAGATCCCCCAGCTCTTCGTGGCCGGGCGGTCGACGCGCTTCGAGGATCCGGCCAACTTCCCCTGGACGATGGGATTTGCTCCCAACCTGCGCACGGAGATACGTGTCTATGCACGTTTCATCCTGGACAATCATCCGAATGCCAAAATCGGCCTGCTCTATCAGAACGATGAGACCGGCAGGGATTACCTGACCGGCTTGAAGGACGCGCTCGGCGCAAGGGCAGGCGAACTCATCGTCAGTGACGCTTCATACGATGTGTCGGACCCAACCGTCGACTCGCAGGTCGTGCGCCTCAAGGCGGCCGGCGTCGACGTCCTCATCAACATGGCTGCCTCCAAATTCGCGGCCCAAGTCATCAGAAAGATGGCAGAGCTCGACTGGAAGCCCGTTCACCTCCTTGGCGTCGGGTCGTCCTCGATCGACGCGGTCCTGATCCCCGCGGGTATCGAGAACGCCAAAGGCATCATCTCGGCGAGCTCGTTCAAGGAGGCCGCTGATCCGACCTGGCGCGATGACGAAGGCATGAAGCGATGGAGCGCCTTCATGGACGGCTATTATCCGGGAGGCGACCGGAAGAGCATCTTCACGGTCTATGGTTACAGCGCCGCCGAGCTGCTGGTGCAGGTCTTGCAGCAATGCGGCGACGATCTCTCGCGCGAGAATATCATGAGGCAAGCGGCGAGCCTGAAAAACGTGAAACTTGATCTGCTGCTTCCGGGACTCTCCGTCAATACCAGCCCGACCGACTATCGCGTGGTCAAGGAGTTCCGAATGATGCGTTTCACAGGCGACCGATGGGAGGCATTCGGGCCGATCGTCGCCGATTGATCCCGCGCGGCCGTTCGCGATGACGTTGACTGCGTTGCCCGATGCACGATCGAAGCGACAGGCCGGCTTGCGCGCAAGATTGTCGGATGAGCGCACCGTCAGCGCAATCCGTCCTCCTCACACCGGGAACGTCAGCGACTTCGCCAGCCTGACCAGATCGACCTGGCGGCGGCACCCTGTCTTCTGGAAGACGTGGACAAGGTGGCTCTTCACGGTCGCGACGGAAACGCCGAGCGACGCCGAGATATCGGCGCGCGTCTGCCCTTCGCAAATGAGCTCGGAGATACGAATCTCCGCCGGCGTCAGGTCATAGAGCTGGATGAGCGCATCGTGAGGCAATCGCGGCGGCCCGGAGGCCGACGTCACGAACAGCGCGGCGGCGGCCCGCTGGACCAGACTGGATCGCATCTGGCTGCGTCGCAGCGGCATAACGTGGATGACGAGAGGGTCGCCGCCGGGGCGAGGGATCGGGATGCCGATGCCTTTTTGGCCGAGTGTCGCCTCGTCCTTCGCGGCCTGGGCGATCGCCGATTGCAATGTGCTGGTGGTCGCCGCGGATGGAACGGCGATCCGGCCATGTTGAACCACGATCGGATCACCCGACGCGAGCATGGCGCTCGCTGCGGCGTTGGTGTGAACGATCTTCGAATCCTCGTCCGCCAGGACCACGCCGACCGTCAGGGCCTCGACGGTTGCGGCGAATGTCGCGGCTTCGACCGCCTTCATGTCGAACAGATTGCTGATCGTCACGGCGCGGCGGATGTGAGGCGCCAGCAGGCGCAATCCGCCGATTTGCGCATCGTCGATGGGGCCAGCCGATTCATGCTGGCTGAAGATCGCGTTTCCAACCATCGTCCTGTCGCGAACGAGGCCGACGGCAACGGCGTCGAACAAGCCCTTGGGCAGCGCCCATTCGCGATAATAACGATTGCCGGAGATGACGTCCTGCCGGACGGCCTGGGATTGAACGATCGGTTCCCCGAGCGGGTATTGCCCAATGCGCTCGGCGCCGCCCCAGAGCTCGATGATGTCAGCGCCGTACCCGATCGCGTTCTGAGACATCTGGGCGAGATCGCTGGTCCCGGAGACCGCATTGACGACGGCCTTCATGTTCGAGAGGCTGGCGACCGAGAGCGCGCCGGTGGCAAAGCCGAACTCGGCGCATATCCCGTCCAGAACTTCGGTCCAGCGTTCGGGTGCGATCACACAATCATAGATGCCGCCGATGAGATCCGAGAACTTCTCGACCGAAGCCTGCTGCATTCCAAACCACTCACTTGAAAATCACTGTCGTCATTGAAAGTTATGTTGGGAGGGGCTTCATCGCCTATGGCGGATCTCACAACTCTCAAGCAATGGTCTTACCACCGCGATCCCGCGGCGCAAACGGGAACGCAGGACACGAACCCTTGTTGCCTGCTTTGCGGCTGCCATGATTTTCGCGAATGGCGAGGCGTCTGCGCCTTGGATGCGCAGCTCTCGTGCCTAGTCCGCGCAGAGCCTGATTAAAACTGCGGCAGATGCGCCCGCTCATTTGAATTTGGCGGTTCCGACGACCCAATCGCCCTTGGCGACAGTGCGTTTGGTTTTCACATCGTCTTCAGATATTCGACCAGCGCCCGTCGCTCCCCAGGCGTCAATAGGCGGCCGATCACGCCGCCCTTTTCATTTTGCTTCGTGCCGTCACCATTGAATTCGTGCCCGGTGTTGGTATTGCCCCGGAGCCTCGTATCGAGCTCGAATCCGTTCTCGAGCTTGTCGGTGCGATATCCGACATTGACCGCGTCGTATTCGCGGTTGCCCAGGTCGAATTTCGTCGGCCGCTCTGCGACCGGCGACAACAGGGCATAAAGGTTCGGCACCGAGCCGTTGTGCAGGTACGGCGGCGTCGCCCAGATCCCGTTGAGCGGACGCGCCTTGTAGGCCAGCGGCGCCTGGATGCCGTTGTCCCGGTATCCGTTCAGCTCGTCGCGCTTGTCCGGCGTAACCGGTGGTGTCTGGCTGTCATACCAATGCTTGATGGTCTTTGCGGTGACCTCACCGAGCGCGAAGCCGAAACTGTCGGAGGAAATATCGAGCTCCCCGGGAACCGTGACCTTGCGATCGAGCATATCCTGCGCCTGCGCGGGGTCGGTGCCGATCTCCGTGATTGGGATGACCTTGAGGCGGAGATAACGCTCGCCCGGATAACGCTCCTCGGTCCGTTTGTCCGGCAGCGACCAGCGGTCGGACGTCCAGAACTCCGGACTGCTTACCGGCGGCAGATGGCACCCTTGGCAATGGTCCTTGTAAAGTGCCTCGCCTTGCCCGGCGAGCGTCTTGTCGATTGGAGGAAGCTCGGACGGCCATTGTGGCGACTTCAATCCGGTGAAGCCTGTGCTTTCATTCGGCTGCTTGCCGGCCAGCGATCTCTCGATCCTGTCCAGGTTCATGAATTCGATGCCCGAATTATAAAGCCCTCCCTTCGCGCTTGTCAGGTTGATCATCGCGGAGACGCCCATGGCTTCACCGGCATTGCGCACCATGGGCTGTTCGATCGATGCGTTGTATTGGACCCAATCGAACCACGAGGCATCCCAGATGCGCGGGAAATGCACGGGCGCCGATGTCGCGGCATAGTTGGCGGGAATCTTGAGATCGACCGCAAAGACCTCGTTGCCGATGCGGTTCAATGCGTCGAGCCTCCCGAACCCCTCGACCACGCTCTGCGGAGCAACCATGGTGTCGAGATCGGCGAGCCCCTTGCCCTGCGCCAGGATCTTGTCGAGTTGCGCAAGCAACCGGTTCTTTTCCACTTCGCTCGGGTCCGATCCGATGATTTTTTCAGCGAACCGGTCGAACCGGAAGGGCACGAAGCGCGTGAACGCCAGCGACAGGCCGAGTGCGGTCCGGAACTTGCCGAGATCCGTGAGGGCCGGGCCGCCGTCGACCAGGAACTCGGTCCCCTGGTAGGTGAAGCGCCCGGTGTGGCACGCCGCGCAGGTCAGCCCGATCCTGGTCATGTCAGTGTAGGGGGCGCGTGGATTTTTCCAGGGTTGTGCGGTGGCGTCGACCATGGCCTTGCCGCGCGCCATGCCGACAGGCAATCCGAGCTTGGGATCGGTCGGATCGGGAATGAATCCGAAACGGTCGAGATAAGCGGGGTCGCTCAATAGTCCCACCGATGTCAGCGACAAGACCGGTTGTTCAAGGGCCATGAACCATTCGTAGGGGATGTGGAACGTCGCCGTTCCCTGATCGGCGTGATGAAACCAGTCGCGTTTGTCGGTCCAGTTCTGGTCCAGCCAGCGGGTCTTCCGGGCTGTCGGATACTCCGGCAGCTTCACCCTGATGCCGTCATAGGCCTTGGCGACATAGGGATAGCCCATCACTCCCGCGATCACGAGGAGGGCGGCAACAACGACCGAGAAGAGCAGGGCCAGTGAGGCGACGATCGAATTCGGTTTCCATGCCATTTTGCTCTCCATGGCAGGCCGAAGAATTCAGCCTGAAGCAATCATGAGGTCGTCTCCGCCCGGGAATCTGCAAAGGATCGCAACGCAGCGATGCCGGGGAGGAAGAAATACTCTCCGCCGCGTGTACTCACGAACGCCGGTAAATTCTTCAATCGACGCCGCGGCGGCTCGACACGCGGAATCGTGAAGGTCCCGCTCCCGTCATTGCCGCCAATCATCGGGTCCTTGTCGTTCCCGAGGCCGGCGAAGTCACCATCGTTGATCCAGACTTTCTGAACGAATTCGAATTGACGGGCGATGTCGGCGTTCACAAGCAGCATGATGGCGCCGCGCGCGGCGCCGTCATCGGCAGCGGCATCCGGAGGCAGGCGCGACCCATAGGGCAAACCCTGGCGCAGCAGCCGATGCCGATGGACGGATGTGCCATTCGGGCCCGTCAGCCCCGAGCGCGGATTGACCCGCCGCACATGCGCCCCCACCGGGCAACTCGTTCCCTGCAAATCGTCGAGATAGGTGAATTGATTGTTGCGCATCGGATCTGCGGCGAGCGCCGGGTCGTCCCGCTCAGCTGCCAAGGCGAGCGGTGCGCCGCTTGGCCAGCGCCCCATCATCTTCGCCGCCACGAGCGCGACGTCGGCGTCGTCGGTGGCGCGGCTCCGCAGATAATTGCGGAAGGTCCAGACATGCTGGTGCAGCTTGCGCAACACCACGAAGCTGCCATTGCCGCTGAGACCTGCCGGGGTGGGCAAGTCGGGGACTGCACCCGTCTCATCGGGCTGCCCGAGGACGAACTCGCCAGTCTTGAGGGCTCGCCAACTCCCTGCGTCGGGAATACCCGCGCCGGGCAAGACAGGCTCTCCACTGCCTTCGATGGCGGGTTGCGTAATTCCGTCACGATAACCGAAGTGCTCGACCGGAACAGGCCTGCCATCCGGCCCCGGCAGCAATTTCGCATCGATGCTACCTGCGGCCGTCAAGCCGTTATCGGGCAGATCAGACAGCAATGCTGTCGAAGCGGCATCGCGCTCCGCGACCGTCATCGCACTCACAACGACGAGCACGTGCACGCGCGCGCCGAACGGTGGGTCCCACCGCGCCGGCGCGCTGTCGCCGACGTCGCCGAGCCGATCGGCGCGCGCAGCCATTCCTTGCTGGAATTCCTGCGGGAAGCTCCGCAGGCTTGCCTCCGGCAAACCCATCGCCGACAGGCCTTGCCACGAGAGCGCGACGTTGAAAGCCAGCGAAGGCGAGGTATCCAGACCCGCCACGGTGGTGCATCGCGGGGCAACAGCACCGAACCATCGCCGCGCTTTTGCCGAATCGCTGACGTTCAGCAGATGATAGTACGCAAACGGGAAGCGATATGGCCGCATCGCCATCCCCTGGATATCGTTTCGATCCAGGTCGCCGGCTGCGGACTGGACAGCCATTCCCGTCAGCCGATCTGGTCGAGGAATGTGTCGAACTTGGCCTTCCAGGCCAGCGCCTTGTTGATGTCCGCGACGGTCGAATTCGGATAGGCGCAGTAATAGCCGGTGGTTTCGATGGCGCTTCCGAGAATGTAATCGCGCAGCTTTGGATAGTCGCGCGCACCCGGATAGCCTTCGCAATGGCCCCAGATCGCGTCGATTCCCTCGGGTGCCCGCTCGGCGAAATCGCGCATGTAGTCTTCGACGTCGCCGTCGAAATTCGTCGCAAAGAACAAGCGGGTGTCGTCATCGAAGATGACCCAGCGCACGATATGGATGGTGCCGAGGGAAGCAATCTTCCCGCCGTTTGCAGCGGTCAGCCCCTGGAGTGTCTGACGTAGCGCCGGAGCCTGACCCGGAAGGATCTTGGTAATGGCCGTCAAAGCGCTGATCTTCCCAGTCTTCAGTACAACTGACATGGCAACTCCTCCTTGTTATCGGCTGGAGCCGTTGCGAATGACTGATTTGCAGCGGGCAGCAATGGTGACCCTACGCCCGCGCTTTTAGCACGGAGTACACCTACAGATTGTGAAGCGCTTCACACCGAAAAAGGCGCCCGTTGTTCCTGAGCACGTTGCAGTTACATATGGCTTCACTCCACGAGCTGTCGCGGACAAAGTCGCCGATGCAGTCCGCTCGCCGCCTCGTTCGATCGAACGATGCGGGATCGCCGGCGCATTCGAATCGTCATCGCGTGATTGTCGGCACATATCATCCCGGCAAGCCGGTCTAGCTTGTCGTCAGGTGGCTCGCAGTGATCCACCGGAAAAGGACAAGACTCATGCGCAACTACATCCTCGTGGCTCTCGCAGCGATCTCCCTGGCAGGCGTGGTAACGCCCGCAAGCGCGCTAACCATCGTCCGCGACCACCGCGATCCACCCATCGTGCGCGACCATCGCAATCAGACCATCGTCCGGGACCACCGCAATCAACCCGAGGTTCGTGACCACCGCCACTAAGCGTCCCGGCGACGGAGCCGGGCTGAGACGCCCGGCTCCGCTGGCGCCCTCGAAGGCCGACGATCATCTGCGTGTGGCGCCTATGTCCATTCGCGATTGTGAGCCTCGAGCCCGCGCCATGTTCCCGCCGCCGTGCTATGGCTGCCTCCGCAACGACGCGAGGCCAGCCATGCTCCCCATTCCCGCCGACATATTCACCGAGCCCGAGGACGTTTCACCCGACGGGCTGGCCAATCTCGGGCCGCTGCGCCGCCTTGCGGGCGTCTGGCAGGCCGACAAGGGCATCGACGTCAATCCAAAGGCCGATGGACCGGAGCGGCGGACTTTCATCGAGCATATCCGCATGGATCCGATCGACCCGCAGGCCAACGGGCCGCAGCTGCTCTACGGGCTGCGCTATCACATCCACATCAACACGCCCGAGGAAGACATCACCTTCCACGACCAGGTCGGCTACTGGCTGTGGGAGCCTGCGACCGGGCTGATCATGCAGACGCTGGCGATTCCGCGCGGGCAGGTGTTGCTGGCCTCCGGCAAGGCCGGACCTGATGACAGGAAGATTTCGGTCACGGCAAAGCGCGGCGATACCGCTTACGGAATCTGCTCGACCGACTTCCTGGAGCAGGCCTTCCGCACCGATTCCTACCGCTGTGACATCAGCTTCAACGACGATGGAAGCTGGACCTATCTGATCCAGACCGAGTTGTTCGTCCGCGGCGCGCCGTTCGATCATCGCGACAGCAATACGCTGAAGCTCGTCGCGCCGCCGAAGCTCAATCCGCTCGCGGTGATCGTGAACGATCGCGACAAAGACAACGCCAAGAGCGGTGGAACGGCCGCTTGAGCGCCATCAGGAGATTTGCATGAAGCCTTACGTCATCTGCCTGATGCATTCGAGCCTCGACGGCCGCACGCATCCCAGCCGCTGGCGTCCGAAGGGCGCGGGCACGGACTGGTTCGAGAAGATCCATGACGAACTCGGCGGCGATGCCTGGGTGATCGGCCGCGTCACCGGCTCGGAGTTCGCCAAGGGCAAGCCTTATCCCGCGACGAGCGCGAAATTGCCCCGCGAAAACTGGTTCGCGCGGCGCGATGCGAAAACCTATGGCGTGGTGCTCGACGCGCAGGGCAAGATCGGCTGGGGCCGCTCCGACATCGGCGGTGATCCCGTTGTCGTCGTGCTGACCGAGAGCGTGCCGGATTCGCACCTCGCAGGGCTTCGCGGCGAGGGCGTATCCTACATCTTTGCCGGCCAATCCGAGATCGACCTCCCGCTTGCGCTCGACATCCTCAATCGCGAACTCGGGGTGAAGCGGTTGCTGGTGGAGGGTGGCGGCGTCGTCAATGGCGCGTTCCTGCGGGCCGGTCTCATCGACGAATTCAACCTGATCCTCAGCCCCGCGATCGACGGCGCCACGGGCGCACCCTTCGTGTTCTCGTCGACGGACGCGGACAGCGACAAGCGAGCGCCGCTCACCGCGATGACGCTGGAGAATGTGCGGGAGCTCGGCGGCGGCGTCCTGCTGCTGCGCTACCTGATCAGGAACGATCCGCAGGCCTTAACTCAAGAAGGCCTGGCCGGGTAAAGCGCGGGTATGTCGGACACGTCTGAGCACATCATTGTCGTCGGCGCCGGCGCGGCCGGCCTGATGGCGGCGCGCGCGCTTGCCCGAGCCGGCAAGAGGGTGACGATCCTGGAAGCCCGCCAGCGCTGCGGCGGTCGCATCCATCCGTTGCCGGTGGCGGAGTTCGGCTACCGCGCCGACGGCGGCGCCGAATTCGTCCATGGCGAGGCGCCGGTCACGCGCGCCCTGCTGCGCGAGGCAGGGCTGTCGCTTCAGGAAATCGAGGGCGTGCAATGGAGCTTTGACGGCGCCAAGCTTTCGCGGGAAAGCCGTCACGATCCGCATGAGGCGGAGCTGCACGCCGTGCTCGGGGATTTGAAGGTCGACCTCACCGTCGCCGATTTCCTGCGCCGGCATTTTGCCGGCCCCGAATACGGCCGCTTGCGCTATTCGATCGAGCGCATGGTCGAAGGCTACGATGCCGCCGACCCCGAGCGCGCCTCCACCCTGGCGCTGCGCGAGGAATGGATGAATGGCGGGCACCACGCCCAGGCGCGCATCGTCGGCGGCTATGGCGCGCTGATCGACTATCTGGCGGCCGAGTGTCGCGGGCACGGTGCCGTGGTCCGATTGGGCAGCGTGGTGTCGGCGATCGCGGAGGAGGGGGGTGCGGTGGTCGTTCGCTGCACCGATGGCGACGCGCACGCCTGCGATCGCGTCATCGTCACCGTTCCGCTGCCGTTGCTGCGGGACATCGCTCTGCCCGCGGCCGCGCGCGCGAAGGCTGCGGCGGCCGGCGACATCGGCTTCGGCAATGCCATCAAGATATTGCTGCGCTTTGCGCGACCGTGGTGGCGTGAGCGGAGGGCAGAGCTCGCGGATATGTCGTTCCTGCTGTCGCAAGAGACAATCCCGGTGTGGTGGGCGCGACATCGGGATTTAAATCCGGTGCTCACCGGCTGGTTCGGCGGCCCGCGGACGCTAGAACTGGACAGTCTCGAACCGGCAAGGCTGATCGACGCCGGGCTCTCGTCGCTCGCCGCCATCTTCGGTCTGCCGCGCGAGGACATCGCGCGCGAGCTCGTTGCAGCGGAGGCGGTGAACTGGGCGCACGATCCCTTCGCCCGCGGCGCCTATTCCTGGGCGACGCCGGCGACGCGCGAGGCGCAAAAATTGCTGGCGCGCGCTGACGGCGCCGTGCTGTTCTCCGGTGAGGCGGTCTATCGCGGTCGCGACATGGGCACGGTCGAAGCGGCGCTTGCGAGCGGGCTGGAGGCGGCGGGGATGATCCTGCGTGGATGAAAAAAGGCCCGCGCGGTCGCGGGCCTTTCGTTCGTTCGTGTCGGCCTGCTCACCAGCGGCTGCCGCCGAAGCCGAAGGTCACGGCCGGACCGCCGCCGTAATAGCCGTACGGTCCACCGCCGTAATAACCGTGGTGCCGCGGGTAATAGCCGTAGCTCCGGTAGTGCGGACGATAATAGCCGTGCTGGTGGTGGCGCCAGTGATGATGGCGGTGGCCATGATGATGGTGCCGGTGCTGCGCGCTGACGTCGGTCGGCGCGCTCTGCTTTGTGCTGGCCTTCCCGGCCGCGTTGGCGGACCCGCCGGCGAGCGCGGCAGCACCGACGGCCATCGCGACGAAGAGATATTTCATGTCATCACTCCAGTTGAACATGGTGTGACAACAGATAGGCGTCCCGTGCGTTCCGGCGAGTGCGGGCGTCGAAACGACGCAGCGTGCGACGTTCTATTTCGCGCCAACGAGCGCGCGTCGTGAGATGTATTGTCGCATCACCGGCGCTCGCCGCGCCGCTGCCATCATCTCGCCGCGAATGATGCGAGCACGTCATCGGTGGTGACGATGCGCGCGAATTCGCCGTTGAGATTCGACAGCGTCATCGCATGGATTTCCTCCGCCGAATGCGCATCGCCGTCGGGCCCGACGCGGTCGAACGTCCAGGTCGCATCGCGCACGAGGCGGGCGTCGAAGCCGAGATTGCCGGCCATCCGCGTCGTCGTCTCGACGCAATGATTGGTGGTCGCGCCGCAGATGACGAGCGTGGTGATGCCGCTCGCGCGCAGGCGCGTCTCGAGATCGGTGCCGATGAAGGCGCTGTTGACGCGCTTGACGATGACGGGCTCGCCGGCCTCCTCGCGCGCCTCGTCCTTGACGGCGTAACCGGACCGTGACGGCAAGAATGTCGAGTTCGGCTTGGTGCCCTCGTGGCGGATGTGGAAGATCGGCGCGCCGCTGGCCCTGAACGCCTCGAGCAGATCGACGATGCGCGTCACCGCGTCCGGATTGTTGCGGCGCTTGCCCGCCGCCTCCCATTCGTCGAATGCGCGCTGGACGTCGACGACGATGAGGGCGGGGAGGGGGCTGGGCATGATCGAACCTTTCGGACGGCGCGGTGGCCCGACTATGCGAGACGATCGCGCAGACGCAATGCCAATCTTCCCTCGTTTCGCGACGTCTCTCGTGACCCGGACGCGGCGCAGCGTCTCTTCGACGGTGCGGCTGCAGAGCCGGGGCCCGTATTTCGGCGAGCGCGTTGCCGCTTGGGTCCCGGACGCGGAGCAGCGCTGCTCCGCGTCCGGGACACGAGAGGTGAGCGGGCGCGTACATCACGGATGCGTCTCGGGAAACCCATGCCGCTCCGACAGCGCAGCGAGGATCGCGTCCTTGTCGGCGATGAAGGCGCGGCCGTGGTGGCTGCCGGTCTGGTGCCGCGAGGTCGTCCCATCCGCGAGCACGAGCAGCGGCAGCCACTGATTCTCCTCGCCGACCAGCGCGATCACGTCCTGCCGCGGCTTGGGCCAGGCGATGCGCTCGACCTCGAGCTTTTCGGCAAGCGCCGGAAACGAGGCGAGCAGGCCCTCGATCAGCGCGCAATGCCAGCAATAGAAGCGCCGGCCCGGATAGGCGGGGTCCTCGAAACCGGCGCGCAGCAGAAACAGGCGGTCGCGAATCACGGGTCGCTCCGAAGCATGGCCGCCTTGCTGAGGATCAAGGCGGCAAGGACTGGCAGGCCTAGGGTCGAGCCTCCAGATTGATGAGAATCGACGGTCAGGAAAGGACGCCATGCCGGGGCCGATCAGTCAACCGCAGACAATCGCCGACGTCAGGACGCTGCCGGAGCTGCTGCGCTGGCGCGTCAAGGCGACGCCGGCTGCGGAAGCCTATCGTCATTTCGATTCGACTGCCCGGCGCTGGATCAGCCAGTCCTGGCTCGAGATCGATGCGGAGTTCGAGCTGTGGCGGCGGGCGGTCGCCGCGGAGAATTTTGCGCCCGGCGAACGCGTCGCCATCCTGATGCCGAACGGCATTCCGCACGTTGCGATGGATCAGGCGGCATTGTCGCGCGGCCTCGTGCCGGTGCCGATGCATGCGGTCGACAATCCAGATAGCATCGCCTACATCCTCGCCGATTCCGGCGCGCTGCTGCTGTTCGTGGATACGCTCGAGCGCTGGCAGGCGATTGTCGCCACGGGGCAGCCGCTCGATCATCTCAAGCGCGTCGTCTGCGCGGATGCTGGCGGGCTCATCACGCCTGATGCGCGCATCGTCGGGCTCGATCATTGGCTGGCACAAGCGCCGGGCGCGATCGCGGCGCTCCCCGATGTGGCGGTCGAACCGGACGATCTCGCCGCCATCGTCTACACCTCTGGCACGACCGGGCGGCCGAAGGGCGTGATGCTGTCGCACGACAACGTCCTCGCCAATGTGAAAGCGATCGCGCAGCGCATCGCTGCGGCGCCGGACGACGTATTCCTGTCCTTCCTGCCGCTCTCGCACACATTCGAGCGCACCGGCGGCTATTACTATCCGATCGCGGCCGGGGCCTGCGTCGCCTATGCGCGTTCGGTGCCGCTGCTGTCGGAGGATCTGAAGCATGTGCGGCCGACGGTGCTGATCTCGGTGCCGCGCATCTATGAGCGCATCCACGCGCTGATCATGCAGCATCGCGCCGCGGCCGGGACCGTGGAGCGGGCGCTGCTCGATCTCACCATCGCTGTCGGCGGCCGGCGCTTCGATGCGCGGCAGGGTCGCGGGTCGCTGTCGCCGCTCGACCGGCTGGCCTGGCCGCTGTTGAAGCGGCTCGTCGCCGACAAGGTGCTGGCGCAGCTCGGCGGCCGGCTGCGCGTCGCGGTCTCCGGCGGTGCGCCGATCGCCGAGCCCGTGATCGGCCTGTTCCTCGCGCTCGGGCTCGACATCCTCCAGGGCTACGGCATGACCGAGACCTCGCCGGTCGTCTCCGTCAATACGCCGGAGGACAACGACCCGCACTCGGTCGGTCACGTGCTCGACGGCGTCGAGGTGAAGCTCGGCGAGAACGACGAATTGCTGGTGCGCGGCCCCAGCGTGATGCTCGGCTATTGGCACAAGGTGGAGGAGACGCGGCGCGTGAAGCAGGCCGACGGCTGGCTGCACACCGGCGACCAGGCGCGGATCGAGAACGGCCGCATCACCATCACCGGCCGCATCAAGGATATTCTGGTGACGTCCACCGGCGAGAAGATCGCACCGGTGGACCTGGAGACCGCGATCCTCGCCGATCCCCTGTTCGAGCAGGCGCTGGTGGTCGGCGAGCAGCGCCCCTTCCTCACCGCGCTGGTCGTGCTCAACGCGAAAGCCTGGGTGCAGGAGAAGGAAAGGTTGGCGGCGGGCGGCAAGCAGGGCGGGGCGGCGGAACGGGCCGCGCTGCTCGCGCGCATCGCGGCCGCGGTGAAGGCCTATCCGTCCTACGCGACCCCGCGCGCGGTGTGGTGGACGCTGGACCCCTGGACCATTGCCGCCGGCCTGCTGACGCCGACGTTGAAGAACAAGCGCCCCGCGCTCGAACATCGTTTTGCGGACGAGATCGCGCAAATCTACGCGAAGAAGCCACCGCAATAACGCCGACGTGATTTTCGCCTTCCGCCGCGCTTGATCCAGCGCAACTTCGGCTGCGCCTCGCCGTTGCAATGTCGCTTCGAGAAGTCGAATTGCAATCGAGGCAGGTCATGAAGGCGTATTTCATCGGTGGTGGCATCGGGTCGCTCGCGGGCGCGGCGTTCCTGGTTCGCGACGCGCAACTGCCGGGGCGCGACATCGTGATCTACGAGGCGCAGCCGCTGGTCGGCGGCAGCCTCGACGGCGCGCTGCTCGCAAACGGCGCCTATTCGCTGCGGGGCGGGCGCATGCTCACCACCGATCATTACGAATGCACCTGGGACCTGCTCTCCAGCATCCCCTCGCTCGAACATCCCGGTCTCAGCGTGCGCGAGGAGACCATCGCGTTCAATCTGGAGAATCCCGCGCATTCGCAGGCGCGGCTGGTCGATCGCAACCGCTTCAAGCTCGACGTCTCGCATATGGGCTTCTCAGCGCGCGACCGGCTGGAGCTGTTGCGGCTCACCGAGGCGTCGGAAGAGACGCTCGGCAACAGCCGCATCACCGACTGGCTGTCGCCAAAATTCTTCGAATCCAATTTCTGGTTCATGTGGCAGACCACCTTTGCCTTCCAGCCCTGGCACAGCGCCGTCGAGCTGAAGCGCTACCTGCACCGTTTCATGAGCGAATTCCCGCGCATCGAAACCCTCGCCGGGGTCAAGCGCACCGTCTACAACCAGTATGACGCGATCGTGCGGCCGCTTGCCGACTGGCTGAAGCGGCAGGGCGTCCAGTTCGTGCGCGGCACCGGCGTCACCGACATGACGCTCCAAGACGAAGGCGGCCGTGTGCGCGTGCGCCAGCTCGTGCTCGACCGCGACGGCCGCACCGCCAATGTCCGCCTCGAGGACGACGACCTCGTGTTCTTCCAGAACGGCTCGATGACCGATGCGTCGAGCCTGGGCACCATGACCGAGCCGGCTCCCCGCCTGACCAAGAATGACAGCCAGGGCTGGGCGCTGTGGGAGAGCATCGCGAAGGGTCGGCCTGAATTCGGCAATCCCGCGGCGTTCAACAGCTCGATCCCGGAATCATACTGGCTGTCCTTCACCGTCACCTGCCGCGATCCGCGCTTTTTCGACAGGATGGAGGCGTTCTCCGGCAACAGGGCCGGCACCGGCGGCCTTGTCACGTTCAGGGATTCCAACTGGCTGATGTCAGTGGTGCTCTATCACCAGCCGCATTTCGCCGGCCAGCCGAAGGACGTTCAGGTGTTCTGGGGCTATGCGCTGCATCCCGACCGCATCGGCAATTTCGTGGCGAAGCCGATGTCGGAGTGCGGCGGCGCGGACATCCTGAACGAGCTGTGCGGGCACCTGAATTTCGATCGCGAAATGTTCGAGACCGCGACCTGCATTCCGTGCCGCATGCCCTACATCACCAGCATGTTCATGCCGCGCAACCTGGCCGACCGGCCGCTGCCGGTGCCCAGGAATTCGGTCAACCTCGCCTTTGTCAGCCAGTTCGTCGAAATCCCCGACGACGTCGTCTTCACCGTCGAATATTCGGTGCGTGCGGCGCAGATGGCGGTCTACCAGCTCATGAAGATCGATCGCCCGGTGCCGCCGGTGACCCGCCACGACAAGTCGCTCGCGGTCATCTTTGCGACGCTGGAGAAGGCCTTCGCGTGAGCGATGCCGCTACTTGAACGGCGGCTATTTGAAAGGGTCCTGGATCGACGGCGCGGATTGCCTGATGCGGCGCACGCTCACGGGCGTACCGTCGGAGACGAACAGCAATTCGTAGCGGCGGCCGTCGCTGTCGGTGGCCGAGCAGGTGACGTCGTTGACCTTTTTGGCGGCGAAATTGCCGGTCTGGCGGCAAAGACCGGTCGAGATCTGCTCGGCCGGCACCGGGAGGCCGTCGACCTTGGGCCGGTCCTTGGAATTGAGCAGCATGCGGTCGATCGGCAGCTCGTAGGAATTGTCGTCCGCCCGCTTGCCGTTCTCGCCGGAGAACGACACGACATGGTTCTCGTCGCCGGGGTCGTCGACGGCGACCGCGAAATTGACCCGGCCCTTGTCGCCATGGGCGTAGGCCACCGTCTTGCAGGCGAAGGTGCGGCCCGCGACCTTCAGCGTCTTGCAGTGGCCGGACATCAGCGCCAGCAGGTCGATGAAAGCGCTCGGCTGCGGCGGCGGGTTGTTGACGGGAATCGGCGCGGAAGACTCGGCAAAACAAGGACTTGCCAAAGAACTTGCCAAGCTGACGAGGGTTGCGGCGAGAGCCGGTTTGCAAAGGCGCATCGTCAGGCTCGCGTGCCAGGGGCTACGGAAAAGTTCCGTTCAACAACCATCGAACCGCAAATTGGTTGCGATCCCGTTCGTTTCGCCAAATCCGTCTGGAATACCACCGCGCCACCCCTGGCGATTCGCCCCCGATCGCCCGACCCGTCCTAGCAGGCACTTGCTGCCAGGCCGATGTTTTTTTCGTGGCAGAGCTAGCCCATTGCCGCCTGCCAGCGCCTGTCGCGGAGCGAGGGGCGGCGGTGCAGGCGGGCGTCGAGCAGGCTCCGGGCGCGCGGCAAGTCGCCACTGCGCATCAGCGCCACGATGTAGGTGTCCTCGATCAGCTCGCGCTGGGCGTGGCTGCCGCCGATGCGCACGACCTGGTCGAGCACGGGCGCGAGCGTTTGCGTGCAAGCCGCATAGTCCTCGTCGACGAAGGCAGCCAGCGCGCGGCAGATCGCCGGGACCACGGGACCGGCCTGCAGCTTGCCCTCGGCGAGCCGCTGCTCGATCACGGCAAGCCGCGCGGCGAGCGCCTCGCGGTTCTGCGTTGCAGCGGCGAACAGCGCCATGTGGACGTCGGCGAACGGCAGACCCGATCTCGGAAACAGTTTTTGCGCGGTGGCGTCGGCCTCGGCCCAGAGCGGCTTCGGAACAGTGTGGCCGTAGGCAGACAGGCGCCAGAGCAGCGAGGCGCTGTCGGTGACGATGTTGAGCGGCGGCGCCTGGGTGGCCGAGGGCTGAAGCACGTCGGCATAGATCTCGAGCGCGCGCGCCGCATCGCCATGTTCGAGCGCGCCGAGCGCCTGGTGCCAGAGGATGTGACCGTGCAAAATGCCGGCGCGGTCATAGGTCGGAATCCACTCGTCGACGAGCCGGTCGGCCGCCTCGATCGAGCCGTCCTCGAACATCGCGTGCAACACCGCATGCGCGGCGTGGGCATTCGCCCGGCGCAGATTGAAGCCGCGCTCGGTGACGCCGCGGCCGCGGGCGACGTCGCCATTCTCCGTCATCGCCCAGCCGGACATGGTGAGGAACCACCAGTCCTCGCCATAGTGCGGCGCGACGCGTTCGCACAGCTCGTGCCGCGCGCGATCGTGATCGGCCATGCCGGAGAAGGCGAACAGGCCGAACGCGCCGAGCGGCAGTGACAGCACCAATGCATCGCGCGGCCAAGTCTCGATGTGTTTCAGCGTCGATGCGATCGCCTCGGGCACGCGTCCCTCGATCGCGAGCGCGAGCGTCTCGACATGCGACCGCTCGCGCTCCGTGCCGCGCTTGGCGACAAGCTCGCGCGCCGTCGTTGCCTTCTGTCGCGCGAGATCGCCCTGCTGGTAGAAGGCGTGGACGCGGGCGCGGGCGATGTGCGCCAGCGCGAAATCCGGATCGGCCGCAATCGCGCGCTCCAGCATCTCCGCCGTGCCGGTCCAGCCTGCGAGCATCAGGTCGATGCCCTCGCGATAGGCCGATGCTGCCGTGTGCGAGGAGGTCGAGAGCGGCAGTCCGTAGCGGTCCTCGTGCGCCATCGTCGCCTCCTGCTCTCACACCGTCCGCGCGCGGCGGCCTTCGATGGGATAGGCCGGGTCGTTGTAGCCGGGCGTCGAGGGATGGCCGGGCACGACCAGCCTGTCGATCAGCGCTTCGTCATCGGCGGTGAAGCGATAGTCGAGCGCGCTGATGTAGCCGTCCCACTGCTCCTCGGTGCGAGGACCTGCGACGATCGATGAGACGAAAGCGGAGTTCAGCACCCAGCCGACCGCGAACTGCCCGGCAGTGATGCCTTTCTTCTCGGCATGGTTCTTGATTTCCTGCGCGAGCCGAAGCGATTCCGGCCGCCATTCGGTCTGCATCATGCGGGTGTCGTTGCGTCCCGCGCGCGTCTCCTTGTCCGGGGCCGCATCCGGCCTGTACTTGCCGGTGAGCACGCCGCGCGCCAGCGGGCTGTAGGGCACGATGCCGAGGCCGTAGTAGCTACAGGCCGGAAAATGCTCGACCTCGGGCATGCGGTTCATGGCGTTGTAATAGGGCTGGCTCACCGCGGGCCGGTCGATGCCGAGGCGGTCGCAGATGTTGCAGATCTCGGCGACGCGCCAGGCGCGGTAGTTCGAAACGCCGAAATAGCGCACCTTGCCTAATCGGATCAGGTCGCCCATCGCGCGCACCGTCTCCTCCAGCGGCGTCGCATGGTCTTCCTTGTGCAGATAGTAGATGTCGATGTGGTCGGTGCCGAGCCGTTTCAGACTCTCGTCGGCGGCCTGCAACACCCAGCGCCGCGACAGGCCGACGCGGTTGGGGTCGTCCCCCATGGGGTTGGCGAGTTTTGTCGCGAGCACCCAGGCGTTGCGGTTGCTCGCGATGGCGCGGCCGACCACTTGCTCCGATGCGCCCTTCGAATAGGCGTCCGCCGTGTCGATGAAATTGATTCCGGCCCCATGCGCCTTGTCGATGATCCGTTTTGATGCGGCTTCATCGGTCGGCCCGCCGAACATCATGGTGCCCAGGCAAATCGGCGACACTTTCAGGCCGCTGCGGCCGAGTTGGCGGTATTGCATGGGGTGCGTCCTTGCTGCTCTTTGTGGAGGCAGCATAGCCAGCTACAGCCGTCATTGCGAGCGCAGCGAAGCAATCCAGAGCTGCGTCCGCGGCAAGATTCTGGATTGCTTCGCTGCGCTCGCAATGACCGTGTGGGGTAGGCCCGTGCTCTATACGTGAGGCCGCGGCGTACTGGATTCCCCGCCTTCGCGGGGAATGACAGCGGTGGGTGTCGTGAGCTGCGGTGGCAGCCCGATGGCGCGCCTTACGCAGGCCCCTTCAATATCTTGAACACGCCGTTCGCCATCACCACGCAGCGATCATCCACCGTCACCTCGGTGCTCATGAAGATCAGGCTGCGGGTCGCGCGCACCACGCGCGGGCGCGAGACCAGGATGTCGCCAATCTTGCCCGCTTCCACGAAATGCGTGTCGAGCTGCACCGTCGCCATGAACTCCTTGCCCGAGACGTAGCGGGCGGTCATGCCGCAGGTGCGGTCGGCGAAGGTCATCATCACGCCGCCCTGGACCATGCCGCGGCGGTTATGGTGCTTGTCCTCGGTCGCGAGTGCGAATTCGTAATGGCCGGCGACCTTGCGCTCCCACAAGGGGCCGATCAGGTGCATGAAGCCCGTGGTCTCCAAAATGCTCCAGCCGTCTGATTTGAGTTTTGCGGCGGTCTTGCTGGTCATCTCGTCGTCCATTGCTGTGCGGGCCTTGTGATTTCATTTCATCGGGGGCCGACGTGGTGTAGTCAAGCATGATGAGACCGTTCGACGATGCCACACGGCGGAATATCGCAGCCGCCTGCGCGGCCTTCACGCGGCTGCCGGAAGATGGCGCAGCATCGGCGCTGAAGCGCGCTGCGGTGGCGGTCGCGCTGACCGCGGCGGGCGACGGCGACGACACCGCGTTCCTGCTGACGTTGCGCGCATCGCATCTGCGTGCCCATCGCGGCCAATGGGCGCTGCCGGGCGGACGCTGCGATGCCGGCGAGACGCCGGTCGAGGCGGCGCTACGCGAGCTCGACGAGGAGCTGGGCCTCCGTCTCACGGACGCGGAGGTGCTCGGCACGCTCGACGACTATCCGACGCGATCGGGCTATCTGATCACGCCGGTCGTGGTCTGGGCCGACGACAGTGCGGCGATCGAACCGAACCCGGACGAGGTTGCTTCCGTCCATCGCATCGCCCTTGCCACGATCGAGCGCGAGGACGCATTCGACTTCGTCGCGATCCCCGAGAGCGAACGCCGTGTCATCCGCTTCCATCACCAGACGAGCCTGATTCATGCGCCGACGGCAGCGCTGATCTATCAGTTCCGCGAGGTGCTGGCGGGGCGGCCCACCCGCGTCACCGACCTGGAACAGCCGGTGTTCGCCTGGAAATAGCGATGGTAAACGGCACGTTAACGTGACGGTTACCGGATGCCTGCTAAGAGGGCAGCATGCATCATTCGATTCGAAAATCACTGGCGCTGGTTCCATTCGCGCTCGTTCTGCTCACGCCCGCCGCGCGTGGCGGCGAGGCCGATGCGCTGCCATCCGCCGTCCGCGATGCCAACGCCCAGCTGCTGTCGCAGTTTTTTGCGCAAAGCGCGGGGGCGTCGCCCGCCGTGCTCGAATATCGCCGCAAGCTTGCGGAGTATCAGGCCGCGCGCGCTGCCTTCGACGCGGAGGCGGGCGCCTATTGGAGCCAGATCTCCGAGAAGCGAAAAGGACGCAATGCCAAGCGGCGCAGCGGGCAGCAGATCACGCTCGATGATTACGTTCTGGAGCATCCGCCGCTCTATAGCGGGCCGAAGCGGCCGGTGAATCCGGAGCCGGAGCAAACCCCGGAGCGCCCCGAGCGAAAGCCCATTCCCGTGGTCGCCGATCTGCTGCGCGCGGCGCAGGAGCTCTACCAGTTCACGCCGCAGCGGCCCTCGAGCGAGGTCGAGTTCAAGCGTGCCTATGCGCGCTACGCGCTCGCAAATGGCCTGACGCGCGAGCAGGCGGTGCGGGTCTATTCGTTCGAGACCGGCGGCACCGGCAGCTACGACGTGCAGGCGGGCATCGAGCATGGCGGCAGGCGCGCGATCTCGACGGCGATGGGCTACAATCAGCTGTTGACCACCAACAGCGTCGAGCTGCTTGCCGAGCAGGGCCATGAATTCATTCGCGCACTTTCCGACAAGGTGGCGCGGACCTCGGGCCCGGCGCGCCAGGCGCTCGAGCACAAGCTCGGCGTGCTGAAGAAGATGGTGGCGCATGCGAAGGCGGTGCCCGACACCTGGTCGGAACACGAGAAGATCGGCAACACCGCGCAGGGCTGGGCCATGCATGCGATGGTGCTCGACGTCGATATTGGCCCGATGCTCCAGACCCACAAGCTCTTGACATCGGTGCTGTTCGCGCGCGCGAAGGGTTACAGCCGTCCGCTCAGCGCCGCCGAGCTCGAGATGATGAACCTCACCGGCGACGGCACCGGCCTCGACATGGTGACGATGCCGCAGGCGATGCGCGAGCAGGTGCCGACTTCGAACTTCTTCCAGCGCGGCGGCTACGAGCGCAACCCGGTTGCGATCCGCCACAACACGGTGGCGAAGCTGCTCGCGGTGACGGATGACCGGATGGACTCGAACAGCAGCAAACCCGGCGCAAGGGAATTGGCGGCGGCGTTTTAGGACGCTGCCTGCTTAGCCTCTCCCCCTAAGAACGGGGCGAGGGAGTGCGCCGTCGCCGGTTCTTCTACTGATCTGGCCCGAACTTGAATTTGCCGTCGCCTTCCAGATAGGCGCCGCTGCGCATGTAGAGCTGGCCGTTGTGGCCGATGAAGAACAGCGTGCCCTTCGGCACCTTCTTGGCGCCCCTGAGGAGTTCGCCGGCGTTGCTGGTGCCCATCTTGTAGGAGAAGGTCTTGCCTTCCTTGTCATAGGCATAGCCCGTGTCGGGCTTGAGCTCCCACGGCGTCGCCGGGGCCTGCGCCAATGCGGGAGCAGCGAATGCGCCCAGCATCGTTACGAGTGCAAATGTCTTGGTTGAAAATGCCATCATCCATCCTCCCCGCCATTGGGGTTGCCCATCTTTGAACAAATCACGAACGATATTTCCGGGTCAATTCGCAAAACGCCGCAGCGCATCACGTGTTGCCCAGCAGTTTGTGATTTTCCCTTCGGCCCCTCGCGACTATGTTCCGCTTTCCGTTTAGAACGCAATTCGACAAAAATATCGGTGGGGATGATTCGAATGAACCATGTCATTAAAGCCTGCTCGGCTGCCGCGCTGTTGCTCACGGCGCTGGCGCTGGCGCCGGCCGCCCGGGCCGATGATTACCAGCTTAGCCACAACCAGCGGATTTCGTGCAGCCGGGGCCTCGCCCCGGGCAAGCTGAACACGGCGACCTGCAAATCATACACCTACCTGTTCAACACCAAGACCTCGGAATATTTCCGCTGCCAGGTTTCGCTGGCGCTGACCCGGGACAACAAGGAAGTCATCAACGTCCAGACCGACGGCGGCTGCACCAAGAAGCCGCGCATCTTCGAGACCGACGGTCATTACGACTTCGACGCCACCGAGACCGAGCCGCCGAACACCAATTCGTTCTTCGGCCCGGGCGGCTACTCGATCTGGGCCGCCGACATGGCCGCGCAGAAGATCCGCGGCTGCATCACCATCTCTTCCGGCCTCGGCTCGGATATCTCTAAGTGCCTGGACATGACGTTCCAGTGAAGGTGCACTCCCTCCCCCGCGTGCAGGGAGGGGTTGCGGAGAGGGTGTCTCTGCAATGGGACAATCCCCAAGAGGGGAGAACCCTCACCCGGCGCGTCGCGCCGACCTCTCCCGCACGCGGGAGAGGTGACCGAGCCCGCCGCCCGGGCGATCGAGCCTCACGTAAGCCCATCAGCTGCGCCACCTCGCCGCACCCGCCGGGTTCCCCAAAAAATCGAGCCGGAATGGCCGTTTACCGCAGTCCTGTTTTGCCTTTTGGATGGGTTGACCTGCCCCCCTCATCCGGCCAATTTCCCGGCCGGTTTGGGGAGTAAACACAACCATGAAACGGACAATTCTTGGCGCGGCCACGGCTCTTGCTTTGGCGGCGTCGGCACCTTGCGCGCAGGCGCAATCCTTCATCAACGTGCTGACCGGGGGTACCTCCGGCGTCTACTATCCGCTCGGGGTCGCGATCGGTAAGATCTACGGCGACAAGATTCCGAATGTGAAGACGCAGGTGCAGGCCACCAAGGCGTCGGTCGAGAATTTGATCCTGCTCCAGCAGGGCCGCGGTGAACTGGCATTCACGCTGGGCGACTCGCTCAAGGCCGCCTGGGACGGCGATGAGGAGGCGGGCTTCAAGACCAAGCTCGACAAGCTCAGGACCATCGGCGCGATCTATCCGAACTACATCCAGATCGTCGCGACCGCCGAGAGCGGCATCAAAACGCTCGCGGACCTCAAGGGCAAGAGCCTGTCGGTCGGCGCGCCCAAATCGGGCACCGAGCTCAATTCGCGCGCGATCCTCGCCGCCGCCGGGATGAGCTACAAGGACCTCGGCAAGGTCGAATATCTGCCGTTCGCCGAATCCGTCGACCTCATGAAGAACCGCCAGCTGGGTGCGACGCTGCAATCGGCCGGCCTCGGCGTCGCCTCGCTGAAGGACCTCTCGACCTCGGCCCCGATCACCGTCGTGTCGGTGCCGAAGGAGACCGTCGACAAGATCGGCCCGCCCTTCATCTCGGCGACCATTCCCGCCAACACCTACACCGGCCAGGACAAGGACGTGCCGACCGCGGCCGTGGTCAACTATCTCGTCACCAGCTCCGCCGTCTCGGACGACCTCGCCTATCAGATGACGAAGCTGGTCTACGAGTCGCTGCCGGAGCTCGCCAACGCGCATGCGGCGGGCAAGGAGATCAAGCTCGAGACCGCCGCCACCGGCAGCCCGGTTCCGCTCCACCCCGGCGCGATCCGCTATTACAAGGAAAAAGGGCTGATCAAGTAATCAGCCGAATCCACCGACGTCATGCCCGGGCTTGTCCCGGGCATCCACGTTCTTGGAGGCACCCTAAGCCGTGGATGGCCGGGACAAGCCCGGCCATGACGTGTGCGGGAACAGTGCTTTTGTTATAACGATGCCGCATCAGGGCGCGGGGACATATCGATGTTGCAGGCAGAGGGCACCAACGCGGCGCCCATCAAGGTCGAGTTCGATAATTTCGAGCACGGTTTTCCGGAAGGCTTTGGTCCGGGCTGGTGGGGCCATCTCGCCTACTGGATCGGCATCGCCTTTGCGACCTTCCAGCTCTACGTCGCCGCCTTCAACTATCTGCCGAGCCAGGTGGTGCGCGGGGTCCATGTCGGCTTCCTGGTCCTGCTCACGTTCGGCCTGATCGCCAACTTCACCGCGAAGAGCAATGTCGGCCGTGCGCTCGGCTGGGCGATCGGCGCCGCAGGTTTCTTCTGCGGCCTCTATCAATGGATCTTCTATGCCGACCTCATTGCGCGCGACGGCGATCCGACGAAACTCGATCTTGCGGTCGGCACGCTGCTCGCGGTGCTGATCTTCGAGGGCACGCGGCGCCTGATGGGCGCGGCGCTGCCGCTGATGTGCGGCGCGTGCCTCGTCTACTGGTTCTTCGGGCAGTATCTGCCGTCGCCGCTCAACCATCGCGGCTATGATTTCGACCAGATCGTCACGCACCTGTCGTTCGGCACCGAAGGTTTTTACGGCGTGCCGATCTACGTCTCGGCGACCTACATCTTCCTGTTCATCCTGTTCGGCTCGTTCCTGGAGCGCGCCGGCATGATCCAGCTGTTCACCGACGTTTCTCTCGGGCTATTTGGCAGGACCCGCGGCGGCCCCGCCAAGGTCGCGGTGTTCGCCTCGGGCATGATGGGCACGATCTCCGGCTCGGGCGTCGCCAACGTCGTCACCGTCGGTCAGTTCACGATTCCCCTGATGATCAGGTTCGGCTACCGGCGCGCGTTCGCAGCCGGTGTCGAAGCGACGGCCTCGATGGGCGGCCAGATCATGCCGCCGGTGATGGGCGCGGTCGCCTTCATCATGGCCGAGACGCTCGGCGTCCAGTACTCGGAGATCGTCAAGGCGGCGGCGATCCCCGCGATCCTCTATTTCGCCTCCGCCTTCTGGATGGTGCATCTGGAAGCCGGCAAGCACGGCCTCACCGGCATGAAGCGCGCGGACACGCCGAGCGCCTGGAAGGCGCTCGTGAAGGGCTGGTACCTGGTGCTGCCGCTGGCCGCGCTGGTTTACATGCTGTTCGAAGGTTTCACGCCGCTCTATGCCGGCAGCATGGGGCTCGCGCTGACGGTCGCCCTGATCCTCGGCGCCAGCATCACGGCGGGGCTTCCGAGCACGGTCATCCGCTATGTCTTCTGGATCGGGCTGGCGCTTGTCGTCGCCGCGTTGTCGCGCGACGGCCTTCAAATCCTGCCGGTCGGTTGCGTCGTCGTCGCGCTGATCCTCATTACCGCGTTCGTCCGCGGCGGCGTCGCCGCACTGCGCTCCTGTCGCGACTCGCTCGCCGAGAGCGCGAAATCCGCGATCACCGTCGGCATGGCCTGTGCCATCGTCGGCGTCATCATCGGCATGATGTCGCAGACCGGCGTCGGCACGATCTTTGGCGGCTGGGTGATCGGGCTCGGCGAGAAGAGCCTGTTCCTGGCGCTGATCATGACCATGCTGTTGTCGATCCTGCTCGGCACCGGTATCCCGACCATCCCGACCTACATCATCACTGCCGCGCTGGCCGCGCCGGCGCTGGCGAAACTCGGCGTCCCCCTGATCGCGAGCCACATGTTCGCGTTCTACTACGGCATCATGGCCGACCTCTCGCCGCCGGTGGCGCTCGCGGCCCTTGCGGCCGCACCGATCGCGAAGGAGAATCCGGACAAGATCGGCTGGGAGGCGATGCGCATCGCGCTCGCCGGCTACGTCATCCCCTTCATCTTCGTCTATTCGCCCGCCCTGATGCTCCAGGCCGGCGATCCCATGGCGGCCAAGCTCGGCTTCTACGGCGCGGTCGCGCTCGCGACGCTGAAGGCGCTGGTTGCCATCGCGCTGTTCGGCATGGTCGCGATCGGCTTCCTGTATACGCGGCTGACGCTGATCGAGCGCGCCGTCGCGCTCGGCGCCGCGTTCTGCCTGCTCGGGGACTTCCCGCTCAGTGACACCGCGGGCTTCGTGCTCGCTGCCGCGGTTCTGTTGTGGCAATGGCGGCAGCGTCCGCCTGTAACGGTCGAGGCGGTGTGAGCCTCTGCTTCGCAACAGCCGTCGGCGTGAAGGCGCTCGCGCTGTCCGCCTTCACGCTGGTGTGGACGCATTCGATCGCGAAGGTCGACTGGCAGGAGGACTGGCGCGTGACGCCTGCCGGCCTCGAGCTGGTACAGGCGCGCGTCAAGGGCACCGGTCCCGGCATGGAGCCGCCGCCCGAGGCGCGGCTCGTCGACGGCTGGTTTCAATGGCGGCCCGCGCGTGCACCGATGCAGCAGGTGGTGCTCGGGAATTCCGGCGCGGCGGGCGAATGGCGGCTGTGCCACGATGGAAGCTGCCAGACGCTGTCGGAGATTGTCGGGCATCCCATCGGTGCTAACGTCACCACGATGAAGATTTGCAGTGATCCGTAGTCCGGATGGAGCGAAGCGTAATCCGGAGACGGTGGTCCCGGATTGCGCTGCGCTCCATCCGGGTTACAAGAAGAACAACAACACGGGAGACACGCGATGGATCGGCTCAAGGGCAAGGTTGCGATGGTGGTCGGGGCCGGCTCGATCGGACCCGGCTGGGGCAACGGCAAGGCCACTGCGGTGACCTTTGCGCGCGAGGGCGCGCAGGTGTTTTGCGTCGACCGTAACGGCGCTGCGGCCGAGGAGACCGCAAAGATCATCGCCGGGGAGGGCGGCAAGGCAGCCGCGTTCACGGCGGACGTCTCGCGTCCCGCCGAGATCGAGGCGATGGTTGCGGCGTGCCTGAAGGCCCATGGCCGCATCGACGTGCTCGACAACAATGTCGGCATCGCCGAGATGGGCAGTGTCGTCGAGGTCGCCGAGGAGAGCTGGGACCGCGTCTTCACCGTCAACCTCAAGAGCGCCTATCTCGCCATGAAGCACGTCATCCCTGTGATGGTGAAGCAGGGCGGCGGCTCCATCATCAACATCTCCTCGATCGCCTCGATCCGCCATGTCGGGATTTCCTATGTCAGCTACAACGCCAGCAAGGCGGCGATGAACCAGTTGACGCGCTCCACCGCGATCGAGTTCGCGAAGAACCATGTGCGGGTGAATGCGATCCTGCCCGGCCTGATGAAGACGCCGATGGTGGAGCATTCCGCGGGCCTCGCCAACAGCTACGCCAAGGGCGACGTCGAGGCGATGTGGCGCGCCCGGGATGCACAGGTGCCGATGGGCCATATGGGCGAGGCCTGGGACGTCGCCAATGCGGCGCTGTTTTTGGCGTCGGACGAGTCGAGATACGTGACGGGGATCGAGCTGGTGGTGGACGGCGGCATCACGTGCAAGGCGGGGGCGTAACCCAGCTAGCTCCGTCATCCTGAGGTGCGAGTGGCGCGATGCAAAGCATCGCGCCGGGAGCCTCGAAGGATGAACGGCCGAGACGCAGCGGGGCCGTCGCCCTTCGAGGGCCGCTGAAGAAGCGGCCGCCTCAGGGTGACGGATCGTCGTTGGTGCTTCCGGGACGACGGCGTGGTCGCCTACTGCGCCAGCGCCAGAATCCCGCCGGCGAACGAATGCCACGCTGCCGTCTCGCTGATCGGCCAGTTCAAGACCTTCACCGCCAGCAGCGCGAGCGTGCCGATGATGTAGACCGGATGCACACGGCCTTCGCTGCGCCAGTCGCGCACCATGGCGACGACGAGCAGGAGCGAGGCGACCACGGCCGGCGCGATCGTCACCGGCACCGGAGGCGGGCCGGGCGGTCCCGGAGGCGCGAGAAAAGTCAGGAACCAGCGCGCGATTGCGGCATCGAGGATCGAGACCGCGGCGAGCAGCATCAGGCGCTTGTGGATCTCGGGCTTGCGCGTGTTCATGATCGCAAGCACGAACACCACCGCGAAGAACGCAATCCCGCTCATCGGCACGATCGAGAAGCCGATGCCGGCCTCTTTCTGCCCGAGCGCAGCGGCGTGCTGCATCACATGCACGGAGGCGAGGAAGCCGAAGATGGTCATCCCGGTCGCAAGCGAGACGCCGGCGATGCCGAGTGCGCGGTGATTGACCACGCGGCCCGAGGCCGCGAGCCAGGTCTGGATCGCGAAATAGAGGGACCAGGTGAAGAACAGGAGTCCGTGAAAATGAATCACCGGGCTTGCGGACAAGGTCCGGTGAGCGAGCGGCACAAAGTAGGTCGGTGCGAAGCCGAGAAACGCGGTGGCGGCACAGGCCAGGGCCATGTGCAGATAAAAATATCGTGCAGGCGACGCATCTCGCGCGCGGACACGACGGTCGTCGATCAAAGTCGTCATCACGGGTGAGTCTATGAGGAAGCGATCCGGTTCATCCTCTGGACAGCCTTGTGTGACCTAGCGCACGTAACTCATCCGCCCGCGCTCAATTCTGCGAGATCCAGCTCGCCCTCGAGGCGGTGGAAGGCGTCATCGCCGATCACTTCGGTGGCGCGAAGGTGGAAGATCGATTTGCGTGCAGCTGCGATGGCGCGGCGACGCAGCGGATCGGCGGGAAGCTCGCCATTGGGGACGCCGCCGTTCGGATCGTCGTCCGCCTGCATGAGGATGGCGCGATATTCGAGCCGCAGGATCTCCGCCTCTTCCGACGGATCGTCCTCAATCGCATCGAGCGCCGCGCGATAGGCGATTGCGCGGGCCCGCGCGACCTCGACGCCGACGGGGTCGTCGTCCCTGAGGTTGAAGGCCAGGATCAATGGCCGCAGCGTCAGGCCTTGGATGATGAGCGATCCCAGCACGACGGCGAAGGCGATGAAGACGATGAAGTCGCGATAGGGAAAGTTCTCCGGCAGGGCAAAGGCGGTCGCGAGCGTGACCAGGCCACGCATGCCGCACCAGGAGATGATGAGGCCGCCCTTCGGCGAGGCCACCTGCTTCGGATCCTTCGGATGATAGATGCCGTGTGCGATCAGCACGCGCAGCGTGGTGCGGTAGAACGTGATCCACGCGAGCCGCACCAGCACGACCGTGAGCAGGATCCAGGCCGCCGCCACGCAATATTCCCAGCGCACATCCGCATCGAGCCGCGTCCAGATCGGCCGCATCTGCATCCCGATCAGCATGAAGGCGAGCACGTTGAGCACGAACACCATCGTCTCCCACACCGCATAGGACGGCACCCGCAGCCGTGCCGGCATGCGCGCCCCGGCCGTCCGCGCCATGGTGATCGCGTAGACCACGATGGTGAGGATGCCGGAGAGGCCGAGATGCTCGGCTGCGATCCAGACCATGAAGGTGGTGGCGAATTGCACGATGATCGCGCTTGGGGCTTCCGTCACGCGTTCAATGAACAGTGGGATGATGCGGCCCGCCAGCAGGCCGGCGATGACGCTGCCGACCAGCGCCAGCGCCATGGTCGGTGCGACCTGGCTCCACGTCAGATGCTCGGTGGCGACCGCCCCGACCGCGATGCGATAGATCAGGAGCGCGGTCGCGTCGTTGAGCAGGCTTTCACCTTCCAGCACCTTCACCATGCGGTGGGGCAGCTTGACCTGGCTCAGGATCGCGACCGCGGCCGCCGCATCCGGCGGGGCCACGATGGCGCCGAGCGCAATGGCGGCGGCCCAGGGCATGTCGGGCATCAGCCGGTGCGCGACATAGGCCACGCCAACCGTGGTCAGGCCGACCGCGGCCACGACCAGGGTCGAGACCGGAACCCAGTTGTTGCGCAAGTCGCGCAGGGAGGTGTCGAAGGCGGCATCGAGCAGGACAGGTGCGACAAAAAGAGCCAGCGCCAGGTCGGGTTCGAGGGTCCAGGACGGGCTCGACGGCACGAAAGCGATCAGCGCGCCGCCAATGGCGAGAAAGGTCGGGTAGGGGACCTTGATCCGCCGCGCCAGCGCCGATAAGGCAACGGCGCCGAGCAGCAGCGCGATGATCCATTCGAATGTCGACACGATTGTCCTCGAAACCGATTTGAGCCGTGCCACAAGCTAGCACCAATCCGGCCGTATGATGGATCGTAGGGCTCCAAGGCAAGACTGAAGAAGACTTTCCGGCTCCAACCAGCATGCGTTTTCAAAAACTCGTTCAATTGTCGGGAGCCGTGGCGCTCTCTGTGCTTTCGCTTGGTGCGGCCCATGCCGCGACCGGCGGCGAGCCCGCCGCCGTCGCGCAGGTCGATCTCGCGCCGTGTCTCGCGGCCAGCGCAGCCGACGACATGGACAAGGCCGCCACCGCCTGCGCCGCCGTGATCGACAATGAGAAGACGGCGAAGGCGGACCTGGTGAAGGCGCTGATCGCGCGCGGCGCGCTTTATGCCCGGCATGACCAGATCGACCGTGCGATCGCCGACGACAGCCGCGCTCTCCTGCTCGATCCGACGCTCGCTGATGTCTTCAATGCGCGGGGCGAGCTCTGGCTGAAAAAGGGCGGCAAGCCCAAGGCGGTGCAGGATTTCGGCGCGGCGCTCAGGATCGATCCGAACCATGAAAAGGCCAAGGCCAATCACAAGGCGATGGCGCGCGAGCTCGAACGGATCGGCGCCCAGATGGCGGTTGCCGGCAAGCCGAGCTTCAATTGCAGGAGCGCAGGCCGTGCCGTGGAGAAGGCGATCTGCGCTAATCGCGAGCTCGCCGATCTCGACCGAGAGATTTTCTCATCCAATGCCCGCGCGATCCGGGAGGCGCGGAATCCGGCAGAGGCCAGGAATCTCCAGCGTGAACAGGATGAGTTCATCGCCCGCCGCAATGCAGGGTTCGGCCGACCGGGCTATGACCTGAAGAAAGCGATGCAGGAGCGCCTGCAACGGATCAACGGGGTGGACGGGTATTGAGGTTCTTCGCCTCTCCCGGCCTGCGAGTGATGTGCCGGCGCGTCCCTGACAGGCCCGAAATTGAACCCATCTCCACCGGCCCGCGACAACGGTGAAAACCTGACGTCACGGAGTGTTCTCATGTGCGGCTCGCATTCTTCCGCGCAAATATTCCCGTTTGCGAAGATCTCGCTGCGTACCTTCCTGCTCAGTGCTGCGATGAGCCTTGTCCTCGCGGCCCCGGCCGCGGCCGGCGTCGATTGCGTGACTGGCAGCAAGGCGGCTCCCGTCGAGCTGATCACGGCGTGCAGCGCCATCATCGACCAAGCCACCAATTCAAATGCCAGCCGTGCCGCGGCGCTGCTGGTGCGCGCTGACGCCAATGCGCGGACCTCGGGTGGTCTCACGCAGGCGCTGCGCGATATCGACCGCGCCATCGCGCTTGACGGCAAGAACGCAAAGGCCTGGCGCCTGCGCGGCGACCTCTTGCGCGAGGCCGGCGGCGATCTCAATCGCGCGGCGTCAGATCTGAGCAAGGCGATCGAGCTCGATCCTGAGGATGCCGAGGCCTATGAGCTGCGCGGCGTCGTCTATACCAGCCAGCGCCGGCTCGACCGGGCGCTCGCCGATTACGACCGGGCGATCAAGCTGAAGCCGGACGATGCGCAGGCCTGGTCGGACCGCGGCGTGACCTATTATCTCGGCGGCGACAACGAGAAGGCGATCCGCGATCTCAGCGAGGCGTTGCGGCTCGATCCGAACCGGCCGCGCAGCTACACCAATCGCGGCGCGGCCTACAAGAAGCTCGGCCAGCTCGACAAGTCGGCCGCCGACGACGGTGAGGCGATCAGGCTCGATCCGAAAGTGCCGGAATATTACGACAATCGCGGCCTGACGCTGGCCGCGATGGGCAAATACGACCAAGCGATTGCCGATTATGATCAGGCCTTGCGGCTGGCGCCGAGGCCGAACTTCTTCACCAACCGCGGCGATTCCTACCAGCTCAAGGGCGAGCTTGGGACCGCGCTGAGCGACTATGAATCCGCATTGAAGCTCGACCCGAATTTCGCCCAGACCTACAACAACCGCGCCGTGCTCTACAAGAAGATGGGCGAGCGCAGGAAGGCGCTGGCCGATTACGAGACGGCGCTGAAGCTCGATCCCGGCAACGAGAATGCAGCCAGCGGCCGCCGCAATATGATCGCGGAGATCGCGAAATTCGGCGATGAGCCGCGGCGTCCGCTCGCGGCGAATTCCGGCAACGGACCGTCGTTCGATTGCGCCACGGCGAAGCGCGAGGTCGAGAAGGTGATCTGCGCCGATCCGCAGCTGGGCGTGCTCGACCGCCAGATCGC